>ERZ827150.521-NODE-521-length-56696-cov-15.847707_pt1 | contig 56696 bp, 46 predicted proteins | sample MGYA00519779_ERZ827150 | MGnify/ENA primary metagenome ERZ827150 (study PRJEB31778, sample SAMEA3449267) | human gut metagenome | biome: human gut; feature: human-associated habitat; material: faeces | place: United Kingdom | collected 2010/2012 ...
GGACCAATCGGTTATGAGCCGACCGCTCTGACCAACTGAGCTAAAGGCCCTTATTAATGGTGACCCCTGGGAGAATCGAACTCCCGTTACCACCGTGAAAGGGTGGTGTCTTAACCGCTTGACCAAGGGGCCGTTATTCAAGTGGTCGGGGTGACAGGATTTGAACCTGCGGCCCTCTGGTCCCAAACCAGATGCGCTACCAAACTGCGCTACACCCCGATTCAATTCGCACCGCGACGACGTTGATTATGATACTTTATTTTGTGGTAAATGTCAACTATATTTTTTAAAAAATAATGTATATTGTGGCAAAGCCCATAAAAGTACCCATATATGATCTGTTTTGAGGTTCCGATAGGGGTTATATGCTTGAACTGACACCCTAAAAAAGATATAATTAGTGTGATTAGTTATGTAGAGGTATTTTGATGAAAGAACCAGTATTTGTTTCTCCGGCAGAGATAGCAGCTTCCAGGGCCGCGGCAAAGCGAGTAAAAGACGAAGTTTATGACCTCGGCCTTACTTACCATATAGAATCCTACGGCTGCCAAATGAACGAGCACGACTCGGAAAAAATAGCCGGCATGATGGAGGAAATGGGTTACGCCAAAGCTGAGGACAAGTCCAAGGCCGACTTTATAATATTCAATACCTGCTGCATTCGCGAGCACGCTGAGCAGAGGGTATACGGCAATATCGGCGCGCTGAAAAAGCGCAAGGACGAGAATCCGCAGCTCATGATAGGCGTATGCGGCTGCATGATGCAGCAAAAGGACGCCGGCAGGAAGCTCTTCAAGCGCTTTCCATTTGTGGATATAGTCTTTGGCACTAATGAACTGCATCGGTTCCCGTTGTTATTTGAGGAAGCATATCACGGCGAGCGCACGTTGCAGGTTCGCGACATGGACGGCGAGATAGCGGAGGGGCTGCCGGTTTGCAGGAACAGCACATTTTCCACCTTCACCAATATAACCTACGGCTGCAACAACTTTTGCTCTTACTGCATAGTGCCGTATGTAAGAGGACGTGAGCGCTCCAGAAACTCTGCGGATATAGTGAACGAGGTAAAGGGCCTTGCTTTGGCCGGATTTAAGGAAGTGACGCTCCTTGGCCAGAATGTCAATTCCTACAAGGGGGATGGCGAGACTACTGACTTTCCGGCGCTTTTGCGCATGGTACACGATCAGGTTCCCGAGCTTAAGAGGATACGCTTCATGACCTCCCACCCAAAGGACCTTTCGTCAGGGCTTATAGACGCTATGGCGGAATTGCCAAGGGTGTGCAAGCACATACATCTTCCGGTCCAGTCCGGCAGCAGCAGGATACTCAAGCTCATGAACCGCTGCTATACGAGGGAAAAATATATAGAAGAAGTACAGCAGCTCAGGGCAAAGGTACCGGAGATAGAACTGACCACGGATATAATAGTTGGCTTCCCGGGCGAAACGGAAGCGGACTTTAAAGAAACGTTGAGCCTCGTGGAGCAGATTGGCTACTCTGCGGCGTATACTTTCATGTATTCTCCCCGTAAAGGCACCGCAGCTGCCACAATGCCCGATCAGATACCCGACGAGGTAAAGCATGACAGGCTGGAAAGACTGAACGAAGTCCAGAGCAAGGTGCTCCGCAATGGCAACATGAAATATATAGGCACTTACGGCGAGGTACTGGTCGAGGGCTGCGACCACAGATCAGAGCCCATGGCCTACGGCAAATTGAGCAACTTCAAGATGGTGTACTTCCCTGGGGATGATAGTCTTGTGGGCAGCATGAGAAACGTAAAAATAACCGGCAGCCAGAACAACTCCCTCATAGGCGAACTTGTTTAAGGCGGAAAGGCATATTCAATGATAATCGAAAAAGCAACAGAACTGGGCATGGCTCTTTCAAACTCCGATGAGTTCCGCAGGCTCCAGGCAGCAAAGGCCGCCATGGACGCCGATAAGCACGTAAACGAGCTTATGGAGCAATACACCCAAAAGCAGGACAAGATGGTTTCCATGCTGGAAAACGCGGATTCAGAGGGCATCGAGGTATCCGCCATCGCCAAGGAGATAGACGATATACAGACCGAGCTTGTGGAAAACCCCGTATTTGAAGAGATGATGGAGGCGCAGCACTGTTTCGCCAACCTTATGAACGAAGTCAACAGGACTATCGGCGCCTATATAGGTATGAACACCGAGGAAAACAGCAGTTCCGGCTGCTCTGGAAACTGCTCCGGCTGTTCCGGCTGCGTACACTGATACCGTTTAAATTTAGCGAGAATTTCTCAGGAGCAAAGCATATATGCCCGCAGAGCTTACCCCAATGATGCGCCAGTATATGGAGGTAAAGGAGAAATACAAGGACTGTATACTCTTTTACCGTCTTGGCGACTTTTACGAAATGTTTTTTGAGGACGCTCTTCTGGCCTCCCGTGAGCTTGAAATAGTTCTCACCGGGCGCGACTGCGGCCTTGAGGAACGCGCACCCATGTGCGGCGTGCCCTACCATGCGGTAGAGATATATGCCAGCAAGCTTATTGAAAAGGGTTATAAAGTAGCTATCTGCGAGCAGATGACTGATCCCAAGGAATCCAAGGGCCTTGTGGAGAGGGAGGTCATAAGAGTGATGACTCCCGGAACGGTCATAGAGGAAAGCATGCTGTCCGAGCGGAAGAATAACTATATCGTATCCGTCTTCCTGCGCGACAGCGATCTAGGCCTCGCTTACTGCGACGTTTCCACAGGCGCATTTTACGTATACGAATACAGCGGGGAAAAGTATACAGCCGAGCTTATGGACGAGCTGTGCCGCATACAGCCTACCGAAATAGTGGCAAACGACGCAATATTCCTCAACGAGCTGCTCACACGCAAGCTTCAGTCGGAGTACTACACCCAGTGCTACGGCAACTGGGCATACGAGTATACAGGCGCAAAGCAGCGGCTTCTTAACCACTTTGGGGTATCTACCCTGTCCGGCTTCGGCTGTGATGATATGCCCTGTGCCATATCCGCCGCGGGGGCGCTGATCGCATACCTTGAGGATACACAGAAGAACTCCTTGTGCCATATTAAGCGCATACGGGTGATGCAGCGCACAAAGTACATGCACATAGATGCAAACTCCCGGCGCAATCTTGAGCTTACACAGCCGCTGAGGGCTGACGGCAGCAAGAAGAACACGCTTCTGTATCTATTGGACAAGACCGGCACCGCCATGGGAGGAAGGCTGCTTCGCACATGGATAGACCAGCCTTTGCAGGATCCCGGCGATATAGACGCAAGGCTCAACGCCGTAGACGAGCTTTTGTCAAAGCCTATACAGCGGCAGGAGCTGATGACGGCTCTCGACGCCATATACGACATAGAGCGTCTTTGCAGCCGCATAGCCTATTCCACGGTACACGCACGGGACTGCGATTGCCTCCGGCATTCATTGGAAAAGCTGCCCGGAGTCATAACTACGCTCCAAGGGCTCAAGGCCAACGAATTCCAGCGCATACACGGCGCTCTGGACCCGATGGACGACATATGCGCCCTGCTCACCTCCGCCATAATAGACAATCCGCCCCTGAGCGTAAAAGACGGCGGCATAATCCGTGACGGCTACAATGAGGAGCTGGACAAATACCGTGACGCCGCGAAAAACGGCAAAACGTGGCTTGCCCGCATGGAGGCGGAGGAGAGGGAGAAGACAGGCATAAAGAACCTTCGCATAAGCTACAACAAGGTCTTCGGCTATTATATCGAGGTCACGAAGGCGTATCAGCACCTCGTGCCTTACAACTATCAGCGCAAACAGACACTCGCAAATTGCGAAAGGTACATAACCGACGAGCTCAAGGAGCTGGAAAACACAATTCTCGGCGCTGAGGAGAACTGTGTTACTCTCGAATATAAGCTTTTCTCCGAGCTGCGCTCAATGCTCCTCGGCTGCATAGAGCGGCTTCAGAACGATGCTGCGCTCATCGCGTCGCTGGACGTATATTGCTCCATGGCCCAGGTGGCCTTCGAAAACAACTATTGCAGGCCAAAGATACTTACAAGCGGCAAGATAGAGATAACGGACGGCCGTCACCCTGTTGTGGAAAAAAACGTGAAGGAGGGCTTTGTGCCCAACAACACCATGATGAACGCAAGGGACGACAGGCTGATAATACTTACCGGCCCCAATATGGCTGGTAAGAGCACATACATGCGGCAGGTGGCGCTCATCGTACTCATGGCCCACATAGGCAGCTTTGTTCCCGCCTCCGCCGCGAGCATAACCATTACGGACAAAATATTTACCCGTGTTGGCGCGTCCGACAGTCTCGCCTCCGGCCAGAGCACCTTCATGGTGGAGATGAGCGAGATGAGCAACATTCTTAATAATGCCACCCCAAACAGCCTGCTAATAATCGACGAGATAGGCCGCGGCACCAGCACCTTCGACGGCCTCAGCATAGCATGGGCGGTGCTTGAGTACATCGCCGATAAGGAACGGTGCGGCGCGAAGACGCTGTTCGCGACCCACTACCACGAGCTTACGGAGCTTGAGGGCAAGCTGCAGGGCATAAAGAACTACAGGATATCCGTAAAGGAAGTCGGAGACGACATAATCTTCCTGCGCAAGATAGTCCGCGGCGGCGCAGACAAGAGCTTCGGCATACAGGTGGCGAGGCTTGCGGGACTGCCTCAGGAAGTGATAAAGAGAGCCAAGGATATACTGCACGAGCTGGAAGCCTCTGATATAAATATCGATCACGACAGCATTCTGGACAAGGCCAACGCCGGCGCACCCCAACAGATAACGCTGTTCGGCCCCGCGTCGCCCGACGACATAATGCAGGAGTTGAGAAACGTGGACGTAAACAGCATCACGCCCATGGAGGCGCTGAACATGATATACGACCTGCACCTTCGCGCGAAGCTTAGGTAGCATAAGGAGAAGCATTGCAAATAATGCAGACAGCAAAGAGAATACAGGTGCTCTCGAAGCACACCGCAAACCAGATAGCAGCAGGCGAGGTAGTGGAAAGGCCGGCTTCCATAGTTAAGGAGCTGGTGGAAAACTCCATAGACGCAGGCAGTACCGCCATTACCATCGAGATCAACGGCGGTGGAATAGATTATATAAAAATAACCGACAACGGCTCCGGCATTCTGGCTGAAGACGTGCCTACGGCATTCCTGCGCCACGCTACCAGCAAAATATCCTCAGCTGACGATCTGGGCCATATATCCACGCTGGGCTTTCGCGGCGAAGCACTATCTTCCATAGCCGCGGTATCCCAGCTTACCATGCGCACACGCACTAAAGATTCGGAATCCGGCACCAAAATTCATATCGAGGGCGGAGATATAAAGGAATGCGCCGAGTGCGGCTGTGCCGAAGGTACTGCCATCGAAGTCCGCAATGTATTTTATAATGTTCCCGCGCGGCTTAAGTTCCTGAAATCCCAGCGTGCGGAAGGCGCAGCCATATCCGATTACGCCGCCCGCGCCATTATGGGCAATCCGGGCGTATCAATAAAGCTATTGAACAACGGCAAGGTAATATACCACAGCCCCGGTGACGGGCAGCTGCGTTCTGCAATATTCTGCATATACGGCGGAGAGGTTCTGCCGCATATTAAAGAAGTAGACTACGACGATGGCAGGTTCAGGATAACCGGATATGTAGGCACCGAGAGCATATCCCGCCCAAACCGGCAGCAGCAGTCGCTGTATATAAACTCCCGCTATGTGCGTTCTCAGCAGATCTCCTACGGCGTACAGCGGGCCTTCGATACCCGTATCATGGTGGGCAAGTTTCCGTTTTACGTGCTGGACATAGGCGTGAATTACGAGGACGTGGACGTAAACGTACACCCAAACAAGATGGAGGTGCGCTTCAAAGACGAACAGGGGGCTGTAAGGGCGGCTACCATAGCTACGCGCATGGCCCTTGGGGATCCCGTGGCTCCCACTATACGCCGGGAAGACATTATTACGAAAAAAACGGCATTCGGCTCTATAAATGCCCTGAATGCGGCTGTTCGGCAGGAAATCGTACAACCGACCGATAGCAAAAAGCCTGATAAACAGCTTTCATACAGCGAGCTTTTCAAACCGGCGGACAAATCGCCGCTAAAACTAAAGGAGCCCGGCGCAGTGCCAACTGCAAGCATACGCTCCGGTATGGGGTTCAAATACGATTCGGCATCCGCCATGGAGCTGCTTCGTCAGCGCTATGGAGAATCGGTCGTGGGGCCGAAGAATGCGAGGGCTGAAACAAAGCCTGAGGTACAGCCTGTTTCAGCTGCCGAAGATATCGCAAAGAAGGAGCGCATGCTCCCCGAAACAACTCAGTCTGATGTGCCCGTGCCGTCAGCAGAGCCTGAAACCCTATTAAAAGAAAAGCCTCAGCAGGCTGAATTCGGCCAGTCGCATTACGACATCATAGGCCAGCTTTTCAGCTGCTACTGGATAGTTCAGCAGGGCGAGAGCGTATTCTTTATCGATCAGCACGCAGCCCACGAGCGCAGGCTTTATGATCGCATAATGAATAAGCCCTTAGAGCCGGATTCACAGATGCTGCTCATGCCGGTAATAGAGAAGCTCATGCCCGAGGAATACCAGACGCTGATGGATAATCTGCCTCTGTTTGAGGAGCTGGGTTTTGAAATAGAGGAATTTGGTGCGCTGACGGTAAGCGTACGCGCCGTGCCCGCCATACTTAATGCGCCCGAGACGGCAAGCTTCCTCCACGAAGCGATCGGCAGGCTTGAGGCAAAAAACAGGCTCAGCACAAAGGATCTGAAGCGCAGCGCACTTATACAGTATTCCTGCAAGCATGCCATAAAGGCGGGGGCGCTGCTTTCCAAAGAGGAGATAGAGGCGCTTTTGAAGGAATTCGAAGGCGACGGGGTTCCCATGACCTGCCCCCATGGTCGCCCTATAATGGTGCGCATGACAAAGGCCGAGTTTGAAAAGCTATTCAAGCGGGTACAGTGATATGGAAGAGCTTAAGCTTATACTCATCGTAGGCCCGACGGCAAGCGGCAAGACCGCCGCTTCGATATATGCGGCAATCAAGCTCAACGGCGAGATAGTTTCGGCAGACTCCATACAGGTATATAAGGGCATGGACATAGGCTCAGCCAAGCCTACCATGCAAGAACGACAGGGAATACCCCATCACCTGATGGACGCCATAGACATAAACTCCCCCAAGTTCAGTGTAGCGGAATTCCGCAAGATGGCAGGGGAGGCAATAGAGGACATAGCAGGTAGAGGAAAACAGCCTATCGTAGTCGGCGGAACGGGACTTTACATTAATTCCCTGGTATTCCCGCTGAACTTTACAGAGGTACAGTCAGATGAAAAACTTAGGTCCGAGCTATCAGAAATAGAAGAAAGGCAGGGAAGGGGTACGCTCCACGCCATGCTGCAGGAAGAAGACCCGGAATCGGCTGCCCGGCTGCACCCAAATGATACAAAGCGCATAATACGCGCACTTGAGGTGCTGAGACTGACTGGAAAGCCAATAGATGCCCATGGCGGAGACTTTTCAAACAAGGCAGGTGCGGAGATACCGTATAATCCAGTTATGATAGGCCTGACGATGCCGAGGGCAATGCTGTACGACCGCATAAACAGGCGGGTGGATATTATGCTGGAGCAGGGCCTTGTGGAAGAGGCGCGGGCGATATACGACAGGAATTACGACCGAAGCCTACCCGCACTTCAGGGCCTTGGGTATAAGCAGCTTTTTAGGGTATTCGATGGTGAATACACACTATCTGAAGGTATAGAAGCCATAAAGCAGGAGACACGCCGCTTTGCCAAGCGCCAGCTTACCTGGTTCAGGCGCGACAGGCGAATAACATGGCTGGACGTAAGCACCTTTGAAAGCGCAGAGGCTCTGGGCGAGGAGGTTTGCCGCATATGTACACGGGGGATGTGATAGATGAATAAGCCAATGAATTTGCAGGACGCATTTTTGAACAGCGCGCGCAAGGCAAAGGTGCCCGTGACTATCCACGTCACAAACGGATACCAGATAAAGAACGCCATAATAACAGGTTACGACAGCTTTGTCGTGACGGCAGAAGTCGAAAATGAGCAGATGATGATATACAAGCACGCCATATCAACCGTTACTCCCAACACCAGAATAACAATAAACAATCAGGAGCAAAGGGAAGAATAAATGAATCCGGAACTTAAACTGCTCGGAATATCGCAGAAAACCTATGATTTTGTAAAATCCTGCGAAAATTCTCTCGGAAATATCTATGAAGGCATAGAGGCGAATGAGGCATACACACAGGCGAGGGTGCTCAAGGCATTTCAGGACAACTGTATAGCGCTGAGGCACTTTGCGCCCACCAGCGGCTACGGCTATGACGACATAGGCCGCGAGGCGCTTGGCGCGGTATTTGCCTGTGCTCTGGAGGCGGAGGACGCGCTGGTTCGCCCACAGATATCCTCTGGTACACAGGCGATATTCACGGCGCTGTCAGGCCTGCTGGAGCCCGGGGACGTAATGCTTTCCCTTACGGGCAAGCCATACGACACGCTGGAGAAGGCCATAGGCATAAGCGGCGATGAATACTGTTCATTAAAGCGCATGGGCGTCATATACCGTCAGGTGGATCTGACCGCCGACGGACATATAGATATTGATGCCGCGAAAGCAGCCATTACCGGCAGCGAAAAGGTGATATACTTCCAGCGTTCCCGCGGCTACTCCTGGCGCAACGCGCTGACGCCGGAAGAGATGGCGCCGGTGTTCGATATGGCGAAAAAGCTTGCCCCAAATGCGTTTGTCGTAGTGGACAACTGCTACGGTGAGTTTACTCGACCCCATGAGCCGGCCTATTACGGCGCTGATGTAATGATAGGCTCTCTTATAAAGAACATCGGCAGCGGCATAGCACCTACCGGCGGCTATATAGCAGGTTCAAAGAAGGCCTTGAAACGCATCGAGATGCGGTTGACAGTGCCCGGAATGGGCAGGGAAGTGGGCTCCTATTACGGCAGCTACGCACCGTTCTTCCAGGGTATATTCCTGTCGCCCCACGTGACGGCACAGGCGCTGAAAAACGCCGTGCTATTCGCCAAGGTGTTCGAGAGCGTAGGCATGATAAGCATGCCAAAGAGCGATGCAGTGCGTTCCGATATAGTCCAGTCTCTGCGCTTTAACACCGCAGATGCGCTGATTTCCTTCTGCCGCAGCATACAAAAAGCGGCTCCAGTGGACAGCTTTGTCCAGCCGGAACCGTGGGATATGCCCGGCTATACCAGCCAGGTAATAATGGCGGCAGGCGCCTTCGTGCAGGGATCATCTATCGAGCTCAGCGCTGACGCGCCAATAGTGGAGCCTTATACGGCCTATGTGCAGGGCGGTCTGACCCACGCCCACGGACGTATAGGCGTTATGCTGGCATTGGACGATCTTATCAAAAACGGCGAGGTAAGCATATAATAAACCTTAGTAGCGCCTGAGAAGAGCAACTACCCTGCCTAATACCTCAACATTATCATAATCCGCATATATGGGCTCCATGCCTGAGTTTTCCGGCTGGAGCCTTATCTTTGGATTCTCATAGAATATGCGCTTTACCGTGGCGGTATCGCCACATACACGTGCAACTACTATATCTCCGTTTTCCGCGCCAAGGCCGCTGTTTACAACTATCATGTCGCCGCTGTTTATGCCGGCCTCTATCATGCTCTCGCCCTTTACTTCAAGGATGAAAGCTTCGCCCTTCTTCGCCCCATGAAGCAGAGAGGTGGGGAGAGGCAGACTTTCGGTCACGTCATCAAAGGCAAGTATGGGTGTGCCTGCGGCAACCGTGCCCACGCATGGTACGTCCATGACGTGGCGCTGTTTATTCTCGGGCATGGCCAAGGCGATAGTCCTCTGGGTTGATGGGCTGGAAACGAGATATCCCTTATCTATAAGCGTCTTGACGTGTGAATGGACGGTAGAGGTTGAGCTCAGACCCACCGCCGCGCCTATTTCGCGTATTGTAGGAGGATAGGACTTTTTTTCGATATAGCTCTTTACAAAGTCATATACTGCCTGCTGCTGGCGGGTAAGTTCCTTCATTTTATAATATTCCTCCATTAAACCGTATGAACGTGGTATAATATCGATATAAGGCAATGCTTTTGGGCATTACACAATATTTTTCTAAATTATAGCATGGCGCACAAATGTTTGCAACAAACAAACGTTCTGTGCAGCATTCAGCGTAGAATAAAGCGGAGGTTTTATGCAGGACAAAAAAGAACGGGGTACAGAACTTGACTACTGCGACCTGGATCCCACCAAGATATGCGACAACTGCTGCAAGTGCATAGATAGCGGCAAGGACTATGAGGATTTTCAGATTGAGCTCACGGACAGCATATCGACCCTTGACGAGATAATGGAACTGCCCTTTGACGACGATCTGTTTGACGACGATGATGAATATTCCTTTGACCCGCACAACGTTGCTCCACTGGATATAGACCCTAAGCTCATGGCAGAATGGGAACAGAAGCTCCGCGCCGCTGAAATAGAGGACGCACAGCAAAAGATACAGGGCCTCAAGGGCGTAAGAAAGAAGCGTTAATCGTCCCTGAGCTTTACCACCTTTGCTGCGAGGCGGCGGTTATCCTGAGATACCGCAGCGTAGTGCTTTCTGGTGGTGTTCACATCCTTATGGCCTAATACGTCGGCCACAAGATATATATCCCCGGTTTCGCGGTAAAGGTTTGTGCCGTAGGTGCTCCTGAGCTTGTGAGGGGATATTTTCTTTTGTGGCGTTACTATGACGGCGTACTTGTGCACCAGATTTTCCACGGCGCGAACGGTTATTCGCTTCTTTTGCAGCGAGAGAAACAGCGCGTCCTCATGGCCTGGGCAGGCGTCAACCTGCTCACGCTCCAGCATGTAGTTGAGCAGGGCAGAGCGAGCCTCGTCGCCGAACACCAATATGTCCTGATTGCCGCCCTTGCGTATAACGGAAAATTCGTTGGCCGAGAAATTGATATCTTCCATATTGATGCCGACCAGCTCGCTGATTCGTATGCCTGTACCTAAAAATAGCGTAAGTATGGCCAGATCTCGGGCCTGTGTGCGCTTATGGTACTGCTTTTCCTTTTCAGTCAGCCCTTCGCCCGACTGTACTGCGTCCAGCAGCCGCGCAACCTCGTCAGGTTCAAGGCGTATTATGGACTTATCATGTATGGAAGGCTGGTCGACGAGGGAAGGGGGATTGTTCTTTATCCGTTCCTTCCGATAAAAATACTTATAGAAGGCACGAAGGGTGGAAAGCTTTCGCGCCTTGGCACGCTCACCATTTATCTGCTCGTGGTCGTCGTCATCAGTATAATATGAAACATAGCTCAAGAAATCCTCAACAGTAGAAGTCGTGACACGGTCAAGGTCGGCAAGGGTGAGCTCGGTAATGGCCTTATCTGAAAACTCCGGCTGCAGCACCAGATATTTGAAGAATGTCCGCATATCCACCGCATAGGCGTATCTTGTACGTACCAGCGTATCATTTTCTATGCCGCGGAAAAAATCTCCCGCAAAGCTCGGCAGTTCCTTTAAAACAGCTCTGATTTTCGTAGTATATGCTATATATTGGCTCCCGGCATAATTTTCGCCCATAGGGAAGTCCCTCCAAGATCTCTTTTTATACATCTATATTATACACCAAACTATTCGTTAAACACAAGTTTAACGAATAGTTAGTAGTAAAAAAGATATTATTTAAGGTATAACTGCACTGGAATCCGCATTACCTCATAAAAACTTATTTTACAATAAAGACTTTCTCATTCTCTGTTCCGGGATTTTTCTGAACCGCTGTAAAAAATATGGTTTTATGAACTAATTGATCAGGATACCGTGAATCATAACTTGTCGCATACCGGAACCTTGGCACCTGGCTGAACTGCGTAACCGCAATATAATCGGATAGCGCAAAAGCTCCAAATAACAGGCAAACGCATCCGAGGACCGTCAGTATGCGCAAGCCTCGTTTAGCCACCACCGGCCTGATAATGAGATATATGCCGGCAACCAGAAAAATACTTCCCAAAACCGAGTAAATGCTTCCCCAACTGCTATCACTTGGAAATATTGACAATGCCGACACAATGATGAATATGCCGAATGCCGACATCAGAATACCAATTGCTTTTTGCTTTCCTTTCTTTACGGCATTTCGACCGTACTCTGCCATGGCTACGGCAGTATCTCTCGTTTCTTTATTCATATTCTCGCTTTTCCTTTCTCCGCTAACGATTTCAGGTATGCTCACATCAAAAAAATCAGCCATCTCGACCAGCATACCGATATCAGGCATATTGCTTCCCGTTTCCCAACGAGATACCGTCCTGCCGGATACATTTAACTTCTCTGCCAACTGCTCCTGCGTCAGTTTTTTTTCTTTTCGGAGCTCTTTCAGAAATATTCCTATCTTGATCTGATCCATCAGATACCCTCCTTTCGCCGTTAGTATAGCACCGGCTTTTTCATTTCAACACGACACAAAGCGAGAAATGCCGCGTTGCTTCAATTAGACATTGCTGCCCTGTATGCTAATTCCGATTTTCTGTTTTGTCTTATAATACTATCATGCGACAGAATAAAGCATAAGAACAGCCACAGCAGAGCAGCTACTGTGGCTGTTTAATCGTCTTAATTTTTACATTATTTTTCCGCCAGCAGCTTCTCAGCAGCAGCCAGCTTTACGCATGTGCAAAATACAGACATTGCTTCCTTTAGCTCTTCTACAGGCGGATAGCTCGGCGCTATGCGCAGATTTGAATCCTCGGGATCTATACCGTAAGGATACGTTGCACCTGCGGCTGTCATGACCACGCCGGCTTCCTTGGCAAGTTGATTGGTGCGCTTGGCGCAGCCAGGAATTGTGAAAAAGCTGACAAAATAACCGCCCTTAGGCGTATGCCATCTGCCTATGTCCAAAGGCTTTATTTCGCGCTCAAGATATTCGAGGACTATGTCGAACTTGGGCTTGAGGAACTCGGCGTGCTTCTTCATGTGCGCCAAGGCGGTTGCCCTATCCTTCAAAAACAGCGCATGGCGCAGTTGGTTTATCTTATCAAAGCTGATGGTCTGGGCGGATATCAGCTTCTTCATGTACGCCATATTCGCCTCGCTGCACGCAAAGCACGCAACACCGCTTCCTGGGAAGGTTATCTTGGACGTGGAAGCGAATTCAAATACCATATCCGGATTGCCGGCCTCGCTGCACAGCGTCAGAATATCCCTGAAGGGGCGGAATTCTCCGTCAAACTCGTGGATACAGTAGGCGTTGTCCCACATGAGCAGGAAGTCCGCCGCCGCCGGCTTAAGATGCGCTATGCGGTCGATGACCTCGTCGCTGTATACTATGCCGTCGGGATTGGAATACTTAGGCACGCACCACATACCCTTTACGGCAGGATCCTTTACGACCTCCTCTACCATGTCCATGTCTGGGCCGTCGTCGTTCATGGGAACCGTTATAAGCTCCATGCCGAAGGCCTGGGTGACATTGAAGTGGCGGTCATAGCCGGGCGCCGGGCAAAGCCACTTTATCTTGTCCAGCTTTGACCATGGCTTTTCGGAATGCAGCAGGCCGTGGGTATAAGCCTTTGCTATGGTATCGTACATAAGCTGAAGGCTGGCGTTGCCGCCTACGAATACCTGCTCGGGCTTTACTCCCAGAGTATCGGCAAAAAATCTCCTGCATATCGGCAGACCGTCCAGCCCGCCGTAATTAAAGGCGTCTATGCCGTCTGTAACAGCGTTGGATACAACGTCGATATTAAGCATATCGTTTGAGAGAGCCACCTGGGCCCTTGAGGGCTTGCCGCGGGACATATCCAGCTTTAGGCCCTTGGCCTTGCAGCTCTCGTATTCTTTCAGTGCCGCTTCATAAAACATCTGAAGTTCTGCGCGATCCATCTGTTCAAGCGAAGTCATAGAAAATCCTCTCCTTTGTTTCAAAGTATAAATCTGACTTAGATTATATACCCCGAATCAAAGTATTTCAATAGTTATTCTTATGCTATGGTAGTTCCGGCCTTGCCGTCAAGAGCCTCTACCGCCTTATCAAGGCTGGTGATTATGGTTATCCTGCCGGGCTTGCTCTCCACGAACTTAACAGCAGCCTCTACCTTGGGCAGCATAGAGCCGGGGGCGAACTGGCCTTCGGCCATGTACTTCCTGGCTTCCGATACGGTAAGCTTATCCAGATCCTTCTGGTCGGGTTTCTTGTAGTTGATGCTTACCTTTTCTACAGCGGTAAGTATAACCAGAGCGTCGGCATCCAGATCCTCCGCCAGCTTCTCGCTTGCAAGATCCTTATCTATAACGGCGGCTGTGCCTTCCAGCTCACCCTTATCGTTGCGTATTACAGGGATACCGCCTCCGCCTACGGTGATGACTACGAAGCCGTTGTCAACCAGGCATTTTACTGCGCTGAGCTCCTCTATCTCAACGGGCATTGGGGAAGCAACTACTCGCCTCCAGCCGCGGCCCGCGTCTTCCTTCATTACATAGCCCTTCTCGTCGGCTATCTTCTTGGCTTCTTCCTCGGTATAGAATGGGCCTATAGGCTTGGAGGGGTTTTTGAACTTGGGATCGTTCCTGTCTACCAGCACCTGAGTTACCACAGTAGCCACCTCGGACTTGTTTCCGCGTGAACGCAGTACCTTTGTAAGACCCTGCTGAATGTGGTATCCTATATAGCCCTGGCTCATAGCGCCGCATACATCAAAGGGCATTGCCGGGCTTACAGGGGTGGCATACTCGTTCTGGAGCACTATGCGGCCTACCTGAGGGCCGTTTCCGTGGGCAATAATGACCTTATATCCCTCGCCTATTATGTCCGCGATATACTCGGAGGTCTTTTCGACTACTTCAAGCTGAGCCTCTGCCGTTGCAGGCTTGCCCGCTTCCTGAAGGGCGTTTCCGCCAAGTGCGATAACTATCTTTTTCATATTATATCTCTCTCCTGAAAATTTGATAGGTTTATACAAACATATTTATTTTACACCATTTTGCTTTGCTTTACAACCTGCAATAGCGCCCCGCGCAAGCTCGTCGCATCGATTGTTGTAGGCGTTGTCGCTATGGCCCTTTACCTTGTGCCAGCTGATGCTGTGTTTGTGTGTATGTGCAATAAGCAGCTCCCACAGGTCACGGTTTTCCACTTCCTTTTTGCCGCTGGTTTTCCAGCCGTTGCGCTGCCAGTTAGTCACCCAGTTCTCGGAAAATGCCCGGCAAAGATAGGCGCTATCGGTAAATAAATCTACTTCACAGGGCTCTTTCAAGGCACTCAGGGCAGATATGGCCGCCATAAGCTCCATGCGATTGTTCGTAGTCATTTTTTCCCCGCCCGAAATCTCCTTTTTGAATTGCCCATACATGAGAACCGCGCCCCAGCCACCCGGGCCTGGATTGCCGCTACACGCACCGTCGGTATATATAACGACCTTCTTCAATGTATCCTCCCTAAAAATAAAGTTGACATTATCACCATATCGGTGTTATAATCATCAAGGTTTCACACCGAAGGGGCATGGTGTAATGGTAACACGTGGGTCTCCAAAACCTTTGTTGAGGGTTCGAGTCCTTCTGCCCCTGCCAATCTCCTCAGGCTTTTGCCTGAGGAGATTTTTCATTGTCTTAATCCACAAACTGTATAATATAGTCATGCAGGTTATCATACGCTATGCGGCGTATTTCCTTATCGGAGAAGCCTATCCTTTGCAGCTCATCGAATAGCTTCGGCACATCGCTCCAATTTTTCATATCCCGTGGGTATACGCTCATGCCGTCAAAATCCGAGCCCAGGCATACATGCTCCGAGCCGACCAGTCCCGCGATATAGGCTATGTGCTGCGCTATATCGCCCACCGAGGCGTCGCCCGTCTTTACCAGATGCCCCGGATAATAATTTACCCCAACTACGCCGTTTTGAGCGGCTATCGCTTTAATATGTTCGTCCTTTAAGGAACGTTTATGGTCGAATACTGCGCGGGCATTTGAATGCGAGGCAAATATGGGACGTTGAGATATCTCCAGCGCCTCGTCGATGCCGGCGTCGCTCAGGTGGGATACGTCCAGCGCTATGCCTATACGGTTCATCTCACGCACTACCTCCCTTCCCCTCCCAGTCAGTCCCTTGTTTGCCCTTCGCATGGCAGGTGAAGCGAGTTCGTTGGAATAATTCCATGTTAGAGTCATAGCCCTGACGCCCAGCCGGTGGAACAGCCTGACGTTGCTTATGGCTGCATTGAGCGACTCACCACCCTCAACGGTAAGCACGGTGGCTATCTTGTCACCGTCCGGCGTGTAATCCTTTGTGAGGGGCACAAAGACGTCGTTCTCCTCCATCATCGTAAAATATGAATCGAACATATCCAGCGCCTGCTGCAGGCAATCCTTGTGCATATCCATATCCACCCATGCGGCAAAGAACAGCAGCTTGCCGCCGCCTTGTTTTATATAAGGAAGCGCTACTGCCTGATTGCGGGTGGGGCGGTTTATATCCCAGCCGTCCTGCGTCATATAGTAAAGGAAGTCGCAATGGGCGTCAGCCACGGGTATATTTGACATATCTTCTCCTTTTCCTCAAAAAATTAAGGATATGCGAGCATATCCTTAATTGTGATGCTAATGTTTACTTTGCAAATTCGACCGCTCTGGTCTCGCGTATTACGTTGACCTTTATCTGACCGGGATACTCAAGCTCGGTCTCTATGCGCTTGACGATCTCCTTTGCCATGATGATTGTATCAGCGTCGTTAACGTTCTCGGGCTTGACCAGTATACGTATCTCGCGTCCGGCCTGAATTGCGAAGGACTTGTCAACGCCCTCGAATGAGTTGGCAATCTCTTCAAGCTTTTCAAGGCGCTTGATGTAGTTCTCCAGTGTCTCACGCCGTGCACCGGGACGTGCGGCAGATATGGCGTCGGCGGCCTGCACAAGTACAGCTTCCACGGTACTTGGCTCAACGTCGCCATGGTGAGCCTGTATGGCATGTATGACCTGATTGTTCTCGCGGTACTTCTTTGCAAGATCCGCACCGATCTGGGCATGGGGACCTTCGACCTCGTGATCTACCGCCTTGCCTATATCGTGCAGCAGACCTGCACGCTTTGCTAAAGCCACGTTTGCGCCCAGCTCGGAGGCCATCATTCCCGCAAGATGAGCTACTTCGATAGAATGCTTGAGAACATTCTGTCCGTAGCTGGTGCGGTACTTCAAACGGCCGATAAGCTTGATCAGTTCATGGTGCAGTCCGTGTATTCCCACCTCGAATATTGCCTGCTCGCCTGCTTCGCGTATTTGCGTGTCCACCTCGCGGCGGGCCTTTTCTACCATTTCCTCTATGCGCCCGGGGTGTATTCTTCCATCGGTTATTAGCCGTTCCAGAGCTATTCGGGCAACCTCGCGGCGAACGGGATCGAAGCCTGAAAGTATGACAGCTTCGGGAGTATCGTCGATTATAAGGTCAACACCCGTCGCGGTTTCAAGGGTACGGATATTGCGGCCCTCGCGGCCAATTATACGTCCCTTCATTTCGTCGTTGGGTAGAGACACTACGGACACAGTGGTCTCAGCCACGTGATCCGCAGCACAGCGCTGTATCGCAAGAGAAATGATGTTGCGGGCGCGCTTATCGGCTTCTTCCTTGGTTTTTGCCTCGATATCGCGCAGCATTATCGCCGCATCGTGGCGGGCATCGCGTTCAACGCTGCTGAGCAGTATTTCCCTTGCCTCGTCCATAGACAATCCGGAAATAGTCTCCAGCTCCTTGAGCTGCTTATCGTAAAGTTCCTTGATGGAAGCCTCGGTGTTCTCAGCTTCTTTTATCTTCTGGTTGAGCTGCTGCTCGCGCTGCTCTATACCATCGATCTTTTTATCCAGTGTTTCCTCGCGCTGGAGCAGCCTGCGCTCGTTGCGCTGCAGCTCGTTGCGTCTCTCTCTCAGTTCCTTTTCATTTTCGTTCTTAATGCGGTAGGCTTCTTCCTTGGCTTCAAGAACCGTTTCCTTCTTTATGGTCTCAGCCCTCTTCTGGGCGTCGCCGATCATTTTTTTAACTGCTTCTTCTGCGTTAGCTATCTTTGCTTCCGCTATATTGCGCCTGTAAACATATCCACCTGCGAAACCCGCAGCTAAACAAACGATCCCGATCACTATGGGGATCCATATTTCCACGTTTAGTGTAGCACCTCCAAATAAACTATATATATTATGTATCCGAGCGTAAAATACGCAGCATGCATGGACTATTATTTCAGTAGAGCAGGTCTACGAAACTACACACCGATATAATATCTCAAAATTTATTATAAACCCATGGCAAAACAAAAGTCAAGGACGCGTGGCCCCTGACTTATAATATTTGCCAGAATAAGTTTTTTATTTACGGTTATATCGTTCAAAATGCATTATATTTTCTCTTCCGGCTCTTCGGTTTTGGCGGGCACCTGCATCATTTTCTCCCGCACTCTGGCCTCTATTTCGTCACAAAGCTCCTTATTGTCCTTGAGGAACAGCCTTGCGTTATCGCGACCCTGGGCCATGCGCATATCATTGTAGGAATACCACGCTCCGGTCTTATTTATTATCTTTTGGTCGACTGCCATATCCAATATGCAGCTTTCCCTTGATATACCCTCGCCGTATATCATATCGAATTCGGCGGTCTTGAAAGGAGGCGCCACTTTGTTCTTTACGATCTTTACGCGGGTGCGGTTGCCTATAAATTCCGCGCCGTTTTTAATTGTATCCTGCTTGCGCACGTCCATGCGCACGGAGGCGTAGAACTTCAGCGCCTTGCCGCCGGTGGTGGTCTCCGGATTGCCAAACATGACGCCCACCTTTTCGCGCAGCTGGTTGATGAATATTATAATAGTATTTGTCTTGCTGATGACGCCGGTAAGTTTTCTAAGCGCCTGAGACATCAACCTCGCCTGAAGGCCAACATGAGAATCGCCCATATCGCCTTCCAGCTCTGCCTTGGGAACCAGCGCCGCGACAGAGTCGACAACGATTATGTCGATGGCGCCGCTTCGCACCAGTGTATCGCATATCTCCAATGCGTCCTCACCGGAATCAGGCTGTGAGATATACAGGTTATCCACGTCAACGCCGAGATTGTGGGCGTATACCGGATCCAGGGCGTGTTCGGCGTCTATGAATGCCGCTGTACCGCCGAGCTTCTGAGCCTCCGCTATGGCATGCAGCGCCAGAGTAGTCTTGCCTGAGGATTCGGGCCCGTATATCTCGATTATCCTTCCCCGCGGCAGACCGCCTACGCCCAGCGCGTAGTCAAGCTGTAAGCAGCCTGAAGGTATGGTAGAGACGCTGATATTCGCCGCAGCGTCTCCCAGCTTCATTATAGCACCTTTGCCGAAGTCCTTTTCTATCTTGGAGAGGGCGATTTCCAATGCTTTTTCTTTTTCCATCATACTTACAGACCGCCTTTACAGCATAATTTGTTTCTTATTAAGATTATTATAGCACGTTAATATCCAAATTGCACCTGTTTTTTGCAATTATTTGTTTCCTGAGAAGATTCAGAGCATTCAGCACCGCGCCATCCCGCACTCTTTCACGGTTGCCCGTGAGATTGACCTCATATGCGTTGCAGCCTTCCTCCGTGGAAACGGCGATAAATACCTGTCCGATCAGGCCGGGCGCGCCCGTAGGTCCTGCGTAGCCGGTGGTGGATATACCTATGTCGGCGCCGCTCTGGAGGCGTATACCATCGGCCATCTCTTTGGCAGTCTCCGCGCTTACGTCAGTATACTTTTCCAGCGTTTCGGCCTTTACGCCGAGACGGCGCATCTTGGAATCGCAGGAATAAGTCACTGCACCTTCCATGAACCATTCGGAACTTCCGGGGACGGATATAAGCCTGGAGGCTATCATGCCGCCTGTACAGCTTTCGGCAACAGCGATCTTAAGGCCGCTGGCCTTCAGCAGTTCCGCGCATACCTCGTGCATTTCCCTGCCGTGGGTGGAATAGATAAATTCGCCCACTCTGTCCTCTATGGCCTGCATAACGGGCTGAATGAGCTTCTCCCCTTTCTCCTCGCTGCCACAGCGGGCGGTTATGCGTAGAGTAGTCTCGGCCGCCTTGGCATAAGGCGCTATCGTCGGGTTGCTCTGGGCGTCCACTATGTCCTTTATAGCGTATTCTACCTGAGACTCGCCCTTGCCGAATATACGAATGGTACGTGAATGGAACATGCAGTTGCTGCGTTTTTGCAAATACGGCACTACCTCTTCCTCAAACATTGGTTCCATCTCCCATGGAGGTCCCGGCATCAGTATAGCAGTCTTGCCGTTCTTCTCCATTATGCAGCCAGGCGCTGTTCCTCTGGGATTTGGCAGTATTATGCAGTGATCTGCGGGAAACATGACCTGTTTAATGTTGTTGGGCGTACAGGGATAGCCGCGGGAGGACATTTTTTCCAGCAGCCATGCTTTATATTTCTCATTCACTACAAGTTCAAGGCCGAAATAATCAGCTACAGTCTCCTTGGTAAGGTCATCCTCGGTAGGCCCGAGTCCACCTGTGAACAGCACTATATCCGAGCGTGAAAAGGCGTTAGCTATGCACTGCTTGAGCCTTGCGGGATTATCGCCCACAGTTACATGATAATACATGTTTATACCGAAATCAGCCATTCGGCCGGAAAGATACCGGGTGTTGGTATTGAGTATCTGCCCCATCAGCAGCTCCGTGCCGACAGAAATAATCTCTGCGTTCATTGATAATATGCCCCTGTTATATCTGATCAAAATTGATGCAATTTATATTCTTGCGAATGTAGTCAACGGCAGATATCACTGTAAAGAACACGGATATCCATACCATTATCACATCAAGCTTAAAGCCCAGCCATGCACGTATTGGAGTGCTGAGCATTACCAGCACCAGCGCCACCGCCTGAGTGGTGGTCTTTATCTTGCCAAGCCAGCTGGCGGCTATGACCACGCCTTTGCCAGTGGCTACAAGCCTGAAGCCGCTTATAAGGAACTCTCTGGCAATAATAATAATGGCGGCTATGGGGTTGAGCATACCGTTTGCCGTAAGCATTATCAGCGCGCTTGCCGCAAGGAGCTTATCCGCTATGGGATCCATAAGCTTGCCGAAGTCTGTTATCTGATTGCGGCTGCGTGCAAGATACCCGTCCGCAATATCGGTCAAAAAGGCCGCAATGAATATTCCGCATGCCACATATATTGCCGAAGGGGCTTCAATGTAAAAGCAGGCAATAAACAGCGGCACCAGTGCTATCCTGATAAGGGTAAGCCTGTTGGGAAGGTTCATGTTTAAGTTTTTCATATTTCTTCTCCTTCCATATCATAAGGGCCGGCGCCGGTCAGCTTTATCATGGTAAAGTCGCCGGGCTTAAGCCCTTTGTTTTTGATGGAAAACATCACGGTACCGTCCACCTCAGGGGCCTCGGCATATGTTCTGCCGTAGGCTATATCGCCGCTGACCTGTTCAACGAGGGCCTCGGTCACGGTACCTATGCGCTTTTTGTTGTACGCAAGGGATATGCCCTGCTGAAGGGACATTATCCTTTTGAGACGGCGCTGCTTTACGTCCTCATCTATCTGGTTCGGCATATCGGCAGCGGGCGTGTCGTCCTCCTGCGAGTATGCAAATGCGCCGAGCCTGTCAAAGCTGTGTTCCTTGAGCAATTCGGTCAGATGGCCGAATTGCTCCTCCGTCTCCCCCGGAAAGCCTGTTATGACGGTAGTACGCAGTATGAAGTCAGGAGCCGTGCGCCTGATATAGTCGGTTATCTCGCGGATATGCTCAGCGGAGCCATGGCGGTTCATGGCTTTCAGCATATCCGGATCTATATGCTGAATGGGTATATCTATATAGTTGACTATCTTCGGATCGGCTACCATAGTATCCACCAGCTCTTCGTCTATGGTGTTGGGATAGGAATAAAGCACACGTATCCAGTGCAGCTTATCTATCTTTGCTATACGCCGCATAAGCTCCGCAAGCATGGGTTTGCCGTACAGATCGGTTCCGTAAGCAGAAGTGTCCTGCGCTATCAGCGTGAGCTCCTTTACGCCGCTGTCAGCCAGACTCTGTGCCTCCTTCACCAATTTTTCCATTGGAATGCTGACTTTACCGCCGCGTATCAGCGGTATAGCGCAGTAGGTACAGCGATTATCGCAGCCGTCAGCTATACGAAGATAAGCGCTATATGATGGTGTAGTTATTATGCGTGCGTCCTCAGAACAGCACTTATAGCTGCCGCCTACCGCCTCGGTTATCTTTCGCACAAGTCCGTCCTTGTCCTTTACTCCCCAGAATATATCCACCTCGGGCAGCTCCTCACGGAGTTCCTTGGGGTAGCGCTGGCTGAGGCAGCCTGTTACTACCAGCAGGCGGCAGTTGCCGTTCTTCTTGTGCTGTGCCATCTCGAGTATAGCGCCTATGGATTCCTCCTTTGCGGGGTTTATAAAACCACAGGTGTTTACGATTATCACCTCGGCCTGAGCTTCATCGTTAGTTATCTCAAAGCCGTTTTCCTTAAGCATACCCAGTATCTGTTCGCTGTCTACTCTGTTTTTTGAGCAGCCCAGAGATACCATTCCAACAGTTATAGCCAAATTATCCTTCCTCCGTATCTGCGCCCGTAAGCTGCCTATATTCCTCAAAGCTGCTTATCAGGAGCTTTCTCGGCTTGCTCCCGTCAAAGCCGCTTACGACCTTTAGCTGTTCCATTATATCTATAAGCCTTGCGGCTCTGGCATAACCGACCCTGAGCCTCCGCTGTATCATCGATATGGACGCCTGACCGCTTTCCAATACTATCTTCACCGCGTCGTCCAGCAACTCATCCTCCTGCTTGCCGTTGCCCTGGCCGGTAACGGCATCTACCGTGGAAGAAACCTCATCCAAAGTTATCTCCTGATATCTGGGCTGATTTTCGTCCGTCTGCTGCCGTGTAAAGAAGTCCATTATGCTTTCGACCTCCTCATCGCTGACGAACGCCGCCTGGGCGCGCACAGGCTTGCTTGCGCCATTGGCGTGAAACAGCATATCGCCGCGGCCAAGCAGCTTTTCAGCACCGCCACAGTCCATTATGACTCTGGAATCCACGGCGGAGGACACAGCCAGCGCTATGCGGCTGGGTATATTGGCCTTGATAAGCCCGGTAATTATGTCGGTAGAAGGACGCTGTGTAGCCACTATTAAGTGAATTCCCGCCGCGCGGCCCAGCTGTGCAATGCGGCATATGGATTCTTCCACTTCCTTGGCGGCAACCATCATAAGATCAGCCAGCTCATCTATTATTATGACGAGCCTTGGCAGCTTTTCCTTCGGGTCCTCCTGAAGCTCATTGTACCTCGAAATGCTTCTGGCGTTGACCTTGGACATCTTCTTATATCGCTGATCCATCTCCATTACCGCCCACTTAAGAGCGCCTGCCGCCTTCTTGGGGTCGGTAACAACAGGCATAAGAAGATGCGGCATCGGCGCGTAAACCCTCAGCTCCACCTGCTTGGGGTCCACCATTATAAGCCTTACCTCTTCGGGCTTTTTGCCGTATATGAAGCTCAGTATAATGTCGTTTATACAGACGCTTTTGCCGGAGCCTGTGGAACCGGCAATAAGCAGATGCGGCATCTTATCCAGGTCTGCGCAAAGCACCTTCCCCGCAATATCCTTGCCTATGCCGAAGCGCAGCGCGCTGCTGCCGTCTGAAAACTCGCTTGATTCTATTACCTCCCTGAGCAGAACCGGCACCGTGTCCTTATTCGGTATTTCTATACCTATGGCCGACTTGCCGGGTATGGGCGCTTCGATCCTTACGCGAGGTGCGGCAAGAGCCAGCGCTATATCGTCAGAAAGGCTGGTTATTCTATTTACACGCACGCCCTGAGCCGGGTGCAGCTCAAAGCGGGTTATGGTTGGTCCTACGCTGTAGTTTATTACCTTTGCGTCTATATTGAAGCTTGCAAGGGTCTCCTCCAGCTTCTTTCCCTTTGCAACAGGCGATTCAACGCCTTTGGATACCGTCAAGGCGGGTTTCTTGAGCAGCGTTATAGGCGGACGCACATATACCGGTGGCTGAGGCGATATTGAAGTTTCGGTGTCCCCATCGTCGCCTGCCGTCACCTTAACTGACTTTGCTTCAGAATCCTTCTCATCCTCCGTATCCAGTTCTATTAAATTGGACGGCTCTTCAAAATCGAAGTTCTGCTCCGGCTCTTCAGGCTGCATGTCTATAGTAGTAATCTTGCTAACATCCACGGGCTTAAGCGGCTTCAGCTCGCCATCGTCCAGCCCGGAAAGTATATCAAAAGGATCGCCGTCGTCCTTGCGCTTTGGCAGTTTTCCATTCTGTGGCAGGAAGGAAATATCGCCGTCCCAATCGTTTCGCATATCGTCTTCCCTGCGGCGCACAATATGGCTGTCATCATTCTTCCTGCGTACAGACTTCTGCGGCTTGGGTATGGCAGGCTCCGTTACTTCTTCATTTTTTTCAAGTGTTTCGGTATAAAGCTCTTTACCGTTGCCACGGCGCTTTCGTGGTTTTGGCGGGTATATTTGTTCCAGCCCGTCGAAGGCGTGCTCATAGTCGTACCGCGCCTGCCGCTCCGCCATGTCACGGGCGTGAACCTGCTGCACCTTTTCGGAGACAGATTCCACGCCGTTCCTTATGCCGCTGCCCACCTTCTGGCCAAGGGTTCGTATGGAAAGCTTGGTAGCTACCAGAAATACTATAAATACCGCGGCACCGAAAAAAATATACGTACCGGCAGTACCTAAAAGCTTCATTGAAGGATATGCGAGAAGCGCGCCCAAAAGTCCGCCGCCCTTGCAGTACAGCTTTCCGTACATATATGCGTCGGAATAGTAAGCTGTCACCTTGTCCACCGTTATTTCGCCGCGGGTAGCGGTATGTATAATAACGAGGAGACATACGACCCCGCCAACTATCAACCACAGCGTTGAACTGCTTGCAGGTGATTTTGACATAGCGATAGAAAGTATACCCAGGCCGGCAAGAATAAAGGGCGCTGCATAGCCAGCGATTCCGAACAGGCCGAAGGTCAAGTTCTTCGCTGCATTTCCTATCACGCCTACCATATCTGTATATATTCCAGCGGCAAGAAAAAGCGCAAGAGCTATAAAGCATATACCTATTATCTCCCTTTCGGTCTGCTCCTGTCTTTCCAGCTCAGCCTTTTTTACTTTTCTGCTCGAATTAGCCATCGGGTATTCCTTTCTGAATTTACCTACCTATTATACACCATACATGCGCCTTTTAAAAGAAAAAACAGGGGCTGCGTTTTGCAGTCCCTGTGATTTGTCTTAAAGCTTACTCTTCGTCAAACTTGAAGCCGGCGAATTTGTCTGCCAGAGAAGTAGTGGCCCTCTCTACAGGAAGCAAATCATATTCGTTCTCTTCGCGGCGCTGACGGCGGCGCTCGGCGCGCTCGGCCTCGCGGGCCTCGTTAGCAGCCTTTGCGGCTTCGGCAGCTGCGGCGCGCTCAGCAGCACGCTCTGCGGCTACGCGTTCACGCTCAGCCTTTTCAGCTGCCAACTGCTCTGCTACCTCAGGGTTCTCCTCAAGGATAACATCGCGGCGGCTCAGGCTTATACGCTTTGCCTCAGGATTTACATCGAGAACCTTACAGCGTACTACATCGCCAACATTAATCTCGTCTTCGACCTTTTCGATGCGCTTTACGCCCACCTGAGAGATGTGAATCAGGCCGTCGATAGTGGGCTCAAGAGCCACAAATGCGCCGAAGGGAACTATGCGCACTACCTTGCCCTCTACGATGGAGCCTACGGGGTACTTCTCGGCAGCCATGGTCCAGGGCTTGGGCTGGAGCTGCTTGTAACCGAGGGATACGCGCTGTTTTTCAACATCTACGTCCCGGATAAGGACTTCGATTTCCTGACCTATGGAAAGTACATCGGAAGGATGCTTTACGCGGCCCCATGCTACATCGGTAACATGCACCAGACCGTCGATACCGCCGATATCAACAAACGCGCCGAAATCGGTCAGGCGGCGTACAACGCCCTTTACCTTGGAGCCGACCTCCAGCTTGTTCCAAAGCTCCTTCTTGGCAGCCTCGGCTTCTTCCTTCATAACCGCCTTATGGGATGCTACGATGCGCTTGCGGGACTTATCGACCTCGATAATCTTGACCTTCAGATCCTTGCCTACGAACTCGCCGATATTCTCAACATACTTGGTAGACAGCTGAGATGCGGGAATAAAAGCGCGGATACCGTTGATGGTGGCGATCAAACCGCCCTTTACGACTTCCTTGCCCACGGCGTCAAAGGTCTTATCCTGCAGGTTCTCTTCGTCCTGCATAAGGTTGTCCCAAAGCTTCTTGCTCTCAACGTTCTTACGGGAGAGGAGCACGTTGCCCTCGCCATCGTTTACCTTAATGACCTCAACTTCGATCTCGTCGCCAACCTTGACAACATCTTCAGGGTTGACTTCAGTATCAGAAGAGAACTCGTTGCGTGGAATAAACCCGTCGGACTTATAACCAATGTTTACGCATACTTCGCCGTCCACTATCTGTACGACGGAGCCCTTGATGATTTGTCCGTTCCTGATGCGTACAAGTGTCTTTTCAAACACTTCCTCAAAGCTGGGCTCGGCAGCTTCAGCGGTTTCGGCAACGGGTTCCTGGACGGCAGCTGCTGCTACCGCCTCTACTTTTTCTTCTTCGGGGCTTGCAGCCATCGTCTTTTCCAGTTCGCTCATTCTTTCAATAACCTCCAATATAATCCATTTCGGCGTCGATGCGCCTCCAACAACCCCTATTATATCATTGATATCAATATTTTCAAGGGTTATTTCGCCTACTTTTGCCAGAGATTCAACGGTTTTGCAATACTTTTTACATATTGCACACAGTTTTTGTGTATTTGAACTGTGATGTCCGCCAATCACGAACATGTAGGTGCATTTCCTGCTCAGTTCCGCCGCCTCGTTCTGTCTTAAACGTGTGGTCTCGCAAATAGTATCGAACGATGCCAGCTCATCGCATCTTTCCCTTATTGCTTCCTCCACCTGGCGGAAGCATTCTTCGCAGGCGGTGGTCTGGGATACGAGGCAGCACTTCTGCATATGCGGCAGTTTCCTCGCCTGCTCAGGATCGGACACGACGGCTGCGCCTTTTGCCCAGCCCTGTATGCCTTTCACCTCCGGGTGCCTGCTCTCACCGAATATTACAACGGAATATCCTTCATCAGAGTGTTTTTTAACTATGTTGTGTATGCGCTTTACGAATGGGCATGTGGCGTCAACAGCATAAAGCCCCAATTCGCGGCACTTTTTTATCTCCTGTGGCGCTACGCCATGGGAGCGTATTATGACATGGCTGCCGGCAGGTATCTCCTCAAGCGTCTCGGCGGGTATTATTCCCTCTGCGCGAAGCTCATCTATGACAGTAAGGTTATGTATGAGCTCGCCGTAGGTGTATACCGTTCTGCCGTCCTTCGCCTCTTTACAGGCTATCTCTATGGCCCGTTCCACGCCGAAGCAGAAGCCTATGTTCTTTGCCGCGATGACTTTCACTGCATATCCTCCAGCCGCGCTTTAAGCCCCTCAAAGGCAGCAGTAAGTCGGTTCGTGAACTCGTCCGACATCTCATTGCGGCTGAGGTTCTCAAGGCCCTCCCTGCTCACAGGCTCCCCTACGATCATTCGGAACCGCATGGAGTCATAGCACTTGGGATCGATATACATTGGTATTACAGGCGCGCCTGATTTAAGCGCCAGGAATGCGGTGCCCTTTTCCAGTTCGTCCAGTTCGCCCGTAACTGATCGCTTGCCTTCTGGGAATATTCCGAAGACCTTGCCATCTTTCAGCACCTCCATAGCCCGCTTGAGAGAGGCTATATCAGCTGTATGCCGATTTACCGGAAACACCATGAGCCCTTTGAAGAACACCTTACCCAAACCGTTGAAAAGCTCCTTCTTAGCCATGAAGTGGACTATCCGCGGAGAAAGGAATGCTATCATCACTGGATCCAACATGGATAAGTGATTGCATGCGTATATTGCTCCTCCCTTTACCCGGAGTCCCTTTAGGTTATATACCTGAGGCCGCATTATTATCATGAAAAGCGGCCAAAGCAGATATCTGAAAAGTATATAAAGCATTACTTATGCGCCTCCGCCCCAATGTTTTTAAGGTTTTTAAGCACGGCGTTCACCGCTTCGTCTATCGTAAGGTCGGTGGTGTCTATAAGTATCGCCTCGGGCAGCCTGAGCAATGGCGCAAAGGCCCTGTGGCTGTCATTGTAGTCGCGCTCCGCTATATCCTTCGCCATGTCCTCCACGGTCATGCCGTTGTCCCCGCCCTTTTCTTTTAGCTCCAGCAGCCTGCGGCGGGCGCGCTCGTCTACGGAGGCGGTGACATAGAACTTGTTCTCGCATTCGGGGATCACATAAGAGCCTATCTCCCGCCCGTCCATGACTACATCTGAGGTATGGGCGATATTGCGCTGTATCTGCGCCAGCTTGATGCGCACGTCCGGTATGGCGCTTATGTCGGAAGCGCCCCGGGATATTTCAGGTGTCCTTATAAGGCCGGAAACGTCCTCGCCGTCCAGATAGGTATGCTGAGTTCCGCCGATATTTTTCGCATATATCTCGGTACATTCAAGAAGGGGCAGCACCTGCTCCTTATCGGTTGGGTCTATACCCTCTCGCACGGCTTTTAACGCCATTGCCCGGTACATCGCGCCCGTGTCGAGGTAGAGTATGCCGAGCTTTTTGGCTACCGCCCTGGCAACCGTGCTCTTGCCCGCACCCGCAGGGCCGTCTATGGCTATATTTATCATTATACATTCACCTCGCGTTATCTTACGGATCTGCCTGCAAGCACACCCGTGGAGTAAGCTATTTGCAGGTTGAAGCCTCCGGTGTATCCATCTACGTCGATTATTTCGCCCGCAAAGAACAGTCCCGGAACCAGCTTGGATTCCATGGTAGAGGGATCTATCTCCTTTACGCTTATGCCGCCCCTGGTTATTATCGCCTCTTCTACCGGCAAGGCGTGATCTACTATCAGGGGTATGCACTTGACGGTTTTCACCAGCGACTCCCTCATGGCCTTTGTTACAGAGCTGATGTTAATTTCCGCAGGCACGCCGGATATGCTTATAACTACCGGTATGAGCCGTGACGGAAGCAGGTCGTTCAACCCGTTTATAAGCTGTTTACGCTGGTACTTTTCAAAGTCCCGCAAAATGCGCCTGTCCAGCTCATCAGGGGTAAGGCCGGGTTTCATATCAATGGTGAGCCGCACACCTTCCGGACTGTCGGCTATCCTGCTGCTGGCGCTGAGCACCAGCGGACCAGATACGCCGAAGTGGGTGAACAGCATCTCGCCCAGTTCCTCATATACCAGCCTGTTCTTTTTGTTGTACGCCCTCAGAGTGACATTTTTAAGCGAAAGCCCAGCCAATTTCCCCGGCCACTCTTCTACCGTAGCCAGCGGTATGAGAGACGGACGTATATCCGTCACGGTATGGCCAAGCTTTTTTGCAAAGGCATAGCCTGCGCCGGTCGAGCCGGTCATCGGGTAACTCGCGCCTCCGGTACAGAGTATCACCGCGTCAAAAGCCTCCCTGCAGCCGTTTACCGTAAGCTCAAAGCCGCTGCCGGCCCTTCGTATGCCGGATACCTCGGCATTGAGCCGGAGCTTTGCTCCGCTGCTGTTCAAATGCCGTGCAAGCGCCTTTATAACGTCGCTGGATTTATCCGATGCGGGAAAGACGCGCTTACCCCTTTCCGCCTTGGTAGGCACGCCGTTTGCATTTATGAGCTCCACTATGTCAGTATTGGAAAAGCCGTACAGCGCACTGTAGAGGAACTTGGGATTCCTCGGTATATTGGCAAAAAAGTCATCGGTATCACAGCTGTTGGTTATGTTGCAGCGTCCCTTGCCCGTAAGGAACAGCTTCTTGCCCAGCTTTTCGTTTTTTTCAAGCAGCACGGAATCATGGCCGCAGCCCGCTGCCGCTGCTGCCGCCATTATTCCTGCCGGGCCGCCGCCTATTACAGCTACCCTGCTCATTCGTTATCCCTATCGTCTGTATTGGACGCTATATACACCTTGTGGCTCTTCCATATGCCTTCCAGCTGATCCAATCTCTCGTACACCTCGTCCTTCCTGCGAAGGCCCGCACCCACTATAAGGGCATTGATAAGGCTCAAGGGTGCAGCCAGAGAATCGGCAAAGGAAGCCATATCGCTGCGCGCTACCAGTACGCTGTCCGCAAGCTCGGCTATAGGGGAAAACATGCTGTCCGTTATGGCCGTCACATATGCGCCCTTGCTCCTTGCGAAGCTCAGCGCTTCCACCGCCTTAGAGGAGTATCTGGGGAAGCTTATTCCTATGCACATGTCCTTGTCGCTTATGCGCAGCATCGTTTCATATACGGTACTGTTGACGATGCATACATCGTCCAGTATGAAGTTGAGATAATACCCCAGGAATTGTGCTAACGGCGCCGCACTCTTTATACCTACAACATAAATCTTGCGCGCCTTGAGCATGTAGTCTATGACGGTATTGAAGGTAGCGGTATTTACCGACTCTATAGTGGATCTGATATTGCTTATATCTGATTTCAATACAGTAGAAAGGACCTCGTCCTGAGAAAGATCCGATGTGAGTTGTATACGCTGGACCGTAGTAAGACGGTTGCGTATCATTTCCTGAAGGGAGCGCTGGAGCGCAGGATATCCGTCATAACCCAAAGCATATGCAAAGCGGACAACCGTAGATTCGCTTACGCCTACAGTGCGGCCCATCTTCGATGCGGTAATGAACGCCGCCCTGTCGTAATTGTCTATTATGTAGTTGGCAAGCAGCTTCTGCCCCTTGCTGAAAGAATTGTAATGCTGGTTTATCCGTGTGAGCAAATCCACGTTTTCCATGTTGATACCGACCCCTTCTTAGTCTGTTTCTTATTTATTCAGCCGCTTCAGCGCGGCGTAATCCGTAAAATCTGTAAGTATTGGCGTAACGGAAACAAAGCCTTCGGCCGTCCAGCGCTCGTCGTTGTCAGCCTTCATATCTCCGTCATACTCCGTCCGCATAGGCCACCAGTAGTATTCGCATCCACGGGGATCAACCCGTTTTTCAAATGGTGAATAGTATGTCCTTTTTGAAAGACCGGTAAACTTTATGCCTTTCAGCTCGCCGTAGGCAAGGTCGGGCACATTTACATTATAAAGCAGGCTGCCGCTGGCGATAAAGCCGTCAAACAGCTCTGCCGCCACCCTTGCCGGCACCGAAAAATCTTTAGACGTAAGGTTGCACATCGATACTGCCATTGAAGGTATGCCCATTAACGCCCCTTCCTTTGCCGCAGATACCGTGCCCGAATAATGTATATCCATGCCCAGGTTATACCCGTGGTTCACTCCGGTTATAATTGCATCCGGCTTGAAGTTCAGCGCGTTGCAGCCTACTATCACGCAGTCCACCGGTGTGCCGTTTACCCTGTAAGCCTCTATATTATCAAAGCCGGAAAGTTCTGTCTTATGTATCCTGAGTGGCGACGTAAGATTTATAGAATGGCTGGCGCCGCTGCGCTCATGATCCGGAGCGACGACCATCACCTGATGCTTCTTTGAAAACTCCGCTGCAATGGCCTTGATGCCCGCGGCGTATATACCGTCATCATTTGCAATAAGTATTCTCATTATTTGCATCTTTCCTTGTATTTGTGAAAAAGCCATCGGCTTTCAGTTGCAATTATTGTACCAAAAAGCGTCTATTTTGGCAATATAAAAGCATTAGATGAAAGAGCTGCATTATTTATTTCATAAGTAAGCATTATGCAACACTTCCTGCTATAATTCTTTTCTATACAAAACGGTCGCAGAGCGTTATGCAACGAAGCCTTTGAGGTATCCTTTGAGTATATAGAAGCCCCGTTTGTTGGAAAGTATATAATACTTTCCAACAAACGGGGGACATTTCATATTTCCAGGCTTTGTTGTTTGCTCCGATGCGTTCGAAGAAGATTATTCTTCCTCGTCCTCTTCCTTCTGGGCGTTCTCGATGATCTTCTTTGCCTCGAAAGCGGGGACGTCCTCGTAGCGTACGAACTGGCTGGTAAAGGAGCCGCGGGCCTGAGTCATGGAACGCAGGTCGGTAGCATACTTGAACATCTCAGAGAGAGGAGCTTCTGCTACTACTTCGGTACCTTCCTCACAGGGGTTCATGCCGAGCACACGGCCGCGACGGCTGGACAGATCACCCATGATGGCGCCGGTATACTCGTTGGGAACGGTGATGTTGTACTGATAGATGGGCTCTATCAGGGCAGGCTGTGCTTTGGCGCAGGCTTCCTTGTAAGCAAGACGTGCGGCGCTCTTGAATGCAACTTCCTTAGAATCCACGGGGTGATACTTGCCGAAGAACAGAGTGGCCTTTACTCCGATCATGGGATAACCGGCAAGCACGCCGTGCTTCATGGCCTCGCGGGTGCCCTTTTCGACCGCTGGGATATATTCCTTAGGAACTACGCCGCCGACGATGGCGTTGACAAACTCGAAATCCTCGCCGTTGGTGAGGGGCTCAAAGCGCATGTTGACCACGCCGAACTGGCCGCTGCCGCCGGTCTGCTTCTTATGCTTACCTTCGGCCTCTGCGGTTCCGCGGATAGTCTCACGGTAAGGAATGCGGGGATCGGATATCTGAGCCTCTACGCCGGTCTTATTCTTCAGCTTTGCGCAGAGAACATCAATATGCACCTCGCCCAAACCGCAGAGCAGCATGTCGCCGGTCTCGGCATTCTTCTCGAGGGCCATGGTTGGATCTTCTTCGAGCAGCTTGTTAAGGCCGGCAAAGACCTTATCTTCTTCGCCCTGTTTCTTGGCGGAAACGGCCAGCTTGATGCAGGGCTCAGGGAATTTGATGGCTTCAAACTGCACAGGTGCGGAAGCGTCGCACAGGGTGTCGCCGGTAGCGGTATACTGAAGCTTGGACAGTACGCCTATATCGCCAGCGATGAGCTTATCGACGGGAGTGACCTTCTTGCCGCGCATAATGCCAGGGGCAGAGGGCTTCTCGGACTTCTCTTCACGGGTATTGTACGGAGCAACATCTGCACTGAGAACGCCGCTGTATACTTTAAGTATGGAATACTTGCCGAACTGGTCAATAACGGTCTTGATGACCTGAGCCGCAAACTTGCCGTCCTGCTTCACTTCGACTGCATCTCCGGTCTTGGGATTGACGGCTTTGGGAGCCTTAGCCATGGAGGCGGGAGGCATGTACTTGACAAGATTGTCCATCAGGGTGCATACGCCAATATTGGGCTGTGCGGCGCAGCAGCAAACAGGGGTAATGTCGCCGCCCAGAATACCGTTGTTCAGGCCGGAGATTATCTCCTCGCGGGAGAGCTCCCCTTCCTCAAAGAACTTCTCCATAAGGGCTTCATCCGTCTCGGCGGCTGCCTCGGTAAGGGCCTCGTAGACTTCCTGCGCCCGTGCGGCCAGATTGGCGGGGATATCACAATCCTTCTCGCCCTTGCCATCGTACTTTTTGGCAATCATATGAACGGTGTCCACATAGCCGACCAGCTTGCCGCCTTCCATTATGGGCAGCTGAATCGGAACTACGCTGGGACCGAACTTTTCGTTCAGCTCATTCATGACCTTATCGAAGTTGGCGTTTTCGCGGTCCATCTGATTTACTACGATCATGCGGGCCTTGCCGGACTTCTTGCACATATCCATGGCCTTCTCGGTGCCTACAACGGGGCCGGATACGGCGCCGACGACGATCAGAGCGGAGTCAGCCATTGCCATTGCCGCAGTAACTTCACCGTAAAAATCGAAGAAACCGGGAGCGTCTATAATATTTACCTTTACGTCCTTCCACTCGTAAGGAGCAAGAGCACAGTTGATGGAGATAGTGCGCTTTACTTCCTCGGGATCGTAGTCGGTAGTGGTGGTTCCGTTCTCAACCTTGCCGAGACGCTCGAGGAGCCCGGCATTGAAGAGCATGGCCTCGGTAAGAGTGGTCTTGCCCTCGCCGCCGTGGCCGAATACTCCTATGTTGCGGATGTTTGCTGCGGTATAGTTCTTCATTTCAATCCCCCTAAGGTGTAATATAAATAATTGAATAACTTATTCGTGCGCATTTTTGCGCCAAAGCGCGCATAAAGCACCAACAAATAGTTTACCAGATAAATCCGCCTTTTGTAAACTGTTTTTATCGGATTTATTAGCATATTTGACGCTTATTTAGTCAAACAGGCTTGAAGTCCTGTTGCCGACCAGCTCGTCGCCCATCTCGTTAATATCTCCCAGGGTGACGTCTATGGTAATTTCCTCGTCGCCCCTAATGATCTCTAAGCTTACCGTATCCCCTACCCGCTTATCCTTAATGTAATCCACGAAGTCGCCCTGGGTAGTAACGTTTATGCCGTCGTAGGCTGTCACTATGTCGTCTACCCTGAGGCCAGCCTTGTGCGCAGGGCCATTCTTAGTTACGCTGTAAATCAGTATACCGGGATGCAGATCATACTCTTCAGCATTTTCCTCGGTTATCTCGATCACATTTATGCCCATACCGGGACGAGCAACGTGGCCTTGGGTTATCAGCTCCTCCACAACCTCCACAGCCTTATCGATAGGTATGGCAAAGCCGAGGCCCTCGGCGCTTATGGTGTTGCCGTACTCATCATAGCCGGCAAATATGTTCTTCGCAGTAGTTATACCTATTACCTCGCCCTTCATATTGAGCAGAGGGCCGCCGCTGTTGCCGGGGTTGATGGCTGCATCGGTCTGCAGATATTCGTTCTCGTGGCCGTCAATGTTTACGTTCCTCGATGTTGCGCTGATTATGCCGAATGTGGCCGTGCCCGCCAGCTCACTGCCGGAGGGATTTCCTATGGCGATAGTGAAATCGCCCACCCGTACATTTTCGGCACTGCCAAGTGCCAGTGGCTTCAGGCCGTCCTTCCTGATATAGAGCACAGCGATATCCATGGTGGAATCGTAGCCTACCACCTCGGCGTCTATCTCCTGCTTGTCGTTGTCCGGTAAAGTGACGGTTACCTTGCTCGCACCCTTTATAACGTGGGCATTTGTCACGATGTAGCCTTCGCTGGAAAGCACGAAGCCGCTGCCGTATCCCTCAAGCTCGTCCTTGTCCTTTACCTTTTCGTATGAATTGACCCCTACCACACCCTCAAAGGTCTGCTCCACTATGTCCGGAGCGGGATTTACTGTATCTGAAATGATGGGAACCTGCCCGTCCAGCACCGGCATTTCGCGTCCGGTATACTGTTTCTTTTCAGGCTCCTCATATTCTTCATCCTTGGCGGGCCTATTGTTTTCCGGCTTTTTCTCTCCAAAATGCCACTCAAAGCTGAAGCCGCTGTCATCGTTGTCCCCGCTGCCCTTATCCTCGCCGGGAAGTACGCTCTCCGCCGCCTCCTTTATGCCGGATATGGCCAGCGTCGTTGTGCAGCTGCCCACAGCTATGCCAACCAGCAGGCAGAGTATACCTACGAGTATGTAACCCGCGCAGCTGTTTTGCCCGCTCTTCTTTTCCCTTGGCATGGCATTGTGCTGATAATAACTGCCGCCGAACTCGCCGCCGGTGTTCTGCTCATCGTTCTGTCCGTTCATTTCACTGTATTCTTCCATATGCTGCCTCCAAGTGTTTAAGCTTTTTTCTGTGCCGTGCCTTTGACGCTTCGCTCCGCGGCGTTGAGGGTAAAGGTAAAGCTCGTCCCCTTTCCCGGCTCCGACTCCACGGTTATATCCTGATCGTGCTGATCTATTATTCGCTTTACTATGGCAAGGCCGAGTCCGGTGCCGGCGCTTTCTCCGGGCGTGTGGGCCTTTTCCGCCTTGTAGAACCTCTCGAACAGATGCGGTATGCTGTCGGCATCTATGCCCTTGCCGGAATCCTTGACCGTTACCGTAACGACCTTTTTCTTTACTTTGGTGATAAGCCACAGGCTGCCGCCCTCCGGCGTAAACTTTATGGCGTTATCTATGAGATTCCGCACCACCTGGGCTATCTGGCCGGGGTCCGCCTCGACGGCTATCTTCTCCGGCTTCATATCCAACTCCACATTGAGCTTTTTGGCGTCCACCCTCGCCTCGAATGTGAGCATGGTCCTCACTATCAGCTCGTTTATGTCAAATACTTCTTTCTTTATCACTACCTGGCCAGACTCTATTCTGGCCAGATCAAGCAGGTCGTTCACCATTGACGTCATGCGCCGGTTCTCGTTTATCACTATATCCAGATACTTGGCGTAATCCTCCTGCGCTATAGTGCCGTCCTGCATAGCCTCGAGGAAGCCCCTCATCGAGGTGAGCGGCGACCTCAGCTCGTGTGAAACGTTGGCCACAAAGCTTCTTCTGGCCTCCTCCAGCGTGTTAAGCTCCGATGCCATTATATTGAAGCTTTTCCCGAGCTGGGCTACCTCGTCCGTACCCTCGCTTTTTACGCGGAGGTCGAACTCTCCCTTGGAGTAGCGCATCACGATATTGTTCATCTCGATGATAGGCTTTGTCATTTTGCCCGTGATATACGATACCGCAAGCATCGCCAGCACCACTCCTATGCAGGAATACAATATTACGTCCATAGTAACCTGACGTATGGACTCCTGTATACGGCTGGTATCCGTATGCAGCACCAAAGCCGCTATCACCTTGCCGTTTTCATTCGTTATAGGCCCCGTAAGCGACATGGTTGGCATGTCTACCCTATCTCCCAGCATTTTTCTTATCTCGGTCTTTTTGCCGCCGTAAAGTATGCCGCCGGTAATGTCCGATATATCCATATCGTCGCAGCCCGCCCATTTTGCAGTAGATTCCTCGTCGATGAACACGCATCGTCCAAGGCTCTCGTCCGCAAACTGAAGTATGACCATGGCATCATACTTTCTTGCGATCGTCAGGAGTTCCTTTTCAGCCACGGCACGCTTGGCGCTGTCTATGTAGCGTTCCGTCACAGCTGCGCTTATCTCCTGGGCTTCGCGCTTGAGTTCGTCGCGTTTTTCGGTTTTGTACTGGTTCTGAAACACGGTGCCTACGGTAAAGCCGAGGAGAATCAACAGCCCCAGCGTCACCGAAAGGTATGTAGCCAGCATTCTTGAAAACAGCGTTTTGAACATACAGCCAATGTTCCCGTTAAAAATCTTGTCTACTTAGCGACATCAAACTTATAGCCCACTCCCCATACGGTCTTGAGCTGCCACTCGTCCCGCTCGCCCAGCTTTTCCCGAATGCGCTTCACGTGAACGTCCACTGTTCGGGAATCTCCGAAAAAGTCAAAGCCCCACACCTGCTCCAGCAGCTGCTCCCTGGTAAATACCTTTCCCGGACGGGAAGCGAGAAAGTACAGCAATTCTATCTCCTTGGGCGGCATTTCCACAGGCTTGCCGTCCAGCAGCACTGAGTAATTATCCAAGGATATTACCAGATTATCGAAGGATACTTTCTTTTCCTCGCTCTGTCCGCCGCTTCTGCGCATTACCGCCTTAATGCGGGCAATAAACTCCTTTGCCTCGAAGGGCTTTACCATATAGTCGTCGGCACCAAGATCCAGCCCCTGTATTCGGTCCATAGTGTCGCTCTTTGCAGTAAGCATTATAACCGGCACGTCGCTCTCTTCCCGAATCTTGCCGAGCACTCCCCAGCCGTCCATACCGGGCAGCATCACGTCCAGCACTACCAGGTCGGGCTTTGCCTTGTGGAAGGCCTCAAGGGCCGTGTCGCCCCGTTCGCAGGTGGTTACTGTACACCCTTCTTTTTTAAGGTACATCTCTATTATCGCCAGTATATTGCGGTCGTCATCTATTACCAGTATTGATTTTTTATCCATTGCCGTAATATTCGCCTTTCGTTTATTTTGCTTTGTTTCCCTTTTCAGCACAGCTTTGCTCGTCCCTTACGGTTATACCGTTTCGCAGGAGCAGCGCCGCTGTAACGCCCACGCCCGGCCTCAGTGTACCAGTAAAGCTGCCGTCGTAGATGAGGCTCGATCCGCAGGAGGGGCTTTTCTCCTTCAGCACAGCCTCTGTAACGCCGTACTTTTTGCATAGCTCAAGGACTATTTCAGCACCCTTCACGTACTGCGCCGTAACATCTTCGCCGGCCTTATTCACGACCTTCGCTTTGCCGCATAGCACATCAAACCCGTCGCCGCCCTGTATCTCGGCAGGTGAGCGTGGCGTGTCCAGCCCGCCCAGCACCTCCGGGCATATGCATACGGCGCCCGCTTTTACAAGCTCCCGCGCCCCTTTGTTCGGTTTTGCCATGCCGTCATAGCGGCAGGGTGTGCCTCTCAGGCATTCTGAAACTGCTATCATAAATGATACCACCCAAATATGAACCTGGTATGAATAAATCCGCAAAAACAGTCCAAATCAGCCGTTTTGCGGCGCTTGTCACTGTTTTGTCTCCTTTAGCGTGACCACTGTTACACCCGCGTCGCCCTCGCCGTAGTTGCCGAGGCGGAAGGATTTCACCCGCTTGTTTGTGCGGAGGTAATCCTGTATTCCGGCACGCAATGCGCCCGTGCCCTTGCCGTGTATGATGTTTATCTCCGTAAGGCCGGAAAGCACCGCGTTGTCTATGTACCTGTCGACCACCAGTATTGCGTCGTCCACCAGCATTCCCCTGATGTCCAGCTCCATTCCTACCTGGCGATCCTTCTCGAGACGTATTATGCCCACGCCCTTTTGCGGTGTGTCGTCCTGCATCATGCGAAGATCCGCAAGCTTTGCGTTGAGCTTCATTACGCCCGCCTGTACCTGAACCTCGCCCTTTGAGTCAGGCTTTGAAAGCACTGTTGCCTTCTTATCGAGAGACACTATTCTGACCGTATCTCCAGGATTGACTGTCTTAGGCGGCTTGGTGCCGTCCTCCTTGTTGAGCACCAGTTTTTCGGCAAGGTCGTCACGGCGCTTGCGAAGGGCGTCACGGGACTGCTGTATCACCCTGTCTGCGGCGCTCCTGTCCACGCCCTTTATGCTGCGGATATCGGCTATCAGCTTATCCATCTCACGGCGCGTATCCTCCACTATGCGCCGCGCCTCATCCTTGGCCTTCGCCTGGTATTTTGCCCTGTCCGCCTCCAGCTTTCTGCGCTCGGCTTCAGTCTCCTGACGGAGCTTGTCAAGATCGCGTCGTGCCGCGCTTGCCATTGCCCGCTCCTCCTCCGCCAGCTGATAGCGGCTCTGGGCGCTGGAGATTATATCCTCGAAGTGTACGTCCTCGCCCTTGAGGTACGTCCTCGCCCTGTCTATCACGCCCTCGTCCAGCCCAAGCCGCTTGGATATTTCAAAGGCGTTGGACTTGCCGGGTATGCCTATAAATAGCCTGTACGTGGGACACAGCCTGTCAACGTCAAACTCCATGGAGGCGTTCTCTATTCCGTCATGGGTAAGTGCGAATGCCTTGACTTCGCTGTAATGGGTAGTGGCCACGGTGACGGTATTGCGGGAATGAAGCTCCTCCAGTATGCTCATTGCAAGGGCCGCGCCTTCTACCGGGTCGGTGCCTGCTCCCAGCTCGTCCAGCAGCACCAGCGACCTGTCGTCAGCGCCCTTCAGTATGCCTACTATGTTCGTCATATGGGAGGAGAAGGTGGAAAGGGACTGCTCTATCGACTGCTCGTCGCCTATGTCTGCATATACGCTGTCGAATACGGATATCTCGCTGCCAATATCCGCAGGTATGAACATGCCGCTTTGGGTCATCAGCACAAACAGTCCCACAGTCTTCAGCGTTACGGTCTTGCCGCCGGTATTCGGGCCGGTGATTATAAGCGTCCTGAAATCGCGGCCCAGCCATATGTCTATTGGCCGCACCGTTTCCTTAGGTATGAGAGGGTGACGTCCCTGCACTATACGTATATAGCCGGTGTTATTGAGCTTGGGCTCCGTAGCGTTCATGTCCCGGGCCAGCTTTGCCTTGGCAAACGCCAGGTCCATTTCGCCCAGTATCCTTATATTCTCGTTTATCTCACTGCCGTAGGGCGCTACCATGGCGGTAAGCTCTGAGAGTATACGCTCTATCTCCTGCTGCTCCTCGGCTATAAGCTTTTTATATTGGTTGCCAAGCTCCACCACCGCGGCAGGCTCAATAAACAGCGTCGCCCCACTGCCGGATTGATCGTGTATTAGCCCTGGCACATTCTGGCGGTATTCCTGCTTTACAGGGATAACAAACCTGCCGTTGCGTATGGTTATCAGCGGTTCCTGAAGATATTTTGAATAAGCGGCAGAGCGTATCATGCTGCCCAGCCGCTCGCGCACCTTATCGTTGGTCTGGCGCATGGAGCGGCGTATTCTCGAAAGCTCCGGAGACGCCCCGTCGAATATCTCATCTTCTCCCAATATGCATCGATCTATCTCCTCCTCCACGGAACGGTGGGTAGAGATGTACCCGGCAAGATTGCTGAGGAGCGGAACGTTTTCTTCCTTCTCGATGGCCTCCCTTGCAAGACGTGAAACGCGCAGGCAGCGGGATATGCCCATGAGCTCGGAGGGAGATACGAACAGCGCCGCGTGTATGCGCTTCAGGCATTCCCTCATATCCGGGAAGCTGTCTATAGGAGAACGGCCGGTGCGTATAATTACCGTTTCCGCCTCGGCCGTAAATGCCAGCGCGGATTTTACCTTGTCAAATGTATCGTAAGGCTCCATGCCCTCTGCAAGCTCGGCGCCTGCGCAGGTCACGGTTTTAGCCTTCAGCATTTCGGCTATTTTGTCGTATTCAAGTGTTTTTAAAACCTTTTCCTGCATATTCATCTCCGAATTTAATCTACTGCCCTGTTCCAATGGCCGCGGGTGGCGTTTTTCGCCGGGGATACCTTTCTGCCGTCTCTTGCCGCCATAGCAGCTGCTATGCGCTCCCGTACCTTTTCAGGAGCTTCATCGTAAAATGCAAGCTGTACGGCCTCAGGCTCTGGCAGCTCGCCGTATAGGTCCGTTATATCGGTGGGCAGGCAGTTGAGCAGCCGCACCAGGCAGCCGTCTTCCTGCCGGACGTTGCACAGGGGGAATTCCCTGCCACCTTCATCGACCATTTTCCCCGTGAAGCCATCGCAGCTGCGGCAGCCCCTGTACTCTTTCACCGGACAATGGCGAAGCTGCATCAGCTGCGCCCTGCCGTATATGCTTACAGCAGTGCCGGCTCCTGAAATATCCCGCAGCTGGGGTTTGGTAAGCTCCAGCGAAAGCGTCACTCTGTCAAAGCCCATATCCTTATATGCCTGTACGGTATAGCCGTTCATGGCGTTCATCTGTGTCCCCGCTATCCTGAGCGGCAGGCTTCTTATAAGTTCGAGCTGGCCAACATTGGCCGCTATGCCGCCGTCTATAAGGCCGCTTCCGATTATCTTCATAATCTTTTCCGCTTCCTTATGGCTTATTATTGCCACGGGAAGGGATATCAAAAGCTTCTTGCTTCCTTTAAACGCCGCAGCTGCTTCAAAGGCTGCAATGTGAAATTCCCAGGGCTCCAGAGCCACCTCGTCGGCTCCCGCACCGAATGCCGCCTTCGCCTGATCCAGCGTACTCGCTATGACGGTTATCCGGGTGTGCTCCGCAGGCTGGTTTTTAAGCTTTGGAACATCGCCGCTGTCGCAGCTTCTTCTCCAATGCAGAGACTCCAAAAGCTTAGCGGAAGCGTCTCTGCGCAGGGCGTTCACCGCGCTCATAGGAAGAAATGCCTTTTCGTCGATATCCGCCCTTATTCCTGCGCATATAAATGGCGTATCCCCCAGCTTTCGGGCCTGTTCCATATACCTTTCGGCGGTTTGAGGTTTTTGGGCGGGCTGTACAACGTCACCCACGGCCTCCACATTATCGCCGCCTAAGCGCATGGCAAGCCTTGCAGCCTCACCTACGCGCATATACAGTTCCATATCTACAGGCTGCTTGCGTGTATCCTTAGCGTAGCTGTTAGCCGCTTCTTCGATAAGTTCCTTTGATCTATCGCTTACTGCTATGCACCCGGTATGGGCGTTGTCTCCGTAAAAGTAGCCTGTGCAGCCGCCGCCACGATCAAACATATCCAGCATGCGCTTCTTATGCCGGGATATCTCGGCTTTATCTGCGCCGTCCAGCGCGTCCCGGTACGCCCGCGTCACCACCGCAACGTATTCCGCCCGCTTCATGCGGCCCTCTAATTTTATGCAGCTTACGCCGGCTTGTTTCAGCTCCGCAAGATGTTCTATCATACAAAGGTCGCCAAGGCTCAGGTCGTATTCGTCTCTACCCGGCATATAGTCAAGCCCCATGCGTTTGCGGCAGGGCTGTGCGCAGGTGCCGCGGTTGCCGCTTCTTTCCCCCGCCATTGAGGAAAGCAGGCAGGCGCCTGAAAAGCTCATGCACAGCGCCCCGTGGGCAAAGGCCTCGAGGGCTATAGGCGTATTATTGTGTATATACTCGATCTCCCCCAGCGGCACCTCCCGGGATAGCACCACCTGCTCAAGGCCCAGCTTCTCAGCCTCCCTTGCGCCGTTCAGCTCGTGTATTCCCATCTGGGTGCTGGCGTGTAGGGGAAGCTCCGGAATATTTTTACGTATAAGGCTTACAAGAACCATATCCTGCACTATAGCAGCGTCGGCCCCTGTTCTGCATAAAAATTCAGCGTATTTCAACGCCTGGGATATTTCCTTGTCAAGCAAAAGGGTGTTAAGCGTAATATTTACCTTTACGCCCCTCTCGTGACAGTAGTCTATGGCAGAAATAAGCCCATGGTCGTCAAAATTCGCCGCGAACCTTCTGGCATTGAACATGCTGCCGCCAAAGTATACCGCATCCGCCCCGTTCTGCACGGCGGCAATCAATGCCTCCCGGCTGCCCGCCGGGGAAAGAAGCTCCATCATAAATAAACCAGCCTTTAAAAAAGCGGCCCAGGATAAGCCCCGAGCCGCGTATTTGCGGATATAACTATTACTTTACCCCTACGGTAGCCTTGCTCTCAAAGGGGCGCTTGACAGGAGACTGCTGCCTTGGCATTTCTCTAAGCTCGGATATGCGTGAATCCAAGGCATCGTAATCCTCGCGCAGCTTATGCAGCTCGTCCGAAAGGTTCAGCGCGGCCATTATGAGGCAGTTCGCCGTGCTAAGGTTGGGATAAGAACGCTGTACCTCATCCACCTTATCGTTTACATATCCGGCTATCTTGCGGATATATGCTTCGCTGTCGTCGGCTGAAAGGCGAAGCTCCTGCCCCGCCACATTTATAGTTACATGAGTTTTATCCATCAAATCATACCACCATATATATAGTTTCCCTAATATGGAAATTATACAATAACTTGTGTTATATGGCAATAGCTGCAACGCATTTTTTATGCTTCACCGCCGTTCTTTAAAAGCTTTATTTTTTTCGTCCGAGTTTACGCCCGCATTTCGCGGATAAAACAGACTATTCGGTACTATGCATAAAGATTTATCAAAAAAAATATATTATTTTCTATTGACAGGTTTATCATATGGTGCTAAAATTGCCGCATCGTAAACAAAACGAAGTAAACGAAAGGAGACGCCAAAGATGTTCAAGTCCACTAAGTCCGCGACAGCCAATGCCATGGTCAACGCCAAGGCTTCTTGTGCTGCATCTATGGCTGCCTCTGTACTGGTTATTAACGCGCTCAGCATACAGCTGGGCGTTTTCCTTATATCCCTTATTTCCCTTATTTCCATTATTTGCATATGCATTATTACCGAAAATAAGAATGCTTTGTGGAGAGGATAGAGTTTAGCATAAATAAATGGTGTTAAATGACGGCGGTTCCGCAAAGCGGAGCCGCCGTTTTTATTTAAAAATAATTTTATTTGGAGGAACCAAAACAATGAAAAAAGTACTTTGTACCGTCCTGGCCGTCGTAATGGCCGTTGTATGCTTCGCAGGCTGTTCAGCCCCCGCCGCTGAGGGCGGCAATGAGGCTGGAGGCTCCGCCGCTTCCGGCGATACCATCAAGGTCGGCCTGCTGGGGCCCTATACTGGAGACCTCGCCGTTTACGGTTTGGCTGTAAAGAACGGCGCTACCCTCTATTTTGACAAGGTAAACGCCGAGGGCGGCATCAACGGCAAAAAGATCGAGCTCATCTCCTACGACAACAAGGGCGATGATGCCGAAGCCATCAACGCCTTCAACCGCGAGGTAGACGAGGGCATCACCGCCTTCATCGGCGACGTTATCACATCCAACACCATTGCTGTTGCCGGCGAGGCAAATGCCGTCAATATGCCCATGATCACCGCCTCCGCCACTGCCGAGGCAGTTACCGTAAACCCCGATGACGGTTCTGTTTATACCAACGTATTCCGCACCTGTTTCATCGACCCCTTCCAGGGTGAAAAGATGGCTCAGTATGCCAAGGAAAAGCTGGGCTACACCAAGGCCGCTGTCATCGTACAGACCGGCAACGACTACGCCGCAGGCTTGAACGAGGCTTTCAAGGCCAAGTGCGCAGAGCTGGGCATCACCGTAGTAGCCGAAGAAGGCTATGCCAAGGGCGACAAGGACTTCAACGCTCAGCTGACCAACATCAAGGCCGCAGATCCCGAATTCATCTTCTGCCCCAACTACTACGAGGATGACGGTATGATTGTCAAGCAGGCACGTGCCCTTGGCCTCACTGTTCCCTTCCTGGGCGGCGACGGTTGGGACGGAGTTGTGAAGTACGCCTCTGCCGAAGAGCTTGAGGGCACCTTCTATTGCTCCGCTTACGCACCCGGCTCCACCGACGCTGTAAAAGCCTTTGAGGAAGCCTATACCGCAGCCTATGGCACAGATACGCTGAACATGTTCGCAGCCAACGCCTACGACGCCGCCATGGTAATGTGCGCAGCACTGGCTAAGGCCGAGGAGACCGGCGAAGCTCCCGCCAGCGACGCCTACAAGCAGGCCGTAATTGACGCCATCAAAACTGAAGGTGCAAGCGTAGTAGGCATCACCAGCGAAGCCGGCTATACCTTCGATGCGAACAACAACCCCATCAAGGATGCCGTAATCATGACCATCACCAACGGCGAGGCCGTATATAAGGAGACCTTCTAATCTTCTTATCTACTTAAGTAAATACCCTAACGATAAAAACGCCCTGCCCCGTAAGGCCTGCCTTGGGGGCTGGGCGCACCTTGGAGGAATTTTATGAGTACACTTTCCCTGATCCTCAGGCAGGTAGTGAACGGCCTTCAGTCAGGCTCGATATACGCGCTTGTCGCTCTCGGGTACAGCATGGTCTACGGCATAATCATGCTGCTTAACTTCGCCCACGGGGATATCATAATGGTAGGCGCATACGCCGCCTGGTTCTGCCTATGCGGATTTGCCGGTAACCCCATCCTGGCGATCATTGCGGCTATATTCGTATGCGTGCTGTTGGGCGTATCCATAGAAAAGGTCGCTTACGCGCCGCTGCGCCAAAGCCCCCGCCTTTCCCTGCTCATTACTGCCATAGGCGTATCCTATCTCCTTGAGAACCTTGCACAGCTGTTGTTCGGCGCAGGCGCAAAGTCAATGCCCAGCTTTATGCCCACCTCTACCATATCCATAGGCAGCATAGATGTGTCCTGGACAGCCATAATCACGCTGATAGTCACCGCCATATCAATGGCCGCCCTGACGCTGCTCGTCAAAAAGTCAAAGATGGGCAAGGCCATGCGCGCCGTATCCGAGGATACCGGCGCCGCTCAGCTCATGGGCATCAATGTGAACCGCACCATATCCTTCACCTTCGCGTTGGGCAGCGCCCTCGCGGGCATAGCCTCAGTGCTGTACTGCGCAGCCTATCCCCAGGCTACTCCCACAATGGGCTCTATGCTGGGCCTTAAGGCCTTCGTAGCGGCAGTTCTTGGCGGGATAGGCTCCATACCCGGCGCAATGGTAGGCGGCTTGGCAATAGGCCTTGCCGAGGCGATGGTCTCCGCCGTAGGCCTCTCCGTATGGAAGGACGGCATAGTATTCGCCATACTGATAGTGGTGCTGCTTGTAAAGCCTACAGGCATTATGGGCCACGAGATACAGGAAAAGGTATAAGGAGGAAAGTACAATGGATAAGATCAAAAAGCCCCTCCCCATGCCCCTCCGCTATGCCATAAACCTTGCCGTATTCGCGGTTTTTCTCTTCGGCGTGAACGCCCTCATCACGGGCGGCAGTGTACCGAACTACTATACTAAAGTTATAGTGCTGTGCGGCATCAACATAATCCTCGCCGTATCGCTGAACGTAGCTACAGGCTACCTCGGACAGCTGCCTCTGGGCCATGCAGGCTTCATGGCTGTAGGCGCATACGCTTCCGCCCTGTTCCTTAGGGCAGTACCCAATCTGCCTGAGTTTGTAGCATTCCCTCTCGGCATAATACTCGGGGGCGTGGTATCCGGCATATTTGGCATACTGATAGGTATCCCCGCGCTGCGCCTCAAAGGCGACTATCTTGCCATAATCACCCTTGGCTTTGGCGAGATAATCCGCGTGGTGCTTCTGAACATCGACAGCGTATTGGGCTTCAACTTTACCTATGGTGCGGCCAGCCTGAAGAACATACCCAAATACACCAGCTTCTTCAACTGCTTCCTTTGCGTGGGCATAGTGTGCTTTCTCATTCATACCCTTATGAAGTCCAAGCACGGCAGGGCCATACTGGCAGTGCGCGAAAACGAGATAGCGGCCGACTCAGTGGGCATCAACCTTACCTATTATAAGGCCCTCGGTTTTACGGTATCCGCCATATTTGCAGGCGTAGCGGGCGCTCTGTACGCAAGCTACCTTGGCATACTGAATCCCTCCAGCTTCGGCTTCATGAAGTCCATAGAAATACTGGTAATGGTAGTTCTTGGCGGCATGGGTTCCATGGTAGGCTCAATAGTATCCGCAACCGTGCTTACAGCAGTACCTGAACTGGTGCTTAGAGCATTCTCCGACTACCGCATGATAGCTTACTCTCTGCTGCTCATCGTAGTAATGATATTCAAGCCCTCCGGCCTTATGGGCCAGTACGACTTCTCCCTTACCGGGCTCATTGACAAGGCACGCATGGGCAAGCTCTTTAAGAAGGGCAAGGACAAAAAAGAAAAGGCAGGTGACAAGTAATGGATAAGATGGTTCCCGTACCAAGCCATTCTATAATTCCAGAAAGAGATCTTTCTTCAAAAACCATACTTGAGGTACACCGCCTTGGGATAGACTTCGGCGGTCTGCACGCAGTTGAGGATTTCAGTATAATGCTGGGCCGCACCGAGATATCCGGCCTTATAGGCCCTAACGGTGCGGGCAAGACCACCGTATTTAACCTGCTGACCAACGTTTACCAGCCAACCCACGGCGTCATACTGATAGACGGCATAGACACCCGCGGGAAAAAAACCTGGCAGCTCAACCAGCTGGGAATTGCCCGAACCTTCCAAAATATCCGCCTGTTCTCCAAGCTTTCCGTCGAGGACAACGTAAAGATAGGCCTGCACAACGCCTGCCAGTCCTCCCTGGCTGCAAGCATGCTGCGGCTCCCGTCCTACTGGTCCGCCGAAAAGAAGGCCCACGAGACCGCAATGGAACTGCTCTCCATATTCGACATGCAGCACATGGCTTCCTGGGAGTCCGGCTCCCTGCCCTACGGTGCCCAGCGAAGGCTTGAGATAGTCCGGGCTCTGGCCACCAGCCCCAAGGTGCTGCTGCTGGATGAGCCTGCCGCGGGCATGAACCCCTCCGAAACTGCGGAGCTTATGCAGAACATAAAGAAGATACGCGATACCTTCCATCTGGCTATCCTGCTCATAGAGCACGACATGAATCTGGTCATGGGCATTTGCGAGGGAATCGCGGTTCTGAATTACGGCAAAATAATCGCCAAGGGCACGCCTGACGAGATAAAGTCCAACCCACTCGTCATAGAGGCTTACCTGGGCCGAGGCAAGGAGGCAAAAAATGCTTAAGGTTGACAACATCAACGTATATTACGGCGCGATACATGCCATAAAAAACGTAAGCTTCCAGGTAAACGAAGGCGAGATAGTGACTCTGATAGGAGCAAACGGCGCCGGCAAGTCCACCATACTGAAGACCATATCCGGCCTTCTGCACACAAAGACCGGCAGCGTTTCATTTCAGGATCATAATCTGAAGTCGGCACCGCCGCACAAGATCGTCGAGATGGGCATAGCGCACGTTCCTGAGGGGCGGCGGGTATTCTCCCGCATGAGCGTTGAGGAAAACCTGGAAATGGGCGCTTTTACACAGCCCAATGATTCTGTCAACGCTGCCATAGAGCACGTCTATGAGCGTTTTCCCCGCCTTAAGGAGCGCCGCAAACAGGTCGCGGGTACTCTCTCCGGCGGCGAGCAGCAGATGCTTGCCATGGGTAGAGCTCTCATGTCCCGCCCCAAGCTCATGATGCTTGACGAGCCCTCCATGGGCCTCGCACCTATACTGGTCGACCAGATATTCGACATAGTAAAGGAGCTGAACCAGTCCGGCGTTACTATTCTCCTTGTGGAGCAGAATGCACAAATGGCTCTCTCTATCGCAAACCGGGGCTATGTTCTGGAAACCGGCAGGATAGTCCTCTCCTCCGATGCGGACGAACTTCTCCACAACGACGCCGTCAAGAAAGCATATCTTGGCGGCTAGGCCAAATCAAAATACACTGAGCCGAGGCTGTTAAAAAAGTGGCTTAATGCCACTTTTTTAACAGCCTCGGTTTATTATTCTCTATTGCGCAGCTTTTTTTATCTTGTAAAGCTCCTCTGTTGCCAGACGCGTCTTTGCAACTATATCACCACAGCCCTTTGGGAAGCAGTAGTACAGCGCCGCCGCATCCCCTATACATATGACGTCACCCATCTCATACCAGAAATAATCCGAATACAGGCTGTAGCTGGCCAGCGGGTGCTGATGATAATCCAGTTTTCCGTTGCAGCCAGTAAGGCGGAAGCCGTTTTCACCATGGGTCAGCCTGCCTTCTCCTATACCGTATACCTTTCTGGTATTTACCATCATGTATATGTCCACTGGAACGTCCAGCTTATAGCTGCCTTTCAAAATTTCCTGCCTCACGCAATCCCGCTCCCATGCGTACCAATCGGGTATGTGAGGAAATTCCGTCTTTCCTTCCTTTGCTTCCATAAAGCCGTATTCCTTAAGTGTATAGCCCTTGCCGCAGGCATTGCACAGTATATCTGCTCCACCGGATTCCATGGAGCCCTCCGCACCGCAGTGCGGGCATTTGTACAGTACGCGATTCAGCCCCTCGGCGCGGAAAGGTTCGCTTATTTTGACGTTGTTCTCCTGCTGCCATTTGAAGTTGTCGAAGGAGAACTGCTCGTAAAGTATACCGTTTATATCCTCGGCCGTCTTTGTCCTTATGTCCTCCGGAGAAAATATGTAGCTTATATCGGCAGATACGTCTACCTTGCGCAACCTCAAACCGTTATAGAGCGGATCCCGCGCGAAGGCACCGTAGGTGCGTATCATCACCACAGGCACTCCCATGAGTTTGACGCACTTGCCCAGGCCCGCAGGCAGCGGCGTAGCGGTACCGTCAAATGTATAGCTTGCCTCGGGATACATAAGTATGGAGCTTTTCAGCTTTTTCAGTGCAAACATCATATCCCGTACCAACTGGGTATCCGTTACGAACTTGCGGGTAGGTATGCAGCCCAGGCTTCTCATAAGCCGCTCCTTGCCCACAAAGCCATCGGATGTACAGACAATATTTAGAGGCCTGGGGTAAAGCACCGTAGAGGCTATCTTGAGATCTATAAAGCTCGAATGGTTCATAAGTACCAAGCACGGCTCTTTTTTCCCCAGCTTTTCCATTTCAAATTCACGGTATTTAAAATTTGTTGCTTTCAGATCCGGCGCGGATACCGCCCGCAGCAGCATTCTGAAAAATATATTTGGCCGTTTAGGATATACGTGCTGCTGTACCGGTTGTGCCAGCACTTCCTCAATGTCCATATAGACGGTCTTTATCTTCATTTTGTCTCCCACTCAAAAGCATATAAAAACTTTACACGTAAATTGTAACACAGGGCCTAACGAACTGTAAATTACTTGTTGACATATGTATTTTTATTACTATAATTGTATATAGCAATGATAGAGGCGCAGAGGACATTATTAGGCCCTACACACGAGCGGCAGGCACCGCGGGGCGGAAAGGGTCCTTTGCCGAAGTACCGGCATAATGCCTGAGTGCCGGCGCTGGGTCAGTGGGAGAATATCCTCTGGACTGTCACGTAAAAGTGGAGCGCTGTCATGGTATGCACGGTATAATATAATTTATATTTGATGTATTTTTAGTCATGATTTTTGCGGTTCACAAAGATCATGGCTTCTTTATTTTTTGACTCGATCTTTATGGAGGAAAACCAAATGAAACTATCTACCCGCAAGACGCTGCCTACTATCATAATGGTGGCCATTACGCTGATAGTGCTCTGCATAGCCGCTTTCGCCACCCAAGGCGCTGAGCTTGGCACGGAGCGCTTCTACAACACTCCTTGGGCCCTTCTTCCGCCCGTAATCGCCATTACTCTGGCACTGGTAACGAAGGAGGTCTACTCTTCCCTGTTCGTGGGTATACTGGCAGGCGGCCTGCTCTACTCCAACTTCTCCTTTGAAGGTACAATTCTGCACGTTTTCAACGACGGCATAGTATCCGTACTGTCCGATTCCTATAATGTCGGCATACTGGTATTCCTGGTCATACTCGGCGTCATGGTATGCCTTATGAACAAGGCTGGCGGAAGCGCCGCCTTCGGTCGTTGGGCCGCCAAGAACATAAAGTCCCGCGCAGGCGCGCAGCTGGCTACCATAGCCCTCGGCATACTGATATTCATAGACGACTACTTCAATTGCCTTACCGTCGGTTCCGTAATGCGCCCCGTGACGGATAAGCACAACGTGTCCCGCGCAAAGCTTTCTTATCTTATAGATGCCACCGCGGCACCCGTGTGCATTATCGCACCTATCTCCTCATGGGCTGCCGCCGTTTCCTCATACGTGGAGGACGGCTCCGGACTCACCCTTTTTATCAAGGCAATTCCCTTCAATTACTATGCCCTTCTCACCATCACACTTATGATAGGACTGGTTCTGCTGAAGACTGACTTCGGCCCCATGGGCAAATGCGAGTTTAACGCTAAGAATGGCGACCTCTTCTCCGGCAAAAACCCTTATGCTTCCGCCGAAGCAACTGAGGCCAATACTAACGGCCGTGTAATAGACCTTGTGCTGCCAATAATCGTGCTAATTGTAGCCTGCGTCACCGGCATGATATACTCCGGCGGATTCTTTGACCCTGCCAGAGAAGGTTATCACAACATAGTCACCTCCTTCTCAGGCTCCGACGCTTCCGTAGGCCTTATGCTGGGCTCCTCCTTCGCCCTCGTCATAACCATCGTATTTTATCAGCTCCGCAAGCTTATGAGCTTCTCCGAAATGATGGGCATGCTGCCCGAGGGCTTCAAGGCCATGGTCCCAGCAATACTGATACTGACCTGCGCCTGGTCCCTCAAGGCAATGACCGATTCCCTCGGGGCTGGCGCATACGTAGCTTCTGCCGTAAAGAGTTCTGCCCAGAGCTTCCAGTCCTTCCTGCCTGCCATAGTATTCCTTATCGGCTGCTTCCTCAGCTTCGCTACGGGTACCAGCTGGGGTACCTTCGGCATACTTATCCCCATAACACTGGAGGTATTCCCCATCACTGACCCCATAGGCGTCATATGTGTCTCTGCCTGCATGGCAGGCGCTGTATGCGGCGACCACTGCTCACCCATCTCCGATACCACCATAATGGCCTCCGCGGGCGCACAATGCGATCACGTAATGCACGTATCCACTCAGCTGCCCTATGCCATTACCTGTGCCGCCGTGTCATTCGTATCCTACATAATAGCAGGCTTCGTCCGCATCGCTTGGATTTGCCTGCCAATAGCCATAGCGCTGATGCTTCTGACCCTTGTGGTCATCAAGAAGTTAGACGCAAAAAAAGCGTACTAACCGAAATCATGCAAAAGCGGGAGTCAGCTCCCGCTTTTTTATTTATCTAAAATATGTGCATATAAAAAACAGCCCATATCGCCTATGGACTGTTTCTGGTCTGGGTGAGAAGATTTGAACTTCCGGCCTCTTGAACCCCATTCAAGCACGCTACCAAACTGCGCCACACCCAGATACGATTGTTTTGTTGTTATTATAATAGCATTTTGCCAATAAAAAGTCAATGCCCCATGTCAAAATAATTCTTTAATCTATTTTTATATTATAGAAAAAGCCTTTAAGTCCGGCAAAATTCGAGATCGTATCTTTAGGCGTGGACGCTATCACGTTTTGCCATATATCGTTCAATGTATACGGGTATTCGTATTCATTTACCCCTGCATAAAATGGTCACCCCCACAGAAAAGTGTCACTATTAGTGGGTACTTCTGACACAATAAAACCCTAAATCCTTAGAGATTTAGGGTTTTTTCGTGGTCCGAGTGTAATTATAGGATCTGGAAAAGCCAAGTCATATCAATGGTTTTAGCGCAGCAAGCAAGAGGTTTTATCCAACAATCAATGAAAATCAATAGATGCTGCCATCTTGGTGGCATCTTTGTTTTCGGGGAAGGCAAGTTCTATTTTTTTCAAAGATTTCTTATAGGATTTTTCTGTGCCGATAACTTCGCCTTTTTCTGTTGCTATATAATTAAACTCCCATTGTCCTTTTTCCGTATTATATACCAACTGGATTTTGACAAAACTTGAAAAATGTTTTTTAAGGTTTTCAATTTCGCTAACTACACTAATTAGCTTTTCTTCACAAATAGCTTCTATTGCTATATTAGGATTTGTGGTTTGAACAACTAACTCAATCACAAATTCATATTTTCCAGTAAACACATAGGTTACTGGTCTATTGGCCGGAACAAACCTCTTGGCCGCTGAAATGATGGCCTTTTTGACAAAAGCATATAAACCATCAAACTCGGATAAAGCGTGGTCGATTATGTGGTTGCCTACTTTTTCGATTACGGGCTTACTTGCTAAATAAATAAACAACCCCTTTACTGTCGCTTCTAAAAATTGAAAGGCTAATTCCGGATCAGGTATGGCAGACTTTCTTCCGCAATAACCTGTTTCAATATCGTATTCGTCAGATAACTCTTTCAAATAGGCCGCTGCATCCTCCCGGGATTTGAAATTAACGAAGTCAGTTTGGACGAGCAGTTTCTCTCGCTGTTCTAAAAAGGAGGTTGCCAGCGGTCTGTCATCGACAAGGCTTTTCTGCATAACAAATTTTACGCCATCATGCTCCATAGGGTAAACAGAAAACATATCTTGTTCACAGTACAGCCCATAGTCAGTGTCGTTTATCCTTTCAACATAGGCGTTGACTATTTTACCGATGGGTATGATGGTAGGATCATGTTCAACTCCAACACTCGGTACATATTTTCCATGAACAACAGTTTCAGCAGCACTTTCAAGAGCCTCTAAAGCGATTCGAGTGTTATGAGCATCGACTTGAGTTGTTGCAGCGATCCCTTTAAGTATCATAAAATCCCTCATTTCTGCGGAAATGTATTTCTATCTATTATTATAGCGATTATTTTGCAGAACGCAATTACCAACCGTTTTAGTCATAAGAATTACGCTGCCCAACAGGACTATGGGTGGCGTTTTCATATACCACAATCTGAAAGGAGGAGTCCCTTATCTGCTGCCAGCCATCGGGCTGGCTTTTTTCATTTCACAACAAAGGAGGTTTTTAAGTGGCAGACGATAAAAAGACCATCGGCCCCGATGTGGGTACTCCCACCGAGGCCCCGGAGCAGCCCAGCCCTGCTCCCAATCTGTCCGACACCACCTCTCCCGCCCCGCTGGGGCCGGAGGAGCTGACCGTAGAGGAACAGCTCATTTTGGAGCATGAGGGACAGGCGGCGCTCTTTGAAATGGGCGAGGCCGTACCTGATCCCGCCGACGCTGTTACCCACGCCGAGATGGAGGAGCCTGCCGCTCCCGATACCCCCAAGGCTGAAAAGGAACAAGGGCAGCCGCCCACTCCTGGCAAGGACGATCCCGCCCCGGTACATTCCGGCAAGGTGGTGGATTTTGCCGTTGCCCGTGACGAGGCGGCCAAGGAGGAGAAAAAGGAAGGCAGGCAGAAGCCGCCCACGGAAAAGGACAAGGCTGCCAAACCCGGCAGAGGCCGTCCGCCCAAGGAAGGCAAGGCCGCTTCCGATAAGGCAAAGCCGCCCAAACCTCGGGACAAAAAGTCCCAAAGCAAGCCCGCCCCGGAGAAGCCTGCCGTGGATAAGGGCAGCGCTCCCGCTGGCGCAGAGGTCACGCCGGAGCCGTCTGCGCCCCGTGACGCCACCCGTGCCGAAAAAGAGGAGATCGTCTATCTCAACCTGTCTGACCTGCATCCGTTCAAAAATCATCCCTTTGGTGTCCGGGACGATGCGGAGATGCAGGGGCTTGTGGAGTCGGTCAAGGCGGCGGGCGTCAATCAGCCCGCGCTGGTGCGTCCCCGTGAGGATGGCGGCTATGAGATCATCGCAGGCCACCGCCGCCAGCGGGCAAGCGAGCTTGCCGGATTTGCGAATATGCCGTGTATCGTCCGCAACATGACGGACGATGAAGCCATCCTCGCCATGACGGATGACAACCTCCGCCACCGTGAGCGCATTTTGCCCACGGAAAAGGCGCAGTCGCTCAAAATGCAGGTGGAGGCCATCAAGCACCAAGGCTCCCGCCCCGGCGAGGAGGACAAGGACGCCGGAAAACGCTCCACGCAGGTCGTGGGAGATCGCAACGGCATGAACTACAAGCAGGTGCAGCGGTATATCCGCCTGACCGAGCTTGTGCCGGATTTGCAGAAAATGGTGGACGAGAAAAAGCTGGCGTTCACCCCGGCGGTGGAGATCTCATTCATCCGCCCCAAAAATCAGAGGTATATCGCCGTGTCCATTGAGGGGCAGCAGTCCTCGCCCTCGCTGTCGCAGGCACAGAAAATGCGGGAGCTGGACAAGGACGGCAAGCTCAACGGCGATGTGATCGACGGTATTCTGTCGCAGGAGAAAAAGGAGGTAGACAAGGTGATCATCAATAGTGCGGAACTGGAAAAGTATTTCGGCAAGGACAAGTCCCCGAGGGAAATGAAAGACAAGATCATTTCTCTGCTGGATGACTGGAAGGCCAAGCAGCCGCCCGAGCTGGGCAAGCCCGAAAAGAAAACGGATCTTGAAAAGTGACCTTGGGACTTTTTGTCCCGAGGTCTTTCGTTTATGAATTGGAGGTTTTTACAATGAAACGACCCCTCGCGTATATTACCGCCGCAGGCGTAAGCAGCGACCACGAAAACACGAAGCTGGCGGCGCAGTATTGTCGCACGGTGTATGAGGCGGGCTTTTCGCCCATCTGCCCGACGCTCTATCTGCCGCTTTTCCTCAATGACGCCGTTCCCGAGGAACATAAGAGCGGCATCGACATGGGGCGCGACCTGCTCCGCCGCTCTCATGTGCTGGTGGTGTGCGGTCATACCGTCACCGAGGCCATGAAGAACGACATCGCCGTTGCCCAGCGGCTCGGGATCACCGCCACCACCCTTGAGGGCATTTTGACCGTCAAGGGACAGGGGCGCAGATAAGATGACGGCGCTCCGGCTGGGGAGCCTGTTTGACGGGATCGGCGTGTTTCCTCTGGCGGCGGTGCGCTGTGGCATTGAGCCGGTATGGGCAAGCGAGATTGAAAAAGCCCCTATCTCCATCACCAAGCGCCACTTTCCCGATATGGTTCATTTGGGGGATGTGACGAAGCTGGACGGGCGGGATCTCCCGCCCGTCCATATCATCACCTTTGGCTCACCGTGTCAAAATCTCTCGCAGATCGGCAACCGCAAGGGGCTTGCGGGAGAAAAGTCCAGCCTGTTCTTTCAAGCCATCCGCATTATCCGTGAAATGAGGGAGGCGACAAATGGTCTATTTCCAGCAATCGCTGTTTGGGAAAATGTCATGGGAGCGTTTTCATCAAATGACCGGATGGATTTTAGAGCCGTCCTATCCGCTTTCACAGACGCCGATGTTTCAATGCCTGCTTCTGGAAGATGGGCAGGAGCCGGAATGGTGCGAGGGCGAACGCCTGACCTCTCTTGGCGGCTCATGGACGCCCAGTATTGGGCAAGCCCCCGACTGGCACGACGGCAGCGTATCTTTCTTGTGGCAGACTTTGGAGGACGGCGCTCCCACGAAATACTTTTTAAGCCCCGCACAATGCAGTCACTTTCTGCATCTGGCAGAGATAGCGGGCTGCCCGCCGCCTGCGGAGATCGAGGCTCTTTTATTGAAGCAGGGCGGCGCGTACCAGTCACCCGACCCTTTCAATGCTTCCGTATGCGGGCGTCCGCCAAGGAGCGGACGGAAACAGCGTTCCGAAACAGCTTCGGACTGCCAACTGACCCTTTTCCCACTCTGTTAGCGGGCGGCATTTCGCCCTTTGCCTTTTGGTATGAGGACGATCCCGCCGGGGGCTGCGTCCGCTTTCCCACGGAAACGGAATGTGAGCGGCTCATGGGGCTACCGGAGGGCTAGACAAAGTACGGCGCGGACGGTGAGGAAATCCTATCCTCCCACCGCTACCGGGCGCTGGGAAATGCTATCGCGCTGCCCTGCGCCGAGTACAT
>ERZ827150.522-NODE-522-length-56566-cov-6.791457_pt1 | contig 56566 bp, 43 predicted proteins | sample MGYA00519779_ERZ827150 | MGnify/ENA primary metagenome ERZ827150 (study PRJEB31778, sample SAMEA3449267) | human gut metagenome | biome: human gut; feature: human-associated habitat; material: faeces | place: United Kingdom | collected 2010/2012 ...
CGGCACGACATCCGGATCGACGTGGCCAGCCGCGTTTCGGCGGGCACGACCTTCCGCTTTACCTTCCCCGACGGCGGCAGATGAACACGTAGACCGCGAGCGCGGCGGCGGCCAGCGCGCTGAGCGCCGCGCCGAGGGGCAGCGCGCGCGTGCGATAGGTGAAGACGATTTCGTGTTCGCCCGGCTCGACCCAAACGCCCATGAAGGCCACGTCGCAGGGGATGACGTCGGCCTGCCGCCCGTCGATGGCGGCGGAGAAGCCCTTGTCAAACGGAATCGTGAAGACCAGAATTCCGGCCTCCTTCGCGTCGATATGGGCGATGAAGCCGTCTGTGGTCGCGTCAAAGCCGTTGCAGGCGTTCTGCTTCAGGCGGGCGACGCTTTCCTGCCAATCGGGGATGTCGCCCGCGTCGAGCGTCTGCATGCGCGGCTGATAGGCGGCCAGCTCGTCGTCGTCAAGCGTCACGGCGGCGAGCAGCACGGTCGGCGTGGTCTGGCTGTCCATCCGCTGGTGGTATGTGCCGGTGCAGGTCGTCTGCAAAAAGCCCATCGGCAGGGCGTTGGGGTTGCGGTATACGGCAACCCCGTTTTCGTCGTGGTCGTAAACGAAGCCGTCCGGCACGGGCGTGTCGTCGAGCCGGTAATATGCCTTCACGCTCAGCAGCGCGCGCAGCGCCGCGCCGCCATCCGGCGGACAGACGGTGGTGGACTCGTCAAACCCAAAGCCCGCCATCGAGATGAAGCGCCCGACGATGGAGGAGCGCAGGCTGGTGAAGGCGGTGAGGCTGCTTGCCCCGCGCAGAAGCCCGTAGTTGCGGATCTTTTTGCCGTAGTCGATGCGCTGCCATTCGGCCATGTCCGGCGCGGCGGCGGCTTTAAGCGTCGGCTCCGCGATTTCGGGCAGGGTGTAGAGCCCATCGCCCGCAACGTCGCCGCCGGAGAGCAGGTTTGCGTCGCCCACCCAAATATAGCCCGCGTATTGCGCCGCGGCGACCGCGCAGACGAGCGCCAGCGTGACGGCGAAGCGCGGCTTTCGGATGAGCACAAAGAGCATCGCGCCGCCGCCGAGCAGCGCGGCGCAGACGGAAAAGACACGGAAAACATCGTCGGCGTAAGCGCCCTTCCGGCGGCTGAGCAGCGCGGCGCCGACGCGCCCCATGCGGCTTTGCCAGCCCTCCGGCAGCAGGAACGGCACGGTCAGCAGCAGCGTCAGCGCCGTCAGGGCGATAAACGCCCGGCGCAGGGCGCGGCCGTCCGCGTCGCGCAATGCCGTCAGCGTCGCCAGGGTCGTCATCAGCGCCACGCCGTACCACCAGCGGGTATAGGCGACGTTGGTTTCCAGCGCGAACGCGCCGCAGAGGACGGGAACCGCGCTGCAAACCGCCAGTGCGAGCAGCAGCCCCTTGAGCCAGCGATGCTTTTTTTGCCCGAACAGCGCGACCACGCCGGTCAGACCGAACACCGGCAGATACGCGGCGGTGGAGGCCCAGCTCGGCGCGTCGCCGTAATAGGCGTGGACGACGTTGCTTTCAATCGGCATGAGCAGCGCGCGGACGCGCTCGAGCAGCGTGCCGAGGGTATAGGTCTGCGTCAGCAGCGACGTGTCGCCCGCGCCCGTCCGCGTGATGGAGAGCATGAAGAGCATCGCGGGGCATAGCAGCACGCCCGCCAGCGCGCAGCCGACGCCGCATTCAAAGATCAGCGCGAACACGTTTTGCCATGTGCGGCGGGGCTTCCAATCCGCGCTGAAAAACCGAAAGACGAAGTACAGCGCCGCCAGCAGCGCGCTGGAGAGCATGAAATAGTAATTCGTCAGCGTGTTCAGCCCGCAGAAGAGCGCCAGCAGGCCGCGCCGGGGATGCTCGCCCATCGCGTCCTCCATCCCCAGCAGGATCAGCGGGAAGAACGCGATGACCTCCGTGAAATGATAAAACTGCGTATTGACGACGGTGAAGCCGGAGAAGGCGTAGAGCACGCAGCCCAGCAGGGCGAGCCGCTCGTCGCGGATCATCCGCCGCAGGTAGCAAAACGAGGTCAGCGCGCAGACGGCGTGCTTGAGCACTGCCATCACGCTGATGCCGAACGGAATCAGCGCCTTGGGCAAAAGAGCCAGCGGCCAGACGAACACGCTGCCCAGCGTATAAAACGCATAGCTGCCGACGGCCGGCGCGCCGAGGAAGGTGTTGAAGCTGTAACTGTTCAGCCCGCCGCGCAGAATCCGCCGCGTTTCCAGAATGAAGGGAAGCTGCTGCTCGATGAAGTCGCCCCGCGTGACAAAGCGCCCGCCGTAGGGCAGAATGGCCGGGGCGAGGGCGAAGAACGCCAGCAGCGCGCCCAGAAAAAATGCGTGCGCACCGGTGATGCGCCGCCGTTGAAGCGAAGAAGTCTGCATGGGTGTTCCTCCTTGCGGTTTACGGGGAGAAGATGAATTCGGCGATCTGCGCCGCCGTCAGCCCGATCTGTTCGCCGCCCGAAAGCGTCGGCGTATCGTTGCCTTTCTGCGCGCCATACGCGCCGAAATACGCGTGGCATCCGCCTTCCAGCACGGTTTCAGTGATTGACCAGCACGCAGAGCACGCCGAAGCGTTTCAAATGCTTTTTCACAACCTTTTTCCTTTCGAACAGGCTTGTCAGACTAGCATAGTTTCCCTTGTGATTTCACTTCCAGAGAGCGTTTCAATGTGCTCACATGGAAAATCGGCCAGCACATGCTCAAACGGGGTAATATCCTGTTTGGTGTAGATTTCGTAATACGCCGAATCGACACACAGCATGCAAATGGAACAATCGCTCTGTACAAAATCACGCAAAGAGTCGATGAACGTATGAGTCTGCGGTTCGGATTGACCGAGCAGCCGGATAAAGATAGCCTTCTGGCTTTCGGCAAGCAGGGCGATCAACGATTCGGGGGATAAGGTCGAATCAATCTCTGTGTTCAGATAGGTTTCGGATGCGGTGAAGCAATCGACCCGCCAGAATCGAACGGATTTGCGCAGCGCGTCAACCAGACGAATGAGAATTGTGTTATCCACAATTCGCGGCGCATCGAAGGAAAGACAGAGGACGGGGGACATGAAAACCACGCTCCTAAATAAAAAAATCCGAAAGCAAAACACTTTCGGATTCATGGTGCACCTTCAGGGGCTCGAACCCTGGGCACCCTGATTAAGAGTCAGGTGCTCTACCAACTGAGCTAAAGGTGCTTGATTGCTCAACGCGAAAAGGATTATATCATGGTCAGCGGGAAAAAGCAACCCCTTTTTTACAGAAAAAGACGATTTTCGGCAAAAAACAGCGCCCCGCGCCGAAATCGCAAAAGCGAGGGGCGCGGAGCGCTGAAAAGGAGAGACGAACAATCAGCCTTCCACCTTGGCGGGCAGCTCGGCGAGCAGGCGGGCGGCCTCCCGGCCGGGGTAGAGATCGGGCGCGAGCTTGACGATCTGCTGGAGGATGTTCTCGGCCTCGCGGCGGTTCTGCTCGGCCAGATAGGCGCGCGCAATCCACAGCGAGGTGGTGATGCGGTGGAGCTGCTGGGTGTTGTTCTGCTGCACCTGCGTTTTGAGTGCCTGAATGTCGCATTTGCCGGTGGAGAGGAGCTTCATGCACTGATCGTTCAGCTCGCAGGAGAAGGCCATGCGCTGCTTGGGCTTTTTCGTCTCCTGAATCGCCTCGAGCTGCTTCTTGTAGCCATGCAGCTCGTCGAGGTATTTTTTCGCCGCGTCGAGATCGCCCATCTGTTCGGCGCAGTAGCACAGGTTGCTGGTGACGGCAAAGCGGCTCATCAGCGCCTGCTCGGGCTTTTTGCCTTCCCGAATCTCCGTGGCGGCCAGCAGCTTCATTGCGTCGTCAAAGCGCCCCTGCGCGGCATAGGCGTTGGACAGGTGCAGCCGAACCATCATATACAGGTTGGGGTTTTTCGGGCTCTGCTGAAGGTGCGGCTCGTATTCCTTCAAAAAGCCGTCCACGTCGAGCTGGTTATACAGCCGGTTGAGCTGGCGGCTGTGCGTGTTCGCGGCGTTGATGTACTGCGCGGCGGCGATGAACAGACAGCCGACAATCAGCATCAGGATCATCGCAATCGGGTTCATCGTCGGCTTGAGCAGATAGAGCGCCGCCATCAGCGCGACAAACAGCCCTTCAAACAGGATCAGCCGTGTCTTAAACTTGGGAAAGAGGGTCAGCATCGGATCAACAACTCCTTATTGATAGCGTCAGGATGAGTATAGTATATCTGGATGCGGCGGGAAAAGCAATTCTTTTTGCGTGAATTGTTTGATCCGGAGCGCAAAAGTCGTCGGATAACAGGAAAAAACTTGAAAATAGGGTAGCCATTCACCTTAAAATGTGCTAGAATACTAGTAAACAACAAGGCGTTGCACCATGAGACCAAACGAACCGAAAGGAGAACGGAAGAACATGAAAATGACGTTTCGCTGGTATGGCAGTCAGAGCGACAAGATCACGCTCAAGCAGATCAAGCAGATCCCCGGCTGCACCGGCCTGATGGGCGTGCTTGATTACAAGGCCGCGGGCGAGGTCTGGGAAGAAGACGAGATCAAGGCGTATATCGACGAGGTGCATGCCGCGGGGCTCGAGTGCGAGGTCATCGAGAGCGTCAACGTGCATGAGGATATCAAGCTCGGCCTGCCCACGCGCGATATGTACATCGAGAATTACTGCAAGTCCATCCGCAATCTGGCGAAGTACGGCGTGAAGGTCATCGTCTACAACTTCATGCCGGTGCTGGACTGGCTGCGCACCGATTTGGCGCGCGTCATCCCGGAGGACGGCTCCAACAGCCTGTATTACGACGAGGCCGAGCTGGGCGCGATGACCCCGATGGAGATCGTCCGCCGCACGGCCGAAAACTCCAACGGCTTCACCCTGCCGGGCTGGGAGCCCGCCCGTCTGGCCGAGCTGGAGCACGTGCTGGAGCTCTACAAGAGCGTGGACGAGGAGAAGCTGTTTGAAAACTTCAAGTATTTCCTCGACGGCATCATCCCGACCTGCGAAGAGGTCGGCGTGAAGATGGCCTGCCATCCGGACGATCCGGGCTGGCCGATCTTCGGCCTGCCGCGCATCACGCACGATCAGGCGGGCTTTGACCGCATGGTGAAGCTGCACGACAGCCCCTGCAACACGCTCTGCCTGTGTACGGGCTCGCTGGGCAGCAACGTGCAGAACGATATCCCGGCGATGGTTCGCCACTTCGGCGAGATGAACCGCATCGGCTGCCTGCATGTGCGCAACATCAAGCATCTGGGCAGCGACCGCCGCTTCCGCGAGAGCAGCCACCTGTCCTCCGACGGCGATCTGGATATGTACGAGATTATGAAGGCCGCGTATGAGACCTGCCCGGATACCTACATCCGCCCGGATCACGGCCGCATGATTTGGGATGAGATCGGCCGCCCCGGCTACGGCCTGTATGACCGCGCGCTGGGCATTGCGTACCTCAACGGCCTCTGGGAAGCCATTGACAAGAACGCGAAGAGGGGATGAGCGTATGAAACTGACGTTTGAAGGAATCAAGGATACCGCTGCGTGGCAGAGCGCCGGCGTCAAGCTGCCGGAATACGACGTTCAGGCGGCGGCCGAAAAGGCGAAGGCGCACCCGGTCTGGGCGCACTTCGGCGCGGGCAACATCTTCCGCATCTTCGTGGGCGGTCTGGCCGATACGCTGATCGCCAAGGGCGAAATGGATCGCGGCATCACCTGCGTGGAGACCTTCGATTTCGACGTGGTGGATCAGATTTACGCGCCGTATGACAACCTCGTGCTGGCCGTCACGCTCAACGCGGACGCGACGACCGACAAGCGCGTGCTCGGCTCGCTGAGCGAGGCCATCAAGGCGCAGTCGGGCGTGCCGGAGGCATGGAACCGCCTCAAGGCGGTCTTCGCCGACCCGAGCCTGCAAATGGTTTCCTTCACCATCACGGAGAAGGGCTACGCGCTCAAAAACGCCGCCGGAGCGTTCTTCCCGTTCGTTCAGGCGGATATCGACAACGGCCCGGACAAGGCGACCGGCGCGATGGCGATTGTCTGCGCCATGCTGCTGCACCGCTTTGAAAACGGCAAGGCGCCGCTGGCCGTCGTCTCCATGGATAATTGCAGCCACAACGGCGAGAAGCTGCGCGGCGCGGTGCTGACCATGGCGGACGAGTGGCTGAAGAAGGGCTTTGTGCCGCAGGCGTTTGTGGATTACATCTCCGACGAGGCGCAGGTCGCGTTCCCGTGGTCGATGATCGACAAGATCACGCCGCGCCCGGCCGATTCCGTCTGCAAGGAGCTGGAGAAGCTCGGCTGCGAGGATATCGCCCCGGTGATTACCTCCAAGCGGACGTATATCGCGCCGTTCGTCAACGCGGAGCGCCCGCAGTACCTCGTGGTGGAGGATCGCTTCCCCAACGGCCGCCCGCCGCTGGAGAAGGCGGGGGTCTACATGACCGACCGCGAGACCGTCAACAAGACCGAGCGCATGAAGGTCACGACCTGCCTCAACCCGCTGCATACCGCGCTGGCGGTATATGGCTGCATGCTCGGCTATACGCTGATCTGCGACGAGATGAAGGACGAGACGCTGGTGAAGCTGGTCAAGCGGCTGGGCTACGTCGAGGGTCTGCCGGTCGTCGTCGATCCGGTCATCCTCAGCCCGAAGGCGTTTATCGACGAAGTGGTCGAGCAGCGCCTGCCGAATCCCTTCATGCCGGACAGCCCGCAGCGCATCGCGACGGATACCTCCCAGAAGGTCGGCATCCGCTTCGGCGAGACAATCAAGAGCTATGTGGAGAAGGGTCGGGATCTGCACGAGCTGACCGCGCTTTCTCTGGCGATTGCGGGCTGGCTGCGCTACCTGCTCGGCGTGGGTGACGAAGGCAAGGCCATCGAAATCTCCGCCGACCCGATGAAGGACGAATTGCAGGCGCAGCTTGCGGGCATTGAGGTCGGCAAGCCGGAAACGTATCATGGGCAGATTCGTCCGATTCTCGCCAACGCGAATATCTTCGGCAGCGACCTGACCGCAATCGGCATGGCCGACCGCATCGAGGAGATGTTCGTTTCCGAGCTGGCGGGCGAAGGCGCCGTTCGAAAGACGCTTGAGGCGTATTTGGGGTAAGAAACCGTGAAACTTGAGGAAAGACACTACGCCGAAACCGCGAGGGAGTATGCGCTGCGTATGCTCAAGGAGAACATCATCTCCATGGAGCTGAAGCCCGGCGCGATGGTCAGCGAAAACGAGCTGGCGGCGCAGCTCGGCCTGAGCCGCACGCCCGTGCGCGAGGCGCTGATGGACATGGCGCAGTATGGGCTGGTGGATATTCTGCCGCAGCGAGGCAGCCGAATCAGCCTGATTGATTACGCGCTGGTGGAGGAAGCCCGCTTTGCCAGAGAGGTGCTGGAGGTCGCGATTCTCTCCATCGTCTGCGAAAACGTGACCGAGGAATCGCTCACGCAGCTCAGGCAGAACGTCCGCTTTCAGCAGCTTTCCCAAGAGCCGGAGATGAGCGGAACATTCGATCTGATGGAGCTGGATAACGAGTTCCACCGCCTGCTCTTCCACATCGCGCATAAGGATAACACCGTGCGTATGCTGGAGGGCATGATGGCTCACTTTGACCGCGTTCGCGCGCTGTCGCTCTCGGTGGTGAAGGATCAGAAGATCATCAGCGACCATCTGGCGATTTGCGATGCGATTGAGCGCAGGGACGTGGCGGCCGCGCAGGCCGTGATGACCAAGCACCTTTCCCGCGTGAATGTGGATGAGGCGACCATCCGCGCGGCATGCCCGGAATACATCAAAAATTGATTGCGCACCCGCGCGGGACTTGCAAGCGTCCCGCGCGGGTGTTATAATAACGCCTCGGTCGGCTTTGCCGACGGCGCCCGCCCGGCGGGGCGGCGCACAGACTATAGAAAAAAGCTATTCTCCCCCCCGAAGGGGGGAGAATAGCCCTTTCCGCAAATGAAAGAATAGATGAATTTCTTGATTTTGCGATTTAAGCCAAGTTTGCTTATGTCAACAAGCTGAGCGCCCGCCCAGCGGGGCGGCGCGATAACGCGATGAAGCAATAACGGGAGGAATCGGCCGGTGCAAACGGTGATAGAGAAGATAAAGAGCCTAAAGATCAAAAGAATCGGATGCGCCTGCCTGCTGCTGGCGCTTTTGCCGGCCGTCGCCGCGGCGGGGGCACAGACGCTGGATGAACAGGTGGATCGGATTTTTCGGGACGCCAAGACGGTTGGCGGCGCGTTTCTGGTGGCGCAGGAGGGCGAGATCGTCTACGAACGCTATTACGGCGAGCAGCAGAAGACGACCCGTGTGCCGGTGACGGAAAAGAGCTATTTCCGCTGCGCCTCCGTCACCAAGCTCGTCACGGGCATCGGCCTGATGCGGATGATGGACGACGGCCTGCTCGACCCGGACGAGGACATCAGCGTTTATCTGGGCTACGAGGCGGGCAACCCGCGCTATCCCGATGTGCCGATCACCCTGCGCATGCTGATGAGCCACACGTCGGGGCTGAACGAAAATTCGTCGTATTCCAGACTGTCCAGCAAGCTCAGCGACATGATTGCGCTGGATAAAAAGGCGGCGGCCAATTTCAAGGACGTCCGCCCCGGCAGCCAATACGCCTATTCCAACTTCGGCGCGGGCGTTACGGGCGCGATCATCGAATCCGTCACCGGGCAGGACGTGTCCTCCTTCATGCGGGAATACCTCTTCGCGCCGCTGGGCATCGACGCGGCCTATACCGCGACGCAGCTTGAGGAGGCGGAAACGTATCTCACCGCCACCTACCACAAGGACGGCTCGCTCTACCGCGCGCCGAGCTATCTGCTGCGTCAGGCATACGATGCGTTCGCCACGCCGGATACGCATTACCGCGTGACGGTCGGCAGCCTGCTGATCCGCCCGCGCGATTTGACGCGGCTGGGCGTTGCCCTCTGCGGCGACGGCACGGTGGACGGCGTGCGCGTGCTCAGCGAAAAGGCGATTGCGATGATGCGGCAGGAGCAGAGCATGGAAACGACGGGCATCACGAGCGACACGCCGTACAGCTTTTTCACCATCCGAAAGGATTCGCTGCTCGAAGGGCGGCGCGTGTACGGCCATCAGGGCACGGACGAGGGGATTGTCTGCAACCTGTACGTCGAGCCGGTCAGCCAGACCGTGTTCTGCGTGATGACCAACGGCTGCAAAACCACGCGGGAGGACGGAATCATGCGCATCACCAGAAGGCTCTGCGCGGCCGCGGCGGAGGTATTCCTGCCGGAAGCAAACTGAAGTTAAGCCTGAAATCAAAAAAGCGCGTCAGCGCTCGGGGAGACGGAAGAGACATTCCGTCTCCTTTGTTGTTAAAATGGCTGATTTTTTTCAAAGCCTTATCATAAAATTTGATGAAAGGCTTGAATTTTATGTTAGATTGATGTAAAATCAATGTAAAATTCGAACAGGAAAGGAGAACGGGGAAAATTGATCGAATCCATGCAGGCCTCGCCGGTGGCGCGGGTCATTATTTCTATTTCGGCCATGCTGTTCGCCGGTTTCGCAATGACGCGAATCACCAAGCGGTTCCGCCTGCCCAATGTGACGGGCTATATTCTGGCGGGCATTTTGATGGGGCCGTGCTGCTTGAATGTGATTCCGCAGACCATCATCGACGGAACGGATTTTCTTTCGGATGTGGCGCTGGCGTTCATCGCGTTCAGCGCGGGCGAGTTCTTCAAGATGGAGGTGCTTCGGCGAAACGGCGCGAAGGTGATCGTCATTACCGTGCTGGAAGCCTGTCTGGCCTCGGTCGCGGTGTTCATCCTCGTCTACGGCGTGCTGCATCTGGAATTGAGCTTTTCCATCGTGCTCTCGGCGCTGGCCTCGGCCACAGCGCCCGCTTCCACCATGATGACGATTCGGCAGACCGGCGCGCACGGCGATTTTGTCGATACGCTCCTGCAGGTCGTCGCGCTGGATGACGTGGTCGGTCTGATTCTGTACAGCGTCGCGATTTCCGTGGCGATGGCTTCGCAGAGCGGCAGCATGCAGCTTTCCACCGTGATCGCCCCGATTCTGGCGAATATCTGCGTGCTGGCGCTGGGGGCGCTGTTCGGCGTGATGCTCAAGCTGTTTTTCCGCAAGCGCTCGACGGATAACCGGCTGATCGTCTCAATTGCGACGCTGTTCGCGTTCTGCGGCATCTGCGCGATGGCGGATATTTCGCCGCTGCTGGGCTGCATGTCCATGGGCATGACGTATATCAACCTGACGGGGGACGAAAAGCTGTTTCGCCAGCTCGGGTATTGGAGTCCGCCGATTCTGCTGCTGTTCTTCGTGCGTTCCGGCCTGAGCTTCAACCTCGGCGCGCTGACGGATACGCTCGGCGCGAGCGGCAGCGTGCCGCTGCTGCTGGTCGGTATTCTGTATTTCGCGGGGCGCATCGTCGGCAAGTATGCGGGCGCGTATCTCGGCGCGCTTGCGGTCGGCAAGGGCAAGGGGGTTCGCAATTACCTCGGCCTCGCGCTGATTCCGCAGGCCGGCGTGGCCATCGGTCTGGCGGCGATGGGCGCGCGCACGCTCGGCGGCGAAATGGGCGAGATGCTGCAAACCATCATCCTCGCGTCCAGCGTGCTCTATGAGCTGGTCGGGCCGGGCTGCTCCAAGCTGGCGCTCTTCCTTTCCGGCTCGTATGGCCACGATGTGCCGGAAGCGCCGCGCGTCGCGCCCGCCGTGCCGAAGAGCAGGCTGGAAACGCTGATTGAGCGCATGAAGACGATCGAGGCGCGCCTGCCCGATCCGGTGGAAACCAGCGCCGAGGAGGAGCTGGCGTTTACGCAGGCCGCGCAGGAACAATATGATTTGGCGCAGTATTATCACAACCGCCGCTTCAAGGGCGGCCGTTCGACAGGAGGCATCCATCCATGAACATGAACGACCCGATTGCATCGCTGCTGGGGAGCTGGGCAACCGAACTCAACCTGTATTCCGTCCTGCTACGGGTGGCGGTTTCCGTCGTCTTTGCCGCCATGATCGGCTGCGAGCGCGCAAGCAAGCGCCACGCGGCGGGACAGCGGACGTTTATCCTCGTTTCGCTGGCTTCGACCATGGCCATGCTGCTGGATCAGAGCGTCGAGCGCGCGGGCGGGCCGCTGGTTTCCGCCGCGACGGTGATCGCCATCGCCATCATCAGCAGCAACTCGATTCTTTACAGCTCCAAAAACCAGATCAAGGGGCTGACGACTTCGGTGGCGCTCTGGGCCTGCGGCGTGATCGGCCTGACTATCGGTGCGGGGCTGTATACGGTCTCCGTCATCGGCTATGCGGCGCTGATGTGCTGTCTGGCGCTGTTCCCGACGTTTGAAATCGACCTCAAAAACCGCTCCAACCACTTTGAGGTGCACCTTGAGCTGAAAAACCGCGAGGATTTGCAGCGCTTTATCACCACCATGCGCACCCTCGGCCTGAAGATCGACGACATCGAGGCCAACCCGGCGTATATCAATTCCGGTCTGAGCGTGTATTCCGTTTCGCTGACGGTGCGGCAGAAGGACAGAGCCAAATACAGCAGCCATCAGGAGATGATCAAGGCGATCAATACGCTCGATTTCGTCTATTATGCGGAGGAAATCGACTGATTCGGCACATAAAAAGAGACTGTCAAGCTCAAACAAGATTGTTCAAGAATCAAAAAACTAAGCATTTTCAGAATATGGGGCTTTGCCCCATCGCCCCACCAAAGGGCTTTCCGATCGCCCTTTGGAAACCTTCGGGCGCAAATACTTAGTTTTTCTTGAAATATCGATTTTGTTAGCTTGACAGCTCCGGGTTTTGGGGAGCATCGGAAGGATCAAAGGTCGTCCTCCGTCAGGTGCGCTTTGAAGCTCGCCAGAAACGCTTCCGCCGCGCGGGATAGATACGCCTCGCGCAGGCGGACGACGCTCAGCGCCCACCACGCGCGGTATTTGGGCGGGATCATGTAATACGCGGGCTGATAGCCTTCTCCGCCCAGCAGGCCGACATAACGGCTGGGCAGCAGCATGCAGCCCATGCCCTCGCTCGTCAGGCGGCGCAGCAGCTCGTAGTTTCGGCTGGTGAGCAGAACCCGCGGCTTCACGCCCGCCTCGGCCAGCACACGGTCGGTGATTTGCCGGATGCGCTGACCGGGCGAGACCATCAGAAACGGCTCACCGCCCAGCAGCGCGGGGTCAAGCTCGGGATGGGGCGCGTTCGGCCGCTGCACGGCCAGCGCGGCGAGGCGCTCGTCGTGCGGCGCGGCGATGAGAAACGGATCGCGCCCCAGCGCTTCAAAATCCAGCGAAGGGTTGCCGGTCAGCCCGTCGTCCGGCCCGGTGTGCAGGATGGCGAAATCCAGCCTGCCGCTGAGCAGACTGCGCTCCACCTGGTCGGTCGTTTCCTCGCAGATACGCACCTCGATGCCGGGGTGCTCCCGGTGAAACGCGGGCAGCATGCGCGGCAGATGCGCCGTCGCCAGATAGTTGGTGATGCCCACGGTCACGCGCCCCTGCGACAGCACGCGCTCCTCGTTGATCTCCGATTCAAACGCCGCGTAGACGCGCAGCACCTCGCAGGCCATGCGATAATATTTCTCGCCCGCGTAGGTCAGCACCAGCCCGCCGGCGGTGCGCGTGAACAGCCGCGTGCCGAGCTGCTGTTCGAGGGTCATCACACAGTGGCTCAGCGACGGCTGGGTGACAAACAGCTTCTGCGCGGCGCGGGTCATGCTCTTTTCGTCCGCGATGGTCTTGATGTAAAGCAGTTCTCTGGTGGTCATGGCGTTTCCTCGTGCGGGGGGTTCAGAGGGAAGGGGTTCGGTCGGGCGCGAGCAGCGCGGGGAGCGCGAAAAGCGCGAAAAAAGCGCCGCACAGGTTTCGGTAGGTGAAATAGGTGTGGTCGGATGCGTGGTTGGAGAGCGCCAGCGTCCACAGCACGGGCGCGAGCAGGGGGAGCAGCAGGAGCAGCGCGCGGCCGTCGAGGCGGCGCGGCCTGCGGCGGATGAACAGGGCGAGCAGCAGCGCCAGCACGGCCAGCAGAATCACGCGATAGGCCGTCTTATCCGTCACGATGCGGATGCTGCGCAGCAGGATATCCAGCCGGGAGTGGGATTCGCCGCCCGCGGACAGCCGGAGGGAGATTTGGTCGCCGACGGCGGCGATTCCGTCCTGCCCCAGCACGAGAAAGTTGAGCCCCCATTTCAGCATCCACATGCAGGCATAGCCGAGCGCCCAGCCGACGCAGCACAGGAGCGCCTCCCGCATCAGGCCGCCGAAGGAAATCGTCGTTTTCGTCTCCAGCGCAATCAGGAGAATCAGCGGGAAGCTGAGCGAAACGACGGGGAACGTCAGCAAATCGAAGTAGTTGACGAACAGGCCGATCAGCGCGAAAAAAACGGGCAGACCGACGCTTCGGGATAACGCCGGTTTCAGCGCGAGAAGCAGCGAACACGCCAGCAGCGCGATCAGCGAAACCGGCGCATATTGCAGGCAGAGCCCCAGCGCGGGCGGCGACATGAAGAACCACGAAACCGCAAAGGCCGGGATGAGCTGCTGCAAGCCGCGCCGAACCATCAGCAGCACCGTCCAAAGGAGCAGCGCCGTCTGCGCAAAGAGAAGGAGCATTTGCAGGTTGGTGAAGGTGAACAGGCAGAGCAGCAGCCGGAGCGCGAACGTGTAGCCGTGCCAATAGCGGCTGTAGGGAACGTTGTTCGGGGAGGGAACCGCGTCCGAATAGGTGGCGTAAGCCTCCCAATCGGTTTGATCCTCCTGCGGGGGCAGATCCGTGCGCAGGCCGCTGAACGCCATGCGCAGGAGCGGGTCGTCGCCGATGTAGGCGGCGGTTTTGAGAATCAGCACGGCGGTGTAGTTGTCCAGCCGGGAGGAAGCGAAGCCGCCGACGATCTCCGGGCTGGCCGACTCGTAGCCGAGCAGATCGACGGCCTGTTCGGCGTGCTCCCGCATGGCGGGCGTGTCGATGAGAAACGCGGTCAGGCTCATCGCAAGGCAGAGCGATACGGCCAAAAGCAGCGCCAGCGCGCCGCGAACGGGTTTTATTTTCAGCATCTTCCGCTCCCTTCCGTCAGCGCTTCCGCTGGCCGGGGGCGCGCTTGGCGGCGGGCTTTGGCGCGCCGAGTCTGCGGCGCAGCACGTCCTCCCGCGCGACGGAATAGCCGAAGAAGCCCTCGGGGCGCGGTTTCAGCGGGAAATATTCGCCGTGCGCATAGCTGACCAGATTCGCGCGGCCGAGGTGCAGGCTGCCGTCCGGGTCAAACAGCGAGTCCTTCACGTAGACGTCTTCAACCGCGCAGAGAAACAGCTCGTGCGAACCGAGCGGAAGGCGCTGCTGAACGCGGCAGCAGAGAAACGCGGGCGCTTCGTCCAGCGCGGGCGCGGGGAAGCCGTCAACCTCGCGCGCGTGCAGGCGCATCTCCTTGAATTTATCGACGTCCCGCCCGCTTTTCACGCCGCAGAAATCCGCCGCGCGGCAAAGGGATTGGTCGATCAGGTTCAGGCAGAATACGCCGGATTGAACAATCTGCGCATACGAGTGGCGCGACGGACGCAGGGAGACGCTGATCATCGGCGGCGCGCTGTTGATTACACCCGCCCACGCGACGGTAATCAGGTTGTCTTTGTCAAAGCCCGGCTCGGTGCCCCGGCAGGAAAGCATCACCGCCGGAATCGGGGAAAGGAAGGTGGTCGCGCCGATGGCGCGGAAATGGTTTGGCATATTTTCCCTCCATGGAAAGAATTGGAAAAGACGCGGCGAAACACAAACCGCGTTTTCTTCATCATACATGGGAAGAAGCGTAAAATCAATAAAAAATTTCCGCCAAATGGGAAGAAATGGCGGCGCTTGTTCGTTCTGTATGCAAAGGCCGCATCGCGGCTCTGTCGGTTGCATAAAGAGATGAAACGTGGTAAGATGGAGCCGAAACTCGAAGGGATTTTTCATCATGGAGGGAATCAGGATGGATCGAAATAAAATGAAACGTAAAATTGCGATGATGCTGTGCGTATGCGTGCTCTTTGCGTCGTCCGCGCCGCTTGCGCTGGCGGAGGCCGAGGACACGTCGAGCGAGACGCAGGTTGCGACGCTGGAGGAAAACCAGCCTAAGCAGCCTGTGAGCCGCGAAAAAATCGGAATGAAGCTCACGCCTAATAACGGTGTGGTTTCCGTCGCGCTGACCGGCACGGCGGGCGAAGGCGTTGTGGTGGAGCTGTTTACGAAAACAGAGGATAGCGTCGATAAACAGAAAGCGACGTTTGACGCAAATGGAAATGCCTCCGTGCAGCTGACCGCGAAGGAAAGCGGGAACTATGTTGTCCGCGCGCAGTATGCGAATACGCCAAGCAACGAGTGGGCTCAGCAGGAAATTGCGCTGACGGTGAAGGCGCCCGATGAGGGCAGCGCGACCGGCGGCGCTGGTACGGAGACCCCGGTGACTCCGGAGAATCCGGTGACTCCGGAGAACCCGGAGACTCCGGTGACTCCGGTGACTCCGGAGAACCCGGTGACTCCGATAACTCCGGAAACCCCGGCCACTCCGACCACCCCGACCGAGGAGGATAAGCAGTTTGGCGTCAAGCTGTATGACGGCAACCTCAAGTTGGATGTTGAAATCACCGGCGGCAGCAATAGGGAAGTCGCCGTCACTCTGACCCACGAAGACGGAACGGTGACCGAAAAGAAAGAGACGCTGTTCAGCGGCGCGGCCAACGTGTCTTTCAGCGGGCTGAAGGCAGGCGTGTACGCTGTGAAGGTTGCTTATACCGGCACGTCGAACACCACGCCGTTCAGCGGTTCGGTGACGATTTACGACGAAAACGCGCTGCCTAAGCCGAACGAAAACACCTATCGAAAGATCGTGGCCAATGCGTCTGTGAACGGCCAGAAGATCGGCGTGCAGGTGACGGATTCGGGCTATAACACCTATGACGAGGCGTCGGGCGAAATGAAGGTTCAGCCCAAGACGCTGGTGGTGACGCTCATCGGCGGGCCGAGCACCAAGACCATCAAGACCGATACGGCCTTCGCGGAATTTACCGACCTTCCGGCAGGGCAGTATACCGTCACCGTAGCATATGACGATCATGCGGACGCCGCGCTGGAAAGCACGATCAGCGGCCTGACGGTTGCGCAGAATACGCAGGCCATCACCGCGACGGCGACGGCGGGCGTGAAGCGCATCGACGTGGATGTGACGGCGGCCAGCCCGATGAGCGTGGTGGCCACGCTGATGCAGAACGGCCAGCCGAAGGATACCCGCTCGATTGCGGCGGGCGTGGGCAAGGTCAGCTTTGAAAACCTTGCGGCGGGCACGTACAGCGTTTCCGTCAACTACGCGCCCGCGCAGACCGGCGTTGCGGCGACGGTGATCGACAACCTGAACGTCACCGAGGAAAACGTGAAGATCGCCATCAGCGGCGTAACGCCGGGCGAAAATAAACTCACCGTCAGCGGCACGGCGAAGCCGAATGAGCCCGTGATGATTTCCACCGTGCCGGACGGCGGCAGCACCATCGTCAACGCGGATGCAAACGGCAAATTCTCCGCCGAGCTGGCGCGCACGGCGGGCACCTATACCGAGGTCAGCGCGCAGTATGTCAGCGACGCGGCCAGCCGCGTCACCCTGAAGGGCACGTTCGTCGTCACCGGCACGGTCACAAAGCCCGGGCTGGAGGTGGACGATCTCTACAACAACAGCCTGACCGTCGTGGCCAAGACGACCGCGGGCGTGACCGTCTATCTCAAGACGGGCGATTATGAGCAGACCCTCGTTGCGGATAACCGCGGCATCGTCCGCTTCACCCTGCCGCATACCTACGCGCAGGGGACGCGCTTCACCCTGACCGTCTATTACGGTGCGGGCAACAGCATGTCCTACAACGTGGAAGCGACCGTGGGCGGCACACCGTATTACAAGCTCTTCAAGCGCGGCAGCCGCGGCGACGGCGTGTATGCGCTGACCAGCCGCCTCTCCGAAATGGGCTACCCGGTTTCCCCGACGAATTATTACAGCGACAGTGTGGCGGCGGCCGTGCGCCTGTTCCAGTCCGCCAACGGCCTGAGCGCGGACGGCATGGCGGGCAAGCTCACGCAGGAGAAGCTCTATTCCGTCAGCGCCATCGGGTATAGCGAGAGCGGACAGACCTATCCGACGCTGGTGCGCGGCGATCGCGGCATGGCGCTGCTCTACACGCTCCAGCAGCGCCTCAAGGATCTGGGCTATTACACCATCCGCGTGGACGGCATCTTCGGCAGCGGCACGCAGCGCGCCGTGCGCTGGTTCCAGTCGGTCAACGGCCTTTCCGTCACCGGCAAGGCGGATAACGCGACCCAGCAGCTCCTCTATTCGGCGCAGGCCAAGGCCGCTTCGGGCTATTCCCCGGAAAGCTACGATACGCTTTCGCGCTCTAACCGCTATAAAGCGGCGGTCGTTCCGCTCCAGCGCCGCCTGAAAGCGTTGGGCTATTTGAGCGGCTCGGCGGATGGCTACTTCGGCAGCAACACCTATCGCGCCGTGCGCAATTTCCAGAGCCGCAACGGCCTGAGCGTGACCGGCGTTGCCGATTCGGGCACGCAGCAGCTTCTGTATTCCTCCTCCGCGAGACCGGCCTCCGGCTCGTCCTCTTCCGGTTCGGGCTCAAGCACGGGCTACCGCCTGCTGTATTGGGGCTGCCGGGGCGACGCGGTGAAGAGATTGCAGCAGGCGCTGATCGACGCGGGCTACAAGAGCTATGTCCGCTCTGCGGACGGCATCTACGGCCAGTGGACGTATGACGCTGTGCGCGCCTATCAGAAGGACGTCGGCCTCTCCGTGGACGGTATCGCGGGCAAGAACACCCAGAATAAGCTCTACGGAACGAAGTATTGACGAACGGATCATCCGTCCGGCTCGCCTCAAGGCCGCCGGAGGGTGAAAGAAAATCAAAAAAAGAGATGTGAGTCGGCTTTGCGCCTTCTCACATCTTTTTTGTGATTTGGTCATTGATACTAATTCTTGTTAAAATGGCTTAATCCGCGCACCATCTTTTTCGCTCTGACTTTGCCTCGTTCCGTTCAACGTACCTCCAGTACGCCTCACTTCACTTGGCTTCGTCAGAACAAAAAATCTGATGCGCTCTGTTAAGCATTTTAACTGCGAATTAGTATGAGAAACCGTGTGACGATCGGATGGGGAGGGAAGCGGGTATCGCTTAGAAGCTCCGTCCGCCGCCGCCGCCGCGGGAAGAGCCGCCGCCGAAACCGCCGCCAAAGCCGCCGGACGGGCGGGTGGGGCGAGGCGGACGGGGCGGGCGCGGGCCGAAGCCGCCGCCGCCCATCGGGGGACGCGGGCCGCGCGGGGGACGACGGCGATTGCCGCGGCCGAAGAGCCAGCCCATGAAGAAATAGCTCAGGCAGCCGCCGCGATTCGGCGCCAGCGCGTTAAACAGCACGCAGATGACGATGTAAACAAAGATCACGCCAAGGATGAATTCGAACAAATCAAAGCCCCCTTCGTCGTAACCGCCGTAGCTGCCCGAACCGCCGTAGGCGCTGTCGTAGCCGCTGCCATAGCTGCTGCCGGAAGCGCCCTGCGAGAGGGAGAGCGTCTTGCCCTTTGCGCGGGCCAGATACCGGCACACGTCCTCGTAGAGATTCAGCATGCCTTTGTCGAATTTGTTGTCGGCAAAGTAGTCGATGTTGTCGTCGATCAGATCGCCGCACTTGGAGCCGCTCAGCACGCGGTCAAGCCCCTTGCCCGTGCCGATCTGGATTTTGCGGTCGCCGCGCGCGAGCAGCACGACCACGCCGTTGTTTTCGCCCTTCTGGCCGATGCCCCATGTGTTGATGAGGTCGGTGGCGTAATCCGCTGGGTCCTGCCCGTCGAGGAAATCCACGACGACGGCGACGGCCTGAATGCCGGTTGCGTCTTCGAGCGCCGCGCCATACTGCGCGATGGTATCGAGGGTCGAGCCGGAAAGCACCGAACCGTCGTAATCATACGCATAGGCAAATTCGCTCGGCTTTTTCGGTACGGCGGCCGAAGCGCCGACGGCCAGCGCCAGCATCAAGGCCAGCGCCGTTATGAGTGCCCAAACTTTTTTCATTGCGTTTCCCCTTTCTGGTGATTCCCCTCTTGGGCGGCCTTCTTCGCCGCCTGTTCTTCTTCCATGCGGGCGCGCTCGTCTTCTTCCTCGATGCGCGCGTAGAACCCGCCGACATGGTGCGCGATCATGTGGCCGGCAAAGCCGACCGCCGCAACCGCGACCACCGCGACGATGGCCAGCGCGGCGAGCGCCTTGGGGGAGCGCTTCGCCGCTTCCATCGCGATTTGCAGGTTTTCAAGGCTCAGGCCGGAAAAAATGCTCACTTAAATGCCCTCGTACATGTCCGGTTGAGCCAGCAGGAACTTGGTCGGCAGCTTTTCATAGAGCTTTTCCGCCTTTTCGGCCTTTTGGTTGTACGACCGCGCCTCCTGGCGCAGGAAGCTGCCCTGTTCGGCGAAGGTATCCGCCGCGCGGGTGAGCATCCGCTCGTCCTCGGCGCTGGTCAGGTTCGCGTCGTCCACAAGCTGGCTGACGGCGACGGTGAGCTGCTGATCCGCGCGGCTGATGTCGCGGGCGGTCTTGGCGCTCTGCATGGCCTTGATGGCGCTGCTCACGTCGTCGAGCGTCGTCTGGCTGACGCTGCCGCGCTGGGCGACGGTCACGGCGTTCTGCGCGGCGCTGATGCGATCCTCCACGATGGATTTCACATCGCCCTGACGGATGAACGCCTGCGGCGTTGCGTTTTGCAGCGCGCGGAAATTGCCGATGGGCAGCGCCAGCGCGAGCATCACGACCAGCGCGGCGACGCCCGCGCCCTGCGGCAGGGCGGCCAGCCCCTTGGGCGCTTCCTGCTTCGGCTGCTTCTGCTGCTGCGGGTTGCCCTGCGCCTGTTTCGGCGCGGATTGGGTCGCGTAAGCGGGCATAATCAAACACCTCTTTCTGCGCTTTGCTCAGCGCGGCGGATTTTTTCCTGTTCGGAAAGCGATTGCTCGATGTCGGCCAGTTCGGCCAGCAGGGATTCGGCGGTCTGCTGCGCGCGCTGCCGGTCGCTGTCCGCATCGGCGGCGGCATAGGCCTTCGTCTGTTCGGCCAGCTCCCGCGCGCCGCGCCTGACGTCGCGCGCGGCCTGTTCGCCGACGCGCCGCTGCATCGTCAGCGAATCGGTGGCGCGGGCGAGGCCGAGCGCCGCGGCCATCTGGCTCTTCCAGAGCGGGATGGTCACTTCCAGCGCGGCCTGCAAGCGGGAGCAGGTCGTCTCGTTGCTGGCCTGAACGGCGCGAATCTGCGCGGCGAGCTGGGTGGAGGCGACCTGCGTGACGCGCAGATCCTGCACGCGCCGCTCCATTCGGGCGACGTTCTGCGGGTTTTCGCCCCGCGCCCTTGCCTGCGCAACGGCTTCGTCGCCGACGACGATCAGCGAGCACAGCTCGCGGTAAAGCCCCTCGTTGCGCTCGTACAGGCGATCCAGCAGCGCGCTGTCGCGCATGAGCGCAACGCGGCGGTCGGTCATCTCGTCCGCGCAGGCGTTGATTTTGGGGATGGCCTTTTCATAAGCGGCCTGCACCTCGGCGAGCGGCGCCGCGCCGCCGAACACCCGGCGGAAAAGCCCCTTGGCCTGCGCCGTGAACGAGCAGGATTTGATCTGCTCGGCCAGCGTCTGCATCACGCTTTCCAGCGGCTTGATATCCTGCCGGAGCATCTGCTGGAGCGCGATATCCGAAAACGCGCCCATTTCCTTCTGCGCCCGCGCGCCGAAGCCCATCACGGCGGCGTTGTCGCTCAGGTCGATGCGCGCGGCCATTGCCTCGATGCGCCGCTGCATGTCGGGATCGAGCTGCCCCTTCTGCGGGATTGCGCCCTGCTCGGGCACGAGCGCGAATCCGGAAAATTCACCCATTTACTTCTTTTCCCCCTTGGCGAAGAGCGAGGCGAAGGGGTCGTCCTCCTGCGGCGCTTCCGCTTCCTTGGCGGCGGGCGCGTCCGGCTCGGCGGTCAGACCGTCGGATTTGAGCATGTCCGCCAGCACATCCATTTCGCTTTCCAGATTGATGAAGCGGAACTCGTTGAGCGCGTCAAGCTGCTTGTGAAACGCGGACTGCACCTGCTCGACGGCCTTGGCGATGCGGGCGGCGATGTCCGCGCTCTGCCCGGCGCTGACCTCCGCTTCCAGCGCGGCGCGGGCGTTTAAGAGCTTGAGCGTCGCGGGGAGATAGTAGCGCAGGAACGTGCGAAGCTGGGAGAGCATGTTCGGCTGTTCCTCGAGCCGCTGCAAAATCAGGCGGCAGGTCGCCTCGATATCCTCGATCTGGCGGGAAAGCGCCGGGTCGGCAATCGCGTCGTTGGCGGCGGCAATCTGATCCAGTTGGCCGCGCGCCTCGCGGATGAGCGCGTCCACCTCTGCGTTGCCGGATTTCGGCGCGGTTTCCACCTCGATCACGCGATCCGGGTATTTTTTCCGCCCCAGCGCGTAGCCCGCCGCGCCGACGGCCAGCGCGACCGGATAGCTGACCAAGGAGCCGATGCCCATCGTCAGCGCGACAGCCATCACGCCCGCGCCCGCGAAGACAAACGGCGCGCCGGAGCGAATCGTCTTTTTTTCCATCCCCCAAAAACCTCCCTTTATCGTCCGCCTCCGCCCGCTGCATCGAGGGGGAGGCGCTTGTCATCTTTTCTTTAATCCTCGTCATGCCGGAACGCGGCGTTGGTGTGCACCTGCGTCGGCATCGCGCCGTAGCTTTGCCACTGGGCGACAAAGGCCTCGTCCACGTCGAAGCGAACCAGCACCGTGCCGCCCGCCGGAATGCCCACGTCCTGGAGCGTCGTGCCGTCCGAGTAGAGCATCGCGCCGCTGTCCGTATACAGGCCGATGGCCACGGTCGGGTTATAGGCGTCCATTTCCGTCGAATTGGTCAGGCGGCAGATCACACTCATGTCGCCGGAGGCATCCTGAACGATTTCCGAAACCGCCGAAAGGTCGTAATTGGCAAACGCCGCATCCACCGGCAGATAGGTCAGGTTGTAGGAAATGCCCGTGATGGAGGGAACGACGGGGTTGCCGTTTTCATCCGGCTCGAAGGAAACGATGTCAAACAGATAGCCGTCCTCGCCGGGGTTGAGGAAGTACGGCCAAATCTGCGCGACCTCGCTGGTAGAGAGCAGCGTTTCGCCGCTTTGCAGGTCAAACGTGCCCCGATCCAGACAGATCACCGTCGAGGCGTTGTTGTGCACCTGCGCGAAGCAATACGCCAGATAGTAATTCCCGCTCTGCACGATGTTGCAGGAGGATTGAACGATGACGCCCTCGCTGTCGCCGAGCGCACAGGCGGGCAGAAGGAGCGCCAGCAGCAGCGCAGCAAGCCATTTTTTCATCAGGAAGACCTCCGTTTTCATAGTGGGTTTTGGCCAAGGCGCAGGCGGCGTCAGGCCGTTTGTTTGTAGAAAGTATATCATGTTTTGGATGGGTCTGCAAGTTGACCGCACCCACAATGTCGCCGGAAACGCACGAAAACCTCATCAGGCGATGTATTGTGTCAGAGAAAATAGAAAAATGCAAAAAACCAATGATGAGTGAAGCCAGATAAGGACAAAACTTCAAAACAGTGAGTTTAAGGACAGCGAAACGGATTTTGAAGTAAAATCTACATTTGGAGGAACATATGATGGATAAATTCATCTATAACGAGACAAACGGACTTTGGTATGAATTACAAGGCGACTACTATCTTCCCTGCCTGAAACTGCCCGAAGAAGAATGGCGCATATCTGCGTATGGGGACAGTGGCCTTTCCTTTTTCATGTTTTTCATAGAGCTTTTGTTATTTTCAAGCCAGTACTTGATTCTTCGGGGGGGTATGCTATACTTTGCTACGATACGATATATTCGGCAGGAAAGGAATATTTGAGCTTGAATTAAGTCGATAAACAACAGAAGCAAAAGGAGAAATAATTAATGAAAAAAAGTGGAAAAATTTTAGGTGTTTTGCTTGCGGTATGCATGGTCATCACAATGAACGTCGTTAGTGCGTATGCCGACAGCAGCGTGCCGGTTACTAGATGGGATAACTATGCAGCAACGGAATTTGCAGGCGGCACCGGTACCAAGGATGACCCATATCGAATTGAAAATGGCGAGCAGCTTGCCAAACTTAGCAAGGATGTGTCGGAAAGAAATACCTATAAAGGCAAATACTTCCGTTTGGAGAAGAACATCGATCTGAGTGCGCACCGTTGGATTCCTATCGGTGACTTCGGCGGAAGCTCCTACAAATCCTTCGAGGGATTTCTGGACGGCAACTGTAAGACGATATCAGGTATGGTGGTTGATCAGAGCAAGGATCAACAATCTGCCGGTTTGTTTGGTTATATATCCAATGCAACGAAGGGCAACGAAGTAGGCGTAAAGGATCTTACCATTGCCAACGCGGCGCTCTATGTTGACGAATCCATACTGGCTGATCCTAATGGTTTTGTATCTGCGGGCATACTTGTAGCCGGTGCTATGGTGAACGACGGTTATAAGGGTACTGGCGTTTTTGAGAATATCTCCGTTTCCGGAACCATTACAGTCAAAGCAACCAACGGTTCTAACAAAATCGGTGGACTGATCGGTGACGACAACCGGTGCATCGTGCGAAATTGTGCAACTGATGTTACAATTACAGGAGCAAGTAATACCGGCGGTATGACCGGCACTAGCTGCACTACCACATTTGAAAACTGCACTGCAAAGGGAAGAATCTCCGGTTTGTGGGGTTTGGGCGGCTTTGTCGGATATGCCACCACTTCTAATGGAAATGATAAAACCACCGAGTCCACCTTCACAAATTGTATCGCAGATGTAGCCGTTAAGGCTTCCGACTGGAATGTCGGAGGATTTGTGGGTTTGGCGGAATTTGGAACGTTTAAAAACTCCGCTTCCTTTGGAACCGTGACCAGCACCGTCACCGGCTGGGAGCCAAGAGCCGGCGGATTCGTTGGATGTGCAGGAAACACAGAAAATTATAAAAACTCCACCGTAACCCTTGTCAAATGCCATTCCGCAAGCCTTGTTACTTGTGATAGAAAAGACACTTGTGGCGGATTCGCCGGAAAGTTTGAGGCCGGCACCACTGACGGATGTTCCTTCGACAACCAGAAAAACACCAACTTGAACGGTATAGGCACAAACAAAACCGAGCAGCAGGTGGAAGCATGCATCACGCAGAAGAACCTTTCTAACATCTGTGAAGATGTATATGGAGACCATCACTACGCTGAAGAACTCACGGTGGATCAAGAAGCTACATGTTCCGAAGAAGGCAGTAAGTCATACCACTGTATCCGTTGCGATGCAAAAGGCAAGAGTTTTGTGATTCCCAAAATAAACCTGACGCACGTGGACGCAAAGGCGGCGACGGCGGAGAGCGCGGGCAATATCGAATACTGGCACTGCGAAAAGTGCGGCAAGTATTACAGCGACGCGAAAGCCGCGCACGAAATCACGCTTGAGCAGACGGTGATCGAAAAACTGCCCGGTAAAGAGGCGGTCAATAACCTCCCGAAGACGGGCGATGACAGCCGTGTGGCGCTCTGGCTGCTGCTGCTGGCCGTCAGTGGCGGCGCGCTGCTGAAAAACTTTGCCGACCGCAGGAAGAACGCGGACTGATGGCCGTACACATTTGAAAAACAGACTGTCGCCTCTCTTTAAGAGAGGCGCTTTTTCTGTTCGGCACGATAAGCGCTATAGGCTGAATGAAAGCACTTTAATTAATAAATGAAAGGCAATTTTTAATATTAAATGATAAACGAAAATTGTCAAAAAGATAGAAATGAATTTGGAGGCTATATACATAATTGTTATGGATTCTATAAGAAAAGAAATATTTGACACAAAAGTAGTGCTTGAATATAATGATTTTAAAAGAGGGAAGAAGCTCGCAGGGCAGTCCGGAATACCCTGTTTGGCGTAGTAGGAAGAGCACAAAATAAGAAAAATGAATTAAAGGAGGAATACGAGTGAAGAAACTGGTGATTTCTGTTCTCGTGATGATCGCGATACTGGCTACGATGAATTCAGCAATGGCATACACGTATGAGAAACCGGTTAAAAGTTCAAAATTACCGCGAACCACGCCGCTTGAAAAGGGCATCGATCCTTCTTATCTATACGATATGCTTGACCAGCTTGAACAGGCGGGAATCGAAATGCACAGCCTGTTGGTGTCGGTCGATAATGAAGTGATTTTTGAAGGATTTTGGAATCCCTACGGCCCGGATACGCCGCATATTGTTCATTCGCTGACCAAGCTGTTTACAAACGCTGCGGCAGGCGTGGCTGTGACGAACGGAGATTTGAGCCTGGATGATCGGCTGATTGACATGTTCCCCGAGCTTGCGCCGGAAAATCCGAGTGAAAATCTGCAAAAGGTGACGCTGCGCTATCTCATTACGATGAACGGCGGATATGGCCGCATGATTAGCGGCAGCGAGTGGCGTCCGCTGAAGACCAGCTGGCTGGAAGCGTTCTTTGCCGAGCCTGTGCCGTATGAACCGGGTACGCATTATCAGTATTCCAGCGGCAACGCCTACGCGGTTTCGGCGATGGTGCAAAAGGCGACGGGCAAGACCTGTCTGGAGCTGTTGCTTGAAAGCGGATTCAGCGAGCTTGGCATGGAGCATTTCACGTGGGATCTCAGCCCCGAGGGAATTTGTTCTGGCGGCAACGGCGTGTCCTGCACGACGGAGGACATGCTGAAGGTGGGTAATCTGTTCCTGAATATGGGTCAGTGGAATGGAAAGCAGATTCTCACGGAAGAATGGTGCCGGATGGCGATCGGCATTGACAAAGTTTATGAAGGTCAGGGAGACTATGCGTTCCACTGGACGGATAAGCATGATGGAAATTACACCGCAGGAGGCGCATACGGCCAGATCGTCATTCTTGTGCCGGAACTCAACATGGTCGTCGCGGGAACGGCGGGTACCAAGAAGACAGATGAAGAATACGATATCATCAATTCTGCGATGATCGCGCCCGCCAAGGCGGATAAGGCCATGCAGAAGACGGTCGCCGCCAAGGGGCAGACGCTGAACCTGCTGCAAAACCCGATTTTGACGGATTCCCCGATTGCAGAAAAAGTGGATGAAAAGGTCTTCAAGGCCGAAGAAAACGAGGACGGGATCACCAGCATCAAGCTGGACGTGGAAAAAGGCTACATCGATTTCATCATGGTTGACCAGCGCGGCGAACACACGATTCGCAACGGCATTGGCGAATGGATGGATGGCGGCACGACCATGACGGGCAATTATCTGCATCATCAGTATCAAAATGAAATCGAACCGTACACGGCGTATGGCGAATGGAAGGATGACACGACGCTGCAGCTGACGTGGAGATATCCGTCGATGGCGTTTGTAGATACTGTCGAGATTACGTTCTCCGAGGATGGGTCTCAGATGACAATGGTGCGTTCTGTTAACGTCAATTCCGGCGCGCTGGTTCGTCCGGCTGTAACGCTCAAAGCAGAATAAGCGCATAATGGACGTTGAGCCAAGGCGCTAAACGAGGCCGCCCCTCTTGAGAGAGGCGGCCTTTTTCGTGCGTAAAAAACGATGAGGGCGCAGGTGGCCTTTTGTGTTATAATGACAATGAGCTACATCTTGAATGCCGGAGGAGGAAATCACCATGCCGAAATGGACAGAGCAGCAGCGCGACGCCATCGCCGACCGGGGGCACAGCCTGATCGTCTGCGCGGCGGCGGGCTCGGGCAAGACGGCCGTGCTGGTGGAGCGCATCGTGCAGCTCGTGCGCGAGGGCTGCCCGATTGAAAACATGCTGGTCGTCACGTTCACCAACGCGGCGGCGGGCGAAATGCGCCAGCGCATCGGCGAGGCGCTCGGCAAGGCCGCGCGGGAGGATCCGGCGCTGGGCGAACAGGTGATGGCGCTCTCCCGCGCGAGCATCTCCACGCTGCACAGGTTCTGCGGCAACCTGCTGCGCGAGCACTTTCAGGCGCTTTCCATCGACCCCGGCTTTCGCATCGGCGACGAGCAGGAGTGCGGCGTGCTCAGCCATCAGGCGATGGAGGACGCGATATATAGCTGCTACGAGGTGGGCAGCGACGCTTTCCTTGCGGCGGACAGGTGCTATACGCAGGAGGAACTGAGCGAATTGGCGTTCGCGCTGCATCGGTTTATGATGACGCGCCCCGATCCGTGGGCGTTCCTTGTGCGCGCACAGGAGACGGTGCGCCTGACGGGCGAGGCGTTTGAACAAAGCCCTGCCGCGCGGCTGCTGGCGGATTTTGCGGGGCGCAGGCTGGAGCGCCTCTGCGCCAACGCGCGGGAGACGCTGGCGCTCTGCGAGGGGGAAAACGGCCCGCTGCATTACGCGGCGGCCTGCGGCATGGATGTGCAGCTCACGGCGGATCTGGCCGCGGCGGCGGCGGACGGCTATACCGCGCTGCACGACGCGCTGCACGGTGTGACGTTCGCGGCGCTGGGGCGAAAGAAAAAGACGGATCTGTTCGACGAGGATATCGCCGACCGGGTGAAGGCGCGGCGCGACGCGCTCAAAAAGGCCGTCGCGGATGTGCAGACGGCCTTTGCGCTGACGCTGGAGGACGCGGCGGCGGATATCCGCATGACGGCCGCGCCGCTGGACGGGCTGGCCGAGCTGGCCAGGACATACGACGCGCTCTACACGGCGGCCAAGCGCCAGCGCGGCATGATGGATTTTAACGACCTCGAACACAACGCGCTCGCGGCGCTGGCGCTGCCCGAGGTGCGCGCGTCGCTCCGCGCGCAATACCGCTATGTGTTCATCGACGAATATCAGGATTCCAGCGCGATTCAGGAGGCCATCGTCGGCAGCTTTGCGCGGGAGGACGGGCTGTTCCTCGTCGGCGACGTGAAGCAGAGCATCTATCGCTTCCGGCAGGCCGAGCCGTCGCTGTTTCTGCAAAAGGCGGCGCGGTTTGACAAGCCGGAGCGCGAAAAAGAGCGGCGCATTGATTTGCAGAAAAACTTTCGCTCCCGCGCGAACGTGCTGGAGGCGGCAAATGCGGTTTTCGGCCGCATCATGCGCGCGGAGGAGACGGAAATCGAGTACGACGAGCGGGAAAAGCTCTTCTGCGGCCTGCCCGCGCGGGAGGACGACCCGCCCGTGGAGCTGCACGTGCTCTATCAGCCCGGCGAGGACGGCGCGGAGGAGGACGAGAACGCGGAGCGGGAACTGGCCGCCGTCGAGCGGGAGGCGAAGGTTGTCGCCGCGCGCATCCGCGAGCTGGTCGGCACGCCGTTTTACGACGCGAAGACCGAGACGGAAAGGCCGCTGCGCTATCGCGACATGACGGTGCTGATGCGCGCGGTGCGCGGGAGCGCGCCGCTGGCCGCGCAGATGCTGGAATCGGAGGGGATTCCGGTGTTCTGTGACGCGGGCGAGGGGTATTTCGATATTCCGGAGATCCGCGCCATGACGGCGCTGTTGCAGACCATCGAGAACGGCGCGCGGGACGAGCCGCTGCTCGCCGCCCTGCGCGGCCCGGCGCTGGGGCTTGAGGAGAGCGAGCTGGCGCAGATTCGGATTTACACGCCGGACGTCAAAACGCCCTACCATGAGGCGGTGCGCCGCTATCGCGAGGAGATGGACGACGCGCTGGCCGAGAAGCTGCGCGCGTTTGAGGCAAAGCGCGCGCGCTGGCGGCTCTGTGCGCGCAATCAGGGCGTAGATCGGCTGATCGAGCGCATCTATGCCGAAACGGGCTTTCTGGCGCGGGCGGGCGCGCTGCCGGGCGGCGCGGCACGGCAGGCGAACCTGCACCTGCTGACCGCGCGGGCGCGGACGTTCGCCAGCACGCAGGGCGGATCGCTCCATGCGTTTTTGCGCTATGCCGAGCGGCTGCGCGCGGGCGGCGACAGCATGAGCGCCAGCGCCATCGGCGAGAGCGAGGACGTGGTGCGCATCATGACGACGCACAAGAGCAAGGGCCTTGAATTTCCGGTCGTCTTTGTGCTGGCGCTGGGGCGGCGGATGAGCGGGCAATCCCTGCGCGCGCGGGTGCTGATGGATGCGGAGCTGGGCGTGGGTCTGCCGTGCGTGGACACGGAGATGAACAGCGAACGCGACACGCTGCTGCGCCGCGCGATTCGCGTCAAAGCGCAGCGGGAGCAGCTCGCCGAGGAGGTGCGCGTGCTCTACGTCGCGCTGACGCGCGCGCGGGAGCGGCTGATTCTGGTCGGCAGCGTCGCCGGGGATAAGCCGCCCGAAGCATGGCGGGGCGCGGACATTTCGCAGATGCATACCGGCCTTGACATGATCGCGCCCGCGCTGATCGAAGCCGGGGCGAGTCTGACCATCCGGGAGGAGGCCATTCGGCTGGGGAATTCCGCGTGGCGCGTGTTCGCCCATGTCGGCGGCGCGGCGGGCGAACTGCCCCGGCGCACGGAAGACGTGGTGCTGCGCCTGCTGGCCGAGCTGGCCGCCGCGCCGAAGGACGAGGCGCTGACCCGCCTGATGAATTTCAAACCGGGGGTCAGAACCGCCGTGCGAAAAACGACGGTCAGCGCCGTATTGCGCGATGAAAAGCGCGCCGCGCAGGAGGACGAGCCCCTGCCGGACGCGCCGCTGATGCGCCTGCCGCGCTTCATGGAGGAGCAGCAGATGACCGGCGCGCAGATCGGCACCGCGTTCCACCGCATGATGCGCATGCTCGATTTGGACGCGCTGCGGGCGACGCGCGACCTCGCGGCGGAGATCGACCGCCAGCGCGCGGCGCTGCTGGAAAAGGGCGTCGTCAGCGAAAACGAGCTGGCCGCCGTGCATCCGCGCCTGCTCGTGCGGCTGTTTGCCTCGCCGCTGGGCGTGCGCATGCTGGCCGCCGGGGAGCTGCACCGCGAATGGGCGTTCACCTATCGCCGGGAGACCGAGGACGGCGCGCAGCTTTTGCAGGGCGTGATCGACTGCTGCTTTATCGAGCGCGGCGCGTGGGTGCTGGTGGATTATAAGACCGACGCGGACGCGGCCGGGGCGATTGAGCGCCATCGGCCACAGTTGGAGCTGTACGCGCAGGCGCTCGCGGGCATCACGGGCAGGCCGGTACGCGAGCGCGTGCTGTATCTGGTTCGGGCAGGGATGGGGTATCAGGTGTAAACATGATCGACCAAATTCCCGGCCGCTCGCGAAAGGCGGCCGCTTGAATGGGGTTAATATTAAATCTTTCTTAAATCCCGTTTCATTCCCCGTTTTTGCCTTGACATTGCCGCAAAATCGCGGTATTGTAATCATGGCTCAAAAGGGATGCGGAAACGCAAACCATCGGATCGACAGGATCCAGCATATTTTCGGAGGTGAACGACGTGGACGACTATCCCAGTAGCCTTGCGGGCAAACCCCGAGAACGACGGGAACAGGCTGCGTCGCTCCTTCCGATTCACGCATAAAGCGGATTTGTAAAACGGAAGCGCGCGGTCTGTTGCCGCGCGCATTTTTATGCCGTTTTTGGGGCAAACCTGCATTTTTCGCAAAGCAGAACGACGAAAAATGAATAGGAGGAATCCCCCATGGAAGAAGAAATCCGCAAGGAATTTATGGAAATGATCAAGCTGCTGGAAGAAGGCAAGCTTCAGGAGTTTAAGCAGAAGGCGACGGAATGTCCGCCGGTGGATATCGCCGAAGGGCTGGAGGAAATCGAAGACGAGGGGCGCGTGCTGCGCGTGTTCCGCATGCTGCCCAAGGATATCTCCTCCGACGTGTTCTCCTACATGACCAGCGAGCAGCAGCAGCTCATCGCCGAAAGCGCGACCAACGCCGAACTGAAGGCGCTGGTGGACGATATGTTCATGGATGATACGGTGGACTTTCTGGAAGAAATGCCCGCCAACGTCGTCAAAAAGGTTTTGCAGAACGCCGACGAGGGCACGCGCAAGACCATCAACCAGTTCCTCAATTATCCGGAAAACAGCGCCGGAAGCCTGATGACCATTGAATATGTCGATCTGCACGACTATTTCACCGTGCGCAAGGCGATGGATTACATCCGCCGCACGGGCATCGACAAGGAGACCGTCTACACCTGCTACGTCATCGACGACCAGCGCAGGCTCGTCGGTCAGGTTTCCCTGCGCAAGCTGATTATCGCGCCGGAAAGCGCCTGCATCCGCGATATCATGGATACCAATATCGTCAGCGCCGCCACCACGGACGATCAGGAAGCCGTTGCCGACGATTTCCGCCGTTACGACCTGACCTCCATCGCCGTCTGCGATAAAGAAGGCCGCCTCGTCGGCATCATCACCATCGACGATATCGTTGACGTCATTCAGGATGAGAACACCGAGGACATCAAGAAGATGGCTGCCATCATCCCGAGCGACGAGGATTATATGAAAACCAGCGTCTGGAGTCTGGTGGCGCACCGCCTGCCGTGGCTGATGCTGCTGATGATCTCCGCGACGTTCACCTCGACCATCATCACCCATTTTGAAACGCTGCTTTCCGGCGCGGTGCTGCTCACCGCGTTCATCCCGATGCTGATGGACAGCGCGGGCAACTCCGGCAGCCAGACCTCCGTTACCGTCATCCGCAACCTTGCGCTGGGCGAAATCGAGCTGCGCGACTGGCCGCACGTGCTGGCTAAGGAAATCGGCGTGGCCATTGTCTCCGGCGCGGCGCTGGCGCTGGTCAACTTCCTGCGCATCATCATCTTCACCAGCACGAGCATGATGATCGCCGCTGTGGTGTCCGTGACGCTGTTCTGCACCGTCATCATCGCGATGATTGTCGGCTGTCTGCTGCCGATCGGCGCGAAGAAGCTCGGCTTTGACCCGGCGGTGATGGCCAGCCCGATGATTACCACCATCGTGGACGCCTGCTCGCTGATGATCTATTTCCTCATCGCCACCTCGATGCTGGGGCTGTGAGAAAAATATCCCCCGCCGATAGACGACAAGGCCTCCCGTTGCCGCGCTTGCAGCGCCGCAGCAGGAGGCCTTTTTTGCGTATGAAAAATGGCGTAAAATCGCCCGCGTGTGCAGGACTTTGACGCTTTGCAGACGCGGGCGGAGGTGAATGAACCCGTTTACACCCCGAAGCAGGTGAACATGACGGCCAGATAGGCGATGTACAGCCCGCCGATGAGGAAGCCCGTCCAGCGTTTGAACCGGCCGCTGATCAGCGCGGGCACAAGCGCCGCCGAAGTGACGATCAGGCAGGCCGGAATATCCAGCAGCATGCCCTGACGCTCAACCAGCATCGCGCGCCCCTGAATCAGCGAGCACAGGGGCATAATCAGCGTCAAATCCATGATGTTGGCGCCGATGATGTTGCCCACGGAGAGCGAGGATTCCTTTTTGCGGATGGCGGTGAGGGTTGTCACCAGCTCCGGCAGGGAGGTGCCGATGGCGATCATCGTCGCGGCGATGATGGAATCCGGCACGCCGATCATCTTCGCCAGCGCGGAGCCGTTGTCGATCAGGAGCTGCGCGCCGAGCACGATGGTCGCCGCGCCGAGCACAAAGCCGAGCAGGTTGCACGCCAGCGCCTTGCCGGTCATCTGCGGACGGTTTTCCGCGTTCTCCGTGCCGTGCTCGCGCTTGCCTGCCATCAGGTTTTCCGCGAGGAACGCGGCGAAGAAGAGCAGGATGACGAAGCTCTGCGCGACGGAGAGCTGACCGTTGCGCGTGAACGCGAACAGCACGGCGATCGTCGCCAGCAGCAGCGAGGCCTTGAAGCCGAACTGCTTGCGCGTCATCAGGCAGGGCATGCAGACCAGCGACAGGCACATAATCAGGCCGGTGTTCGCCGTCACAGAGCCGACCGCGTTGCCCACGGCGATATCCGCGTTGCCCTCAAGCGCCGCAAAGACGGAGACGAGCATCTCCGGCAGCGTGGTGGCGAAGCTGACGACCGTTGCGCCGACGATGAATTTCGGAATACCGAAGGCCTCCGCGATCCACGTTGCGGCATCCACGAACCAGTCGCCGCCCTTGATGATAAAGACCAGCCCGGCCGCAAAGAGCAGCAGGACGGTGAAGAGGTTGGAGCCCGTAAAATTGATGGCCATGACGATTCTCCCTTTCCCTAAACGAGCGTTACAGGCATTTGATCGTACAAAAAAAGACTTTCCGCACCATCAGCCTATGTGATGTGCTAAAAGTCTCATTACCTATTTTTGATAGGCGCATGACCACCGGCGGACGAGCCGGGGCTTGTTGACCATGCCTTTTCAACTACTCCCTTTTAACGGGGATCAGCATAGCACAGGCATGGCGCGTTTGTCAATCCGTTTGCGCTTTTTTGCGGGGAATAACGGTTAGCGCGTTATAACAAAAACGGGCAGAGCCTTTCCGCAAATCGTCAAAAAGGAACGGGATTTGCGCTTGACAGATGAAATCAATCTGTCTATAATTGAAATGTTCAATTTTGAAATATTGTTTTGAAGGGAAGGGGACGACGGAAGCATGATGACCGCGTCGCAGTTTTATGTGATGGCGCGCCGTCTGGAGGACGCTTACGCCGCGCAGATGCGCTCGCTCTGCAAGGAAACCGGCGTCGCGCAGACCGCGATGGATATCCTGCTGTTTCTGCACAACAACCCCGGCTACGATACCGCGCGGGATATCTGCACCTATCGCCAGCTCAAGCCCGCGCTGGTTTCGCTTTACATCGAGAATCTGGTGCAGCTCGGCTTTCTGGCGCGCGAGGGCGTGCCGGAGGATCGGCGCAAATGCCGGCTGGTGCTGACGGAAGCGGCCGCGCCCGTGGTGGAAAAGGGGCTGGCGCGTCAGGCGGCGTTCACCGCGCGCATGCTGGAGGGGCTGTCGCCCGAGGATCTGGCGGCGGGGCAGCACTGCCTGAGCGTCATCACGGAAAACATTCGAAACATCAACGAGAAAGGATCTGTTTGATATGCAAACCAGAGATCAGGCGTTTTTGGGCACGGAGCCGGTCGGCAGGCTGCTGATGCGGCTGGCCATTCCGACGGTCATCGCCCAGTTGGTCAACATGCTCTACAACATCGTGGATCGCATCTACATCGGCCACATCGCGGGCATCGGCAGCCTCGCGCTGACCGGCGTGGGCGTGTGCATGCCGATCATTATGATCGTGACGGCGTTCGCGGCGCTGGTCGCCTCCGGCAGCGCGCCGCGGGCTTCCATCGCGATGGGGCGCGGCGACCGCGACACGGCCGAAAAGCTGCTGGGTGGCAGCTTCTCGCTGCAAATCGCGATTTCGCTGACGCTGACGGCGGTGCTGCTGCTGTTCGGCCACGAATTTCTGCTGGCCTTCGGCGCGAGCGAAAACACGATTGAATATGCGGACAATTATCTGAATATCTACGCCTTCGGCACGCTGTTCGTGGAGCTGACGCTCGGCATGAATGCGTTCATCACCGCGCAGGGCTTCGCGACGACGGGCATGATGACCGTGCTCATCGGTGCGGTGTGCAACATCGTGCTCGACCCGATCTTCATTTTCGGCCTGAACATGGGCGTTCGTGGCGCGGCGCTGGCGACGGTGATTTCGCAGGGCGTTTCCTGCGCGTGGGTCGTCAGCTTTCTGATGGGCAAAAAGACGAGCCTGCGCCTCAAGGCGCAGAATATGCGCATCGACATGAAGCTCCTCGCCCCGTGCATCGCGCTCGGCCTGTCCGCGTTCATCATGCAGAGCACGGAGAGCATCATCTCCGTCTGCTTCAATTCCTCGCTGCTCAAATACGGCGGCGATATCGCCGTCGGCGCGATGACGATTCTCACCAGCGTGATGCAGTTCGCGATGCTCCCGCTGCAGGGGCTGGCGCAGGGCGCGCAGCCGATTTCCAGCTACAACTTCGGCGCGAGAAACGCCGCGCGCGTCCGGCAGACGTTCTTCGCGCTGCTCAAGGCCAGCCTGACGTATTCGGTCATCCTCTGGGGCGGCATCATGCTCTTCCCGAAGGCGTTCGCGGGGATTTTCACGCCGGACGCCGAGCTGCTGGCCTTCACCGCCAAGGCGCTGCGCATCTATTGCGGCGCGCTGTTCATCTTCGGGATTCAGATTGCCTGCCAGATGACGTTTGTTTCCATCGGCAACGCGCCGTGCTCCATCATCGTGGCCATCCTGCGCAAGTTCGTGCTGCTGATTCCGCTGATCTTCATTCTGCCGCACATCCTGCCCGACCGGACGATGGCTGTCTACACCGCCGAACCCGTCGCCGATACGCTCGCCGTGATCTTCACCATGGTGATGTTTGGCACGCAGTTCAGAAAAGCGCTCAAAAAGCTGGAAGAAGCGTAAACAGAGAAAGCTTATGTCAACAAGCTGAACGGGCGCGTCGCGCGTCCGCGTTTTGTGCAGAATTTGATTTTGGCTCAATGATTGCAAAAAAAGACGTCCCGGAGGCGAGATGACCTCCGGGATTTTTTGCTTTACAATAGGAGTTTGTAGCGTTTGTAGCGTAAAAAAGCATAGCAAATTAAAAAATAAAAATTTAATTTTTTTCTCAACACTATAGATTTACACGCTACAAACGCTACATTACTGTAGACAAAAAGCTATTCTCCCCCTTCGGGGGGGGGAATAGCCCTTCCCGCAAATGAAGGAATCGCTGAATTTCTTGATTTTGCTACAATAATTGAGCAAAAAAGCAAATTCCGGATTTTCTCATTTATAGATAATGGTAGAAATGCTTCTTGCGATCAATCAGCCACAGCGACAACAGGCAGGCCAGTCCCTCGGCAACCAGCGTCGCATACCAGATGCCGTCCACGCCGAACATTGCGGGCAGGAGCAGAACGCAGGCCGCCTGAAACACCAGCGTGCGCGCGAACGAGATGACCGCGGAAATCAGGCCGTTGTTCAGCGCGGTGAAGAAGCCGGAGGCGAAGATGTTGAGGCCGGAAAGCAGGAAGGAGAAGGAGAAGATTGAGAACGCATGGCGCGTCAGGTTAAGCAGCCCTTCGTCGTAGCCGACAAAGATTTTCGCCAGCGGCGCGGCCAGACCGAGCGCAAGCATCGTCAGCGCGACGCCGGTTATGCCCATCAGCGTCAGGCTTTTTTTCAGCATGTTCTTCAGCTCGTCGTGGTGCCCCGCGCCGTAGTGATAGCTGACAATCGGCGCGCAGCCGATGCTGTAGCCGATGGCTGTGCCGATGAAGATGAGCTGCACATACATCAGCACGCCGTAAGCGGAAACGCCGTCCTCGCCCAGCATACGCAAAAGCTGCATGTTATAGAGCATGGAGACGAACGACGTGGAAATGTTGCTCATAAACTCGGAAGAACCGTTTGCGCAGGCATGGAGGATGGGAGACGCCTCAAATTTGAAGGGAGCGAAGCGAAGCGGAAGATCCTTTTGGCGGAGAATGTACACCGCCGGAACGACGCCGCCGATGCATTGGCCGATGCCCGTCGCCAGCGCCGCGCCCGCCAGCCCCCAGCGGAAGACCGCGATGAACAGCGCGTCGAGCACCATGTTCGCCACGCCCGCCGCGACAACGACCAGCAGCCCCACGCGTGGCCGCTCAGCCACGACCAGGAAGCTCTGGAACACGCTTTGCAGCATGAACGCCGTTGTGAACGCAATGGTGATGCGGCCGTAAAGCACGCAATCCGCCATGATGCTCTCGCTTGCGCCCATCAGCCGGGCGATTGGGCGGATGAAGGCGACGCCCAGCACGGTCAAAATCAGGCCGGTGACGACCACAAAACCGATCATCATGGTGAAAATGCGGTTGGCTCTCTCCGTGTGGCCGCAGCCCATCTCCTTGGCAACCAGCGCGCTGCCGCCCGTGCCGAGCATGAAGCCCGTGCCGCCGAGCACCATGATGAACGGCATGATGAAATTCAGCGCCGCGAACGGCGTTTTGCCGACGTAATTTGAGACGAAGAACCCGTCCACCACGCCGTAAATGGATGTGAAAATCATCATGGTGATGGAGGGCGCGACGAAGCGCAGCAGGCGCGGATAGGTAAAGTGATCGGAAAGCTGAATGCGCGTATTACTCATGGCTTCTCTCCTTGCCGATGGCGCCAAAATGCAGGGAAAGCGCTTCGTTGTAGCGGCGCGTGAGGGTTAGGAGCTGAGCCTGCTCCTCGACGGAAAAATCGAGCAGCGCTTTTTGCTCGCTCTCGATGACAAGATCGACGGTCTGCTCCGCCAGCTTTACGCCCGCTTCCGTCAGGCGGATGGGTTTGCCGCCGCGCCCGCGCTCGCCGAAGAGCGCGTATCAGACCGTCGGGAGAGGAACGCGGTTTGGCCGTTACGCCACCAGCTCCTCGCATGCGCCCACGACCAGCAGCCGCAGCGCGGGGAAGAAGTTCGGGCCGATTCGGTTGATGTGGATGATGGACAGATACAGAATCTGAATCGCGGCCAGCACAACCTCGTCCGGCTGGGTGAAGTGGATTTCGGCGTGGTGGAGCATGTCGAAAATGCCCTGCGCGGAGGAAAGGTAGTGCGAGCGCGCTTCTTCCTCGGGAATGAAGCGCGCCAGCTCCGGCAGGTCGTCGCACAGAAAGTTGCAGATGCCGAGCGCGTGAATCGTCGTGAACGCGGTGTAGACCATGTTCGCGGCACGGCGCTTGTCGTCCGTGCCGACGCTGGTTTTCAGCGATTCGTTCACCGCGGCGAATACCTGCATTTCCCAATCGTTGGCGATTTCAAGGAACAGAAGCTCCTTGCTGCTGAAGAATTTATAGAACGAGGATTTGGAAATCCCCGCGTCCGCCGTCAGCATATCCAGCGAGGTTTTTTTAACCCCGGTGCTGACGGCGTATTTGCGCGCGCTTTCCTTCAGCCTTTCGCGGATGGCGTCGCGCTGCTTGGGGGAGAAGGGCTGCGCCATGGGAGAGCCTCCTTTGTCCTGAGTTCGAGGGGATTTTGCCCCTTCAGGGTTCGCTTTACCGATTATTTGTTGATCGTGACCGTGCCGTTCATGCCCGGCAGCAGTGCCTTGTCGCTGGGCAGGGTGATGCGAACGTCAAAATAGGTCGCGTTCTGCTTCTTCGTGCCGACGGCGTAGATCTTGGTGACCGTGCCGACGAAGGTTTCGCCCTCGAAGGCGTCGAGCGTGTAGGTCAGCGTGTCGCCGACGGCGATGCTGTTCAGGTCGAGCTCATCCACCTCGGCGCTCAGCTCCAGCGTGCTCATGTCCGCCACCTCGCACAGAAGCTGGCCGCGGTAGACCTGCGCGCCGGAGACAGTATTCATCAGCGTGATGACGCCGCTTGCGCCGGCGGCGACGCTGCGGGAGGCGTTCTTCGCGCTCTGCGCGTCCACCAGCTCGAAGAGCAGGTCGCCGACCTCCACCGTGTCGCCCGGCTTGACGTGCACGGCGGCGATGCGGCCGCTGTCGGCGAGCACCTGCACATCGGCGTAGCGGGTGACCTTGCCGCGGCCAACCTCACTGTCGCTGGGCGCGGTGCTCTCGCGGAAGCAGCGGACGGTGTCGTTCACGTCGTAATCGCCGGTGAGGATTTCCACGGTGTATTTTTTGCCGGAAACGCCGGTCACAACGCCCGTGCCCTTAGTGTTGCCCATTTTGAGGTAGAGCGATTCGCCCGCGTGGATGTAGCGGTTATCCGCGTCGTCGTAGGCCTGCTCGGTGGAAGCGTCGATATACAGCGCGTTCTTCGGCTCGACCACGGCCAGCGCGCCGTAGTGCGCGGCCACGCCGCTCGCGTCGTCGCCCACATTGGCGAACACGGCGGAAACCGTGCCGGCCTGTGCCGCATAAACCGGGACGGTATCCAGCGTGAACAGGGTTTCGCCCGCGGCGACGCTGTCGCCCAGCTCCGCGTCAAACGGGAGGAGCGTACCGGCGAACGGCGCGGTGATCTTTTCGGTGTTCGGGGCGACGATCTTCGCGTCGGCCGTCGCGGCCAGCGCGCAGGATGCGGTCAGCGTGAGCGCGGCGGCAGCGGCCGCGGCAGACATCCATTTCTTCATACTCATGTTCCTTTCTGTTCGGATACGGTGTAGGGGCGTGCATCGCGCGCCTGATTTTTTATGTCCGATCATTCAACGGATTTCAGCGCCTCGACCATGTCGATCCTGCGCACCTTGCGCGCCAGCAGGCGCTGGAGCAGCTCGGAGAACAGATAGGTCACGACGCACGCGATGACGATGGATTGGATCGTCGGTGCGCCGGGATAGAAACCGCTTTCCGGCTCGCAGGTGTGCATGATGACGTTCGTCAGCGCGATGCCCGGCCAGATGCCCAGCGCCACGCCGAGGAAGGAGATGATGGCGTTTTCGCGCATGATGAGGCGGCGAATCTCCTTCTGGTGGTAGCCCAGCACCTTGAGCGTCGCGTATTCGCGCGTGCGCTCGACGAAGTTCATCAGCCCCATGTTGTAGCAGATGACAAAGGCCAGCGCCAGCGCGATGCAGGTCAGCATCGTGAACACGGCGGAGAGCGAATCGAGCATCTGCATCATGTCGTCGATCAGCTTGGCCGGATAATCCAGGCTGTCCACCTCGTCCATGTCCTCAAGCTGGGCGAGATAGGCGTCGCTCGGGTTTTTGAGCATCAGGCCGGTGGGGATGAATTCGCCCTTGCGCAGGGATTCCCACGTTGTGCGGTTGAGGTAGACGCCCTGCGTGACGTTGTTGTAGACGATCTGGCCGATGGCGATGTCAAACGGGTCGGAGTCGCCGGGCAGATAGACCCGAACGACGTCGCCGATGTGCAGGTTCAGCGTCTTCGTCAGCTTGTAGGTGACGGCCGCTGTGCCGGTTTGAAGCCGGACGAAGGTCTCGTTCTCGCCGAGGTGGATCATCGTCTGGTCGTCTTCCAGCACGGTCATCAGCTCGGTTCGCGTGCCCGCGTCGGTGCGCAGCGAGATGGATTTTTCCATCAGACATTCGGCGGCCTCCGCGTCGGCGCGGCGCTCGTAGCTTTCGGCCTTGTCGGCCTCGCCCGTGAGGTTGGCGATCACGTCGTAATCCAGCGACTTGGTGTAATACTTGACGCTCAGCGACGTGACGGAATCCTGAAGCCCCAGCGAGGTGATAATCAGCATCGTGCAGCACAGCAGGCCGACGAGCATCATAACGGTGCGCAGCTTGTTGCGCATCAGGTTGCGGACGACCATCTTCGTGTTGAAGCTGAACCGTGACCAGAGCCACGTGATCCGCTCCAGCAGGATGCGCTTGCCGCTCTTGGGCGGCTTGGCGCGCAGCAGCGAGGCCGTGCATTCCTTCGCCGCGCTCTTGTAGGAGTGCAGCAGGATGAACACGCTCATCACGACGCTCAGCACCGTCATCCCCCATGCGAAAGCGGAGATCGGCGGCGTGAGCCGGTAGGGCATTTCGTTCTGCGCGATCAGCGTATCCCACAGCAGGAAGGGCAGCGTGTTGTGGCCGATGAGCGTGCCCAGCACCGCGCCGACGGCCGACGGGGCGATGGCGTAGGAGAGGTAGTGCATCTTGATCTGATGCGCGGAGAAGCCGAGCGCCTGCAGCGTGCCCATCTGCATGCGCTGGTTGTCGATCATGCGGGAGAGGGTCGTCATGACGATCAGCGCGGCGACGGCGTAGGCCAGCACCGGGAAGATCAGCGTCATGTTTTCAAACATCTGCGCGTCGTTGTTGGCGCGCGCCGTGCTCCTGTGCGCGGTGCGATCCACAACCAGCGCGTCGGGCAGGGCGGCCTCGATCTCGGCCTGCACGGTTTCGCTGTCCGCGCCGTCCGCCATGGTGGCGACGATCTGCGTCAGCGGCAGTTCCGGAATGGCGCAGGCGTTGACGAGGATGAAGCCGTATTTATCCGGGTCGGCGGCCATGCCGTCGGTCACGACGATGTATTCCGGGCTGACGACGACGCCGCGGATGGTGAACGAATACGGCCTGCCGCGGAGCTTGACGGTCAGCCGGTTGCCCAGCGAAAGCCCCTTTGATTGCGCGAAGCGCTCCTCGACGAGGCAGCCGCGCGGGTCGTTGGCCTCAAGCAGCGCGCCCTCGCGCAGCAGCGGCTTGTTGATGGTCATTTCGCCGTCGTAAACCGTGACGGAAACGGAAACGTCGCCGGGGAGCGTCGTGTCCAGATCCACCGAGGCGCGCGCGCAGACCGCCTCCACATCCGGCAGCGCCGCGAGCTTCTCCATGGAAGCGCGGTCGGCAGTGGGGAGCGTGATCCAGAAATCGGCGAGGTTGTTTTCCTCGTAATAGGTGTTGAGCGTCGTGCGGATCATGCGCGCCATGCCGTCCAGCGCGGAAAACGCGAACGTGCCGAGCGCGCACAGCGCGATGATGGAAAGAAACTGCATCGCCGCCCGCGACATGTCGCGGCAGAGCTTCTTTCGGAGCATGTTCTTCGGCTTTACCATGCGATATCCTCCACACGGGCGGGATGCTCGCATGTTTCAATCGACTCGATGCCGCCGTTCTTCACGCGGATGACGCGGTTGCCCAGCGGGGCGATCATCGCGTTGTGCGTGATGATGACGACGGTGGCATTGTGCGTGCGGCAGACGTCCGTGAGGAGCGAGAGCACCTGCACGCCGGTCTTGGAATCCAGCGCGCCGGTCGGCTCGTCGCACAGCAGCAGCGCCGGGTTCTTGCACAGCGCGCGGGCGATGGACACGCGCTGCTGTTCGCCGCCGGAAAGCTGGGCGGGGAAGTTGTTCATGCGCTGGCTGAGACCGACCTGCTCCATGACGGTCCTGGGGTCGAGCGCATCCTTGCAGACCTGCCGCGCCAGCTCGACGTTTTCAAGCGCCGTGAGGTTGGGCATCAGGTTGTAAAACTGAAAGACGAAGCCGACGTCCGTTCGCCGGTAATCCGTCAGCTGGGGACTGCGCAGGCCGGTGATCTGCTTGCCGCCGACGGTGATGGTGCCGCTGGTGGCCTTGTCCATGCCGCCCAGCAGGTTCAAAATGGTGGTTTTGCCCGCGCCGGAAGGGCCGAGCACCACGCAGAATTCACCCTTTTCGATGGTGAAATTCACGTCGTCCACGGCCTTCACGACGGTGTCGCCCGTCTGATAATATTTGCAGACGTGCTCAAAACTGATATAGCCCACGGAAAACCTCCTTTGCATCCCCAAGCGGGGAGTAAAAACAAATGTTTGCTTTTGTTTTTATGCTGCCCGAAGAAAAACGCCGGGAGAAAGGCGGCGCGCGGCAGAACCGTAAAAACAAAATCCGATATTTGTTTTTATTATATGCAAAGAAAGAAGCGCTGTCAAGCCAAAGCCGCAAAAAAACGACTGATACTAATTCTTGTTAAAATGGCTTAATCCGCGCACCATCTTTTTCGCTCTGACTTTGCCTCGTTCCGTTCAACGTACCTCCAGTACGCCTCACTTCACTTGGCTTCGTCAGAACAAAAAATCTGATGCGCTCTGTTAAGCATTTTAACTGCGAATTAGTATGACTCGCGCGCTTTTCAATCCGTTGAACTTTGAAAAACCGGCATGGCCTGAAAAATCACGGAGAGGCCATCGGCTTTTGGCCGCCGCGCGGCTTGAGCACATCGGCGAAGGGGTCGTCGCCCGTCTCCTCGTCGATCAGGCCGTCGGCCTTGAGCATGTCGCGCATCACGTCCATTTCGCTTTCCAGATCAATGAAGCGGTATTCGTCCAGCGCCTCGGCCTGCTTGCGGAAGGCCTTGTCGATCTCGCCGACGGCCTGCGAAATCCGCGCGCGAACCTCGCGCGCCTTGGGCGAGCCCGCGTCGTTTTCGAGCTTGGCGCGCGCTTCGAGCAGGCGCAGCGTCGTCGGCAGGTAATAGCGCAGGAAGGTGCGGAGCTGGGAGAGAAGCTGCGGACGCTGCTCCAGAACGGAGAGAATCTGGCCGCAGCTGTTTTCGATGGAATCAATCTGCGCGGAAAGCGCCGGGTCGGGGATCAGGTCGTTGGCGTGGCGGATGCGGCGCATGGCGGCGCGCCCCTCGCGGATGATCTCGCTCGCCTCGTCGGTTTCGGTGTCCGCCGTCTCCTTTGGCGGCTGCGCGTCGCGGCGCGCGCGGGAGGCGGAGGCTTCCGTCCTCTGCCATGCGTCCTCGATGTCGCGGTCGTCGGTCACGGTGCAATCCGCGTCGGCATAGCCGCCTTCGCGCCGCTCGAAGCCCGTGCCCCACTCGTCGTATTCGGCGTCCTCGTCGTCTGCGGCCTTTTGCAGCGCGTGGAACGCGACGTAGACGACAACCGGGCCGACCGGCCCGCCGATGGCCAGAGACATGGCGTACCACGCCCAGCGGGGCAGATAATCCAGCTTGCGAAGCAGGCGCTTTGCGTTTTTCATCTTCATATTCCTCCGGGAAAAAACCTGTAACCGTCCGTTTTCAGATGCATACCATTATAGCATCCTCCGGGGCGGTTGTCATCCCAAAGCGCGAAAAAACCCGCCCTTCCCGGCGTGGCGGGGAGGACGGGCAGACTGAGACGGGTTATTCCGCGTTCTTTTTTCCGAAGGAGAACCACTTTTTCTTTTCGCCGCTCTTGGCTGCGGGGCGCGCGGCCGGCGGCTCCTGTGTCTTGGTCGGCACGGGGCGCGCGACGGTCTTGCGGATGTCGTTCGCGACGAAGCGGATATCGCTCATCACGCCGTCCAGCACGCCGGTCTTGAAGAAGTTCACGCCGGTGATCCACACGATCGGAGCGACGACCAGACCCGTCACGCCCGCGATGCGCATGCCCGCGTACATCGAGAACAGCATTTGCAGCGAGGAGAAGCCCGTCGCGCCGCCGAGAATACGCGGCTCAAAGATGCGGCGGATGATGTACAGAATGCCGTAGAGCAGCAGCAGCTTCCAGCCCATGTCAAACAGGCCGATGGCCATGCAGATCAGCCCCCAGGGCACGAGCACCGTGCCCGCGCCGAAGAAGGGGATAAAATCCAGAAACGCGAGCACCAGCGCGATGGGCAGCGGATAGGAAACGCCGATGATGAAGAATGCGACGAGGATGATGCCCATATCCAGCAACGCAAAGATCAGCTGCGAGCGGAAGAAGCCGAACACCGCCGCGCGGAAGCTGTGCCCCATCAGGCGCACGGAATTCTTGCCGCGAACGCCGAGATAGCCGTAGATGTTTTCGCGCAGGTTCGGGAAATCCGCCGTGATGATGCAGCTGGCGAGCACCAGCACCGTCAGGAAGATGACGAAATTGGGCACTTCGAGCGCGACATTGCGGGAGATGCTCATCACATAGCCGAGCGCGCCGGAAAGCAGGGTTTTGAGCCATTCCCACGCGCTGTTGAGCAGGGAGAAGATCTCGTCGCCCACGCTGGCGTATTCGGCGGGGAGGCGGCTCAGCACCTCCTGCAGCCAGGTGATCAGTTCGTTGTACAGCCCCTGCAAATCGGCGATGAAGCCGGGCACGCTGCGCGCCAGATCGACGGCCTGCGAAATCAGCTGCCCCGCGAAGAACAGGCACAGGCCGAACAGCAGCGCGTAAAACACCAGCACGAGGATGTAGGAAAACAGGCGGCGGGTCAGCCGCAGGTGGCGCTGAAGCCACGCGATGACCGGGTTGAACATCCACGCCATGATAAACGCGAGGATGAACGGCATCAGAATACCGACGACCGGGCCGCCGAGCAGCGCGAGCGCGACGACGCCGACGATGCTGACGCCGACTTCGGCAATCAGGCGCATATAGGTGCGGCGGCGTTCGCTCATTGGCTCCGGGGTGCGAAATTCACTCATCAGGCAATCAATCCTTTCTAAGGGGGAAGCGTTGGGGGAGCGTCACTCGGCTTTCGGCACGGGCAGGCCGAGCGACTCGTGCAGCAGGCGGACATTTTCCTCCAGATTGAGGATCACGCTGCTGTCGCCGTAGCGCCAATATCCTTCGTAGGGCACGGCGCAGCGGACGACCTTCGCCCCGCGCATCCACAGCGCGTCAAAGACGAGCTTCACCTGTTCTCCGCCGCTCAGGGAGGAGCGCCACGCATGGTTCATGTTTCTGACGACGGAGACGACGTTCGCCGCGGTCATTCTCTTTGTCTGCCGCACCAGCGCGGAGAAGAGCTTGGTCTGCCGGTCGCCGCGGCCGATGTCGTTATCCAGCTTGCGGCAGCGCGCGTAGCAGAGCGATTGCGCGCCGTTGAGGCGGCAGAGACCTTCGGCGAGCGGGTAATCGGGATATTCGCCCTCGCGGCCGTTGATATAGCGCGCCTCGGCGTCGGTCAGCTCGAGCTGAACGCCGCCCATCGCGTCGATGATGGTGATGACGGAGGAGAAGTTGACGCGGAACCAGCCGTCGATTTTCAGGTCGAAGACACGTTCCAGCGTATCGACCAGCGCGTCCTCGTCCTGCATGCGGACGATGGTGTTGAGCTTGACGTTTTTGTTATGTTCGTTGGGTACGACAATATCCCGCGCGAAGGTGACGGCGTGAATTTTGCCGGAATCAAAGCCGACCTGAACGAGCATCATCACGTCGCTGCGGCCGTTGTCGTTGAGCGAGCCGTAATTGTCGATGCCCGTGATGAGGTAGGTCTTCGTGCCGTGCGGGTGAAAAATCAGCACGAACGCGAGCAGCGCGGCCGCGATGACCAACAGGACGCGCGCCGCCTTGTGCGCGGCAAAAAACGATTTGACTTTTGAAACGCTCTGCATAAGCTCCTGCTCTCCTGATGGATATGAAAAAAGAATGTGCATGAAAAATCTATCCCACAACATAACATAAACGGGGATGAAAATCAAGTAAACGGACGAGGAAAACGAGAAATTGAGCGGATCAGTCGATTTTTATTGCGGTAAGACAGATTTTCGTGTATAATAAAAATGTTATGGATTTTTGCGCGTCGCCGAATACCGGCCTCGCTCAAGATAGATGTGCTTCGTCGGGATGACCTCCGCCGGCACGGCAATGCAATCAAATCCCAAAAGGCGCTTGCATCAAAGCGTCTGTTTGAAGCTGCGCGGGCAAAGCCACGCGCAGAAAAAGAAAGGAAATTTTTGTGGCAGAAAACGAAAACAAAGACTTGAACAAGCCGAATCAGAATCAAAGCGGAAATTCCAATGCCCAGAACGGCCAGAACGGAAGCCGCGCGCCGCGCCGCCGTTCGGCGCCGCGTTTCCAATCCGTACGCCCATCTCCGGCGGCAGCGCTGCCGCCGGAGATTTTTCCTTCATTGACATATTGACACACCGTTATACTGCGCGCACGTCCGCGCCTGTGCAAATGATTGCAGAACTTGTCGCCCGCATAGGACGGCGCGCTTTTGACTGCGGCGGGCAGCCGTTATAATCCAAAGCAGTCCAGCCGAGGCCATCAACCGCCCGAAAAGGAGGTACGCCCAATGCATACGATCTCCGAGCTGTTCGAGCTTTCCTGTCCCTTTGTGACGCATACGCCGCACACGGCGACGCTGCTCCGGCTGACGATAATTCTTGTTCCGACCGTCGTCCTGCTCGCGCTGGCCGTACCGGCGGCAAAGCAAAAAGACGGCAACGCCCTGCGCGGCTGGCTGCTCGGCTTGTTCTCCGGGCTTTCGATGCTGATTATCCGGCTTCCGTTCATCACCGTTCGCGCGTTCGGTGCGGGCATCGCTGCGGTTTTCGGACGGCAGCCGTCCATCACGGCCGAGCTCGGCTTTCCGTGGAACGCCGACCTGCTTGCGCTCGGGCTGTTTTGGGTCGCCGCCGTCTACGCCTACTTCGTAAACCCGCACCCCAGCCGCCGCCGAACGGTCACCGTCAGCCTGCTGTTCGGCGCGATGGCGCTCGACGTGCTGTACGGCCGGTATCTGCAAGCCTGGCTGGACGCGGCGGAAACGGCGCAGTATGCCGAAAACGCGCTGGGGCTGCACGTCGATCTGCTGTCGGTTTTGTTCGTCCTGCTCAACGCGGCCGCCCTCGCGCTTCCGCTTTGCAGCGCGTTCCGCAGCCGGAAAGCGGCAAAAAAAGCCGTTGCCGCGGGCCGGCGCACTTCGTAAAGCGTCAAAAACACCCGAATGCGTATAGGCGTCCGCCAACGCTCGGATAACCGCCGGCTTCGGAAGCCCGATCGGCTGCTTGAAAGCGGAAAATCCCGGCGCACTCGATAGGAAACCGCCGCCCGATGCGGCGCCGGAAGAAGCCGCCGTCCGCACGCTTCGGCGGATACGTCCATTCACCCCCCAGCCGCCCGCCGGTATAAGCCGCAGCAGTGGCGCAAGCGGCCCCATCGTCCGCAGCGGCCGGCATAACGGCGCTGTGAAGACACAAAATCCTTGCAAATCACAAAGGAAAACAGAAGCCCGACGCGCGGCGGTTTGCCGGGCAAGGGAGGAGCGCCGCCCGCGCCCTGTTTTTACCGGCGCGAAGCGACACCCCGTAGCCGCCCGACGCTGCGCCGACAAGCCGGCCGCCGGTTTTTCGGCTGTCCGGCCCAAAGCTCGCAGCGTAAAGTGTTTCCGTTTTTATAAAATTTTCGCACCGGCAAAAATCCGCGCCGCTTCCCAGACGGCCGCCGAGAGGCAGCCATACAAAGAAGCGGCGCACCCGACAGCCTGACGCTTCATACAGTCGGCTCGTTCCGCCACGCTCTCCTGCGGGGAACGGCGGAAACGTTTTGCGCAACGACGGGAAAACAATAGAAGCGTTTTCCCCCTTGCCGGAAGGACGGCAGAAGCCTTCTGCGCTTCGGCGGGAGGACAAAAAAGCGCTTTGCGCGCCGACGATTGGCGATTTTCTGCGGCACAGCCGCCTCTGCTTCTGTGCCCGCCTGCCGCTCTTCCCCCACCGATTCGGCGTTCGCTGCCGGACTTGGCCTGCCGCCGGCCGCTGCCCGCAGCCGAGCAGCCATCCCCCGCAGACGGCCCCTCTCTGCGAGCCCATTCTCCATCGCCGCGGCAGACCACCCGCGCCGTTCTTGCACCGCGCACCGGATATGAAAAAGCCGTCTGCGCAGCGGAACCGCTCGGCCTGTACGCCGCCGCGCCGCTTGCCCTTTTTACGCGCCGCAGCCCCGCTTGGGATAGATCCCGCCGCGCCCCGCGCGAAGGCGCAGCCACAAAGGAACGGCGGCGCACAGCCGCAAATCCGCCCGATTCGCTTCACGCCCTGCCGCGCGCGGGCGCGTTCCGCCCGTTATGCGCCTCGCAAGGCGGCCGCTTACGCCGGCGCGGCCCACCCGAACCGGCGCCGTACCCTGCCTGCCGTCCGCGCGGCGCAAGCACGCGCGGGTGGCAGGCTTTGAAGGAGGTTTTCCCTATGAATCCGTTTTCTCCGGCGCGTAACTTTGTAATGCATCAGCCCGTCACGGCGCTGACCGTACGGATACTGATCCTTCTGCTGCTGGCGGTCCCGCTCGTCCTGCTCTGCCGCAAGGCCGCCGAACATGCCGGACATGCAAAACGGAGAGGCGTCGTATACGGCGTCCTCGGCGTGCTGCTGCTCTGCGTGGTCGGCAATGCGGCCGCCCTGCTCTCCGTCTGTGGCTTCGCGCCGGTCGGCATACCGTTAGAGCCCTTCATGTACTCGATGTTCGACGCGTGGGTGTTCGCCGTCGGACTGCTCCTGCTGCTGCTTGCGCACCGCCGCGCCGTCTGCGGCCGGAAGGACAAAGCGCGTCAAAACCGAATCTCCCTCCTGCTCGCCCTCGTCGTCGCGGCCGACCTCTGGCGCTGCCATTACAGCATCGTTTGGTGGCAGAACAATCAACTGGAGGCGGATTATGCGGCGAACCCGCTCGGCCTGTACGTCGACGCGCTGTTCGTCCTCTTTGCGCTGCTCAACCTCGCCGCCGTGGCCCTGCCGCTTTGGGACGTGTTCATTCGCGGCAAGCGCGCAGAAAGCGCTATGCCGTCCGCAAGCCGTCGCGAACCCGTCTGACCTGTCCCGCACGCCGCCGGCCGCCCGCTTTTGGCTGACGGCACATTTCCCGCGCCGCCGGACTTCACCCGCGCTGCTTGCGGAAAACCGAACCGATGTATTCCAAACCGATATACGCGCCTAACGGCCGCGAGCTTTGCCGCTCTCGGCGCACACGGTTCGTTCGAAAGGAGTCTCACCATGCTGTACGAAGCCCTGCGCGGTGTTACCCCCCTTAGAGAGCTGTACCACACCGCCATTTATTGGAACGCCTGCGACGTCATCCACGCGCCGGCTGCGGAGGCCGTCCTGCGGCTTCTGCTGCTGACCGCCTTCGCCGCGCTGTTTTATCTGCTCTGCCGACAGACGCAGAACCGCTTCCGCTCCGGCTGGATTACGGCGGTCGTCTGCGTTCCGTCCGCCGGCGCGCTGTTTCTGCCGCTGCTTTTGCGGGACGCGGCCGGCTGCGCCTTCTCGATTCCGCTGCCGCTTTGTACCACTGCCGCGTCTGCGGTTTTGCTGGTGTTTTACTTCTTCACGATGATTGCCAAACCGGACGGCAGACACCAGCGGTCGGTTCTGCTTACGCTGCTCGCCCTGCTGGCGGGGAACGCCGCGCGGCTGTACTTTTACAACCTGTATCAGGAACGCTGTATGACAATCGACGAATATACAGTCGCCGGCGGACCGCTCAGGCTGGCGGCGACGAACGGCTTTCTGATCGTTCTGCTCTGGAACCTTGCCGGACTGGCGGTTTTGCTGTACGGCCTGCGGCGGGACGCGGCCGACCCCCCAGCTCCAACCCGTCTGACCTCCGTTTCCTGTACGCCGTACCTCTGTTCGCGCGGGTCGCCGGCTCTGCCCGAGAGGCCGCCGGAGGCGTCCGCCCCGAAGCATACTGCCCGAAAGGAGCTTGTTTGTTGTGCAGACATTTTTTCAAACGCTGCGGACGTGGTGCGCCGAAGACGGCACGACCTTCGTTTGCGCCAAAACGGCGATGCGCGTCCTGCTGGCCGCATGCTTCGCTGACGCGCGAGCTGCTGCGGCGGGAGAGCTGAACCCTTGATTTGAAAAAAACAACCGCGCGCCGACCCGTCGGGCCGCGCGGGAAAGGAACGCCGATTCTGTATGAAAAAAATCCTCATCATCACCCCCGCCCGCGTGCGGGAAAGCGACCTGATCGAGACCATCCGCCGCGTCGGCTGCGAGGTGACGCTGACGCCGAAAACGGCCCTGCCCGCGCTCGACGCGTCCGGCTACGACGCAGTCGTGATCTCCGGCGGCACGGAAAGCGAGCCGATGACCTTCACGCCCGCCGAGCGCGAGGCCGCCGACCGCTTGAGCCGTTCGGGCGTGCGGGTGTTCGCGGAGTTCTGCCAATACCTCGGCGCGGTCAACTGCCCCAACGTCGAAAGCACGCGCTACGCGCGGCCGGTTTCGCGCTTCCGTTACGGCGAGATCATCGAGGGCGACATTCTGGACGAGCAGTGCAACACCCGCGTGGTGCACTTCTACGCGTCGGAAAGCCGGATTCCGCTGCTGAGCTACCGCGCCAACCCCGAGGGCTTCTACACGCTCAAGAACTACGCCGACGCCGAGTTCCCGGTCTCCGCCGATGCGCTCTGGACCGAGCATGACACGCTGCTGTTCTGCACGTTCCGGCTGGCCGACTTCGCCAAGGCCTGCTTCGCGCCCAGAAAGAAGTGGTTTTCGCTCATCGGCTTCATCCTGCTCTGGCTGACCGGCGAGAAGCACGACCTGTCGTTCCTTGACGCGTTTTACGCGCAGAACGCCTATTCCACCACCCCCTGCGAGGGTACGGACGTCGAGCTGGCGCGGGCCGCCGAGCGCGCGATGGACTGGCACGAGAAGGGCGGCTTTCTGCTGCCGCCGGACGAAAACGGCTGCCGCGCCGTGCTGGAGGGCGTGGGCGCCGCCGTCCTGCCCGACGGCACGCACAGCGCGCTGCACAACTACACCACCGTCTCCACCGGCGAGACGGCGCTGGCCTACTACCTCCAATCGCTCTACACCGGAGACGACAATTCGCGCCGCATCAGCGACGAGCTGCTCGCGTCCGGCCGGCGGCACATCGCCGACGCGGCGGACGAGACCGACGGCTGGGGCCGCAGCGGCGACAACGCGTGGTGGAACGTCTGCTATCAGGACGACGACGCGCGCGGCCTGCTCTTCCCGCGGCTGCTGCGCGCGCTGTACGGAGAAGCGCTGCCCGACGCGGACGCGGTCCGCCGCAATCTGGACTTCCTGCTGCGCACCACCGGAACGGACGGGCTGCGCGTGGCGCGCACCGAGCTGGTCGACGACAAAAAGCTGCTCGTGCAGACCTTCGAGATCGAGCCGGACGCGTCCCGCGCGGGCAAATGGCGCTGGGGCGGCGGCCGCACGCTGCCGATCGCCGAGCTGCGCGCGCAGGCCGGCGGTTCGCCGAGCGCGCACTACAACGGCTACTATCTGGCAGCGCTGCTGCTGGCGTACAAGGTGCTCGGCGACGAAAGATACCGCGACACGGCCGTGCGCGGGCTGGAAACGATTATGGCGCACTTCCCGAACACCGCGCGCGAGCACAGCGAGACGCAGGAGCTCTGCCGCCTGATCCTGCCGCTGTCCTACCTCTACTGGGTCACGGGGGAGGAGAAGCACCGCACCTGGCTGTACGCGGTCACGCGCTCGCTGCTGGAAAAGCAGCACAGCAGCGGCGCGTTCATCGAGTGGGACACCGGCTACAACGCCTGCTGCGCGGGCGCGAAGGACGGCGAGTCGAGCGTGCTGGCGGCCAACGGCGACCCGGTGGCGGACATGCTGTACTCGATGAACTGGCTGCCGTTTTCGCTGATGCAGGCGTATTTCATCACGCACGACGATATGTTCCTCATCCTCTGGCGGCGGGTGTGCGGCTTTCTGGCCTCCATCCAGCTTTGCAGCCGCGACAAGCGCATCGACGGCGCATGGCCGCGCGCGTTCGACGTCGAGCAGGGCGAGGTCTACGGCGTGCCGAACGACGTGGGCTGGTCGCCCTGGTCGGTCGAATGCGGCTGGACGATGGGCCAAATCCCCATCGGCCTTTACTGCGGCCTGCTCCGCGACCGCCTGCTGGCCTTTTACGGAAGGCCGGGTGAAAACCGATGAAGCTGCTCGCGCTCGGCGACGTGGTCGGCGCGTACGGCACGCGCGAGACGGCGGCGCTCCTGCCGAGGCTGCGGCGCGAGACGGGGGCGGACTTCGTCGTCGTCAACGCCGAGAACGCCGCCCCCGGCAACGGCACCGACCCCGCGTCCGCCGAGCTGCTGCTGGCGTCGGGAGCCGACGTGCTCACCGGCGGCAACCACACGCTGCGGCGGTACGATTTCTTCGATATGCTCAACGAGCACGACTGCGTCCTCCGGCCGCTCAACTATCCCCCCGCCGCGCCGGGAAAGGGCTTTACAATCCTGCGCGGGCCGGAGGGGCTGCGGATTCTGGTGCTCTCGCTCTGCGGACAGGTGTTTATGGGTCCGGCGGACAACCCCTTCACCGCAGCCGAGCGGCTGCTGGCCGAGCAGCACGGGCGCTACGACGTCGCCGTCGCCGATCTCCACGCCGAGGCGACGAGCGAGAAGCTGGCCTTCGCACACCGGTTTGACGGCGAGATTCAGATCATGTTCGGCACCCACACGCACGTCCAGACCGCCGACGAGCAGCTTTTGGACAAGGGCAGCGGCTACATCACCGATCTGGGGATGTGCGGCGACGCCGGCGGCGTGCTCGGCGTGAAGAGCGAGTGCGTCGTCAGCGACTTCACGACGAAGGTGCATATGCGCTTCGAGGGGTCGGAGGGGAATTTCGCCGCCTGCGGCGCGCTGTTCACACTCGACACCCGCACCCGCTTCGTAACCGACGTAAAACGCATACGCACTTGCAAAAACGGAACGGTTATGGTATAATCGAGTTGCGATTGAAAATCGCAACTCGGAGAGTTTCCGCGGCAAAGCCGCGGAAACGTCTCGATGCTGGACGCTCGAGTTACGATTGAAAATCGCAACCTCGATGCTCCGCGCCGCTTCGCTTCCGAAAACAGACGGACGGCCTCCATTCGGGGCGTTTGACGGCCGATTTGCGGCGGCATTGCGCCGCGAACCGAAAATTTGCCATTTGCGCCGCCGTGTTTCCCGCCGGCGCGCCCGCACAAACGCTCCCATCCGATTTCAAACCAAAAACAGAAAGGACAAACAAAACGATGACAACCTTTTTCCGACTCCTTGACTCCGCGGCCGACGCGACCGCCGCACAGGGCGGCTGGCTGAGCACGCTGCTGACCTTCCTGCCCTTCGTGCTGCTGATCGTGGTCTTCTACTTTATGCTCATCCGCCCGCAGAAAAAGCAGCAGCGCGAGCTGGACGCGATGCGCAGCTCGATCGCCAAGGGCGACATCGTAACCACGAAGGGCGGCATCGTCGGCATCGTCGTCAACATCAAGGACGATATGCTCCTGCTCCAGACCGGCGGCGACAAGACGACGATTCAGGTGCAGAAATGGGCCGTCGCCACGGTTGAGGCGCGCCACGAAGAAAAGAACGGCGACGCGGAGAAATAACCCGCGCCGCCCGTCCCGCACGGCGGGCTGCGGCCGCAGGGCCGCAAAATTTCCGAAAGGAGGGGCTTTCGAGTCTCGAAAGCCGTCGATCCGGCTATGACAAAAGCATTGATGAAAAAATACGCGCGCCTCATCGCGCGCGTGGGCGCCAACGTGCAGAAGGGGCAGAGCGTGATGCTCTACGCCGAGACGGCGCAGGCGCCGTTCGCCGCGCTGGTGGCCGAGGCCTGCTACAAGGCCGGCGCCAAGTGGGTGGAGGTCAACTGGTCCTACCAGCCGCTGACCAAGCTCGACTACCGCTACCAAAAGCTGGAGACCCTTTGCAGCGTCCCCAAATATAAAGAAGAAAAATTCAAAATGTACGCCTCCGAGCTGCCGTGCATGATCCACATTCTCTCCGAGGACCCCGACGGGCTCGCCGGCATCGATCAGGAAAAGCTGCAAAAGGCCGGCATCGCGCGCCATAAGGTGCTCAAGCCCTACAACGACGCGATGGAAAACCGCTACCAGTGGACCATCGCCGCCGTGCCGTCGCCCGAGTGGGCGCAGAAGGTGTTCCCCGGCGAGACGAAGGCGCGCGCCGTCGCCAAACTGTGGGACGCGATTCTGGCGACCGTCCGCGTCAGCGCGGACAACGACCCCGTCGCCGCATGGCAGGCGCACAACGCGACCTTCGCCAAAAACGCGAAGGCGCTCAACGACGCCAAATTCGACACACTGGAATACAAGAGCGCCAACGGCACCGATTTCCGCGTCACGCTCAACCCGCGCGGCGTCTGGAAGGGCGGCTGCGACAAGACGCTGGCCGGCGTGCAGCACAACCCGAACCTGCCGACCGAGGAGATTTTCACCACCCCGCTCAAGGGGAAGGCCGAGGGACGGCTGGTCTCAACCAAGCCGCTGTCCTATCAGGGGCAGCTCATCGAGGATTTTTCCATCGATTTCAAGGACGGCAAGGCCGTCGCGTGGCGCGCGGCGAAGAACGAGTCGCTGCTCGGCCAGATGCTCTCGATGGACGAAGGCGCGGCCTATCTGGGCGAGCTGGCGCTCGTCCCCGTCGAGTCGCCGGTCAACCGTACGGGCATATTGTTCTACAACACGCTGTTCGACGAGAACGCGAGCTGTCATGTGGCGCTCGGCCGCGGGTTCGCCGACTGTCTGGAGGGCTTTGAAACGATGTCCAAGCAGGAGCAGACCGACGCCGGCGTCAACGACAGCATCATCCACGTCGATTTTATGGTCGGCACGGACGACCTGTCGATCGTCGGCTACAAGGATGGCAAAGCGACGAAGGTGTTTGAAAACGGCACCTGGGCGGAGGGCTTCGGCGCCTGAGCGCCGGCCCGCCTCCCCGCATACCGGCCGCGGACGCGTTTGAAAAACGCGTCCGCGGCCCGCTCCCGATTCTCACAAGAAAGGCCGGTCCGCTTTATGAAAAAGCTGCTTGCGCTGCTTTTGTGCTGCGCGCTGCTGTCGCTGTCTGTCCTCGCCGCCTGCGCCTACCGCACGCCGGAGGGCGACGGCGCTTCCACACCGTCTGTAAACAAAAATGACGCGGCGGAGGAAGCCTCCGACCTGTCGCCGAGCCGCGCGGCGTCCTCCGACGTCTCCCGTGCCGAAGCCGGCGTCACGGACGGCGGCGAATCGGCGCCCGGCGAAGCTGTGCCGGACACGCCCGAGGCGCTTCTTCTTTCCCGCCTCGGCCCGCACGATTTTGGCGCGCGCACCTTCCGCATCTACGCCATAGACGAGGGCGGCGTGTACGCCCGCGCCCAGTTTAACGCCGGAGAGACAATACCCGGGACGGTGTCCGCCGCCGTCGCCGAGCGCAACGCCTGCATCGGCGAGCTGTTCAACTGCAAGCTGGAAACGACCTACGCGGAGGACTGCACGACGTACTTCGAGAACGTTCGCACGGAGATGTTGGCGGGCATTATGGAAAGCACCATTCTGGCGGCGGGCGCTTCCATGATGGGCGAGCTGACGGCAAACGGTATGCTGTACGACTTGACGGAGGTCGAAAGCTCCTATCTCTCGCTCGACGCGCCCTATTGGGACCAGCAGATGATCGCCGGCCAGTCGCTCGGCGGCAGGCTGTTCTGCATCACCGGCGACGCCGTCCTGACCGACGACGAGCAGACCGGCGTCCTCTTTTACAACCGCGCGCTGCTCGCCGAGAGTACCGACGAGGACCCCCGCGCGCTGGCGGAGGCCGGCGAGTGGACGCTCGACGCGCTGGCGCGGCTCTGCCGCGACGCCGCGGCCGCCGGCATGACCGGCATACTCTGCCGGGAGTACGCCGCCTCCGATTTTATGACCGCGCTCGGTGCGGACACCGTTCAAAAGGACGACGCCGATTTGGCTGCCCCGACGGACGCCTCGGTGCTGACGCAGGCGTTCCGCGGCGTGTTCGAGCTGCTGTACAGCGACGCGGCGGAGGTAGAATTTCAGGACGATTCGCGTCCGCTGTTCGAATGCGGCTTCGAGGACCTTTCCGCGGCGGCGTTTATGCGGTTCTATGACGGCGGCGTCGCGTTTCTGGCCTGCGCGTTCGGCGATCTGGACGCCGCAGAGGCTTCGCAGATGGAACTGGGGCTGCTTCCGATGCCGAAGGCCGACGCCGACGGCAGCCATCGGACGCCCGCCGACGTGCACGGCTTCACCATGCTCGCGCTGCCGCTGGGCAACGCGCCGTGGGATCTGTCGGATCTGACGGTCGTGCTGGAGGCCGCGGCGCTTTACAACAGCGAATACGTCACGCCCGTCTACCGCGACGAAACGCTGCGGCGCTACGGGCTGACCGACGAAGCCGACCGAGAACTGTTCGACCTAATCCAGAGTACGCGCGCCGCCGATCTCGGCGTGGTCTATCGCTACGATTTGCCGCTGTCCTTTCGCTACGCCTATATTGCCGCAGAGGACGGCAAAAACGGTCCCATCGAGAGCATGGGCGACGTGGAGCCAAACCCGCCCGACCCCATCGCAACGGGCGTGGAAAATATGGCCGCGTTCGCCGAAATGATCGCCAACGACCTGAACTATTACATCGACCGCTACGACATCCCGTAACCGTCGGGCGGCAAAAGGAAATCTGCCCGCCGGAAAGCATTTGCTTTCCGGCGGGCAGATTGTTTTGCAGAACACTTCACCGCAGCAAACAAACGGCACTGCCGTTCGAAGAAAGCCTGGTCCTGTGGCGGGCCTGCGCACGGGCAAAAGCCCGTGCGCA
>ERZ827150.527-NODE-527-length-56443-cov-24.264649_pt1 | contig 56443 bp, 48 predicted proteins | sample MGYA00519779_ERZ827150 | MGnify/ENA primary metagenome ERZ827150 (study PRJEB31778, sample SAMEA3449267) | human gut metagenome | biome: human gut; feature: human-associated habitat; material: faeces | place: United Kingdom | collected 2010/2012 ...
TTTTCTCCAGTCTTCCATGAAAACATCCCCCATTTCTTCTATTATAGCAGAAACGGGGGCGTTTGGGTAGTTCTTTGACAGACTGACGGGATGCAGAGAGTTCTGCATCCCGCATATTTTGACGTTATTCCATCGTCAGATGGTTTTCCTCCAGCGCCTTCTGGATGGCGACCGCGAGGATGGGGGCGAAGACGAGGGCAACCACGGCATTGAACGCAGTGGCGGGGAGTTTGGCGATGACGGTAAGCATCGCCGCGTCGGGGGCCAGTCCCTTGATGAGCAGACCGCTGTAGAAATAGCTCTTGGCGAGGTACAGCACCGCGTAGGTCAGGGCTCCGGCCAGCGTGGCGAGAAGCGCCTTGACATAGCCGAATTTCTTTCCGCCCGCCCGGATGATGAGACCCGCGACAAGGCCGTAAGCACCCTTGGTCAGGAAGGTGATCCAGCACTCGGAGATGTACAGCGGGTTCATGATATCATAAATGGCAGAGCCGAGGCCGGAGGCCAGACCGCCCAGCCATGGGCCAAGCAGAATGCCGCTGAGGGCGCACATGATGTTGCCCAGATGGAAGGACGTGGTTCCCGCGATATCCAGAGGCAGGGTGACGCGAAGCGCGGAACCGGCTACGGTCAGGGCCGCCATCAGCGCCGCGAAAACGATTTTCCGTGTGGTCAGGGTATGTTTCTTTTCCATGGTGAATTACCTCCCGAATTGGTATGGAAACAGTATAGCAAGTTCTGGCTATAAATATAGTACCAAATCTACGATATAAAATAAGGCCAGATACTCCCTATATAAAACATGGTCACGAAATACGAATGGATTTACCAAAATAAACTAAAAACCCCGAAAGCACTGTACAGAAAATGAAAAGAATGCTATAATACTGTCAGGTCAATTACGAAAGGGGAACTTTACCAATGAGACTGATTCGCGCCAAAGATTATAACGACGTGAGCCGCAAGGCCGCCAATATTATCGCTGCCCAGATTTATCTGAAGCCCGACTGCGTGCTGGGCCTGGCAACCGGCAGCAGCCCCGTGGGTACTTACAAGGAACTGATCGCCAAGTACGAAGCCGGCGATCTGGACTTCTCCAAGGTCAGAACCGTGAACCTGGACGAGTACGTGGGCCTGACCAAGGATCACGACCAGAGCTATGCTTACTTTATGCGCTCCAACCTGTTCGACCATGTGAACATCGATCAAAATAACTGCAACATCCCCAACGGCATGAACCCCGACGCCGAAGCGGAGTGCGCCCGGTACGATGCCGTCATCGACGCCTTCGGCGGCGCTGATCTCCAGCTGCTGGGCCTCGGCCCCAACGGCCACATCGGCTTCAACGAGCCTGCGGACGCTTTCGTCAAGGGTACCAACAAGGTGGCTCTGACCGCTTCCACCATCGACGCCAACGCCCGCTTCTTTGCTTCCCGGGACGACGTGCCCACCCATGCCTACACCATGGGCATCGGCTCCATTATGAAGGCAAAGCGCGTTCTGCTGGTGGTCAACGGCGAAAAGAAGGCGCAGGCCGTGAAGGACTGCTTCTTTGGCCCCATCAAGCCTCAGGCGCCCGGCTCCATCCTCCAGCTGCACCCCGACTTCACGCTGGTGGCGGACGAGGCTGCCCTGTCTCTGGTGAAGGATCTGCTGTAATCGTTAAATAGTTTGTCCCGGAACGGCTTGCCGTTCCGGGACGTTTCTTTGCATATTATACCGCAAAACAGGGTATCCTTTCCAGAGAAAGGGGCTTCTGATTATGGACTTTTTGAATTCGGAAACCAGAAAGAATCTGGTTCGTTCCTTCGCCGGGGAATCTCAGGCGCGGACACGCTACACCGTCTATGCCGGGGTGGCACGGAAGGAAAACTTCGAGTGGATTGCGAGAATTTTTGAAGAAACGGCGGCGAACGAAACCGTCCACGCGGAGGAATTCCTGGAAATGCTGAAACGGCTGGGCGGCTGCGCCGAAAACGTGGACCTGAGCGCCGGCTATCCCTTCCAGCTGGGGACAACGGCGGAAAATCTGGCATTCGCCGCCAACGGGGAAAAGGACGAGCATGACGACGTTTACCCCGGCTTCGCGGAAATGGCACGGCGGGAGGGCTACAACGACGCGGCGCGTCTGTGGATGCAGATCGCCCGGATCGAGGGCGTTCACCACAACCAGTTTCAGTCTCTCGAGCAGCAGCTCACCAAAGGCGAGCTGACGGAAAAGCAGGAGCCTATCCGCTGGCGCTGCCTGAACTGCGGTTACACCTACGAGGGTATCCGCGCCTGCGACCCCTGCCCCGTCTGCGGCAAAAGTGCCGGATGGCAGGAGGGCGAGCTGGATAAAAAGGAAATGCGCACCTGATACTATTTCCTGATTAAAATCTTTGATTTTAATCAGGAAGGCATCGCCTAATGGCGCTGCCAGTTTTGTGATTTATAAGGAAAGAAATCACAAAACAAGTCTCATATGAACTCCTTGCCCTTCGGGCAATTAAAATCTTTTCTAAAGATTTTAATTGGAGTTCAGTATGAAATGTTTCCTGCCCCCTGAAAACGGGGGTTACATAGGATAATGTCAGAACTTTTGCAACTTCCTGTTTACAGATGCCGGGTTTGTGTGTTATGATATCGCGTAGTATCATAAGATAGCAGAGGTTACGCGCGATGGATTATATTGTATTGGATATGGAATGGAACCAGCCATGGCCGGGGTCTCCTTCCTCCAAAAAGGTGCTGCCCGTGGACATCCGGGGGGAGATCATCCAGATCGGCGCCGTCCGGGTGTCGGAGGAGCAGTTCGTTCAGGATGAATTCCAGATCATGGTGAAGCCCAAGTATTACCGGCACCTGAACCGCCGGGTCAGCAAGCTCACCGGTATCAAGGAAGCCCGCCTGCGGGATGAGGGCGTGCCGTTCCCCGAGGCAATCGAAAAGTTCCGGGAATGGTGCGGCGAGGACGTGGTGTTCCTCACATGGGGCTTTGACGATATCGGCATTCTGCGGGAAAATCTGCGGCTTTTCGGGCTGGACGAGCGCTTCACGGAGAAGTGGTACAACGCCCAGATGATTTTCAATGCCCAGACCGACGGCTCCACCTCCCAGAAAGCGCTGAAAACCGCCATGGAAATGTTCAGCATCGAGGCGACCCGTCCTGCCCACGACGCGCTGGGCGACGCCTATCACACGGCGCTGATCTGCGCCATGCTGGACTTGAAGAAAGGCGCGCGGGAGTATGACGCGGCGCTGAAAAGCCACGAAAACGGCTTCCACGGCGCGGAGCTTCCCGGCTGCATCGCCCGGAAGGTGTTCTACGATTACGCCGACAAGCGGGAAGCCCTGGCCGCCATGTCCGGGGAGGAGAACAAGTGTCCCGTCTGCGGCGGGCGAATGCTTGGCTCCCGGTGGTTTTCCCAGCCCGGACACCGGTATATGGACTTGGCTGCCTGCCCGGAGCATGGAAAATTCCTCATTCGGGTGCGGCTTTCCCAGCAGCCGGACGGCCTGACCCGGGTCAGCCGGCTGACCTATGAGGCCACCTCCGAAGCGGCGGAAGCCTACGCCCGTCGCGCGGAAAAAGCCGACCCGGAAGAAACGCCCCGTCCCCGGCGCCGGCGCAGAAGAAGCAGCGCCGCAAAGCAGGAAAATAAGGGAGAATAACGAACAGGCGCACCCGCAAGGGTGCGCCTGAACATTTTCAGAAGAACCATTTCACCGTCCACGACGCCATGAGAAAGCCGACAAAGTCCGCGAACAGCGCCGCCGGAAGGGTGTAGCGGGTCTTTTTGATGCCCGCCGCGCCAAAGTAGACGCTGATGGTGTAAAAGGTCGTCTCCGTGGAACCCAGCATCACCGCTGCCGTGCGGCCGATTTGAGAATCCACGCCGTACTGCGCCATCAGTTCTGCCCCCACCGCAAGGGCGGCGCTGCCGCTGATGGGGCGGATGAGCACGAGCATGGCCGTCTCCGGCGGAATGCCGAAAAAGGAAAAGACCGGGGCAAAGAAATCACTCAGAAGCGCCACCGCCCCGGAAGCGCGAAGCATATGGACGGCGGTCAGCAGCAGAACCAGCGCCGGAAGAATGGTCACAAGGAGTTTCAGCCCGTCCGCGCCGCCCTGAAGGAGAAGGTCATAGGCGTTTTCCCGCTTCCCGAGAGCCAGCGCCGCCGCCAGAAACAGAAGCACCGGAACAATGTAATCCGTCATTTCCGCCAGACCTTTCCCAGCACCCACGCCGCCGTGACCCCCAGTCCGGCAGAGCACAGGCTCGTGACCCACACTGCCGGGAGAATATCAAAGGGAGTCGCGCATCCCAAGGCGCTGCGGACAGCCGCCACATTCGCCGGGATCAGCTGGATGGAGGCGGTGTTCAGCACGATCAGACGGCAAAGCTCGTCCGTGGCGGTGCCGCCACGCTTCATCCGCTGCGCCGCCTGAATGCCCATGGGCGTGGCGGCGTTGCCGAGGCCGAGAAAATTCGCACAGATGTTGGCGCTCAGACTTTCCGCGAGGGCAGCGTCCTCCTTTGTGCTGGGAAACACCCGGTGCAGCAGGGGGCGCAGAAGCCGGGAGAGCATCCGGGTTATTCCGGCGTGCTCCATCAGCCGCCCCGCGCCCGTCCACAGGCACAGGCTCCCCGCCATGGACAGGGCAAGCTGTATCCCGGCCTGTGCGCCGCTGACCGTGGCCGCCGCCAGCGCGCTGCCGTTGCCCAGAACCAGCGCACAGAGAATGCTTATCAGAACGATGCCCGTCCATATCCAGCTCATGACCATGCGCATTCCTCCACTTTCCGTACTTTTGGCTGAGCCAAAATCTTCTGCCGTCAGCTCTTGCCGATTGAATCAGAGCTTCCTTGAGGCATGGTATGCGGATAAGAAATGGAAAAGAATGGAAATGTTTCGACAAAAATTTCAGTTTGTTGTAAAAAGTATTTGACTATAGTAAATAAAATTAGTATAATGATAATGCAAATAAGCCGCTGGAAAACGAAGGAAGGGAGCTGACCGCAATGAAGTCTACGGGCATTATCCGAAAGGTAGATGAGCTTGGCAGAATCGTGCTGCCCATTGAACTGCGCCGCACACTGGACATCGCGGAACGGGACGAGCTGGAGATCTACATGGAAAGTGATCGCATCATCCTGCAAAAGTTCGAGCCGGCGTGCGTTTTCTGCGGTTCTTCCCAAGGGCTGATCTCCTACCGGCAGAAGAACATCTGTCAGGAATGCATCAGAAACATGACGGAATTTTGAAAAAGACCCCGAATGACTTCAAAAGTCATTCGGGGTCTTTTAGGGCCTATCTGAAAACCGTCAACATGCCCAAACAGCGGGTCTTTTCCGCCTGCTGTGCACCATTTTCCCTTGTAATACACAAAGTATTCCTGCGGAAAAATGGCTTCAGCAGGCGAAAAATCCCTCGCTGTTGGTCATATTCCCGGTTTTCAGATAGACCCTAACGCAATATCGTAAACCACATTTTTGGGAAGTCCCAGCTCTGCGGCGGTCTGCTTGACCGCATCCTTGCGGCTGAGACCCTGAGAAATCAGCTGGGCGACACGGGCGGCGGCGTCGTCCTCTGAGGCGGATTCCTTTACCGTTTCCGGCGCGCCCGCGACGATGAGAACGAATTCCCCCTTCGGCGGCGTTTCGGTGTACTTTGTCAGGGCTTCCCCCAGTGTGGTGCGGACGACTTCTTCATGAAGCTTCGTCAGCTCCCGGCACAGACTGACGGGGCGGTCAGCGCCGAAGACTTCCGACATATCCGCCAGCGTGGACACCAGCTTGTGGGGGGCTTCGTAGAAGATCATCGTCCGGGTTTCGGTTCGCAGGGCGTCCAGATGCTCCCGGCGGCTTTTTTTTGCCGTGGAGAGGAAGCCCTCAAAGCAGAACCGGCCGGTGGACTGCCCGGAAATGCTCAGCGCCGTGATGGCGGCGCAGGGACCGGGGATGGCGCAAACGATGATGCCGGCTTCAGCGCACTGCTTGACCAAGTCCTCCCCGGGGTCGGAGATGGCGGGACTGCCCGCGTCGGAGACCAGCGCGCAGGTCTCCCCGGCGAGAATGCGGTCAACGATCCGGTCGCCCTTCGTGGCCTTGTTATGCTCGTAGTAGCTGACAAGGCTTTTTTTGATGCCCAGATGGTTGAGTAGTTTCAGCGTCACCCGCGTATCCTCGGCGGCGATGAAGTCGGCGCTTTCCAGCGTCTCCCGGCAGCGCAGGGAGATATCCCCCAGATTGCCGATGGGGGTCGGGACAAGATACAGCATTCCAGCCATGTGAAACCTCCTAGAGATGGTAAATTCGGCGGTATTGCTCGGTGGGGGCACCGCTCAAGTCGTGGAGAACGATCTCCTCCCATTTAAGACCGGGCTTTCCGCCCTTGCGCAGCTGAAGCAGGACAAGATTCACCGGGGAATCCGCCTGATGGCGCACAAGGCACAGCCGCTTGGCTTCCAGATTGACCTCCGAACCCCGGACGATCAGCTCGGCCAGCCGTTCCGGACGGTGGACGAAGAAAAAGTCGCCGCCGTATTTCAGCGCCCAAGCGGCGGCCCTGAACAGGTCGGCGGGGGAGCAGGCGTCCTCCCGGCGGGCAAGGGCGGCGGTGCGGCTGGCGGGGCCGCCGGAAAAATAGGGGGGATTGGAGACGCAGACATCAAAGCTTCCCGGAGGAAAACTGCCGGGAACTTGCCGCACATCGACGCATATACTTTCCATGCGGGTCGTCAGGCCGTTGCGGCGGATGTTGTCGATGGCGGCGAGGTGGGCACTCTGAGACAGCTCCACGCCGGTGACGCGGCAGCTTTCATTCACGGCGCACAGCAGCAGCCCCAGTGTGCCGCAGCCGGAGCCGAGATCCAGCACCCGGGCGTTTTTGGGGAGCCTGACAAAATGGGACAGCACCATGGAATCGGTGCTCAAGGGAAAAGCGCCTTCCGGCAGGTTCAGGGTAAATCCGTTGGGTAACTGCTCCATGAATGCCTCCCGTGGTGATATTTACGCTATTATACAACAAAAAATCGGCCTGCGCAAGCACTTGCGCAGGCCAATTCGGGTCTGAGAAAGATTAGCCTTCCTCGATAGCGTCGGCGGGGCACTGATCGGCGCAGGAACCGCAGGAAACGCAGATATCGGGGTTGATCTCGTACTTGCCGTCACCCTCGGAAATAGCCTCGACAGGGCACTGCTCGGCGCAGGAGCCGCAGGCGACGCAGCGGTCAGTAATCGTGTAAGCCATGGTGTTACCTCCATTTATCTAATATGTATTGCACGCCACACAACTAGCGTATCCCCATTGTAACATGGTTTTCCCAAAAAGCAATTCCTTTTTTATAAAAAATTTTTGAATAATTTCTGCCTTGGGTGGTGAGAATTTTCCGGAACAGGAAAGGGAAAAACCATTAACTCGGGAGGGATACCGTGCATTACGATATACTGACGTCCGACCTGATCCAGCGTGCCGCCCAACTGGCGAGAAGTCTGGGACACAGCTACGTCGGCTCTGCCCATCTGCTGCTGGTGATGGCGCGGGAACCCGGGGCGGCGGGGCAGACCCTCCGGCTTCTGGGCATGGACCCGGACCTGACGGAGGCAATGGCACGGCTGCTCTACGGGCAGGGGACGCCGGAACTGCCCCTGCCTCAGGGACTGACCGGGGAGTCGCGGGAGCTTCTTCGTGGGGCGGCGCGGGAGGCAAAGCATCTGGGCAGCCGGGAAATTACGCCGCAGCATCTGCTGCTGGCGATGGCAAGACGGGAAAACAGCGACGCATATGAGCTTTTGAAGCTCAACGGCATCAGCACCGACGAGCTGTTTACCCATGCGGTGGACTATCTGCACTGGGAGCAGGGCGCTCCCGTGAGAGGAAAAAAGGAGGCGGTCACAACGAAACTTTTGGAGCAGTTCAGTGAAGATCTGATTCTCAAGGCGTCAGGCATGGACCCGGTGATCGGGAGAGAACGGGAGATCGACACGGTCATCGGCATTCTGTGCCGGAAAAACAAGAATAACCCCGCACTGGTGGGCGAGCCGGGGGTGGGAAAAACCGCCATCGCCGAGGGGCTTGCCCAGCGGATGGCGGTGGGCAACGTGCCGCCCCAGTTGAAGGACAAACGGCTGGTGAGTCTGAACATGGCGTCTCTGGTTGCCGGAACCAAGTACCGGGGCGAATTCGAGGAACGTCTGCGGGACGTGCTGGGGGAAATCCGCCGCAGCGGAGACGTGATTCTTTTCGTCGATGAAATGCACACCATCGTCGGCGCGGGCGCGGCCGAGGGCGCTATTGACGCGGCGAACATCTTCAAGCCCGCTCTGGGACGGGGCGAGCTGCAAATGCTGGGCGCGACGACCCGGGAGGAATACCGGAAGTATATTGAAAAGGACGCCGCGCTGGAGCGCCGGTTCCGCCCGGTGGTGGTGGAGGAGCCGGGGGAGGAAGCAACGCTGGCGATCCTCCGGGCGCTGAAGCCGGGGCTGGAACGGCACCACCATCTGCGGATTTCCGAGGAAGCGGTGAAGGAGGCAGTGCGCCTGTCCCGGCGGTATCTGCCAGACCTGTATCTTCCTGACAAAGCCATCGATCTGTTGGACGAGGGCGCTGCCCGGGCGCGGATGGAGGAAATGCAGCTGTCCCGGGGCGGCCCTGCCAGAAAAGAGCTGGAACAGGAGCTGAACGAAGCGGTACGGGAACGGAAATTTGAAAAGGCCGCCGAGCTGCGGGACAAAATGCAGCACCTGTCGAAGCCCGCCGACGGAAAACGCGCCCGGTGTGTCACCGGGGCGGATATAGCATGGGTGGTCTCCGCCCGGACGGGGATTCCCGTGGGGCGGCTCACCGCCGGGGAACGGGAACGGCTGCTGGGGCTGGAAGGATTGCTGTCCGCGCAGGTGGTGGGGCAGAGCAAAGCTGTCAGCGCCGTGGCCGAGGCGGTGCGCCGGGGCTACTGCGGCATCCGGGACGGGTCGCGGCCCATTGCGTGCCTGCTGTTCACGGGACCCACCGGCGTGGGAAAGACGGAGCTGTGCCGGGCGCTTGCCCAGGAGGTCTACGGCAGCCGGGACGCTATGATCCGGCTGGACATGACGGAATATATGGAAAAGCAGTCGGTCTCCCGCCTGATCGGCGCGCCTCCCGGGTACGTCGGCTATGAGGAAGGCGGCAAGCTGACGGAGGCGGTTCGCCGCCGCCCCTACTGTCTGGTGCTGATGGATGAGCTGGAAAAAGCCCATCCGGACGTGCTGGGCATTTTGCTGCAAATCATGGAGGAAGGAACGCTGACGGATTCCACGGGGCGGCACGTCAGTTTCAAGAACGCCATTGTGGTCATGACCTCCAACGTGGGCGGTCAGATTCGGGGCGACGGACTGGGCTTCTGCGCCGGGGGACGAAGCGCGGAGATCGGCGAAGCGTTACAGCAGGCGTTTTCCCCGGAATTTCTGGGACGAATCGACCAGACGGTGTGCTTCGAGCCGCTGGGGACCGGTGCTCTGGAAGCCATCACATGGAAATATCTGCGGCAGCTTCAGGAGCGGACGGCGGCGCTGGGGACCCAGCTGCTGCTGCCCCCGGAACTGGCGATGGAGCTGTTGAAAAAGCGCCCCGGAAAGGATGGCGCGCGGCAGATCCGCCGCCTTGTGCAGACCGAGGTGGAGGGGCCGCTGGCGAGCTACCTGCTGCGCTGCGGGAAGAAACCCGCACGGGTCAAGCCAAAACTGGAGGACGGAAAGCTGGTTTTTTGACGCTCTGGGGCGCGGTGAAGGCGTGGTTATCTGAAATGAAGCTGAGAAAACGCCTGTTTTATTAGAACAAATATGCGAATATTCCCCGATTTCTGACGGAAATCGAAAAATCCCTGAGAAAAAGATTGATTTTTTCCCTTGCGGGTAGTATACTGTCTCTACATGGAGCAAAAGGGCAGTAAAGTGGAGCGAAAGGGAGGTGAGCGCCGTGATCGGGAAATATCCTGCGAAGCTGGACGAAAAGAGCCGCCTGTTCGTGCCGTCCAAGCTGAGGGCGGAACTGGGGGACACCTTTTTTGTCACCCTCGGCGTCAACTGCGGTCACCGCTGTCTCACCGTCTACACTGCCGAGGAATGGAAGCGCCTTTCGGATAACTACAATGCCATGAGCATTTCCCAGCGCTCCGGCGCAACCAGCCTGATTTTTATGAACGCCGCCGAATGCAGTCCGGATAAGCAGTACCGTTTCGGCCTGACGCAGTTTCTCTTAAGCTACGCCGGAATTGACCGGGAGGTCATGATCGTCGGCCGGGCGGGACAGGCGGAGATCTGGGACGCGAAGGAATTCGCCGACTTTGAGCGGGAGAACCTGACCCCGGAGAAGCTGCTGGCGTCCCTGGAGGCGATCGGCCTATGAGTGAATTTCATCATGTTTCCGTGCTGTTAGAGGAATGCATCCAGGGGCTTGCCATCAAGCCCGACGGCATTTATGTGGACGGAACGTTAGGCGGCGCGGGACATTCCAGCCGCATTGCCGCGAAGCTCACAACCGGGCGGCTCATCGGCATCGACCGGGACAACGTGGCGCTGGAAGCGGCGGCGGAACGGTTGAAGCCCTATGAAGACCGGGTCACGCTGGTTCACGCCAATTTTTGTGACATGGATGAGGCGCTCGAGAAACTGGGCATCGATAAGGTGGACGGCATCCTGCTGGACTTGGGCGTTTCCTCCCCCCAGCTGGACGACGGGCAGCGGGGCTTTTCCTATATGACGGACGCGCCGCTGGATATGCGCATGAACGGCGAGGACGTCCGGGATGCCCGTCAGATCGTGAACACATGGTCTTACGAGGAACTCAAGCGTATTTTGTATGATTACGGCGAGGAGCGCTTTGCGCCCCGGATCGCCGCGGCCATCTGCCGCCGCAGGGAGCAGGCGCCCATCGAGACGACGCTGGAGCTGGTGGACGTGATCAAAAGCGCCATGCCCGCTTCCGCCCTGCGGGAGAAGCAGCACCCGGCCAAGCGCAGCTTTCAGGCCATCCGCATCGCCGTCAACGACGAGCTGGGGGCGGTGGAAACGGTGATGAAAAAAGCCGTTCCGCTGCTGAATCCCGGCGGACGGCTGGCGGTGATCACCTTCCATTCCCTGGAAGACCGCATTGTGAAAAACGCCATGGCGGAGGCGGCGAAGGGCTGCACCTGCCCGCCCAGTTTCCCGGTCTGCGTCTGCGGCAAGAAGCCTCAGGTGCGGATCGTGACCCGCAAGCCCATTGTTTCCGGGGAAGAAGAGCTGGAACGGAATCCCAGAGCGCGCAGCGCGAAGCTGCGGATTTGTGAGAAGTTATAATCGGCAGAAATTTCCGGAAAGGGGATAGAATGATGACGGAAAAGCCCAAAATTCAGTACATTGGTCAGTTCTATGTCCCCGGCAGCGAGGCGCAGGTGCTTGCGCCGAAGAAAAAGAAGAAAAAGGCCAAAACAAAGCTCCCGATCGCAAAGCAGGAGCAGGTAAAGGCGATCTATATCGACCCCGTGGCGCTGATTGGCATCACGGTGGCGGTGGTGATGCTGGCAGTCATGGTGGTGGGAGCATTGCAGCTGCGCAGCGACTGGGCGCAGTATGAGCAAATGTCCAACTACGTCTCCCGGCTGAACCAAAACAACGCCGAGCTGGAACGCACCTATCGGGACGGCTACGATCTGGAGGACATCCGGGACAAGGCGCTGGCGCTTGGCATGGTGCCGGTGGAGGAAGTGCCGAGCAGAACCATCACCGTCACGATCTCCCAGCCGAAGCCGGAACGGACGCTCTGGGACGACATCGTCTGGTTCTTTGGCGGCCTGTTCGGGGACGGGGAATCCGCTTCCTTCGGATGAGCGGAAAAAGCGGTTCCCCTGCATAAAGTCCGTCCCTCCTCATAAAGTAAGATAGCAGCTGCACTGGGCGGCGAGGGATTCCCTTGCTGCCCAAAGTTGTATCTTGACTGAAAGGCCGGTGGCTTATGGGGAGGAAGAAGCGGGAATTTAACCGTCTGCGGCTGGACAGCGGCCAGCACAGGCGCATCATGCTGGTATCCGCACTGCTGGGGGCGCTGGCCTTCCTGCCGGTGGGGCTGCGGCTGTACAGCCTGATGGTGACGAACTACGATTATTATTCCTCCCTCGCTCTGCGCAACCAGACCCGCACGACGACGGTGACCGCCGACCGCGGGGACATCTTCGACCGGAATATGAATATTCTGGCGACCTCCGTCAGCGTGGAAAATGTGTATCTCGACCCCCATGAGCTGAAGCAGTCCAAGGCGGATATTCCCGAAATTGCCCGGACGCTGGGAGAAATTCTGGGGAAAGACCCCACCTGGACCGAGGAACAGGCGGCGGACATCAGGCGGCGCTACAAGCAGGTCGGCACCCGCATTGACGAGGAAACCGCCGGGAAAATCCGGGATTACATCAATGAAAAGGGCATTTCCGGCATTCATCTGGAACCCACGTCCCAGCGGGTCTACCCCTATGAAACGCTGGCGGCGCAGGTCGTCGGCTTCACCAACGCATCCAACGAGGGCTGTGAAGGGGTGGAAGCTGCCTACAACAGCTTCCTCGCGGGCAGCACGGGCAGAGTCATCACCACAAAGGGCAATAACGAAATGGATATGCCCTTTTCCTATGAAAACTACGTTTCCTCCCGGCAGGGGGACAGTGTGATCTTAACGCTGGACGCCACGGTGCAGGCGTGCCTTGAAAAGCAGCTTTCTGCCGCCATCGCCCGCTATGACGTCCAGAACGGCGCCTTCGGGCTGGTGATGAACTGCAAGACGGGAGAAATCCTCGCCATGGCCACGCTGGGCAGCTATGACCCCAACAACTATCTGGAAATCGCCGACGAGGGAACGGCGGCGCAGCTGGAAGAAATGAAACGGGTCTACCTCGCCGAGCCGGAGGGGAGCGAAGCCTACGAGGCTGGGAAGACGGCCTATGGGGAAGCCCTCTCCGCCGCCCGATTGAAGCAGTGGCGCAACCGGGTAATCTCCGACGGCTATGAGCCGGGTTCTACATTCAAGGTGCTTACCATGTCGGCGGCGCTGGACTGCGGCGCGATCGACCTGAATACCCCTTTCCACTGCTCCGGTTCTGAGCAGATTCCGGGACGTGCCCAGCGGCTCCACTGCTGGCGCTCCACGGGACACGGGGCGGAAAAAACGCCTCAGGCGCTGCAAAATTCCTGCAACATCGCCTTCGCCCACATCGCCCTGAAGCTGGGCGGGGAGCGGTTTTATGAATACGTCAAAAACTTTGGGGTGCTGGAAAAAACCGGCATCGACCTCGCGGGAGAGAGCAAGGGCGTCTTTTTCGACAAAGCACTGGTCACGGACACGGACAAATGGGGGACGGCGTCCCTGACCTCCGGTTCTTTCGGCCAGACTTTTAAGATCACCCCCCTGCAGCTGGTGCGGGCGATTTCGTCCGTGGTCAACGGCGGGCAGCTGATGGAGCCGTACATCGTCTCGGAGATTCTGGACGCCGACGGCAATACGGTGATGAAGGCGGAGCCGACGGTGGTGCGCGGAACCATTTCTCAGGAGACCTCCGACACCATGCGCACCCTCATTGAGTCCGTCGTTACGGAGGGAACGGCAAAAAATGCCAAAGTTGCCGGGTTTTCCATCGGCGGAAAGACCGGAACCAGTGAAAAAATTGACGTTTTTGACGAGAATGGCCAGCGCGTGCAGGATAAAATCGTATCTTTTGTGGGGATTGCGCCTATGGACGATCCGGAGTATATTATACTTGCCGCATTGGATACACCGTCCCGGACAACGGGAATTTACATTTCCGGCGGCGTCATGGCGGCGCCCACCGTGGGCGCGGTGATGGCGGACGTGCTGCCATACTTAGGCGTGAAGCAGTCCTTTTCCGAGGACGATATCGCGGGAAAGCAGATCGTCATGGAAGACCTGACCGGCATGACGGCGAAGGATGCCCAGACGCTTCTGAAAAAAGAAGGGCTGACGGCGGCAATTTCCGGCAGCGGCGAAACGGTGACGGGGCAGATCCCGTCTCCCGGACAGACCGTCCCCGGCGGAAGCCAGGTGCTTCTGTTCCTGGGGCAGACCCCGGAGCCGGAAACGGTGAAGGTTCCCGATTTTTACGGCATGAACCGCCAGCAGGCCAGCGACGCCGCAGGTGCGCTGGGGCTGTACATTCTGGTGACGGGGAATGATGAAATTTCCACCGGCGTGACCGTGACGGCGCAGAACGTGGCCAAGGATACCGAGGTTCCCGCGGGAACGACGATCACGCTGGTATTCGCGGATACTGCGGCCAGAGACTGACAACGGAGGATAAATATGAAGCTGAAGGAACTTTTGACGGGCATTTCCGTTCTGGAATGCACCGCGGACCCGGAGCTTGAAATCAAAGAGATTTTCTACGATTCCCGGAAGGTGACCCCGGGCAGCCTGTTTGTGGCCGTGTCCGGCTTTGCTGCCGACGGAAATAAATTTATTCCCATGGCCGCGGAAAAGGGCGCGGCGGCGGTGGTCACGGCGAAGAAGCCGGAGACGGATATTCCCTATGTTCTGGTGGAATCCGACCGGCTGGCGCTGGCGCTGCTGGGGCGCAACTTCTTTGGCCGTCCGGCGGAGCATATGACCATGATCGGCATCACCGGCACCAATGGAAAAACGTCCTCCACGCTTCTTCTAAAGCAGGTTCTGGAAACCTGTCTGGGGGCGAAGGTGGGGCTGATCGGCACCATGGCCAATATGATCGGGCAGGAGACCATCCCCACCGAGCGAACCACCCCGGAGAGCTTTGAATTGCAGGCGCTGTTCGCAAAAATGCGGGACGCGGGCTGCACCCATGTGGTGATGGAGGTTTCCAGCCACGCCATTTCCTTGGAGCGCATCGGCGGTATCCGGTTTGACGTTGCCGCCTTTACCAACCTGACGGAAGATCATCTGGACTTCCACAAGACCATGGATGCCTATTGCGAAGCCAAGGCTGAGCTGTTCCGCCGCTGCCGTCTGGCCGTCGTCAATGCGGACGATAGCTATTCAGACAGGATTCTCGCGGCGACCGCCTGCCCGGTGCTGACCACCGGCGTACACCGTCCCGCCGATCTGCGGGGCGAAGATCTGGAGCTTCTGGCGCAGGGCATTCGCTTTACGGCCGTATCCGGCGAGGAACGGGCGGCGGTGTCTCTGCCCATCCCCGGAAAGTTCACCGTCTACAACGCGCTGACGGTTATGGGTATCGCAAAGCAGCTGGGCATTTCCCTGACGGACTGCGCCGCCGCACTGAAAACGGCCTCCGGCGTCAAGGGCAGGGTGGAGGTAGTCCCCACCCCCGGAAAGCCCTACAGCATCCTCATTGACTATGCCCACACCCCCGACGGACTGGAAAACGTGCTTTCCTCCGTGAAGGATTTCTGCAAGGGCCGGGTCATCGCGGTATTTGGCTGCGGCGGCGACCGGGACCCCATGAAGCGGCCCATTATGGGACATATCGGCGTGAAGCTGTCGGATTTTGCCGTCATCACCTCGGATAACCCCCGCACGGAAGACCCCATGGCCATCATCGAGGACATCCTGGCAGGGGTAAAACAGGAAGACGGGGAATATATTGTTATCGAAGACCGGCGCGCGGCCATCAGATATGCTATGGACATTGGGAAAAAAGATGATATAATTATTCTGGCAGGAAAGGGTCATGAGACCTATCAGGACATCGGCGGCGTAAAGCGCCACTTGGATGAACGGGAAGAGGTTGCCGCCCACCTGCGGGAAAAAGAGGAAACGGCATGGGAAAATTAACGCTCAGACAGGCCGCCGAGTGGTGCGGCGGTGTGGTGGAAGAAAAATACGCGGACGTCGAATTTTTAGGCGCGGCCAATGACACCCGGGTCATGCAGCCGGGGCAGCTGTTTATCGCGCTTCAGGGCGCGCGGGACGGCCACGACTTCATCAAAAAGGCTATGGACAGGGGCGCTGCGGCGGCTCTGTGCAGCCGCAAGGTGGGGGACTACCCCGCGATCTATGTGGACGACCCCCGCATTGCTTTGGGGAGAATCGCCCGGGAAGAACTGAAACGCATCGGCGCAAAGGTGGTGGCGGTCACCGGCTCCGTGGGCAAGAGCACTACGAAGGAAATGGTCGCGGCCGTGCTGGAACAGGCTTTCGTCACCAGTAAGACCCCGGCCAACCACAATAACGACATAGGAATGCCCATGGCGGTGCTTGCCATGCCGGAGAATACCGAGGTCGCGGTGCTGGAAATGGGCATGAACCATTTTGGCGAAATTGCCTACCTGTCCCAGATCGCAAGACCGGACGTGGCCGTTATCATTAACATCGGCACCGCCCACATTGAATTTCTGGGCACGCAGGAGGGAATTCGGCAGGCGAAAATGGAGATCGTGGAGGGCATGACCCCTCACGGGATGCTCCTGCTCAACGGCGACGATTTTCTCCTGCGCAATCTGGACAAGGAGCCGCAGCAGCGGGTTACATACTTCGGTTCCTCCGAAGGCTGTGCCGTCCGGGCGTTTGACGTCAATCAGGACGGCGACTATCTGCGCTTCCGGGTGGAGGCCGGGCGGCTGTCCTTCCCGGTGAAGATGCTTCTGGAAGGCGAGCACTACGTCAACGACGCGCTGGCGGCGGTGACGGTCGGCCTGAAGCTGGGGGTGCTGCCCGAAAAGATTCAGGCGGGGCTTTCCCAGTTCCGGAACATTTCCGGCCGTCAGGAGATCATCCAGGCCGGCGGCATGACCATCATCAAGGACTGCTACAACGCAGGCCCCGAGTCCATGGCGGCGGCGCTGGCCGTCCTTGGAAAGAAGCAGGGGCGGCGGATCGCGGTGCTGGGTGACATGCTGGAGCTGGGGGACTGCACCCAGGCGGAGCACTACCGGGTGGGCAGGATCGCCGCGGAGAAAGCGGATTTTGTCTTTGCCTACGGCCCCAATTCCGGGCGCATTATCAGCGGAACCATCACCGGCGGTATGCCGGAGACCCGGGGAAGAGCCTTTACGAACCGGGAGGAGCTGGTCGCGGCGCTGAAACGCACGGCAAAGCCCGGCGACGTGCTGCTGTTCAAGGCCAGCCACGGTATCCATCTGGAACAGGTTATCGATGCGTTCTTAGGCGAAGAGAAGTAACGGAGGAAGAAGTCATGACAAGAATCTTGATTACGGCGGCGGCGGGCTGCATCCTGACCGGCGGCATTGGGTATCTGCTGCTGCCGGTGCTGCGGGCGCTGAAAGCCGGACAGTCCATTCGGGAGATCGGCCCCACATGGCACAACAGCAAGGCCGGCACCCCCATGATGGGCGGACTGATGTTCATTTTCGGGACAATTCTCTGCCTGGTGGGCAATTTCCCCGCCATGAGCGATGATTCCCCGTTTTATGTGCTGGCGCTTGCCCTGTGCTTCGGCCTCATCGGGTTTCTGGACGATTTTACCAAGGTCAAATTCCACCGGAATCTGGGCCTGACGACGCTCCAGAAGGCCATGCTGCAAATGGCGGTATCGGCGCTGTTCCTGTACGCCATGTACCGTTCCGGCTTTATGGATACCCATCTGTACATTCCCTTCATGAATGTGAGCTTCCAGCTGCACCCCATCGTCTATATTTTCTTTGCCATGTTCGTCATGGTGGGGACGGACAACGCGGTGAACCTCACCGACGGTGTGGACGGCCTGTGCGCCAGCATCACCCTGCCTGTGATGATATTCTTTACCGCTGCGGCCGCCGCCATGGGCAAATACGATCTGGCACTGCTGCCCGCGGCTCTGTCGGGCGGACTGGTCGCATACCTCTTTTATAACTGGCATCCCGCTAAGGTCTTCATGGGAGACACCGGCTCGCTGTTCTTAGGCGGCGTGGTGTGCGCCATGGCCTTCGCGCTGGAGATGCCCCTGATTCTGATTCTGATCGGCTTCGTGTATGTCTGTGAAGCCATGTCCGATATTTTGCAGGTCTCCTATTTCAAGGCGACCCACGGCAAGCGCCTGTTCAAGATGGCGCCCATCCACCACCATTTTGAAATGTGCGGCTGGAAGGAAGAAAAAATCGTGCTGGTATTCGCCGGTGTGACGGCGGCCATGTGCGTGCTGGCCTGGTTCGGCATCGCCGGTCTCGTCGGTTAATTATCCACTCCTGAAAGGAAGTATCTTATGGCGTCGGAGCGTGACCTCCATGCCAAAGAGAAACGCCGCCCGGGACTTTCCCGGACGGGGGAAAGCGTCGATTACCCCTTTTTGCTGCTGGTGCTTCTGCTGCTGACGGTGGGACTGGCTATGCTGTATTCGGCAAGCTACGCCCAGAGCGAATACGACACCAGCTACGAAATTTCCACAAAATATCTCCAGAAACAGGCGGTTTGCGCCGCGATCGGTCTTGCCGCCATGTTCTTTTTCAGCCGGATACCCACGGGTGTCTGGTACCGGTTCGCATGGCCGCTGTACGGCGTGAGTATCGCGCTGCTGCTGAGCGTCCTTGTCATCGGCGAGGAGGTCAACGGCGCGCGGCGCTGGATCAATCTGGCGGGCATTCAGTTTCAGCCCTCCGAGATCGCGAAATTCACCATGATTCTGCTGTTCGCCCGGCTGACCCGGCTGTACGGGCAGGACGCGAAAACCTTCCGCCACGGCGTTCTGGGCTTCGGTCTGGCGCTGATGGGGATTCTGGTCCCGCTGGCGCTGGAAAAGCACCTGTCGGCCATTATGCTCATGGGCATGGTGGCGGTGGTGATGATGTTCGTGGCGGGCACCCGAACCAGATGGCTTCTGGCCGGGGCGGGGGCTGCCGCCGTGTTCGTGGTCGTCTACATCAGCTTTATGGGCTACGCCGGCGACCGGGTCACCGCGTGGCTCCACCCGGAGCTTGACCCGGGAGACACCGGATACCAGATCTTGCAGTCGCTGTACGCCATCGGCTCCGGCGGGCTGTTCGGGCTGGGCTACGGCAAGTCCCGGCAGAAATATCTGTACCTGCCTTTTCAATATAATGACTATATCTTTGCGGTGATCTGCGAGGAGCTGGGACTGGTGGGGGCAATGGCAATCGTTGCGCTGTTTGCCGTCACCATCCTGCGGGGCTACTGGATCGCGCTGAACGCCCGTGACCGGTTTTCCACCGTTCTTGCGGCGGGGCTGGTGACGCTGATCGCGGTGCAGACCATTCTGAACCTGTGCGTGGTCACAAACCTGCTTCCCTCCACCGGCATTGCGCTGCCGTTTTTTTCCTATGGCGGCACGGCGCTGGCGGTGAATCTGGGGGAAATGGGCATTGTTCTGGGCATTTCCAGAGGGCGAAACCGGAGAAAAATACAGGAGGCATGACCTATGAATCTGATTTTTACCTGCGGCGGCACGGCGGGACACATCAACCCGGCCATCGCGGTTGCCAATATGATGCGGGAACGCCACCCGGACTGCAATATCCTCTTTATCGGCGCAAAGGGGCACATGGAGGAAAAACTGGTGCCGCAGGCGGGGTATGACCTCAAATGTCTGGAAGGCTCCGGTCTCAGCCGGGGAAAGAACCTTGCCGCAATGAAAAAGAATCTCCACGCGGTGAAATGCGTGCGGGAGGGCGTGAAGGCGTGTAAGAAGATTTTCCGGGAATTCAAGCCCGACGTGGTCATCGGCACCGGCGGCTATGCCAGCTTCCCGGCACTGTACGCCGCCCAGTCCATGGGCATTCCCACCTGCGTCCACGAGAGCAACGCCGTCCCCGGCGTCACCACCCGTCTGGCGGCGAACAAGGCCAGCCGGGTGCTGGTGGCCTTTGAGGAAAGCGTCCGCCACTACAAGCACCCGGAAAAGGTGGAGGTCGTGGGGATGCCTGTGCGCAGAGAGTTCATTTTCGACACCAAAGAGGAAGCGAGAAAGGAACTGGGCTTGAGCGGCTTCGTGGTCGTCTCCGCTTTCGGCAGTCAGGGCGCGAAGGTTATGAACGAGACCATCGCGGACATGATGCCTCTGGAGCAGGCCGACGGCTTCCCCTTCCACCACATCCACGCCACCGGCAGCTTCGGCAAGGAGTGGATGCCTAAGCGCGTCATGGATAACGGCGTGGACTGGAAAAACTGCCCGGCGCTGGATATCCGGGAGTATATTTACGACATGCCCACTGTCATGGCGGCGGCGGATATCGTCATCGGTCGGGCGGGCAGCGCCACCTGCAATGAGATCGGCGCTTCCGGCACGCCCTGCATCCTCATCCCGTCGCCCAATGTGACGAACAACCATCAGGAAAAGAACGCCCGTGTGCTGGAAGCGGCGGGCGGCGCGGTGGTGGTGCTGGAAAAGGACTGCACGCCCGGGAAGCTGTATGAGCTGATCCGTTCGCTGCTGGCGGACGAAGACCGCCGCAGGGAGATGTCCCGGAAGCTGCACACGATGGTTCGGTTGGATTCCGCGGAACGGATATGTGATATCGTGGAGCAGCTGACCCAAAGCGAAAAATAACCCGCCTTACCCCAGGAGGAACACTATGGATACAACACAGGATAGCCGGGAAAACGGCGGAAAGCGCCGCCCGCAGACAGGCGGGCAGAATCGCGCTTCCCAGCGCCCCGGACAAAGCGCCCCGGAGCAGCGCCCCCGCCGCGCAGCGGAACAAAGCGCTCAGGAGCGCCCCCGCCGTCCGGCAGAGCAGGAGACGCAGGAACGCCCGCGCCGCGCACCAGAGCAGAACGCCCCGGAACAGCGCCGCCGCGCAGCGGAACAGAGCACTCAGGAGCGGCCCCGTCGCGCACCAGAGCAAAGCGCACAGGAACGCCCCCGCCGCCCGGTAGAGCAAAGCACGCAGGAGCGTTCTCGCCGTGCAGCAGAACAAACCGCCCCAGAACAGCGCCGCCGTGCGCCAGAGCAGAGCGCACAGGAGCGCCCCCGCCGTGCGCCAGAGCAAAATGCCCAAGAGCGACCCCGCCGCCCGGCGGAACGGGACGCTCAGAGACGCCCCGCCCGGCAGGAAGAGCCTGACCGTCCGGCCAAAAGGGAAGCCCAGCCCCGTCAAAGAGCCGGAGAAGAAGCCGCAGCACGTCAGCGTGCAAAGCACACCGCCGATTCCCGGAGGGGCGCACCCCGCCGCAAGCCCGTGGACGATGATGTCCCCAATAGGAAGCGCGCCTACGGAAACAGCAAGCCCAAAAAGAAATCGGCGCTGACCATGCTGGCCGAGACGCTCATGAGTGCGAAGAACCGCCCGAAGAAGCGAACCTCCCGGCGAACCGAAAGCAGCCGCCCGAAAACGCCTACACCCGCCGTGATCTATACCCAGCCCCTGCCCTTCAACCGCGACCGGCTGATCGTCCAGCTGATAACGGTGACGGCGGTGGTTCTGGCCATCGTCATGGGACTGTCGGTGTTCTTCAGGGTGGAGACCATCACGGTCACCGGCGCGGATACCTACAGCGCGTGGGCAGTGCGGGAAGCCTCGGGCATTTCCGAGGGAGACAAGCTCCTGACCTTCAGCAAAATCCGCGCCGCCAGCCAGATTATGGCAAATTTGCCCTATGTCAAGGGCGTGCGGATTGGTATAAAATTGCCAGATACGGTCAATATTATGATCGAAGAAGAGAGCGTGGTCTATGCCATCAAGTCCAGCGACGGACAGTGGTGGATGATGGACTCCGACGGCAGGGTCGTGGAGCAGGCGAATAATGCCAAGGTGGCCACGGCCACGCAGGTTCTGGGCGTCACGCTGGAAGCCCCCACGGTCAACGAAAAGGGCGTCGCCACGGAGATGACCCCCAGCGAGACCAATGAGCTGGGAGAGCTGATCCCGGTGACGACCACCGGCGCCCAGCGTCTGACAGCCGCTTTGCAGATTCTCAAGGCGCTGGAAAACAACGACATCGTGGGCGAAGCCGCCAGCGTGGACGTGACCAGCACCGAGGATATTATCCTCTGGTATGGCACCCGGTATCAGGTCAATCTGGGCGACACATCCCGCCTCGATTACAAGGTTGACTGCATGAACGACGCCATTTTGCAGATGAGCGACTACCAGAGCGGCGTTCTGGACATCAGCTTCACCATCTGGCCGAATCAGGTGGGCTATACGCCTTTCGCATGATGTTATTATTTTGTAAATAATTTGCCGAAATGCCAGATTTTCTATTGACCAAATCGGGTTTTCGGGATAGAATGGGAAAGTACAGATGCAAAATTCAGGCAGCAGCGGCTCCGCCGTGTCTGCGAAAGATACATAGGAGGAAGAGATTATGTCCGAAACTATACAGGATCGCGTTGTGAAAATCAAGGTGATCGGTGTCGGCGGCGCCGGCAACAATGTTATCAATCGCATGATCGATGCCGGTGTAGGCGGCGTGGACTTCGTCGTGGTCAACACCGATAAGCAGGATCTGAATAAATCCGTCTGCAAGAACAAGATCCAGATCGGCGAGAAGCTGACCGGCGGCATGGGCGCAGGCTCCAAGCCCGAGATTGGCAAGAAGTCCGCCGAGGAGTCCCGGGCTGCCATTTCCAAGGCACTGGAAGGCACAGACATGGTCTTTATCACCGCCGGTATGGGCGGCGGCACCGGCACCGGCGCGGCTCCCATCGTGGCCGATCTGGCTCACGAGGCCGGTATCCTCACGGTCGGCGTTGTCACCAAACCCTTCAAGTTCGAGGGCGCGAACCGGATGCGTCAGGCTGAGCAGGGCATCACCGATCTCAGCGGCAAGGTCGATTCCCTGATCATCATTCCCAACGACCGGTTGAAATACGTCACCGACCAGAAGATCACCTTCGCCAACGCCTTCGGCATCGCCGACGATGTGCTGAAGCAGGCTGTGACCTCCATTTCCGAGCTGGTGGGCTTCTGCAAGAACGTCATCATCAATCTGGACTTTGCCGACGTGTCCGCCGTCATGAAGAACGCCGGACGCGCCCATATGGGCGTCGGCACCGCTTCCGGCAGGGAGAAGGCCGAGCAGGCCGCCACGGCCGCCGTTTCCAGCCCGTTGCTGGAGACCTCCATCAACGGCGCTACCGGCGTGCTGGTGAACGTTACCGGCTCCAACGAGATGACTTTGGACGATGTGGAGACCGCCGCCGGAATCGTGCAGGAGGCTGCCAACCCCGACGCCAACATCATCTTCGGCGCTACCATTTCCGACGAATTTCAGGATGAAATGCGCGTGACCGTAATCGCCACCGGCTTCGAGATGAAGCCCGAGAGCTTCGCCCCCAGCGCCGGCGCGGACAAGACCGCCCGCCCCAGCAAGCCCAGCTTTGTCCCCGACGACATTGATACCCCCGTGGCCGCTTCCAAGCAGCCCACCAAGCCGGCGGACATGAGCGACATCGACGAGATTTTCAGCATTTTCAAGCGCTGATAAAATTGGGATAATGTACCGCATCCCGTCCCTTTCGGGACGGGATGTTTGCTGTAGCGGGGAGGAAAGCTATGGGTGCCTATGAAGCGCTGGCGGCCAGCTACGACCGCCTGACCAATGACGTGAATTACGGGGCGATTGTGGCCTTTTATGAGGAAATTCTGAAAAAAGAGGGGTTAAAGCCCCGGACGGCGGTCGATCTTGCCTGCGGCACCGGCTCGGTGTCGGCGATCCTTGCCGGGAAGGGGCTTTCCGTCATCGGCGTGGATATGTCCGAGGAAATGCTCACCGCCGCCCAGCAGAAATGCGCAGACCTCCAAAACCCGCCCCGGTTTGTCCGTCAGAGTCTGCAAAGGCTGTGCCTTCCCAGAGGCGTCGACCTCGCCGTCTGCGCGCTGGACAGCCTCGACTATATCACGAACCCGGGGGACTGCAAAGAGGCCATCCGGCGGGTCTGGAAGGCGCTGAACCCCGGCGGGATATTCATTTTCGACGTGAACACCCCGGAAAAGCTCCGCGCCATGGACGGTCAGGTGTTTCTGGACGAGGACGATGATGTCTACTGCGTATGGCGGGGCGAATTTGACGAAGAAAGCAATATCTGCTCCTACGGCATGGATTTGTTCCAGCGCAGGGGGGAAACGTGGGTTCGTTCTTTTGAAGAACACAGGGAGTATGCCTATTCTCAGGAGCAGCTGACGGCCTACCTGAAAGCGGCGGGCTTTACCCACATCGCGGTCTACGCCGACCGCCGTTTTGAAGCGCCCGTGGCGGGGGAGCAGAGGGTATATTTTAAGGCAAGAAAGGGAAAAATAAAATGAAGGATTACTTAGTCCGGGGCATGAGCATGGACGGCTTTGTGAAGGCCGTGGCCATCCGCTCCACGGAGCTTGTGCGCCGGGGTGCCCAGATTCAGAAAACGACTCCCAACGCCACTGCGGCCTTTGGACGCTGCCTGACGGCGGCTTCCATGATGGGCAACATGCAGAAGGTGGAGGACGGCTCCATGACGCTGCAGGTGCGGGGCGGCGGCCCCATCGGCACCATCACCGTGGTGTCCGATTCCGTGGGCAATGTCCGGGGCTGCGTCACCGAGCCGCGGGTGCCGCTGGTGGAGAAATACCCGGGAAAGCTGGACGTGGGCGCGACCGTCGGCACTGACGGCACGCTGACGGTCATCCGCGACCTGCAAATGAAGGAGCCGTATATCGGCTCGACCCAGCTGGTCTCCGGCGAGATCGGGGACGACGTGACCGCCTATTTCGCCCAAAGCGAGCAGACGCCCACGGCCTGCGCCCTTGGCGTGCTGGTTGACCGCGACCAGAGCGTAAAGGCGGCAGGTGGTTATCTGCTGCAGCTGCTGCCCGGCGCACCGGACGAAGTGATCGACACGCTGGAAAAGGGCATTTCCCGGGCTGGGGCGGTGACGCCCATGCTGGAAGCGGGCATGACCCCGGAGGACATTCTGGGGCAGGTCTGCGGAAGTCTCGGCGTGGCGTTTCTGGAAACCACCGAGGTGACGTACAAGTGCTACTGCACCCGTGAGCGGGTGGAGCGCGCCTTGATAAGCCTTGGCAGGAAGGAATTGGAGGAGATCCGGCAGGAGGGCAAGACCTTCCCGGTAGAGTGCCAGTTCTGCGACGCGGTTTACAGCTTCACGCCGGAGGATATTGGAAAACTGTTGGAAAAAATTTGATATTTGGCGGAAAAATGGTGGGAAACGGTGATTGCCCCTAAGCAAAATTCCATAGAAAAAAACGGAAAAAATGCTTGACAAAAAAGGGGTTTCTGTGTATAATGAACCACGTCGCTGAGGTGAAGAGCCGCGGGCGGCGCTGTTTGGGAGCATAGCTCAGCTGGGAGAGCACATGCCTTACAAGCATGGGGTCACAGGTTCGAGCCCTGTTGTTCCCACCATTTATCTGGCCCGGTGGTGCAGTCGGTTAGCACGCCAGCCTGTCACGCTGGAGGTCGACGGTTCGAGTCCGTTCCGGGTCGCCAAATAAAAAGCATCTATGGTGCAGTTGAGCAGAGAATTCTGCTCAATATGCCTCTGTAGCTCAGTAGGTAGAGCAGAGGACTGAAAATCCTCGTGTCGTTGGTTCGATTCCGACCGGAGGCACCATTCTACTGGCCCCGGAATCGAAGCAATTCGATTCCGACGGTCGGCACCAGATGCGGGCGTAGCTCATCCGGTAGAGCGCCACCTTGCCAAGGTGGAGGTAGCGAGTTCGAGCCTCGTCGCCCGCTCCAGAAAAAGATAAGGAACGCGCAGCGTTCCTTATTTCATATGGTACCGTGGCCAAGTGGTAAGGCAAAGGTCTGCAAAACCTTCATTCGCCAGTTCAAATCTGGCCGGTACCTCCATGTTTATTCAACACTTTAGATGCAACTTGAAATAAGTTGCATCTAAAGCGATTTTTGGGGTAAATTCAAGAGAAATAGACTGAGATTAGTTTGAAAAACAAAGGTAAAATGTGAACACGATTTTTTGCAGTTCTATAGATGCAAACACGTGGTGATGCATCTATGGAACTGTATCAGCCATATGGATAATGTACAATAAGTTGCGCAAATCCAAAAGACTACAGAAATACCTGAGCAAAGCTGAAATTAAATATCCCGCTGGAAAAACGGTTGGAATGCGCACATTTCGGCGCAGTCTTGCCAGTGCCATGCTGGAAAATGGCGTGCTCATAGCAGTGATTTCCGGAACATTAGGACATACTGACCCACACTCTACTGAGACCTATTTACGAATTGCGATTCCTCAGCTTCGTGCTTGTGCATGCTCCTGAGTACGGAGCGTTCCACTCACATCCTCGGAACACTCCATGACGCTGCCGCCCTGATCGTTTAAGCATAAGACGACGCTCGGTACCATATTTGTACCGCTACTGGATGCTTTCAGAGTCGGTGCGCATTCCTCCTGATAGCCAACGCCCCCGGCTTTGCTCCCCTGCCCCGCGGAGAAGCCAGCCGCAATAAATGTCTGCTGCTTCATACCCGGCTGTGCGCCCAGCGCCCCGGCCACATTGTGCAAATCCCGGACTTCATCTCTTTGGTTCGCTGCGAACGCAATGGGCTGAATTGCTCCGTCGTAGCCTTCATTCTCCTTTCCATCCGGCTGGGTGACAAAGGGCTGCATCTGCATATTGCTGGTCGCCATCAACGCTCCGGATACGCCGTGAAGGTCGATCCCCTCGTCTCTCTGGTTGATATGGTAGGCTTCCAGTTTCGTGGACCTGCCATCCGGCAGAACGAGACCGGCTTGGATCTCCAGCGCCCACTTCAGCTTTTCCGGAAGTTCCTTTCCCCGTTCAGCAGCTCTACGCAGGATACCCAAGCAGGCTTTCCTGGTCAAATAGTATCTTTTCGGCGGATCGTCCTGCAAAATCCGCGACAAGGAAGATCCGTTTTCTTCTCTGGGGGACACCCCAGTATTGAGCGTCGAGGCATCTCCACGCCAGGGAGAAATCAGCTCCCAGTATGATTCGCCCAGCAGGTTGCCATGGCCAGGGGTAAGGTCGAGGGATTGAAACACCACCGACCTTAATTCTGACGATCTCCTCGAGGACACACCGAAAGTCTTCTCCTTTTGGTGTTCCGCTGGAGAAGGCTCCGGGAACATTTTCCCACACCATGAATCGAGGTCGTATATCGAGAGCTGTTCTGCCTCGCAATTCGTCTGCATTTCTCATCTCCTTTGTAAGTCTGACCTGTTCCATAAAAAGGCCGGAACGCGCACCGGCCAGACCGGCTCTGGCTCCGGCCACCGAGAGATCCTGACAAGGGCTGCCCCCACATATGATATTTACTGGTGGCAGCCCCGCACCATTGAGTTTTGTGATATCCCCGACATGAACCATATTGGGGAAGCGCAACTTGGTCACCTCGATAGGAAAGGCTTCAATCTCACTTGCCCACACTGGTCGGATGCCATTCCGCACCGCCGCCAAAGGAAAGCCGCCGATCCCATCGAATAAACTGCCCATGGTTAATTCGTTTATTTCCTGATTCGGTACACACCTCCAAAAACAAAAAAGCCAGCCGTAAAAACAGCTGGCTATCGAAAATATGTTTTGACTTCTATGTCACATTTTGGTAGAATGAATATGGTTCTTTCGAGAACCGGGCGTTGCCATAACACGGTAGGCGGTTATCCCCCTCTTTCAGGGGGTGATCCTTCTTTACCCCCTGTCCTGACTGGAAGGGGGTGGTAGATGTGAATGTGGTTACATATGAGGAACTGTTCCAGCTGCTCATGGTTCTCATCACCTTTGCCAGTTTGATCATTACGATCATAAAAAAGAAGTAAACCGCCCCAGCCCCAACTAGTGCGGTTTACTTCATCGCAATACTAGGGGGCTAACCGTCTATCGGCAGCGCCCTTTTCTATGTTCATTATACCACGATTCCGCAGTCTGTCAAGGGCTGACTGTCTGGTCAATTTCCGTTCCGTCATACAGGTACACCTTGATATGGTCAGCGGATATCACTTTTACTGTATGTACAAGCTGTCGGATCATTTCCTCATCCCACTGCTGCATGAGGTGGCTCATCCCGTCTAATGCCGCTTCCATCGTATGCACATGTAACTGTACCGTCTGGTCTTTTCTGAGCCTAGCGGCAATTTTTTCGCGTTGTTCTTTCAGCGACGCCATCTCATTGGCAATACTGCCAAACCTTTCCGCGTTCTTCACCGCACTGTCAGGCTGTTGGAGCAATACGTTGAATTCCGCTTCCAGTTCCTCAAGCCTTCGGTTGATTTCTCCCAGTGTCATGGTGGAATCCGGAAGAAGCCCTGTTTCCTCTACTGCCGCTTCCGTGATCTGACTGCAGATTGTCCCCTTGGAATCCATTACGGAATTGATTGCCGCCATGATCGCCTGCTGCAGAGGTTCTTCATCCATAGTTGGTGACTGGTGGCAGTATTTTGTTCCGTAGTCCAATCGGCTCACGCAACGCCAAACGACCCTCGCCTTTCCGTCCCGCTTCCATGTACACCTTCGATACAGGGTGCCGCACTCCCCGCACACCAGTCGCTCGGATAGGGCAAACTTGCTGGCATAACAGGAGCGGCCTGTAGAGGACATCTTTTTGGATGGACTTGCAGATGCCGATCTCCTGGTCTTTTCTGCCTGAACCGCCCGATATATTTCCCTGCTGATGATTGCCGGGTGATTATTCTGGATCAGATACATGGGAAGCTGCCCTGTGTTCTTTATAACCTTTTTGTTGATGCAGTCCTGTGTAAAGGTCTTCTGCATCAAAACATCACCACAGTACTTTTCATTACCAAGGATGCTCCTGATCTTGGAAATATCCCACTTTGCTCCGCCCGTCGGATTCAGCACCTTCTTCTCTTCCAAGCTCAGCCTGATCATCCTCAGGCTTGCTCCCTGCAGATACTGATCAAAGATGCTACGGACAGCCTCCGCCTGATCCGAATTTACCTGTGGATTTCCTTCGTCATCCAGATAAAACCCATAGAGCTTCTTGAAATTAACGGAAGCTTTTCCCTCTTTCATAGCCTGCCTCTTACCCCACCGGACATTGGCGCTGATGGACTCACTTTCCGACTGGGCAAAGGCGCTCATGAAGGTGATAATCAATTCCGTGTCCGTTTCCAGCGTATTGATATTCTCTTTCTCAAAAATGATGCCGATTCCCATACCTTTCAATGCACGAATGTATTTCAGGCTGTCCAGCGTATTTCTGGCAAACCGGGAGATGGACTTTGTCAGGATCAAGTCGATTTTCTTCTGGCGGCACCTGCGTATCATCCTGTTGAAATCATCCCGGTTTTTGGTGGATGTCCCCGAAATACCTTCATCCGCGAAAATGCCTGCCATTGTCCACTCTGGATTGGTCATGATTTTGTCCGTATAGTAAGTACATTGCGCTTCATAGCTGGACTGCTGTTCTTCCTCCTCTGTAGATACCCGGCAGTAAGCTGCCACCCGCAGCTGCCGCATGACCGTCTGCTGATCCATCTGCTGCTTTGCAGGTATGACGGTTACCGTCCTGCGAATATCATCCATTTTGTTCACCCCTTTCCACGATCTGGTCGTTTTTCAGTCTGATCTTTACATTCCCATTGCCGTCCACCAGGACAGCGGATATGCTCATTGCGATAAGATTGGCATCCAGCTCTGAGTGCGGCGCTTCCTTTTGAAACAGCCTTCGCAGCCGCTGGGTTTCGTACTCTCTGGGATCAATGTCCGCATACATTTCTGCGGCAATTTCCTGCAGCACCTCGCGGGCGCGGTTTTCATCCACCGGAAGTTGACCGATGAGTCCCTCCAGCTCGGATTTCAGTGTATCCAGCCTCTGGGATTGCGCGCGGGGCATTTGTGGTGTTACAATTCGCTCTGGATTCTGGGTAAGGCAATTCAGAAGATACAATACCTCGTGCTCTATATGGGGTGTAATCCGGAATCCGCACTTCCTTCTCAGGACGGTCTGTGCTTCCGTCTTCTGCACAGCAGGAGCTTTTTTCTTTCGTTTTTCCTCCGTGTTCAAGAAAACCGAGGCGTCCACCAAAACCGGGAAGCCGCTTCCCCCCAAATACCGGGTATCCGCAAGGATCCTTGCAACCATGTTCTTGTTCCATGGCTTATTGGGATCATACCGTACTGCGGTATCATTCATGAAATTCGCCAGTTCCTGAATACTGACTCCCACATTGTATCTGGAAAACAGGTGGGACACCCAGTGGCTTTCCGTAGCGTCAACAGCGATTCTCCCCGATTCCATTTTGTAGCCAAATGGCAGCTTTCGTTTTGTACCCATCATCTGACCGTCCTTTCCATGGATTCCGTCATCTCCAGCCCGTTTTTCAGCCGGAAGCGGACTTGTGTATTACTCTGCACTGTGATTCTGTCAATCAGCTCGCAGAACAGCTCCTCATCGAAGGCATCCAGAATCTCCGGCCCCGTCAGCAGCGTTTCCTGTAACTGCTGCGTTTGATCGATGACTTGATCATGCTCCAAATTATGGAGTTTCTCTTTCTGCAGCTTGGCCTTGCGGAGCCGCTCTGCCAGCTGATTGTTTTTGGTTATAAAAATATCAGGGTCAACCATCCCCTGCCTGTTCAGCAAGGATAGTGTGTGACTCTGATCTAAAATATCGGATATTTCCTTATTCAGTTCAATGACCGCAGGACTCCAAAGCATCTGGCGGTTCCGCACCAATATCAGATGCTTCACATAAAAGTCCAGCACTGCAGTGTTGTATTTAAGGTTGTAATATAGTCTCTGGAACGCCGCTTTGATTTCATTTTCAGGCACAGAAGGCATTTCGCACAGAGTATTGGATTCTTCGTGCTTTCTGCACACCCAGTACCATGTATTGTCAATTCTCTTTGACCTAAAAAGGCTGCCGCAGCACCCACAAGACAATTTCTTTGCAAATGGTCTTGCTCCCATATTGCGTGTCTCATTTCTTCGGCTTGACCGCAGCTGGGCTGCCTGGTCAAACATTTCCTGGGTAATGATTGCTGGATTACTGTTCCTGACAAAGTACATCGGGCGCTCGCCCCGATTGGGCTTCTTGATCCTGGGAATAGTCTCCGTCCTGTATTTCTTCTGGAGAATCGCATTCCCCGCATAACGCTCATTGGTCAGAATATAGTCTACCAGTTTTCTGTTCCAAATCCTTCCAAGTGCATTCTCTGCATTCAGTCTCTCCGCAATCTCTCTGGAATTCTTCCCCTGCAGATAATCCGCAAAAATACCATAGATCACGGGTGCTTCCTCCGGAGCAATCCGGAGGCCATCCTCACCCAGTCGGAACCCGGTCGCCGCGCGGCAGGTATTAAACGTGCCGCTCTCCATTCGCTTCTGGACGCTCCACCGCATATTTCGGGATATGGACTCGCTCTCCGCCTGTGCGCAGGAAGCAATCACCGCCGTCAGCATCTCGCTGGACACCATCTTGGTATCAATGTTATGTTCCTCGAAGAAGATGCTGATCCCAAGGGACTTGAGTTCCCGGACAGCCTCCAGGCATTCGGTGGTATTTCGTGCGAATCGGGATATGGACTTCACCAGCACCTTATCGATTCGTCCGTTCCGGCAGTCCGCAAGCAGCCTCTGGAAATCCTTCCGTTTTTTCGCGGAGGTTCCGGTGATGCCTTCATCGGCATAGATGTCCACCAGTTCCCACCGGTCATGGGCCGTGATCATTTCCATGTAGTGACTGTTCTGGGCAATGAAACTGTTGATTTGGTCATCGGAGTCCGTACTGACACGGCAGTAAGCCGCAACCCGCAGGACGATTCCTTCCTCCGGCACATTAGCTGGTATGAAAATCTGTTTTCTCGCCAGGTTGTCCCTTGCCGTTGTCATTCCTTCACCCCCTTATTAGCAACACACATTACCACACCTTTTCCGGAATAGCTAGTGTTAGTTCGATAATTTTATATAGAAAGAATCAGATCCGCACCGGTCTTCTTTGCAATCCGCGCAGCGATTCTGTTGGCCTCCTTTTTTGTGCAGTGACCCGCTGCCACCAGCTGACGCAGCAGGATAATGACGCTGCAATAATTCACATTGGCATTCATTGAATTCTCCTTAAAAGCTGCCCTGCCGCATCCATTTTAGATACAGCAGGGCGGCTCCCTTCTGAAATTTGATTGAACATATTGCCTGTATTCCGACACTACTTCCCCAGGCAAGGGCAGAAACGGAAACCGCGCTTGGCTGTGCGTCACGGGACTTGCACCCCTCCGAGGATCTCTCCGAGCTGCCCCCATTGCGTGTAACTGTGGCTGGGCAGGAGTACCAACGCTGGTGCTGTCATCGCGAGACAGGTCGGCCACGGCCTGTTTTCTGAACCAACGGACCCGCTAGCCACCTTCCTTGCCGCATTGATGCAGATGAACTGCACAGGTGGGTCATCGCGCGTTTTCCAATGTCGCTTGCCAATTCTCTGTCTTTGCATGGCACACCAGCGGATGTATTTCCGCTTCTGGATATGTAATTGAGAAGGTACAGCGAAAGGACAATGATAACCCCTTCACTTATAAGCCGATTTTCTGCATATCCGTATGACAAATCAGCCAATACTTCCCATAATATTCAATAACTTCTTTAGTTTTGACAATGTTTTCTTCCGTCGTCTGCTGATACCGGACTGGGTCATATTTGCCTTTGACGCATACTCCGCTTCTGTCATACCTTCAAAATAGATAGCGTGAATGAGTTCCCGTTCCGCCCTTGGCAGAGCTGCAATACACCTATGCAGCTGATTTCGAAGTTCATTGGCAAGTGTAATGGTCTCCATAGTCTCTGTTACCACATCCTGTAACCCCGATTCGCCGTCGATACCTTGACTGTCAATGGTGTTGTACGATACAACACCATTGTCCCTGTCCCGCTCCTCCAGATATCGTTCCCGACGATCCATTTTATAGTAGGCCACATACACGTTTTCCTCGACCTCAATCAGTTTGCCCTCAATGGGAATAAAATACTTTTCCTTATCTGCCATAGCGCAGACCTCCTTAGCATTGAAATTTGACAGGTTAATTCAAATTTCAGAAGGAGGTGCGCGAATCCTGTACAAAAACGCTGTAAAAGGCTTGTATAAAACAGAGAATTTTTTAGTATTCCCTATTCTTACACAGAAACGTGAGAAACATTCACAGAAAAAGCAACACCATTCCCCATAATCCCCTATCTTTTGATAACGGAACATCGGGAATGGTGTCGCAAAATTTAAGGGCGCAAGCAGCGGTTTTGCTGCCTGCGCCCTATTTAGAAGAGGGAGGATTTTTCGATGTTCCCCCAAGAATACGTATTTCAGCCGAAGAATTCCAGTTGTGCCTCTATGTATCAATGGTTCCTCCGGCCTTTACGCTTCTCTATATGGGTAATTTCAAAAAATTACAGGCTCAAAAAATCCTTGCGGTAGCTGACACCGAAGTATTCGGCAAGCTCCTTCATCTGGTCGTCCCGGATGGTGTTGATTCTGGGCAGGTGTGCAGTAAGCATATAGATTTGTGCTGCCTTTTCCACCGTTTCAATCAGGCCGAAGGTTTCGTCCATGGTCTTGCCCGCACCGTAGATACCATGCATTCCCCAGACAACCAGCCGGAATTCCTTCATCTTTTCCGCCGTAGCTTCTCCAATGGAGTTTGTTCCGCAGAGCATCCAGGGCAGAACCCCGATGCCGTCCGGGAACACCACGATGCACTCGGTACACATCTCCCACAGAGTATGGGTGAACTTCTTCTCGTCCAGCTCGTGGACGTAGTTCATAGCCAGAGTGTTGGTGGGATGGCAGTGCATCACAACCCGGTTGTCGGGGTCAACACTCAGACGGGCCATATGGCTCATGAGGTGGGCAGGAAATTCGGAGGTGAACTTGCCGCCGTCGGAGTAGCCCCACAGCAGCTCGGCAGTCTGTCCGTCGGCAGCGATGCGGACGATGCCCAGGTTGGTCTCGGGATCGGCGTCCACGTTCTTGAAGTATTTGCCGGTGCCGGTGACAATGAAAATCTTGCCAATAATTGCGGTTGCGTCAAAGCCCAGAGGGATGGTACGGATGACGTGATTCAGGTCAAGGTACTCCCCTACTTCGGCTTCGTTCAGCAGATAGCTGATGTTGCCGCCGTTGCGCTCGTCCCAGCCCAGGCGGTACATATTCGCGGTGGTTTTCCGCATTTCCTCCACAAAGGGAGCGGTAAAAATGTCTTTCATTACAATCAACCTCTCTTGCTCAGCACTTGATTCTCGTACTGTTTTACGGTCTGGAACCACTCACCGTCGGCAGGAGCGCCGCACTCCCGGCAATACTGTTCCCAAACCTTCCCGAAGGGCATGGTTTTCAGCTCCTCCTGCATGACCATCAGTTCCGTCCAGTTGCCGTCATTCTGCATGGCAGTGAGATCGGGGGTGCACAGAGCCATCAGCAGAGCTTTCTGAACATTCCGGAAGCCCACGGTCCAGGCGGAAATGCGGTTGATGGAGGCATCGAAGTAGTCGAGAGCTATGTCAACCCTGCCATCCAGACCGCCGCAGCGGACGATCTCCTTGGCGATCTCCTTGGTTTCGTCGTCCAGCAGCACCACATGATCAGAGTCCCAGCGGATGGGCCGCGTGATGTGCAGGGCGATCTCCGGGAAGAAGGCCAGCAGGGCGGGGATCTTGTCGGACACAACCTCGGTGGGATGATAGTGACCGTTATCCATCAGCGGGATGCACTTGTCTTTATTCATTGCGGCGTAGCTCAGGGCAAATTCCGCGCTGCCAACAGTATAAGCCTCCACGCCGATGCCAAACACCTTGCTTTCGATGCAGGGCTTGACCTTGGTGAAGTCGTATGGTTCAGAGAGGATCTCATCGATTGCTTCCCGGTAGCGGACTCTCGGCCCCAGCCGGTCAGCGGGGATATCTTTGAAGCCGTCGCCGGTCCAGATGTTCATCACGCAGGGCTGCCCCAACTCTTCGGCAAGGTAAGCAGAAATGCGGATGCAGGCCTTGCCATGGTTGATCCAGAATTTTCGGATTTCGGGATCGGGAGAGGACAGAGTCAGACCGTTGGCCTTGGGATGGGAGAAGAAAGTGGGGTTGAAGTCGCACCCGAGGCCCCGCTCCTTGCAGAACTGAACCCACTTTGCAAAGTGCTTGGGTTCCAGTGCGTCGCGATCTGCCCACTCGCCATCCTCGAAAATGGCGTACGAGGCGTGCAGATTCATCTTCTTGGTGCCGGGGCACAGCTTCAGCACCATGTCCAGATCGGCCATCAGCTCCTCTGGTGTTCTGGCCCGGCCGGGATAGTTGCCGGTGGTCTGGATGCCGCCGGTGAGGGGCTTGGTGGGATCGGTGTCAAAACCCCGGACATCGTCTCCTTGCCAGCAGTGCAGGGAAACGGGCACGGTTTTCAGCTTCGCGATGGCAGCGTCGGTGTCCACGCCGATAGCGGCATATTTGGCTTTTGCTTCTTCGTAACTCATTTGTCTGCCTCCATTTGTATTTTCAGATTGCCCAAAGCGGTGGCTTCAATGGGCAGGGAGATGACCTGCTTTCCGGTGGCTTCCTCTGTCAGATGGTTCAGGAAAGCGTTCTTTGCTCCGCCGCCTACGATGTACAGCTTTTCATATTGTTTTCTGGTGTTGGCTTCCAGTTCCTCAATAGCCTTCTGGTAGCTGACTGCCAAAGACCGGTAAGCACAGCGGAAATAGTCGCCAATGGTATGCAGACTGCCGCCTGTTGCCTTGTCAAAGGCAGCTTTCATGCTCTTGGGTGCCAGGAACTCCTGGGCATTGGCATCCACCAGAATGCCGCAGGTGCTTTCCTCCGCCGTTTTCACGATCTCCGGGAATGGTAGCTCCGGGCAGATGTCCCGGCGCAGCTCGTTGACCAGCCACATGCCCATGATGTTTTTCTGGTAGCGGTTGTAGCCCACGCCGCCCTCGTTGGAGTAGTTGGCTTCCTCGCTGGCCCTGTCTGTGATAGGTTTCGGGGTTTTCACGCCCAGAAGGGACCAGGTGCCGGAGGAAATGTAAGGCTGATTGACCTCCATAGGAATGCCCTCTACCGCAGAGCCGGTGTCGTGGGTGGCGCAGAGTATAACCTTGCAGTTACCGCCCACCGCTTCCGCGATTTCCGGGCGCAGATTGCCCAATACCGTACCGGGCTGGCTCAGTTTAGGGAACAGATGACTGGGATAACCCAGCGTATCGATGATCTCCCTGTCAAATTCGCCGTATTCGGCATTTACCATACCCATGGTGGTGGCGTTGGTATATTCCCGTGCTTTCACGCCACTAAGTTTCCACATGAGATATTCTGGGATCATCAGCAGATCGGTAACACCCTCCAATCGGCCGTTCAGTTTCTCGTGATAAAGCTGATAGATGGTGTTGAAAGGCTGGAACTGGCATCCGGTATGGCGGTAGAGTTCAGAAAACGACATTTTCTCATGGATCTGTGGAATCACCGCTCCCGTACGGCCGTCGCGGTATGCATAGACAGGATATACTTCCTCCTCCCCCTTCAGCAGCACATAGTCCACGCCCCATGTATCGATGGACAGGCATTCAATGGTGGGATATTCCTTGAACGCCTCCAAGATGCCCGACACCACATAGGAAAACAGCTTCCGAATGTCCCAGGTCAGGTGTCCGTTTACTTCGGTTACACCGTTGGGAAAACGGTATACCTCTTTTGTCCGCAAGACACCGCCCTCCTGCCAGCCTACAATATGCCGCCCGGAGGAAGCGCCGATGTCAATTGCCAGGTAATAATGCATTCTGAACCTCCTACTATTCATTTCCACATCAGAAAGTCTATCCGTTCCCATCTGTTCATCATTTTTGAATGTGTTCCCTAAATACTACTTTATGGTCTGATATTCATTGGAGAGAAAGACTTCTCTATTTGTGCCGTAAAAGATGTCAGGCTTGTTGCTCATCATCTTGCAGAACTCTTCGAAAATCCCCCAGCGCTCGGGGAAAATATCAAATTCATAGCTGTGGCCCCAGATATAGAATTCTCCTTCCTCTGCAGCAAGAAAACGCTCACCCATTTCAAACAGATTGTCCCACTGTGCGTGGTGATAGATGGAGCCCTGAACGAAATACAAATCCTTTTGTGGGGCAAAGCTCATAGTGGTCTCAACGGTTCTGGCATATCTAACACCGGTTTTTTGCCGAACGATTTCAATGGTGCGTAGATCATTTTTAGGAGAACTACATGGGTACGCAAATCCACACACCTCATAGCCTACCAGCTCGCTGAGATTCAGACGGTCCTGCTCTACTTGGCGAATGATCTCGTCATCGGGCAAATCGGGAAGAAAGAGATGGGGCAGAGAATGGGCTACCACTTCATGACCATCATAGATATAGCGAATATCCTCTGGCTTGTTCTTATAATGGGTAACCTCAACACCATCCCGTATCAAAGTTCCGTTCATGCCCAGCAGTTCAGAATTCATGTTGAAGGTACACTTGAGCCCATATCTGTTGAATATTTCTATTAACCGAATATCCTGTGATACCGCGTCATCATAACTGAATGTAAGGGCTTTCTTTTTGCCGTTCCACATGGTCATTATGCCTCCTGAATGTGGGTAATTTCAAAAATCAAAGGTTCAAAAAGTCCTTCCTCAACAGGCAGGTACTTCTTGGTTTTCTTGAAAATCGCCTCGACGTCCCGCGCCTGTGGTTACAACATTCAAGTCTGCTGTTTGACTGTGTCAACGAACCGCAGGAATGCCTTTCTGCCACTTTCTGTCCGCTTGTAGACACCGGCGTGTTCCAACACCTGCCGGAACACCTGCCCGACTTCTTCCCGCAAGATGGAAGCGGTATTCTCCGCCGTAAAGCTGTACCGGGTTTTCAGTTCCTCCACCCAGGGCGCGTGCTTAGATAGCACCGGGTCGGAAGTAATGTCCGCACCGCTGAGAATAGCCTCTTCCAATGCCGCCAGCTCTCCTTTCAGCCGGGAGGGCAGCACAGCAAGACCCATGACCTCAATAAGCCCGATGTTTTCCTTCTTGATGTGGTGCAGCTCGGCATGGGGATGGTACACGCCCAGCGGGTGTTCTTCCGTAGTGATGTTGTTGCGCAGCACCAGATCCAGCTCATAGTCCGCGCCCCGGCGGCGGGCAATGGGGGTAATGGTGTTATGGGGTTCGCCGTCGGTTTCCGCAAAGATAAACGCCTCCGGATCAGAGTAGCCCCGCCATGCGGTCAGTATCTTGTCCGCCATATCAACCAACTGATCCCTATCTGGGCAGTCCAACCGGATGACGCTCATTGGCCATTTGACGATGCCCGCTTTTACATAGGAAATCATTGTGCGGCTCCTTTCACTCGCCCTTGGCGGCCTTCCGGGCGTCCAGGCACAGCTGGGTAATCTTGCCCCAGTTGCCCGCGGCAATGTCCGCCTTGGGGCAGACCCAGCTGCCGCCCACGGCGTGGATGAAGGGGGCGTCGATGTACTCTCTGATGTTGTCGCTGTTCACGCCGCCGGTGGGCAGGAACTTCATGCCCACAAAGGGAGCGGACAGATTCTTCATGGCCTTCAGGCCGCCGTAAACATTGGCCGGGAAGAACTTGACCATTTTCAGGCCGTATTTCATGGCGCTCATGATCTCGGTGGGGGTGACGCAGCCGGGGGCGACGGGAACGCCATGCTCCACGCAGTAGCCCACCACTTCCTCGCTGAAGCCGGGGGAGACGATGAACTTGGCGCCCATTTCCAGCGCCAGCTTGCACTGCTCCAGATTCAGCACGGTACCGGCGCCCACCAGAACGTCAGGGCAGTTCTCTGCCACGGCCTTGATGGCCTCCGGCGCACAAGCCGTGCGGAAGGTGATCTCCATGGTATCGATTCCACCTGCCAGCATGGCATTGGCGGTGGGAACTGCGTCCTCCGCCTTGTCCAGAACGACCACGGGGACGACGATAGAGTTTGCAAATCTTTCCATTGCAGTCATGGTATACCTCCTAATTACACACCGGAACAGGTGAAGAATCCAAAAGATCCCAGGGGAAATCTTCCTCAACAGCACTCTGAAAATCAAATCGCGTATTTCTTCACGATCTCACGCATGTCTTCAAACTGCTGTTCCATATCCCACACCAGTTTAAACTGAGTACGGCTGCGATCCAAATTCTGCTCCGGATAGCAGACGCGGAAATAATTGTCGCCGTCCAGATAATCCGTCAGGAACCGGATACCACATTCCAAAGTCATCAGTCTCGCGCCCCATGGAAGATATTCCAGCTCCGCTTCTGTCAGTATGCCGTCTGCCCCCTGCAGGAAGCCTCGGGTGAAGACCTCATACAGCCCCAGGTCAAGATTCACCTTGCTCAGATCCTTTTCATCCTCCGCACTGTGATTCGCGCCAAAACGGATGGAATCGCCGAAATCGTTAATGGAAAGGCCGGGCATGGTAGTGTCCAGATCAATGACGCAAATGCCCTCATGGCTTTCCCGGTCAATTAAAATATTGTTCAGCTTGGTGTCGTTGTGCGTCACCCGCAGAGGAAGTACGCCTTCCTTTAGCGCGTTCAGGGCAACAGAACAGTCTGCCCGCCGATCCAAAACAAACTGGATCTCCGGCTGGACATCCTTCGCCCGCCCCAGCTTGTCCGCAGCCACCGCCGCCAGGAACTTGGAGAGACGATCCTCTGTATTGTGGAAATTAGGAATTGTCTCATGGAGTGTTTCCGCCGGATACCCATTCAACAGCCGCTGGAACCGTCCAAAGGTTCTCGCCGATGCCTCAAACAGCTCCGGGGTAGCAGACTGGTAGCAATCCGTGTTTTCGATAAAGGGCATCAGGCGCCAGACCCGCCCGTTTGCGTCCGTGTAGAAATCTCTGCCGTCCTTCGTCTTGACTACAGAGAGCGTTTCTCGTGTTGGGTCACCGCCATCCGCAAGAATTTTATTTCTCAAAAAAGAAGTAATACCCACAAAATTCTCCATCAGCTCTTCTGGATGAGGAAATGCGGCATTGCTCAGCCTTTGAATGATAAATCGGATAGCGTTCCCCTCTTGTGACTGGCAAACAGCACAAAACGTGTCATTGATATGACCCTTTCCATAGCGGTTCACGCTGAGAAGTATTTCCGGGAAAGTATAAGCTTCCAGCGCCTCCGGCAGGCCGGAAACCCCATTCTGTATGTATGGTAAACTCATTAAAAAATCCTTTCTGTCACATGTTTTCAACACAGCAACACTCAGATAGCAAATAGGCTGTGCAGCCATTTTTTTCATTGTCCAGCCACACATACCCATTTTTATAAACTCCTTTTGTTGAAATATTTATCGTATGTATTTGCTGATCTTTCTGTATTATTGAATGAAACGTTCCTGCGTCATTACAACTTTCTTTGTAAAAACGATCGCAATACATACGATTCCCAATGAAACACCTGACAGCAATTGCTGTCCATAAATTTTCAAGCCAAACAGTTCGTTTCCGTTTTTTTGAACGAACCCTAGTATGGTACTTCCGAGCATTGATGCAAAAAAACCAACCACTCCGCTCACGCAGTTCTGTATGGACATTGCATGAACAATATATTTTTCGGAGACATAATTGTAGCACATATTTCCCTTGTTCTGATTAATGCCTGCCATACTAATACATTGCAGTATTGTAAACACAACCACGCACCACCAATTTTGGGGCGTTGCAAATAGATTGAAGAAGTAAGCAGATGCAAACAAAGCCAAAGCTAAGCAAAATCCATTCGCATAGGAGGTCTTGTCCGAAAACTTCCCAAACCATTTTGATAATCCGATTCGGGACAAATTGCCTACAATGTTGATTATCTGCACCGCACCTACACTCAGCATCAAATCAGAGGTCTTGAATGTCCCCATGAACCCCATCGTCAAATAATAAGCTGCAGCCCAAAGAGATGTCAGAATCACCAGATTCCTAAAGTGCAGGTTTCCCAATGTATTCTCCCAAATCTCTCTAGGTTTTACAGTTTGTTCCTCAGCGGCTGGGGACGGTTCCTTCATTGCGATCAGGCAGCAAAAATTGCATAAATTTAAGGCCAGCATGATCATAGCAATAATCACAAAACTGGTTTTCAACTTCCCCTGGAACTCCAAGCAATCTACAAGATTCCCTACAGCAAATGTTAAGATCATTCCAACAATCAATGAAACAATCTCCTTGTTGGCTGAAAAGGCTCCACGCCGACTTGGCATAACAAAACCATTGGCCCATTTAAAGAATACAGTAGAAGTCATGTATTTCAGCAAATATGCAATGAGAAGGCAGCTGCAAACGAACACCGTTTTCTGAATCAATGAGAGGCCTAAAAAAGGGACAAAGTATATTGCGATAAAAAACAACTGGCTTACCGTATCAAACAGGATAACTGTTTTTTTGATATTACGAATGCATTGTGCAAACCGCAGTGCTGCTAACTGGAATAAAAACGATACGGAAATGAGGGAGGAAATGATACCTATGGTTGCATCCGACATACCGATTTCTGTCAGCAGTTTTGCAAGAAACACATCAGCGACCAAAACCGAGGTACAATACTCGAAGGATGCTTGTAAAATATAGGATGTTCTGGAACGCACATATTCCTTGCTTTCATATACCTCTTGCACCAAGAAACCACCTCATTATAAGTCGCCTTCCGCTTTCCGATTAATCCATCGCCCATTGGTAAAGTCTGGGATTGCAACAGGCATACCCCCCATGGCAATGGATGCTTCAGAGAGCGGCGTTACGCACATCCATACAGCAATATCATATACGTCAATCGGCGTGTTTGTCCCATTCGCTACAGCATCAAAAAACGCATTGCATACAAGCCAATCCATCCCCCCATGTCCTGGCATAACCCCATCCTCAAGATATTTCTTCCAAATCGGGTGATCATATTGGGCGTAGTATTCCTCTACATTTCCCCAATGCCCTTTCCAATCCTCATGGAATTGATTATGGGTTCCATCCAGAAAAACAGATTGATTGTCCTCTTGGTAGAGTCCTCTCGTTCCCTGAATATGAAGCCCACGAGAATAGGGTCGTGGAAGGGTCGTATCCAAAGTCAGCGTAATCGTTTCACCATGGGCGCACTTAAGGACTGTCGTCACCACATCTCCCTGAGTAAACTGCAGTTTATCAGGGTCACTCTCGCTTTCATTCTTTCGCACCAAATAGTCATGCAGCCCCGCTGCCTTTGATGCAAAAGATGAGAGAGACACCAGACGATTACCACGGTTGATATTCAGCACTCTGGAAATGGGTCCCAATTCATGGGTTGGGTAATTTTCACAGTTACGATTTTTGTAATTGCTTAAACGGTAATGCCGAAGTTCTTCCCCTTTCGATATCTCATCCCGTAGATCATGCTTGTATCCGCCTTGGCAATGAACGACTTCTCCAAACAAGCCTTGCCGCACCATATTCAGAATCAACAGTTCGTTTCTTCCGTAGCAGCAATTTTCCATCATCATACAAGGAATCTTCGTTCTTTCGTAAGCATGAACCAGCTGCCAGCATTCATCCACGGAATAAGCACCGCCAACCTCAATACCAACATATTTCCCCGCTTCCATAGCATCTATTGCGATTTGAATATGCCCAGCCCAAGAAGAAGTCACCAAAACAGCACCAACCTGCTGCATGGCCAGAATTTCTTTGTAATTAACGGTTGCAAAGGGCGTATATCCTTTTTCCTCAGCAATTACCTGCTGTGCAGCAATTGCTCTGTCTTCATAAGCATCGCAAACTGCAAGGATATGAATATCAGTACGGTGTAGCAGCGTATCCCGAAGCAAATAGGTTCCCCGCTGGCCATAACCGATCAGTCCAATGCTTATACATTCTTTCATTTTGAATCTCCTATCAATTATTTCATACTAATTCTTAATTAAAGACTTTAATTAAGAATTAGTATAAACAACACACATCAAACTCAATTTCAAAAACATTGCATTTCCCAAGATAATCAAACAAGATAGATTTAAGCCGCTTTTTGTACTACCATTTTTTATAGATGACTATTTTAAGGGTGCAAAACGTATGTTGTGAGTCCTAACTCTAATTCCACAATTTATTTTCTCTTCAGCAGAGCGAATTGTATCCATAGCTCTACTTAAAGCCACCACCGTGCGTTTTCATTCGTAGCCTGTTCAATGTACACGGCTGCCATAGAGGCAAAACCGTGATTCAGGCTTGCGGTAGGCTTTACATATTCCCACAGGGTTCCTGTAAGGTCTGCCATGTAAAGGAAGAAGTCCTTGCATTCCTGCAGCACCTGTGTCTTGTAGTTATATCGCAGCAAAAGCTCTAGACGCAAATAGTTGCCGACAATCGCATTGGAGGGATATACCTGCGGATAAACCTGCTCAACATCCCGTTTAGGCCCAAAGACTACGCGCATCTTTTCAAAGAGTTCCGCATCCGTTTCAGGCGATGCTACATCGAAGTAGAACGCATAGTACTGGCCCGTCTCGGTAGTATGACCGGTTCTCACAAGCTTCCCATCCTGATCCCGAATGGCATTCTCCTCAAAGAAGCTTCCGTTCCAGGCAAGATCTCGAATGGTTCTGCGCATTGTCTTTGCCTTCTCGGACAGCTCCGGAAGGTCATACAATTCTGCTGCTGCCTCCAACGCTGATGCCCATAGCATATTGGACGGATAATTGACCCCGGCAGTGTATTCCGGGTCGTTGCACTTACTACATTCGACATATACGCAACTTTCCAGATTTTCCAGAAGACCATAATCATTTTCGTATTTTTTGAAAAATTCTACTAGTCCCAGTACTTTTTCTTTGGATATCTCCCGCATCCGTTTATCACCGGTACGGTTGAAATAATTACGTAGCTCCAGAATATACCACATACTCCAATTAGGAATGTAAATTCCATCAAAGTGATCTGCTGGATAGCACATTGGTATCATACCCTCCGGCAGACATGGCGCTTGGTGGCAAAGGGCATAGTTTTCCAAAAAGCTCTTCTCAACAAGGTTATCGCCAGTGAGTAAAGCCTCAGTCCGTGCGGAAAAATAGCTGTCGCAAAGCCAGCCAGCACGCTCTCTGGAAGGGCAGTCTGTCAGCACATCCACCGCATTCTGAGCGAAGGTATTGATTGCTGCCCGGAAAATCCGATTGAGATCCGGATCACCAAAGTCATATTTATAGGCTGCTGTATCAGGATTCTCATAAACAATCATGGCAAAATTTTTAATATCAGCTTTTCCTGTTATTACAACCAACGATGCAAATCGCGCGCTATTTGCTTCAAAGTTCTGTAAATGATAATATCCAGCTGACAAAGTGTATTTAATGACGTTACTACATGAATCGCGAAAAGCTGGTACACATTTTCCTGTTGACGTATTTTCTATGACCTCATTGAAAACAATGTACAGCGTTGTATCGGTCTCTACCGTTATGTCCATGCTGAAAAAGCCCGTCAGCGTACGGCCAAAATCATAGGTTTTATAGGACATTGCGCCGATAATCTCATGTGTGCTCTCTTCAACCTCATGATAAACAAACTGGCTGACATCCCCGATGTCCTCCTCTAGCTCACAGGGGAGAAAACCTCTGTACGCAATGTTGTCGACCTCCGAATACGCACGGTCATGCCAGGGTTCCACGCTATGATCCAAGGAAATCCACCCGTGGGCAATTTCCAATGCGGGAAGCTTATCCAATTTCGGATAACTAACATACCGTGGCAGAAGCTTGTTCATCGCAACCGGTTCGATATCAACTGGATCCCACCCAGTAGTATCACCAGCAAAGAGTGCAGCTGGATTACGCTCCATGTGGTAAATCTCAGAAAAAGCACGCTGAAAACTAAAACGACGAACTTTTTGCACACGCTGGTGCAAATGATATGCGGTAAAATCATGTGATTGCGCAATAATATTCTCCCCACATTTTATTTGAGCCGCAAAGAAAGGCTGTTCAAAGACCGTATAGTAGGAATTGACATTGGCAGAATACACTTCTACAGCAATAACGATCTCCTTTCCTGCCCAATCAGCAAGAGCGTATTTATCTAACCGAGAGTATCCATGGGCAGCTCTCGCAGGGCCATAGCCAACAAAAGCACCATCGACAAACAACCGATATAGATTAGAAGCAGCTAGTTCCAGATAAGTATCGGCATTCGGCTTTAATGTACAAAGGTAAGCCACATGCACATTCTTTTCGTGTGACATATTCTTTGCCCAAATTGATTTCATAACTAGATTCCTTTCTCATTTTTATTGATTTTAAGCCAATTCGACTGACCGTTTAATTATCACTGTTTAATATCGCCGCAAACAAATTCTCTGTGAAACATTGATGCTGGTATAATGTGTCCCCATCCTTTTTCTCCCACACTATCCTTCGCTGTAGCTATAATAAACTTTTCAGAAAACATACGATAGAATTCAATTCCTGGTAATTATTCATAGAAAAATAATTGTAAATATGATATACTAAATCAACATTAAGTAAAGTGATTACTTTAGCTAAACAAGACATATATGCAAGAAGGGACGAGGAAGATGTACACAAAAAGCGAAGCGCAACCACATCAAAATATTGATACCACTTTTGCAAGCGGAAGAAACTTATATCTACACGAGGGTTTTTCTACAAATGTTTATAGTTGTACTTTCTATGATTTTGAGTTAGTTACGCGTGGAAAATGTCTTTTATATGTTGATGGTGGTGTCATTGAAGTCCAAAGTGGTGACCTATATATTGTCCCTCCTCACACAGCAAGACGTAAAGTTGTTTTAGAAGAAGGATCTTCAACGAGTTATTTAGCTGTACAACTTCCTGAGCTGAAAAGATATATGGTTAATTTATCCCCTAAAGAAGCTTTATTCGTTTGCAGACCTTCTGAAAAGACTATAAAATGCCTAGAAGATGCAATTGATTCTGCGGAACAATACCGTACTTATGAAGAACATAAAGGGGGAATTTCTATTTCCAATTATAGTAAAGGAAATACCTATTCTAGTCGAGTTCCTAATGAAGCAGAACTACGACAAATAGGTCTATTTTCATTGTTTATTTCTCAACTCCTGCACGATCATGGCGAACAGGCAAAATATGATACTGCTCAAACAAGTAAACATGAATATGTTAAAAAAGCGATGAAGTTCATTAAAACTAACTTCAAAGACGATATTTCTGTGGATAGTGTGGCCCAAAATATCGGCCTCCATAGAAGCTATTTATATAGTCTGTTTCAGGAATATGCTGGTATTTCTGTTTGCGATTATATTATTCAAGTTAGAATTGAGGCAGCATGTGATTTTTTGCGGCATGATAATATTCCTATAAAAGTTGTTGCTTTATCCGTTGGTTATAGTCCAATTACATTTGCACGTACTTTTAAGAAATACATGGGAATCACTGCTAGTGAATATCAAAAATTGCATACAAAAGCACAGGTTGATGAATAGCAAATACCATCGTCTTCTTTTTTACATTGGTACTCAGTTGTGCACCTAACTAATCTGAATAAAAATTGTACTACCATCAAATTATAAAGCAGTGGTTATCCAAAAAATCAGGTCGTTCTAATCCAGAAAAGAATATATTTATGCAAGTTTGCTAATGAAAAAGGATCCATCGATATAATTACCGATAGATCCTTTCTGCATTCTTTTATTCGATGAAGTTACAATGCAGGAATTATCTAACAGCACACACAATTATTTAGACTTTCCAAAATATTTCACCGAGTTGGCACACCAAAGATATCACCAGTGTCTATGCAAACAAAAAGTGCAAAAGATTCCAGTTCTTCTTCTAAAATCAATCATGCTCCTGACTAGTTAATCACAACCACAATCATTTTAAACTATGCAGTTGAAGAATAAGAAGTATCTTCCACACATTTGTTCTTAGTCTACACAAAACAAATTGAATCTTGTATCTTTCGTATTATCCCATCTCATAAAAGCATTTGGAATTAACTTTATTTAGCCATAGGATATTCGTTGCACAACAGCCGATAGGGCGCCTCATCTTCTTCAATCTCGGGAAAACGACCCACTGGAGGATTAAACCGGTTATCGCTATTGTCGTCATTGCACTGACTCACTTCACCCAGTAGCACGTGGCCAGTTCCCTCTTCCACGGAGAAATCATGGTATAGGTACTGCTGGATGAAAATGCTCTCGCCGGGAGTCAAACGGATCTGGGTACCTGCAGGAACAGTATAGGTCTTACCGTCGGTGTAGACAGTCACATCATTCTCATAATCTATTTCTTCATTGGGCAGGGAGTTATACACCCGGATCAACACATTGCCGCCGCCCCGGTTGATGATATCCTCGGTCTTGAACCAGTGGAAATGATTGGGGGCATACTGACCCTCCTTCAGGTACAGCAGTTTTTCTGCATAGACTTTGGGGTACTTATCTTCCATGGCGCGGTTTCCGTTACGGATTGTGATCAGAGAAAAACCAAACTTATCAAAGTTACCCAGGCCGTAATCGGTGATGTCCCAGCCCAGCATACAATCCCGAACCTCGTCATACTCGTGACCTGCTTCCTGCCACTGTTCAGGGGTCATATGGCAGAAGGGTGGCAGATAGCAGTGATGCTTCTGGCACATGGCTTCCAGCTCTTTTAAGGCTTTGTTAATGTCAGATCTCTTCATAAAATTCTACCTTCAGTTTATATACGTCTGTTTCTTCCAGTCTGCCTTCGGGACAAATCCGACAGGTCCGAAACCGATCGGCATCCGGTTCCTGCGCATCCACATGAGCAGGACCGCCACTGTGTGGATTTTCCGTCGGAAATAGGGCGCTGCTTATTGCTGCCAGGCACTAATCCAACTCAACACAGGTACAGTGTGACAAGCATACGCTTCATTCCAACAATCTGTATCAAGTATGTACTTATGTGAAGAACAAAGACGCACAGTTTGGAAATGAACCGCAATGCCGACTACAGGATTGCCTTCGGAGTCGGTATTGCTGCTCACTTCATTTGGTATTCAGTCGGGACATCTCTTTTGAGACAGCCCATTCTGCCCCGTAGTATTTTTACTGAATGTCGAATACGGAACGCAGGCGGATGGTCTTCGGGTCTCCCTCCAGGATCTTAACGGTCTTTGTACCGGCATTCATATCAAAATAGTTATCACTCAGAACAAAGTCGGAATCCGGAGAATCGATCTCCACATACTGGGCATACGCATCGGCATATACCGTAATCTCGTCGCTGTGAACCTCGCAGCGCAGCTTGGGATCCAGGAAGCGGAAGTACTTGGGCAGAGTAAACAGCACCGTTCCCTCAGATACGGATGCTCCATCCACCAGGAACGCAAAGCTCATATAGGTGTGATCCACGTCGGTCTTGCAGAAATCCATTTCCTCCAGCCATACGGAAGACAGTGCCGGCACGGTCATATCCGTGCTGCCTTCCTTAAGAACCTTGCCGGTATTGTCTCTCAGCGCCCATACTGCCACGCCGGTCACATCACTGCGAGTTTCATTGGTAACGCACAGCTGTGCCTTGGTTTCATAGTCGATTCGGGGATCCAGGGTGGGGAAATAGCGGGTATCACCTTCGCCGGTCTCCTTGCAGCTGATCAAAGTGGGGTTATAGAAGCGCTTTGCCACATAGTGCAGGGCTTTGAATCTTCCGTAATAGTCAATGCTGGACCAGGATGCGGTTGGCCAAATGTCATTGAGCTGCCAATACAGCGTGCCCATACATCTTCCTCGGTGTCTTCTCAGATGCTCCACACCATAGCGCATCGCCTCTGCCTGCAGAAGCTGGGATGCGTACAAAAGCGTTCCAAACTCACTGGGATACTTGTAGGTCTGAGACAGGTAGTTGAGGATCTTGCCGTTTGCCACGCCGTTTCTCTGGTGCATTTCCATCACACGGCTGAAAACATTTCTGTCCTCTTCCGGGATGACAGCGTTAATCGTCTTCTCGCTGGGGAAGGACTGGAAGCCAAACTCACTCAAATAACGGAAGAACTTTTTTCTGTATTCAGTAAAGGGCTTATCACCGTGCCAAACTTGCCAATAGTGGGAATCGCCATAGTTTTCATTTCTCGGATCCAAAAAGTGTCCGCAGGAACTTGGAGAAGAAGGAACATAGGGAATATAAGGACACAGTTCCTTCACCAACTCAGGTACCATGTCTTCATAAATAGCAAGATAGCTCTCCACAAGATGGGGATGCTTGTCCAGCCAGTTGATATACATCTCCTCCACCTCATTGTTGCCGCTGATCAGGGCAAGGGAGGCGTGGTGACGTATTCTTCTGAGATTATCGAAAAGCTCTGCCTTAAAGTTGGCCTTCATCTGATCTGTGGTGCTGAGGAGTACACAGGCAACCATCATATCCTCAAAGACCACGATGCCCAGTTCATCACAGGCATCGAAGAAGGCATCCCGGGGATACACACCCCCGCCCCAGACGCGGATGGCGTTGAAATTTGCATCCCGGCACTGCTTGATCAGCTTATATGTCTTTTCCGACTTGACACGGCTCAGAACATTATCCTCCGGGATATAGTCGGCACCCATAGCAAAGAAGCGAACACCGTTGACCTCATGGCAGAAGCATTCACCGTACTTATCCTTTTCCCGGATCAGCTTCAAAGTACGTAAACCAATGCGTTTTTCCTCTTTCCATCCGGCACATTCCGCGATCACGGTGTACAGCGGCTGTTCACCCAAGCCGTTGGGCCACCAAAGCCGGGGATTTCGGATCTCGGTTTCCTCATTTGCGGCAATGGAATAGGATTCACCATCCGGGGTCACCACAGTTACATTCACGTTGGCTTCCTTATCGGTGGTGACAAAGGGTGCTACAAAAACCTTACCGCCCTCATGGCGCTGGACGATATGGAAATCCGTAATTCTTGCGCTGTTCAGCACAAGCAGCGAAATATCCTTCCAAATGCCTGCATCGGGCAGTCTGGGACCCCAGTCCCAACCCATCATACAGTGGGCCTTGCGAATATGTCCGGCACCCACTGTGCAGTGCCAGGGTTCGTACACAGTCTCCTCCTTTTGCTTTTCGGTAATGTAAGGAATCGGCGGGTGGAACAGGATCGAGATCACATTCTCCCCTGCTTTCAACTGTGCGGTCACATCAAATTCATAAGTCCGATGCATATTGTCGGTATATGCAAGATGCTCCCCGTTAATATATATATCGCACAAGGTATCCAAGCCATCACAATGCAGCAGGACCGTATCGCCTGTGGGGGTAAAATCAAAGGTTTTCGTGAAAGTAAATTCATTGTCCAGCAGCTTCAGGGCATCCAGCTCATTCATCCCATAGAAGGGATCCTCCATCAGCCCTTTATCCAGCAAAAAGGAATATACACTTCCCGGTACGGTGCCTTCGCATTCATAGCCTGCACCGCACATTTGCCAAATTCCATTTAAACTAATTTTCCGCATAATTACGCTCCTGTTCTTTTAAAGAATACGAATTCATCAATACCGAAAGTTTCAGACCATTCATATTGGTTCCGTAATCAACATCAAAGACATTGGTAAAAGAATCTGTGGTGGATTTTGCCCGCTGTCTACTAAAAATATTCGATTTCATTATATGATCCGCAAGCGTAAGGTTTTTGAGTTTATCGTTGCATCGTTATTTTTCAATTCTTAAAAGCAAAAATCCATCGAATTCATAATCGTCATCTTCTAGAAAACACTCATGTGGGGACACAAATTCTAGGCAAGCACTCATACTTTATCTAGGTTTCAAATTCTATCTGCAAATGTATAGTTAGCCTATGTTTATACTTGACATATTTTGAAACGCATTCTTTCTTCTACCTCATTGAGAAAGGGAATAGATGAAGCTGCACCAGGACGAGATACAGTGATGGAGGATGCGCAGGAAGCAATCTCAAGTGCTTCTTCAACAGACTTTTCAGATGCAATAGCTGAAAGGAAATACCCTGTGAAAGTGTCTCCAGCGGCAGTAGTATCCACCACCTGTGCAGGATGGATTGCCTGATATATACGTTTCCTCCCCCTTTGATACATACTTCCTTCCTCTCCTAAGGTCAAAATCAGATTGCTTTCGGGGTACATCCGTGCAAAATTATCAGCAATAAAGTCTGGTTCCGTACTGCCAAATAATGCAGCACCTTCGATCTCATTACAGAACCACCAGCTAACATATTCCAACGGCAGATCACGTATTTTTTCATGAAATGGCGATGGATTGAAGGCAATTTGCAATTTCTTACCGTGAGCAATTATAAACGCATCCTCAAGGCAATCACACTCATTCTGTAGCAGTAAAATATCTCCTGGTTGGGCATCTCCCAAAAAAGTCTCGATATAGTCTGCCGTAAACATGTGATTCGTACCTGGATATAACATAATACAGTTCTGCCCTGTTTTATCCACCTGAATAATGGCATGCCCCGGAGACTCTGGCCGCTTACAGATTCTTCCAGTGTTCACACCTGAAGATTCCATCGTCTCAATCAAAAACTCGCTGCCGTTACCTGAGAAACCACCATGGAACACATACGCACCCGCTCTACCCAAAGCAACAGACTGATTCAATCCTTTTCCACCCGGAAAAATCTGCATAGCTTCGGAAGATAGCGTCTCTCCGGGTTGTAGAAAATGATCCACCTGGTAGACATAGTCGATATTCATGGAACCAAGATTGTAGATATTCATTTCATGCCTCCCAGTCTGCGGAACAGTTCCTCCATCAACGCATCCCTATAGATTTCATAGACATACGTGATAAAATGTCGGTTTGGATCGATGGCATAATGGCCATCGTATTCCGGAATGGGACTGGGGCAGAGTCTACCATGCATAAACCGGTAATCATCATTCATCAGCCATGCTACTGCGGTTACATCCCAGATTACTCGACTCCAAGGCTTTCCCCGTGCGTAGGACTCAGCCTCTTGAATAGTATTTCTAGCAAGATAATCTGCCAGAGGATTCTTATCTACCAGCCAGTAGTTTAATTCCGGGCCGGTAGTAATAAAGCGATCTACAACGCCAGTACAGGGCAACTGCACAACGGGTACGCCACATCCCATCACCACTCTAGCCGCGGCAATGTCCTGCTGCATATTGAATTCCTGCACGCCACGGGGCATATGGAGGCCTCTACCTCCAAGCCAGATAATAACTGTATTTTCCACCATCTGCGGATTCTTCAAAATTGCAGAGGCTACATTGGTAATGGCTCCGATAGCCACAATATATAAGGGTTTTTGCGGGCTATAACAATCTGCCAGAGTTGCCATAAAGTCTGCAGAATCAGATTCCACCGGTGTATTTTCGTTTGGCAGATAAGTTAGCGAGCCACGATAAACCTTATCCAGAAACTCCGTCCGTTCTGCTAATTTCAGAATTTTCAGTATTTCCTGATAACTGCGTTCCATACCATCCGCTGGAGAAGCGGAACGGCCGTTAATATAGAAGGGGGCGGCGCAAAAACCTTTGATATTTAGCTTCTCACCGCAGGCTAGCAGATAGGCAATCGCATACTGATCGTCGATTTCATTGAACGCATCTGTGTCCAGAATGACATCAACCTGTCCCTTTGGGGGCATAAGATTATTAATATACTGAGAAGTTTCCATAGGTATCCCTCCTTGGTTATAATAAATCAATAATCTATCTTATATATTAAATAATATTCAAGAAGCATACGGAAGCATTACAAAATGATTCTTTATTTGCTCTTTGTGATTGGGGAAATCTGTGGGAAATAGTGAAATCAAAATAATCCCAATCTCATAATCTTATTACTCTTTGCAAGAAGGAACAGGTGGCTAAATATCCTGTTCCTTCTTGCTATAGGGAGGAAAGAAAATGAAATTCAATACCATCCATAAAGATCTACCGACCATCTGATTCATATAGTGTGCAAGCAGCAAAGGTCGAGATGACATCCGGATTACTGCCGGCGGACCAGACGGACTTTAAACCGAGCGAACTGACAATTCGGGTATACCTGGCTTTGGGACGCTATCGCCCAATACCAAATCAAAGGTATTTGATGCATACTGGATTACAGCAAACTTATGCGATCAAGACTAAGTGTCTTCCGTCGTGTCCAATGGGAGATACTCTTTGAATATTTTACGAAACACACTACCAACTAAAAACAAATAGATTCCCGGAATAAATAACGGGAGTGGTGATATATAGATTAAAGCTACAACAAATCCTACAATAGCGATTACGCTAATAAGCGTTAACAATAGTACAATGGGGAACTTCCCTATTGTAATACGAAATGTGTTGCCAAGCAGCACCTTTATACAGTCATTAAATTTACTCAGATAAGCAAACCAAAGCTGTATCCAGCCCAATTCTATCAATAAAGCCAACAGGAGAAGAACATAGATGAAATCATTTACCTCTATATTACGAAGCAAAAATGCATTTACTACCCATACTACAATAAGGACTAATTCAATCACCCATAATAATGTTGCCTGCTTAAACTCCTTGCAAAAGCTTTTCCTGAATGTAGACAGCATTTTACCGTTCTCTTTGTGGATTGACTTCTCAGCTGTGAAGAACGCAGCTGTGGTCGCAGCACCGAAAGTTATTACAGGTATTGAAGTAACCAACCACAAAAGACCTAGCAAAAAATAGTCCACTATCATATTCAATTTTTTCATGAAAGGACTGTCATATTTCAAGAAATTCATGGTTCTATTCTCCTAATTAAGGCTGGAAATTTAACTGTTTTTACGATGCTACACCAAAAGGAAAGGTTGATTGTATATCAAAAAACATACAATCCTTTGCCTGACTTAATCAAAGCACTCTTCATAAACCTCATCAAGTGCCCAGCGGCTCTTGGGTTCCGGCTCTCTATATACCCATTTACCATTGGTGAAATCCGGGAACGGTACTGGCGCACTGCCAATGGCGATTGACTGCTCGGAAAGACAAGTGACTGCCATCCAAGCTGCAACATCATACACATCAATCGGCGTATTTGTTTGGTTGCGGACGGCATCAACGAACGCAAGAATCACCAACGCATCAATTCCGTTATGCCCGCCAAACTGTTTGTCTTTGTATTCCCTCCAAATAGGGTGATCATAATCATCGTAGTAATCTTCCACCCTATCCCAATAATGAGTCAGATAGGGGTTTCCGGCTACATCAATAAGTTCCTCTTCTCGTGATTTTCCAGCAATATAAATGCCATTGGTGTCTTCCAGCCAAATACCATTTGTTCCCTGCACGCGTCCATTGCGAGAGTAAGGACGAGGCAAACTGATACTGTGCTTCAGCGTGATGGTTTCACCGTTGGCACATTTGATCACCGTCGTAACCATATCTCCTTCGTTGAATGCTAAAGTAGGATTCACAGGTGCTCCCTGTTCGGCAAGCTTCTTGCGATAAACTTGTGCAGAACGCGCTTTAGAAGCAGTAGATGTGAGAGAGATAAAGCGATTTCCTCGATTTATGCGCAGAATCTTTGCAATAGGACCCAGTTCATGGGTAGGATATAGTTCACCATTACGGCGCAAATTATGATAGTTACGCTCTCTAAAATCGGTTTCAAGTTTACCAAGGTGATCATCTAGGAGGCAGTGCTCATATCCTCCCTCGCAATAAACCAGCTCACCGAATAATCCTTGACGAACCATATTCAAGACCATAAGCTCATTACGAGCATAGCAACAGTTCTCGAGCATCATGCACGGTTTTCCAGAGCGTTCAGATGCATGTACAAGTTTCCACAATTCTTCTAAAGATGACGCACCGCCAACCTCAATAGCTACATACTTACCTGCGTTCATACAATCAGTTGCAATCGCCAGATGAGAATTCCAAGATGTAGGTACAAACACAGCATCTATTTCTTCACATTTCAGCATCTCATGATAGTCTAAGAACACCTTTGGTGCTGGCTTACCGTTTTCTGCAAGAATGCATGTAATCAAATTAATTCGCTCAACAGACAGGTCGCACACAGCAACTACTTCCAAGTCGGGAATGTAATTGAAGGAAGCGAGCAGCGTCTCTGCTCGTGGTCCTAATCCAATAATTGCTACGTTTACTTTCCTGCTCATACAGTATGTCCTTTCATTCATGGTAATGTGATCAATAGGCTCAAGGAGTACAGCAACACTATTGGCACGCCACTATTTATGTTACATTAAGATAGAAATCAAACTAAAACTTCTTATCAGCCGTTGAATAATTTGCGAGCATTAAAACTAATGCAAAATAGATCGTAGTAGTTTTTCCTAGAAAATACCACATATTTCGGAAATGTAAGTTCATCAACCCTTGACAGAGCCAACAGTGAGTCCCTTGACAAAATACTTTTGGAAAAACGGATATGCAAGCATGATAGGCAGAATACCAAGTACCAGAATTGCCATTCGTGTACTCTGTGTCGGAATACTAGCCAGCAGAGCTTTTCCGTCTGGTGTTCCTGCTAATTGGGAATTTGCCTTTAAGAAGTCCAAATTTTTTTGCATCTTTTCCAAATAAGTCATAAGGGGAATCAAATCTGGGTTTCGAACGTAGAGAAGTCCGGTAAACCAGTCATTCCACTTGGCAACAAGCGTTGTCAAACCAACAGTTGCAAGTCCCGCTTTAGACAACGGCATAACAATTTGCCAGTAGATTCTCCAATCACTGGCTCCATCCAATCGAGCTGCTTCCATTAGAGAATCTGGGATACTAGTCTGCATGAAGGTTCTAAGAATGATCACATTAAAAGGTGCTACCAATCCGGGTAACAAGAATATCCAGATCGTATCACCTAGGTGCAACAAACGAACATTGACGAAATAAGCGGGAACGAGTCCGGCGCTGAACATTGTTGTAAAGAATGCATAAAATGCAAATTTGTTTCTAGCCTTAAAGTCCTTCAGACTCAAAACATAAGCAAAAAGTGACATAACAATTAGAGCCATCGCAGTTCCTGTGAAAGAATAGAAAACTGTATTGGCATAGGCTCTTCTGAATATTATGAATCAGCATGCCTAGATGGTGCTACTAGATGGCAGCAGATTCGGCATATCACACTGCCGCAGCTTCGCCCCATAATTTGTATCAACTTAATCCGTGCCGTTGGTGGTATGTTCTACTCTGACTTTGGTTTGTTCTACAACGTACCGCAAAATACAGGCGCGCTGTTCTCTGTGACAGACACGTTGGATACATATATTTACCGCGGCCTAGCTTCTTTGAACAATGCCGGTATGTCTACCGCTGCTGGCCTGTACCAGTCTGTGGTTGGACTTATCTTGGTTCTGGTTGCCAACAAGATCATTTCTAAGATTTATCCTGATGGTGCAATGTTTTAATCCGAAAGAGGAAAAGGTGGTTGTTGAACTATGAAAATAGCGTTTCCTTTGAGAATGCCTACTCGAAAAAAGCGGGCTTATCGCATCAATGAAATATCTAATACCTCTAACCTTGTCCTCACGATTGTGATGACTATTCTGGCAATTTGTACTTTAATTCCTGTACTGCTGGTTGTGAGTGTTTCATTATCCAGCGAAGAGGCATTATCACATGGTTATAAACTTATTCCAGAAGAATTTTCTTTGGAGGCCTATACCGTTCTGTTTAAGACAGGTCAAAGTATGGCAACGGTGACGGTATCTCCCGGTTCCAGCTGGTTGATGTACAGAAAATATGCCGCGCCGT
>ERZ827150.557-NODE-557-length-54760-cov-131.400055_pt1 | contig 54760 bp, 38 predicted proteins | sample MGYA00519779_ERZ827150 | MGnify/ENA primary metagenome ERZ827150 (study PRJEB31778, sample SAMEA3449267) | human gut metagenome | biome: human gut; feature: human-associated habitat; material: faeces | place: United Kingdom | collected 2010/2012 ...
CCGGGACAGTCTGCCGATTGACTCATAATGACGGAATTAAACGACTGTCCCTAATCTACAAATCGAACCAAACGCTGAAAATCCACAATAAAAGTTCGATAGTCTGTCACCAAATTGCACTCCGGGGAGCCTTCGTCGAGGCTCCTATTTTGTGGTGTGTGCGGTCGGAGGAAGAGGCCGAGGGCCGGGCCGGCATACAAACGGCGGACTGCGGACAGCATGCGGACGGACGGCAGACGGGCAACGGGCGACAGACGGCTGACGGAGAAAAAACGGGGCGGCGGCTTTGATGTGTCGCCGATTTGCCGTAATTTTCGAATGCGATTCACTTTTTTTCAAACGACACTGCATTATGAGAAAGGATTTCGGAGCTAAGAGCTGGCTCTATCCCATGCCGGTACTGATTGTGGCGGCCTACGACGAGCATGGTGTGCCCAACGCCATGAATGCCGCCTGGGGCGGGATGTTCACCGACGAGACCGTCGGCCTCTGTCTCTCGGCCGGGCACAAGACCACGAAAAACATCCTCGCCACGCGCGCCTTCACCGTCAGCATGGCCACCGTCGAGACCATCGAGGCGTGCGACTATGTGGGCATCGTCTCGGGCAACCGCGTGGCCGACAAGTTCACCCGGGCGGGGTTCCACGCCACCCGGTCGCCGCACGTCAACGCCCCGCTCATCGACGAGCTGCCGATGACGCTCGAGTGCGAGCTGCTCGCGTTCGACCCCGAGAGCTGCCATCTGACGGGGCGCATCGTCAACATATCGGCCGACGAGCGCATCCTCACCGACGGGCAGATTGACCCGGCGCTGCTGCACCCCGTCACCTACGACCCCGTCCGCCTCGAATACCGCGCGCTGGGCGCCCCGCTGGCCAAAGCCTTCGCCTGCGGCAAACGGCTCGACGCGGCGAAAAAGTGACCCGGCGGGGTACGATTCCCCGAAAAATCGATAAATTTGCCGCATGACTGCACTCTATCACGACATCATCTTCGGCCCCGTCCACTCGCGGCGGCTCGGCCTCTCGCTGGGAGTCAACCTGCTCCCCGTCGAATCGAAACTCTGCAGTTTCGACTGCATCTACTGCGAATGCGGCTGGAATGCCGAGCACCCCGGAGCCCGGCGCTTCAACCCCCGGGAGGCGGTGCATGAGCACCTCGCAGCGACGCTCCGCCGCATGGTGGCCGACGGCACGCCGCCCGACGTCATCACCTTCGCCGGAAACGGCGAGCCGACGCTCCACCCCCACTTCGAGCAGATTATCGACGATACGCTCCGTCTGCGCGACGAGCTGTGCCCCACGGCACGGGTCTCGGTCCTCTCGAACGCCACGCAGCTCCACCGTGAGGAAGTGCGCCGCGCCCTGCGCCGCGTGGACAACAACATTCTGAAGCTCGACTCGGCCTTCGACGCCACCGTACGGTTAATCAACAACCCGCAGAGCCCCGACTACCGTGTGGCACGCATCGTGGAGCAGATGAAGCTCTTCGAGGGGCAGCTCATCGTCCAGACGATGTTCCTGCGCGGCGAGTGCAACGGACGGCGGGTCGACAACACCACCGAGGAGGAGGTCTCGGCCTGGCTGCGCCTCATCGGCGAGATTCGGCCGCGGCAGGTGATGGTCTACTCGCTCGACCGCGACACCCCCTGCCCGACGCTCGAAAAGGTTCCGCGCGAGGAGCTCCGTGCCATCGCCGCACGGGTCGAGGCGCTCGGCATCGCCTGCTCGGTAGCCTGACACCCCGCAAAAGACGACACACCATGCAGATACTCCTCTCCTGCGCCAAGACGATGTCCTCCGAGGGTTCCTTTGCGGCGCCCCGCACGACCACACCGCGCTTTCTCCGCGAGGCCGAAGAGCTGGCTGCCCGCATGGCCGCCCTGACGACCGACGAGCTGTCCCGCCTGCTGCGCGTGAACGGCACCCTGGCGGCCGAGAACCGGCAGCGCTACCTCCGCTTCCACGACCCCGACGGCGAGGCCGTGGCCGCGCTGGCCGCCTACACGGGCATTGTCTTCCGCCACATCGCCCCCGAGCGCTTCACGGCCGACGACCTGCACTATGCCCAGCAGCACCTCCACATCACCTCGTTCCTCTACGGACTGCTGCGGCCGCTCGACGCCATCCGCCCCTACCGGCTCGAGGGCGACGTGCGGCTGCCGGGGCTCGACGAGCCGCTCTTCGACTTCTGGCGCACGCGGCTGACCGACCCCCTCATCGAGCAGGTGCGGGCCGACGACGGCGTGCTGGTCAATCTGGCCAGCGCCGAGATGAAGCGTCTCTTCGACTGGAAGCGCCTCAGCCGCGAGGTGCGGGTGGTGACCCCCGAATTCCGCATCCGCGAAGGGGAGCGGCTGCGCACCGTGGTCGTCTATACGAAGATGTGCCGCGGCGAGATGACCCGTCGGCTGCTCTGCGGCCGGCTGCGCGAACCCGACGAGCTGAAGACCTTCGACTGGGAGGGGTTCCGCTTCGACCCGGCGGCAAGCCGCGGCGACAGCTGGTGCTTCACGCTCGGATAGCGGTCCGGCAGCGAGCCGACAAAGGCGCGGCGGCATTGCGGTGGCTGGGACCTCCCGCCCAGACAGCATCCCGGCGGCACGAAAACAGTCCGGAAACAACGCGGCAGCAACCTGGCAGCACGGCGGCGCCTCCCGCCCAGACAGCATCCCGGCGGCACGAAAACGGCCCGGAAACAACGCGGCAGCAACCCGGCGCACGCACACCTTCCTCAGCCGCAGATACGAACAAGGGCGGCATCGATTCTTCCCCGATGGGAAGGAGCGATGCCGCCCTGTTTTGTCGTATGGTCCGCGCCGCCGCTACCGTCCGAGCAGCGCGCGCAGAATCGCCTCCTCGTCGTAGCCGCAGAGGGCGTAGAGCTGGGCCGGCGTGCCGTGCTCGACCCATGCGTCGCCCACGCCGAGCGCATGCACCTCGACCTGGTAGCCGCGCCGGTTGAAGAAGGCCGCAACGGCCTCGCCCACACCGCCGCGCAGCGAGCCGTCCTCGACGGTCACCACCCGCTTGAAGGTGCGCCCCACCTCGTCGAGCAGCTCCTCGTCGAGCGGCTTGACGAAGCGCAGGTCGTAGTGCGCCGCCTCGACCCCCTCGCGGGCGGCCCGTTCGGCGGCGCGGGCCGCGAAGTTGCCCACCGGCCCGACCGTGAGCAGCGCCACGTCGCCCCCCTCGCGCAGCCGCCGGCCGCGCCCCACGGGAAGCGTCTCGAAGGGGCAGCCACGCCACGGGGCGCCGACTCCGTTGCCGCGCGGATAGCGGAGCATGAAGGGTCCGCCCCACTGCAGCGCCGTGTACATCATGTTGCGCAGCTCCGTCTCGTTCATCGGCGCGGCGATGACCAGCCCGGGAACGGTGGCGAAGGCGACCATGTCGAACAGACCGTGGTGCGTCACGCCGTCCTCTCCCACGATGCCGCCCCGGTCGAGGCACAGCACCACGGGCAGATGCTGTATGGCCACGTCGTGAATCACATTGTCGTAGGCGCGCTGCATGAAGGTCGAGTAGATGTTGCAGAAGGGGACCATCCCCGCGGCGGCCAGACCGGCCGAGAAGGTGACGGCGTGGCCCTCGGCGATGCCCACGTCGAAGCAGCGCTCGGGCATCTCGCGCATGAGGATGTTCATCGAGCAGCCCGAGGGCATGGCCGGCGTGATGCCCACCACGCGCCGGTCGAGCCGCGCCAGGTCGAGGAGCGTCTCGCCGAAGACATCCTGGTAGCGCGCCGTGCCCGACGGTGAGACGATGCGCTCGCCCGTATCGAGGTTGAAGCGCCCCGGGGCGTGCCATACGGGCTGGTCGTGCTCGGCCGGCAGGTAGCCCTTGCCCTTGACCGTCATGACGTGGAGCAGCTTCGGGCCGCCGATGTCGTGCAGGCCGCGCAGCGTGCGCACCAGCTCCTTGAGGTTGTGGCCGTCGACCGGGCCGAAGTAGCGGAAGTTGAGGCTCTCGAAGAGGTTGCTCTTGTTGAGCAGTCCCTGCTTGATGGCGTTGCCCGTCTTCTGGCAGAGGCGCAGCAGCCGCGGCGTATGCGACAGCACGCCCCAGAGCCGCTGCTTGAGACGGTTGTAGTGGACCGAGGTCGAAATCTTGAGCAGGTAGTTCTTCAGCGCGCCGGTGGCCTGGTCGATGGCCATGTTGTTGTCGTTGAGAATCACCAGCAGGTCGGTGCCCTTGCTCGCCCCGGCGTTGTTGAGCCCCTCGAAGGCCAGACCGCCCGTCATGGCGCCGTCGCCGATGACGGCCACCACCTTGCGCCGCTCGCCCCGCAGCTCGGCGGCCTTGGCCATGCCGAAGGCGGCCGAAATCGAGACCGAGGCGTGGCCCCCGCCGAAGGCGTCGTACTCGCTCTCGGCCATGCGCGGGAAGCCGCTGATGCCCCCCAGCTGCCGCTTGTGGCGGAAGGCCTCGCGGCGGCCGGTGATGATTTTGTGGGGATAGGTCTGGTGTCCCACGTCCCAGACAATCTTGTCGTCGGGCGTGTCGTAGACGTAGTGGAGCGCCGCGGCAAGCTCCACGGCACCGAGGCTCGAGGCCAGGTGGCCGGGGTTGACCGAGCACTGTTCGATGATATAGTGGCGCAGCTCGTCGCAATAGCGGCGCAGCTCCTCTTCGGAGAGGCGCTTCAGGTCGCGCGGCGAGTCGACTTTGTCAAGCAGTTTGTAGTAATCGGAAGGCATGTCTGTACAAAAGCTGTACAAAGATAGTGATTTTTGCGAAACGCGTGCATGCCGGCCCCATTTTCGCCCGTCGGAGGGTGCGGCAGGGTGCGGGAAGGGGCCGGCAGAGGAATCGTCCGACCTCGGGCGAATTGGAGCTTCCGAATAGCGATTTTTTCCGAAAAAATTTCCTATCTTCGCAAAACGATAACTGTCATCTTGCATGAAATACAGACGAATTCTTCTGAAACTGAGCGGTGAATCGCTCCAGGGTTCCCAGAAATACGGGCTCGACCCGGCACAGCTCCAGTCCTACGCCGAGCAAATCAAGGCGGCTGCGGCCGAAGGCTTCCAAATCGGCATCGTCATCGGCGGCGGCAACATCTTCCGCGGGCTGAGCGGCGCCAAGCGCGGCTTCGACCGCGTCAAGGGCGACCAGATGGGGATGCTGGCCACCATCATCAACTCGCTGGCACTCCAGTCGGCGCTCGAGGACAACGGCGTCAAGGCGCGCGTGCTCACCTCGATTCGCATGGAGCCCATCGGCGAATACTACTCCAAGGCGAAGGCCATCGAGTATCTCGAGGCGGGCGAGGTGGTCATCATCGGCGGCGGCACGTCGAACCCCTACTTTACGACCGACTCGGCGGCGGCGCTGCGCGGCATCGAAATCGAGGCCGACGTGCTGCTCAAGGGGACGCGCGTGGACGGCATCTACACGGCCGACCCCGAGAAGGACCCCACGGCCACGAAGTTCGACCGCATCTCGTTCGAGGAGGTGCTCGACCGCCGGCTGAAGGTGATGGACCTGACGGCCTTCACGCTCTGCCGCGAGAACGGGCTGGGCATCGTCGTCTTCGACATGGACACGCCGGGCAATCTGGGCAAGGTGCTTGCCGGAGAGCCCATCGGCACCGTCGTCGGACGATAACGCCGCGCTGCCGCCATGCGGAAGCGGAGCGATACCGACCCCGCCCCCAGGGGCCCGGAGCCGAAACCCGAGGCAAGGGACGCGAAGACGCAACCCGGGGCAAGGGAGCCGGAGGTACGACCCGATGCGATGACGCCGGAACCAGCTGCAAGGGACGCGGAGGCACAACCCGGGGCAAGGGACGCGGAGGCGCAACCCGGGGCCATCCGGGAGCAGGCCGAAGAGGGCAGAGGAGGCAGAGGCCGCCGGGAGGTATGCTATCTGCGCCGCCACGCATGGGCCGTCGGCCGGCTGCTGTGCGGCGCGGGGGCGCTGGCGGTACTCGGAACGCTGCGCGGCGAGGTGCCGCTGCTCTTTGCGCTGCTGGCCCTTTGGGGCGCTGGCGAGCTCCTCTACGGAGCACTCCGCCGCCGGGAATAAGGGCGGCGAATAAAGAGGTGCAGGAAATAATAAGGGGCGCCGGGGATAAGGGATGCCGAAACCGGCACGTGACACCGGGGAGGGAAGGAACAGCCGACCCGCCGGAAGGGAGCGGAGGATGGACCAACCGCAGGGAAGGCACTCGACCCGCCGGAAACCGAGCCCAAAATGAACCAGACAACCAGACAAGAAACGAATATGGCAACAAAAACCAAAAAGAGAAGCAACAACACGCTGTGGCTCCTGCTCGTACTGCTCGTCGTCGTGGGCGCCCTGGTCTATCTGCTGCCCGATGGCGGCGAAAAGAGTACGGCCGCCGAGGGGGTGACCACCGAAACGGCCGCCGCGACGGAGGAGGAGATGCCCGTCGAGGCGACGCGCGTCCAGGTGGGCGACATGGCTCCCGACTTCACCGTCGAGATGTTCGACGGCAGCCGCACCACCCTCTCGTCGCTGCGCGGCAAGGTCGTGCTGCTCAACTTCTGGGCCACGTGGTGCCCGCCCTGCCGCAAGGAGCTGAAGCGGGTACAGCACGACGTCATCGACCGCTTCGCCGGCCGCGACTTCGTCTTCCTACCCGTATCGCGGGGCGAGGAGCGCTCGGCCGTCGAGGCCTTCCGCCGCAAGACGGGCTACACCTTCGCCATGGGGCTCGACCCCGACCAGCAGGTCTACGACCTCTACGCCGAGAACTACATCCCGCGCAACTTCCTCATCGACCGCGACGGCCGGATTGTCGCCCTGAGCGTGGGCTACGAGGAGCAGGAGTTCGATGCCCTGCTGGCCAAGATTGAACAGACGCTCGGCAACTGACGGCGCAACACACTACGAACAACAATACAACAAACGCATAAAAACATGGATACCAAAACGATTCTCAACGAAGCCTCCGCACGCATGCAGAAGGCCATCGACCATCTGGAGGAGGAGCTCATCAACGTACGCGCCGGCAAGGCGTCGCCCACGGTGCTCAACGGAGTGATGGTGGACTACTTCGGTTCGCAGGTACCCGTATCGGGCGCCGCGAGCGTCACGGTTCCCGACGCGAAGACGATTCTCATCCAGCCGTGGGACAAGAAGATGCTGCGCGTGATTGAGAAGGCGATTCTCGACTCGAACATCGGACTCACCCCCTCGAACAACGGCGAGCAGATTCGCCTGACGATTCCGCCGCTGACCGAGGACCGGCGCAAGGAGCTGGTCAAGCAGGTGCGCGGTGAGGCCGAGACGGCCCGCATCAGCCTGCGCAACGCCCGCCGCGACGCGGTGGAGGCCTTCAAGAAGGCTCAGAAGGAGGGCATGCCCGAGGATGAGTCGAAGGATGGCGAGACGCAGACGCAGAAGCTGCTCGAGAAGTTCACCAAGCAGCTCGACGGCGTTCTGGAGCGCAAGGAGAAGGAAATTATGACCGTCTGAGTCAGGCCCTTCCCGAGGCAAGCTCCCGACGGGGTATCGGGCATAAGGTCGCCGCAGCCGAAGAGAGCCGGTGGCAGCCGACTGCTGCCGGAAAGGCTTCGACTCGTTGTCGAAAGACCGCCCGTCCCAGCCAACAAAACGCAAAATGAAAGCACCGCCCCTCACAATGGGGACGGTGCTTTTTTCATGTCCGGTGGTTCCATCTCCGTATCCGCGCCAGCCGCCGAAAGGCACCACGCCGCGGCTCGCACCAAAGTCCCGCCACGGCCGACAAGCGGACCCGCGCCGCAGCCCACATCAAGGGCCCGGCGGAGCTTCCCTTCCCGCACCCTCCATCCGAAAGCGGGCGGAACCCGGGGTATCCGCGAAGCCCCCCCAAAAAACGGCAGGCAGAGGCCAAACGGCATCCGGGCATGGACCTTTCCCTCGCCACTCCATCCGGAGCGGACAGAAAACCGGAGGCTCCGGCAAAGGCCGCAAACAGAGGAGAAGGAGGGACGGAGGGGAAGGAGGGGAAGGAGGGGAAGGAGGGGAAGGAGAAAAGGGGGAAGGAAACCAGAAAGCAGGAAAGCAGAAAAGCTGGGAAGCAGGAAGCCGGGAAGCCGGGAAGCCGGGAAGCCGGGAAGCGGGCGGAGGCATAAAAAAACGGAGGCGCACCGTCGGGTGCACCTCCGCCTGCGGCTCTCAGCAGAGCCTTGCGTATCGGAATTACTTGTTGCGGTAAATCTTCTTGTAGCCGTAGATAGCCTCGTCGCCGAGCTCCTCCTCGATACGGAGCAGCTGGTTGTACTTGGCCATACGGTCCGAACGCGACATCGAGCCGGTCTTAATCTGGCCCGAGTTGGTAGCCACGGCGATGTCGGCAATCGTCGAGTCCTCGGTCTCACCCGAACGGTGCGAGGTTACCGACGTGTAGCCGGCGCGGTGTGCCATCTCGATGGCGTCGAGCGTCTCGGTCAGCGTACCAATCTGGTTTACCTTGATGAGAATCGAGTTGGCGCAGCCCATCTCGATACCCTTCTTCAGGAAGTCGACGTTCGTTACGAAGAGGTCGTCGCCCACCAGCTGGCACTTGTCGCCGATTTCGGCCGTCAGCAGCTGCCAGCCTTCCCAGTCGTTCTCCGACATACCGTCCTCAATCGAGTCGATGGGGTACTTGGCAATCAGGCCCTTGAGGTACTCTACCTGCTCCTTCGAAGTGCGCTTTGCACCCTTCTCGCCCTCGAATACCGTGTAGTCGTAGATGCCGTCCTTGTAGAACTCCGACGAAGCGCAGTCCATGCCAATCATGACATCCTTGCCCGGAACATAGCCGGCCTTCTCGATGGCCTTGATAATCGAATCCAGAGCATCCTCCGTACCGTTCAGTGCGGGAGCGAAACCGCCCTCATCACCTACAGCCGTCGAAAGACCGCGCTCGTGGAGCACCTTCTTGAGGTTGTGGAAGACCTCGGCGCCCATGCGCAGACCCTCCTTGAGCGAGGGAGCGCCCACGGGGCGAATCATGAACTCCTGGAATGCGATGGGGGCATCCGAGTGCGAACCGCCGTTGATGATGTTCATCATCGGAACGGGCAGCGTCTTGGCGTTGGCACCACCGATATAGCGGTAGAGGGGCATGCCGAAGTAGTCGGCAGCAGCGCGGGCCACGGCCAGCGAAACGCCCAGGATGGCGTTGGCGCCGAGGTTCGACTTGGTCTTCGTGCCGTCGAGGGCAATCATCGCCTTGTCGATGCCGACCTGGTCGGAAACGTTCATGCCGATGATGGCGGGGGCGATTACGTCGTTGACATTCTGCACGGCCTTCTGTACGCCCTTGCCCAGATAGCGGCTCTTGTCGCCGTCACGGAGCTCGAGGGCCTCGTTCTCACCCGTCGATGCGCCGCTCGGAACAGCTGCGCGACCGAAGGCGCCGGATACGGTACGAACTTCGACCTCAACGGTCGGATTGCCTCGCGAGTCGAGGATTTCCCTTGCGTGAATCTCTACAATCTGCATAGTCGTAATAATTTTATGGTTTGAATAACTTAATTTCCAATCGGTTTCGTGCGATTTGCACCGCAAAGGTACAAAATTATCGGGAAAAGAGTATTTCCTCTCCGTTATTTTTTCACACAAAGCGGGCCGCAAATTTGGCAATTCGCCGCAAATTTCTATCTTTGTTCCCCAACATCAACCCGCAAACCCTTAAAAAAACGCCTCAGGCATCCCGCCCATGCGCAAAGTTCTCTCCTTTTCCCTGCTTCTGATGCTGGGACTCGTCGCCTCGCAGCTGCTCCCCGGAGTGCTCGGCGAGGGCTACGCCGCCTTCAAGACCGGCTCCGACACGCTGCTCTACATCTGTCTGGCCTTCATCATGATAAACGTCGGACGTGAGTTCGAAATCGACAAGTCGCGCTGGAAGAGCTATACGGCCGACTACTTCATCGCCATGGCCACCGCCGCGCTGCCGTGGCTGCTCATCGCCCTCTACTACGTCTTCGTGCTGCTCCCCTCCGACCTCTGGAGCTCGCCCGAGGCGTGGAAGGAGAACCTGCTGCTGAGCCGCTTTGCGGCCCCCACCTCGGCCGGCATCCTCTTCACGATGCTGGCGGCGCTGAGCCTCAAGTCGAGCTGGATTTACCGCAAGATTCAGGTGCTGGCCATCTTCGACGACCTGGACACCATTCTGCTGATGATACCGCTGCAGATTATGATGATAGGGATGCGCTGGCAGCTCTTCGCCGTGCTGCTGGTGGTCATCGTGCTGCTCACCTTCGGCTGGCGGCGGCTCGGGCACTACGACGTGCGGCAGGACTGGAAGGCCGTGCTGGGTTACGCCGTGGTGGTCTTCGCCGCCACGCAGATGGTCTATCTGGTGACCAAGCACCTCTACGGCCCCGAGCACAGCATCCACATCGAGGTGCTGCTGCCGGCCTTCGTGACGGGCATGGTCATGCGCCACCGCCACATCGACACCCCCGCCGAGCAGCGCGCCTCGACCGGCGTCTCGTTCCTCTTCATGTTCCTCGTGGGGCTGAGCATGCCGTTGGTCACCGGGGCGCCCCATCCGGTCGAGAGCCTCGCCGGAGGCCACTCGGTCACCGGTTCGCAGCCCGTCATGCCGTGGGGCATCATGCTGCTCCACGTGGTGGCCGTCTCGGCGCTCTCGAACCTAGGCAAGCTCGTGCCGATGTTCTTCTACCGCGACCGACGCAAGAGCGAGCGTCTGGCCCTCTCGATTGGCATGTTCACCCGCGGCGAGGTGGGAGCCGGCGTCATCTTCATCGCCCTGGGCTACAATCTGGGCGGCCCGGCGCTGATTATCTCGGCGCTGACGCTCGTGCTGAACCTCATCCTCACGGGCGGATTCGTCGTCTGGGTCAAGCGGCTGGCGCTGCGCTCGGCCGCACCCGAGGAAGGCCCCGCAGCGGGCTCCGAAACGGCCGCCTGAGCCCAGCTCTACCGCCCGCGCCCGACCGACCTGCCGGTACGGACTTGCCGACCGGTACAACCGACCTTCATCGATGCGGCCTCGCCGCCCCCGCCTCGGGCAGGGCAACATTCCCGACCGACCGGCTTCCTCCAACATAGGCATAAAAAGCCCCGGACCCTGCTGCGGGTCCGGGGCTTTTTCCTCGAAGTCCGGGGCTTTTCCCTCGGAGTGCGGGATACGCACGGCCGCCAAGATGCGGCATGCGGCACGCCCGGGGCTTTTCGTCGGGATGCCGCAGCCGGCGCAACCTGTTCAGAGCACCGCCCCGGCGCAACCTGCCCAGAGCGACGCGCCGGGGCCGGGGCGCCGTTCTCAGAGCGCCGTAAGGCGGTAGTCGCCGGCACGCTCCGCAACCACGCGCTGCAGCTGCTCGACGGTGATGCCCTCGGCACAGCGGACCGTCGCTACGGGCGGCTCCAGCGTCACGCTGGCCTGAACGCCCTCGATGGAGTTGAGCGCCTGCTCGACATGCGTCCGGCAGTGGTTGCACATCATCCCTTCGACCTTAAATTTCATCTCTTTTTCCATAGTATTCCTGTTTTGATTGTTTGTTGATTCCGTTTCAATCGTCCGCTCCGAGGCGGCACCCTCGGCCGGGGCCTGCCCGGAGGGCTCTTTACGCGCCGTGCACTCCTGCGCCCGGGCCGTAGAGGGCTCCACCGGGCAGACTGCCGCAGCAGGCTCCGCCGGACGCTCCTTCCCGGCCTGAACCGGACATTCCCTCTCCGCAGACATCTCCGCAGTCGGGCGCTCCTCTTCGACAGGCTCTTCGGCCGGCTCATCCGCCGGGGAGAGCGAGCCGCGGCGCAGCCGGAGGCTGTTGGTCACCACGCTGACGCTGCTCAGCGCCATCGCCGCGCCGCCAATCATCGGGTCGAGCAGGAATCCGCAGCAGGGGTAGAGCACGCCGGCCGCAATGGGGACCGCCGTCAGGTTGTAGATGAAGGCCCAGAAGAGGTTCTCGCGGATGGTGCGCCGCGTCCGCTGCGAGAGGGTCATCAGCTCGTCGACCTTGCCCAGGTCGGGGGTCAGCACAGTCACCATCGCCGCATCCATCGCAATGTCGCTGCCGCTGCCCATCGCCACGCTGAGGTCGGCGGCCGCCAGTGCGGCGCTGTCGTTGATGCCGTCGCCGACCATCGCCACGCGGTGCCCGGCGGCCTGCAGCTGCCGCACGAAGTCGCACTTGCGGTCAGGCAGCACCCCCGCCTCGACCCGCTCGATGCCGACGGCGCGGGCCACGGCACGGGCGGCATCCGGACGGTCGCCCGTGAGCATCCACACCTCGACGCCCCGCCGCCGCAGCCGCTCCACCGCCCGGTGCGAACCGGGCCGCACGCGGTCGGTGACGGCCAGCAGCGCCAGCGCACGCCGCTCGTCGGCGAACCACACCAGACTCTTCGCCTCGCGGCTCCACGACCCGGCCCGGCGGAGCATCGCCCCGTCGGGCTCGATGCCCGCCTCGCGCAGCATCGCCTCGCTGCCGACCCGATAGCGGCTCCCCGCAACGCTTCCCGCAACGCCGCGGCCGGCCTGCGTCTCGAAGTGCTCCACCTCGAGGCGCTGCCGCTCGCCCAGCGAACGGGCCACCGCCTCCGAAAGCGGATGCTCCGAGCGGAGCGTGAGGGCGCTGAGCACGTCGCGCAGGCGCTCCTCCTCGGCGGCCGGCAGTTCGGCCCAAAGGGCGTCGCTCACCTCGGGATGCCCCTCGGTGAGGGTTCCCGTCTTGTCGAGCACCACCGTGTCAATGCGTCCGGCCGTCTCGAGGCTCTCGGCGTCGCGCACCAGAATGCCCGCCTCGGCCCCCTTGCCGACACCCACCATCACGGCCGTCGGCGTGGCCAGCCCCAGGGCGCAAGGGCAGGCAATCACCAGCACCGTCACCGCCGCCAGCACCCCGTGCGAGAAGCCCTCCTCGGGGGCCAGGAGCCACCATGCGGCAAAGGAGAGGAGCGCCACGGCGAAGATGACCGGCACGAAGACGCGGGCGACGCGGTCGACCAGTTGCTCGACCGGCGAGCGGCTCCCCTGCGCCTCGCGCACCGCACGGACGATGTGGGCCAGCAGCGTCGCATCGCCGCGCCGCGTCACCTCGAAGCGGAAGCTGCCGCTGCCGTTGACCGTGCCGGCAAAGACGCGGTCGCCCGGATGTTTGGCACTGGGAAGCGGTTCGCCCGTGAGCAGGCTCTCGTCGACGTGCGACCCGCCGGAGATGACCCGGCCGTCGGCCGCCAGCCGCTCGCCCGCACGCACCTCGACCACGTCGCCCGGCTGCAGCGCCGCCAGGGGGATGAGCTCCACCCCGCCCGGCCGCTCGACGCGCACCGTTGCGGGTTGCAGTCCGCTCAGCTTGCGCACGGCATCCGAGGCGCTCCGGCGGGCCCTCATCTCGAGCATCCGCCCCAGCAGGATGAAGGCCACCACGACGCTCGCGGACTCGAAATAGAGGTGCGGCTGGACCCCCCGTTCGAGCCAGAAGCGGGGGAAGAGAAGGTTGAAGATGCTGAAGAGGTAGGCCACTCCGGTGCTGGCCGCCACGAGCGTGTCCATGTTGGCGGCGCCGTGGCGGAGCTGGCGCCAGGCGCGGCGGAAGAAGCCGCCGCCCAGCACGAAGACCACCGGTGTCGAGAGCAGCCACAGCAGGTAACCGGCCCACGGCTGTCCTCCCCAGACCATTCCGACGACCGCCACGGGCACCGCCAGCGAAAGGGCCCACACGGCACGGCGGCGCAGCGCACGGTATTCGGCTTCGCGTTCGCGCTCGGCGGCGTCGAACGCCTCGTCCTCGCTGGAGAGAAGCAGGTCGTAGCCCGCCTCCTGCACCACGCGGCGCAAGGTCTCGGGGGTGCAGAGCGCCGGGTCGTAGCGGACGCCGGCCGTCGAGGCGGCATAGTTGACCGAGGCCTCGGCGACCCCCTCCTGACGGCGGAGCACCTGCCCCACCCGTGCGGCGCAGGCCGCACAGCTCATGCCCGAAACGGGGAAGACCGCATCGACGGTGCGGTTTTTTGACGAATTCATGGATGCACGTTGTTTCATACGCCGGCAAAGATAGGTAACTGGCGGCGTTGACTCGTTACAGAATCATGGATAAGATTTATATCCGGCCGGAAAAGGGCGCCGGGCGGGACAGGACGGGAAGAGCGGGGAAGAGGGGCGGTGAGGCCGGGGAAAATCGGGAAGAGGGCCGAAGGGGTCAGACGGAAACCGGAGGGGCGGAGACGGGATGCGGGGGCGCCCAAGGAGAACGGGCGGGCACGAAGAGGCGCGGGCACGAGGCAGGCAGGAGCGGACGGGCGTCACTTCACCTTGTCGAGCGGCAGGCGGGGATGGGTGCCGAGGCGGCGGAAGGCGCTCGGCGTGAGGCCCGTTTCGCGGCGGAACTGCGCACTCAGATGGGCTACGCTCGAGTAGTGGAGCAGGTCGGCGATTTCACCCACGGTGAGCTCCCCCTCGGAGAGCAGCTCCTTGACCCGTTCGATTTTCTGGGCAATGCAGTAACGCTCGATGGTGGTGCCGCACGCCTCGGTGAAGAGCTTGCTCAGCAGGCTGTAGTCGGCATGGCAGCGGCGGGCGAGGTAGTCCGAGAGGTTGACGCGGGCGGCCGAGGCGTCGTAGTGGACCAGTTCGATGACGGCCGTGCGGATTTGCTCGACCAGCCGCTCGCGCGGGTCGTCGAGCAGCTCGAAGCCGCACTCTTCCAGCGCCCTGCGCACCTCGTCGCGCCGGGCGGCGGGCAGCGGTTCGGCCAGCTCGGCCTCGCCCAGCTCCACGCGCACGGGGTGCAGTCCCAGCCGCTCGAGCAGCCGGGTGACCACCATCACGCAGCGGTCGCAGACCATGTTCTTGATAGGAAGGATATGCGTTTCGTCCATCGTTCCGTGGCACCACCCGCCAGGGAGGCGGCCCTCCGTGCAAAGATACGTTTTTTTCGACACACCGCACCGGCTGCACCCGCCGGAATGGGGCCGCACCACACCGAAGCCGTCTCACCGCACCAGAGCCGGCGGCTCCGGAAGGGGCTGCCAGCTGCGCCTACCCGGGATGAGGCCGCCTCGCCCTACGGCATGAGCAGCGACGAGTCGCCGTAGCTCAGGAAGCGGAAGTCGTGCTTCAGGGCGTAGTCGTAAATCCGCCGCCAGTCGTCGCCCACGAAGGCCGAAACGAGCAGCAGCAGCGTCGACTTGGGCTGGTGGAAGTTGGTGACCATGCGGCTCACAATCCGGAAGTGGTAGTCGAGCGGCGTAATCATAATCCGGGTGGCCGCCTTGATGCGGTCGACGCCCCGGGCATCCATCCACCCGAGCAGCGTCTCGAGCGCCTCGCGCCCCGTGAAGGAGGCGGGGATGTCGTAGAGCTCCCACTGTCCGATGACCCGGTCGGCATCGGGCTCCCCTCCGCAGCGGATGCGCCACGCCAGGGCCGGCAGCGACTCGAGCGTCCGCACCGAGGTGGTCCCCACAGCGGTGATGTCGCCCCAGCGGTCGAGCAGCCGGGCGACGGTCGTCCGCCGCACCTCGAAGTGCTCGGTATGCATCGGGTGGCGCGCCGCATCGTCGTCCTTGACCGGCAGGAAGGTCCCCGCCCCGACGTGGAGCGTCACCTCCTCGAACTCGAAGCCCCGGGCCTTCATCCGCCCGATGAGCTCCTCCGTAAAGTGCAGCCCGGCGGTGGGGGCGGCCACCGACCCCTCGAACTTCGAGTAGACGGTCTGGTAGCGCGTGTTGTCAATCTCCTCGCTCTCGCGGTTCAGGTAGGGCGGTATGGGGATGCGGCCCAGCGTCTCGAGCAGCTGTCCGAAGGTCATGTCGGCCGACCACTCGAAGCGCACCCGCTGCTCGCGGCCCCCCTCTCCCACGCGCCAGGCGCGCAGGTACTCGGCGCGGCCCTCGTGGTCGAAGTTGATTTCGACGTACCCCTCCTTCCACTTCTTGAGGTTGCCCACGATGCACGACCACTCGCAGCTCCCCTTCACGGCGAAGGCGCGCTCGTAGTCGGCCGGCTCGCAGGGCTCCAGGCAGAAGACCTCAATGCGGGCCCCCGAGGGTTTGTGCATGATGATGCGGGCGCGGATGACCTTCGTGTTGTTGAAGACCAGCAGCTGCCCGGCGGGGAGCTCCTCGCCGATGTCGGCGAAATGGCGCTCGGAAATCTCGCCGTGACGGTAGACCAGCAGCTTCGAGGCGCTCCGCTCCTCAAGCGGGAACTTGGCGATGCGCTCCTCGGGCAGGTCGTAGTCGTAGCGGTTGATATCGATATGTCGTTCCATTCGTTGATGCGTAAATTTGTGCAAAGATAGAGGATAATCCCGTATCCGCCAACAAAAAGAGCCCGAACGAAACGACACCGGACATTCAATCTCAGATTTCACGCACCGCGCCTATGGAAAACGCCCCGTTGTTCGCCTTAACCAAGTTAAGACGGAAGGATATCAACTCGCTGTAGATATATAAATCACAGGTGTCATCCGGAACCGAATCAAACGTCAATTCGATATAGTCTCCGACAATCTTGTTGTCAACCGGTATCAGAGCCCTGTCCGTATCCTCAATCGGATTGATTGTGCAATAGGGCGCCAATAAAGCCAACAAACGGGGAATACGCACGTGCATGCTGCCGCTGAACCATCCGCTCTCCGTCGAAACCTTGCTCCGTTCCCTTATTATCCGACACAGGCCATCCGATGAGATGGACAAATCCCGCATAAACTGCCGCCGCTTCATTGCCAGACGCTGATTGTCCGAAATATCACTCTGAGCACGAAGTCCGGCAATTGCATTTTGCTTTTTCACAGCCGCATCATCAAGCCAACAGATGCGATTGTCCGTCATGACGATTGCGCGGATACGGGTAATATCATCGAACTGTCGTGGCGCAATATCAACATTTTCGAAAACGGCAGTGGCATAAGGTCCGACAACGCTCTTGGATTCCGGTATTTTCACCACGTCATAATCATCCTTGTACATGCCTGTCGCATGAATACACAGGAAGACACGCACATTCTCGATACGCATATCGGAACGGTTGGTCAACGACACGTCAATACGCCCCTTCTTCTTGCCCATTTTCATAAATTTGGCCGAGGGCTCATATTTCAAATCGACGTACGACTGCTCAAGGAGCATGGGCAGAAAACTGCCTGCCAGATACTCTTCGCAATACTGCATGTCGGAAAGCAGGCAATCCTGCACCGACTGACTGCCCCGTCTGAAAAAATGCTTGTAGATTTCCTCCTGGCTGGCCGCCAAGTTGCCCTGACGGGCGAAGAGGGCCGCCTTCCGGAAATTGGGACTGAAGATACCGGCTCCTTCCATCGTGGAACGATAGTAGTTAATCAGATAATGACCTTCGACCGACTGCGTAAGATATGTGCGATTAACATAGGAATCAAGCAGGTCTGTCAAAGCCTCGGCCTGACGCGGGTATTCGACGGCTGCCTGTTCATAATAGGCAACCGCCCGGGTATCATGTCCCAACTGCTCTTCAAGCACGCCATGCAGCAACAGCGCCGGAGCCGCCTTGTCGGGATACAATGCAATATATTCATCGAGCAATCGCTGAGCGGTAAAATAACACGGATTCGCAAGAGTTCTCCCATCGTATTGGGAAACCTTTCCCGCTCTCAACCATTGCTGATTCAACGCTACGTCGCTCGGCTGCACTACCTTGAACGAACGGGCCTCACCCAACCGGATTAATGCGATTGCCTTCAGCAACAGGCCTTCGCGATTGACCGGATGCTTCTGCAGAACCCGTTCCGAGGAATCCAGCGCATCGGAAAGTTTTCCTGCATAGAGATTGATATATGCCCGGTCCTTGTCCAGACAGAGAGCATTCCATTCATCCATGTATTTGTAATACACCGGTGCATATGCTTCCAGATATTCGATATACTGCCGCCGCAGGCGGTTCAGCCTTCGTTCCGTTTTTCTCTTGAGGTCCGCCTGCTCCTTATAGGCATCGAATGCCGAATTTACGCAAGACGAGAGCGTCGCCGGGTTTCCCGAACACAAGGAGAGCATGTAACTTCCCGAAGCCTTGTCCAGCTCCTTCCGGGTCGCCATCTTCAGGCAAGCCCATACGGAGGAGAGCTCCTTCTGCGTTCGCCGCAGCGTGTTCATCTCATCCAGCAAAGGGAACAGTGTTCTCTTCGCCTCCAGCACATCCCGGGCAACACCCCGATAATCCTGCCGGGCCATATACTCCAGAAAATCATCGAAAGATTCGGATTGAGACTGAGCCACCTCGAACGAGTTCATAATACGAACGGTCTGCTCGATATCGTACCCCGTCGTATCGGCACTCTGCACAATGGCCTGTTCCAAACAACCATAGGCCGGGGCGCACTCCTCTGACGGCGTATACGACTCCAAATCAACAGGTTTCGAAAAATCAACACACCTGTATATCCACCATCCGACGCCAACCGCAATCAGCACCAGAAAAATTATCCACTTCTTCATAGGTTCATCAACGATTATTGTACTTTGCATCAAACTCGGCATCGGACATCACCAGCAGCCGAATCAAATCCACCAACGCCCAGATGCATGTTGCTATCAGGGGTAAAAGAAAGACAAAGCCCAGAAGCGTCAGCACAAGCATCAAAACAGCCAGCCCCGTCTGCTCGCCCAAATAAAATTTATGAGCGCCTACCTCTCCCAAAAAGAGACACAGCAAGACTGCCGTTACCTTGCTCTTCGTTCCGCCTGCCGAGGCAGATACCGCCTGTCTCCGCACAGGAGGGACCTGAACCTGCACCGATTCCGAATCCTCCTCAAAATTCAACGGCCGACCGCAATGCGAGCAAAAACGGGCGCCATCCACATTTTCCTTTCCGCAAAATGAACAAAACATAGCAATTGGATTTATTGTGTTTCGGCCCCGGAAACAAGACAAACACGCACAAAAAAACGTGGGACCCAACTTAATTTGTTTTCTGAGGCTCTGGAAAACCGTGCAACCAAATTAAAGTAAAGCCCACGTGGAACGTGAGCGTTTACGCTTTACTCTTGGTTGCTTCTTAAAATTTTCCAGATTTTCAGAAAACAAGAATCAAGCTAACGCTTTTTTCAGGAAATATGTCGAATCAATTCGAATTTATTTCATCCCGACAGTTTTTGTAATTCAAAACAAAGATAAACCTTTTTTATCGCAGTAACAAATATTTTCCCTTTTCGGAGAATCACCGCCCCTTTTATCCAACCGGCACCTTTATTTTTCCATCAAAATTACTAACTTTGCAGCGCTTTAATGCTCTGAAATCTTATGAAAACCGACTTTCTGGTTATCGGTTCCGGCGCGGCAGGTCTCTGCTTTGCGCTGAAGGCCGCCTCCCACGGACACGTGACCCTCGTGACCAAGGGCGAAATGAACGAGTGCAACACCAACTACGCACAGGGCGGTATCTGCTCGGTGACCTACGCTCCCGACACCTTCGAGAAGCACATCGAGGACACGCTCGTCTGCGGCGCCGGCAAATGCGACCGGAAAGCGGTCGAGCTGGTCGTTCGCCGCGCCCCCGAGCTCATCGCCGACCTCATCGCCTGGGGCACGCGCTTCGACAAGACCCCCGACGGCCGCTTTGAACTCAACCGCGAGGGCGGACACTCCGAGCACCGCATCCTCCACCACGAGGACCTCACGGGTGCCGAAATCGAGCGCGCCCTCATCGAGGAGGTGCGCCGCCACCCCAACATCACCGTACTGGAGCACCACTTCGCCATCGACCTGCTGACGCAGCACCATCTGGGCGAGTTCGTCACCCGCCACACGCGCGGCCTGGCCTGCTTCGGCGCCTACGTGCTCAACCTCGACACGAACGAAATCGAAACCATGCTTGCCAAGGTGACCGTCGTGGCGACGGGCGGCTGCGGCAACATCTACTCCTCGACCTCGAACCCCGTCGTGGCGACGGGCGACGGCATCGCCATGTGCCACCGCGCCAAGGCCATCACCGAGAACATGGAGTTCATCCAGTTCCACCCCACGACGCTCTACCACCCCGGCGAGAAGCCCAACTTCCTCATCACGGAGGCCATGCGCGGCTTTGGCGCCATCCTGCGGCTGCAGAACGGCGAGGAGTTCATGGACAAATACCACCCCATGAAGTCGCTCGCGCCGCGTGACGTGACGGCCCGCGCCATCTACCGCGAGATGACCAAGCGGGGCGAGGACTTCGTCTACCTCGACGTGACGCACAAGGACCCCGAATCGGTCAAGAGCCACTTCCCCAACATCTACGAGAAGTGCCTTTCGATTGGCATCGATATCACGCGCCAGTGGATTCCCGTCACCCCGGCAGCGCACTACTGCTGCGGCGGCGTGAAGGTCGACACCAACGGCGAGACCTCCATCAAGCGGCTCTACGCGCTGGGCGAGACCTCATGCACGGGGCTGCACGGTGCAAACCGTCTGGCCTCCAACTCGCTCATCGAGGCGCTGGTCTACGCCGACCAGGCCGCCCGCCACGCCTCGGAGCAGCTCGAGCACACCGACTTTCAGGAGGGGATTCCCGACTGGGACTTCGAGGGGACGCAGCACACCGAGGAGATGCTCATGCTCATCCAGTCGAAGCGCGAGGTGCAGCAGATTATGTCCAACTACGTGGGCATCGTACGCTCGAACCTCTCGCTCAAGCGCGCCATGCGCCGGCTCGAGATTCTCTACGAGGAGACCGAGGAGCTCTACAACAAGACGAAGCCCAACCGCGAGCTGTGCGAGCTGCGCAACATGATTGCCGTGGCCTACCTGGTCATCAAGCAGGGCCGCGAAATCAAGGAGTCGGTGGGCTGCCACTACAACATGGACTACCCGAAGGCCTGAGGCCCGGGGGCCGTACGCTCCGCAGGCGCGGCAGCGGCGGTATGAAGAGCCCTTCCCGCCGCCCCTCGGGGGCGGTGAGCGCATTGCCCGGGAGCCGCTTCCCGGGCAATACGTTGCGGACCCGGAGCCTCCCCGCCCGGACCATCCGTGAGGAGAGGGAGGGGCGAGCATCCGGCCGGGAAATCGGACCGGAGGAAGGAGAACCGGGAAGACCGGGAAGGACCGGGAAGGACTGAGAAGGACCAGAGAAACCGGAGGAACCGGAAAAGATAGCCGGAGACGGCCGGGAGGTTTGCCCCCAAGACGGCCGGGAAATGGCCGGAAAGAGAGCCGGAAAACCGGACCGGAAGACGACCGGGAGAGAACCGGGAGACCCGGAAAGCGGCAACAACGGTGCGGCGAGAGACGACAGCGCCGCCACAACAACGACACGACAACGAACGCATGACCTTACAGGAAGAGATTACACGCCGGCGCACCTTCGCCGTCATCGCACACCCCGACGCGGGTAAAACGACCCTTACGGAGAAACTGCTCCTCTTCGGCGGCGCCATCCATGTGGCGGGAGCCGTCAAGAGCAACAAAATCAAGAAGGGAGCCACCTCGGACTTCATGGAAATCGAGCGCCAGCGCGGCATCTCGGTGGCCACCTCGGTGATGGGCTTCGAGTACGAGGGGTGCAAAATCAACATCCTCGACACGCCGGGCCACGAGGACTTCGCCGAGGATACCTACCGCACGCTGACGGCCGTCGACTCGGTCATCATCGTCATCGACGGCGCCAAGGGCGTCGAGGCCCAGACGCGCAAGCTGATGGAGGTCTGCCGCATGCGCTCGACGCCGGTCATCGTCTTCGTCAACAAGCTCGACCGCCCCTCGAAGGAGCCCTTCGACCTGCTCGACGAGGTGGAGAAGGAGCTCCACATCCGCGTCCGGCCGCTGGCCTTCCCCATCTCCAACGGTCCCACCTTCAAGGGGGTCTACAACCTCTACGAGAAGCACCTCTCGCTCTTCACCTCCGACGAGAAGCTGACGGCCGACGCCTCGACGGTCGAAATCTCGGACCTGAACTCCGCGGAGCTCGACGCCCGCGTGGGGAAGCAGTATGCCGACCAGCTGCGCTCGGATGTCGAGCTCGTCGAGGGGGTCTACGACCCGTTCGACCGCGAGGCCTACCTGCGCGGCGAGCTGGCGCCCGTCTTCTTCGGCTCGGCGGTCAACAACTTCGGCGTGCGCGAGCTGCTCGAGTGCTTCATCCGCATCGCCCCCTCGCCCCGTCCGGCCCCGACCCAGACGCGCATGGTCGAGCCCTCGGAGCCGCGGATGACGGGCTTCGTCTTCAAGATTCACGCCAACATGGACCCCAACCACCGCGACCGAATCGCCTTCCTGAAAATCTGTTCGGGCATCTTCGAGCGCAACAAGAATTACCTCCACGTGCGCAGCGGCAAGCAGCTCAAGTTCTCGTCGCCGACGGCCTTCATGGCCGAGAAGAAGTCGGTCATCGACGTCGCCTACCCGGGCGACATCGTGGGTCTGCACGATACGGGCAACTTCAAAATCGGCGACACCTTCACCGAGGGCGAGAAGCTCAAGTTCACGGGCATCCCCTCCTTCGCTCCCGAGCAGTTCCGCTACATCGAGAATGCCGACCCGATGAAGTTCAAGCAGCTGGCCAAGGGCATCGACCAGCTGATGGACGAGGGCGTGGCGCAGCTCTTCACCTCGTCGCTCAACGGCCGCAAAATCATCGGCACGGTGGGCGCCCTGCAGTTCGAGGTGATTCAGTACCGCCTCGAGCACGAATACAACGCCTCGTGCCGCTGGGAGCCGATTTCCATCTACAAGGCGTGCTGGATTGAGAGCGACAACGCCGAGCAGCTGGCCGACTTCAAGCGCCGCAAGCATACCAACATGGCTGTCGACAAGCACGGCCGCGACGTCTTCCTGGCCGACACGAGCTATGCGCTGGCGCTCGCCCAGGAGAACTTCAAGGATATCCGTTTCCACTTTACGTCGGAGTTCTGACCGTCCCCGGAACCCCGATTCACCCTTAACCGCACCTAACAAAACTCCGGAGTACCACCCCCTGCCCGGAAAGCATCGTTGTCCCCATGAAGAACAACCGATTCTCTCCGCAGGAAACCGCCCGCCGCAAAAGGGCCGAAGAGAAGACCGCGCAGGAGATGAGCCGCAACCGGCTCATCCAGCTCTTCTGCCTGCTCTTCTTCCTCAAGTTCCTTCTGTTCGACCTGCTGTGGTGTCTCGACACCACCTTCTCGTCGTTCTCCTATCCGATTGCCTACCTGAGCAAGAGCATCCTTGCGCTGCTGCTCACCCTGCCGCTCGTGCTGCGGGCGCCCCGCTGGGTCGAGGCGGTCGTCGCGCTGGCCACGGACCTCTTTCTGGTGGCCAATCTGCTCTATTTCCGCACCTACTACACCGCCATTCCGCTCGAATCCTACGCGCTGGCGGGCAACCTCCGGGACTTCACCGCGAGCGTCACCGAGTCGCTGCGGTGGCCCGACCTGCTCTTCCCGCTCTCGACCGCCGCGGCGCTCCTCGCCGCGCGCCGGATGCCGCAGCCGCGGCTCCCGCGGCGGGGGCTTGTGCGCTACGTCAACGCCCTGCTGCTGAGCTCGCTGCTCACGGCGGCGCTCCTGGTCGGCAAGGGGGGCTTCCGCCGCAGCTACGAGGCGATGCTCGTCCACAGGCAGCTGAGCGCGACGACCACCTACTCGCTCTTCGGCACGCTGCTCTACGAGGCGCTGCGCGAGCGGGTGGAGTTCACCCCCGAGCTGGCCGGGGAGGTCGAACGCTGGCTCGCCGCCGGGCGCCCGGCAGCCGATGCTGAAGAGGCCGCAGAGGGGCTGTCGGCAGGCGGAGGCAGCGCGACCGGCGAGTTGACGACAGTCAGAGGACACAGCATGGCCGACGCGCTGTCGACCGGCAGCGATGGCGAAGAGGCCGATGCACCGCGCACCGGCGCGCTCGCTGACGCACCGCACGCCGCGCATCCCGACACAGGCCTCAAACCCCATTCCGCCGCGCAGCCCGGCACAGACTCCAGCATAGGCCCCGATGCCCATTCCCCCGCACCTGCCGCCACACGCCCCAGCGCACACCCCGCCACTCGGCCGAAAACACTCCCGGGCGACCGGCGCCGGGTGGTGGTCATCTTTGTCGAGTCGCTCGAGAGCTGGGTGCTCGAGCGGAGCGTCGAGGGGCAGGAGCTCACCCCCTGCCTCAACCGGCTGCTGCACGAGGAGCGGACGCTCTACGCCCCGCAGGTGGTGACGCAGGTCAAGGGGGGCCGCTCCATCGACGCACAGCTGCTCGTCACGGCCGGCCTGCTCCCCCTCGAGAACGGCTGCTGGAGCGCCCGGTGCCCCCATACGGCCTACCCCTCGCTGGTCAAGGCCTTCCGGCAGCGCCACCCCGGCGCCCGCGCCCTGCTCTTCACCCCCGACAAGGAGATTGTCTGGAACCAGATGATTGTCGCCCGCGAGTTCGGCTTCGATTCGCTCCTCTCGCACAAGCACTTCCGCAACGACCGGACCACCGGAACGGGCTCCCGGCGGAGGCTCTGCGACGGGGCCTTCTTCGACCAGTGCCTCGAGAAGCTCGCCGAGCCGCAGATGCTGCCCGACACCACGGCGGGGACCTGCTACCTGCAGTTCGTCACCTACTCGAGCCACCACCCCTTCGTCATCCCCGAGGAGCTGCACCGCATCCGCCTGCGGCAGGAGATGCCCCGGCGGCTGCGCGACTACCTCACGGCGGTCAACTACGTCGACCACGCCCTCGGGGAGTTCATCGCGGCGCTGCGGCGCAATCCGCGCCTCTCCGATGCGATGATTGTCATCACGGGAGACCACGAGGGGCTCGCCTCGGAGCGCCCGGCCCTGGCCTCCAGTGCGGCGGGACGGGGACTGGTCAGCGAGGGGCGCTTCACGCCGCTCATCGTGGTCAACGCCCCCGCAGCGATGCGCTGCACCGACACGGTGGGGCAAATCGACATCTACCCCACGCTGCTCGACCTGCTGGGGCTCGACGACTACCACTGGCACGGGCTGGGACGCAGCCTGCTGCGCGCCGATGCGCCGCGGGCGGCCGTCGACCCGCGTCTCGAACGGGTGGGGGCGGCCGTTGACAGCACGACGGAACAACACCTGAGGCAGGCCTGGAGCCTCTCCGACCGAATCATCCGCAGCGACTACTTCCGCCACACGGGACGGGAGTAGCCGCCTGCGGCGGGCCGCCCCGTTTTCGCTGCCGCCAGGGTCCGGACGCCTCCGCAGCCACACCCGGCCTTTCCGACACGCACCGTCGTTTCTCTCCATCCGTAAGCCTCACCCCGCACCCTCCAAGAGACGCCGCCGTTCCTTCCACGGCCTCCGTCCCCGCCCCATCCGGAACCGCAGCCGCCCCATCCGGGAACCGCAGCCGCCCCTTCCAGAGGCCTCCGTCCCGCCACCTTCCGGGACCGCAGTTGCCCCTTCCAGAGGCCTTCGTCCCCGCCCCCTCCGGAGCCCGCGGCCGTCCTCTCCCCCCTCTCACCCCTCTCTCCGCCGTACACGGGGACAAAAAAATTCCCGGAGCTTATCGCTCCGGGAATCTCTCTATCGAATCACACCCCTTGCGGGATGCAACCGCTCTGCTTAGTCAACCTTCGGGCCGGCTGCAACCAGCGACTTGCCCTCTTCGTTGCCGGTGAACTTGGTGAAGTTCTTCACGAAGCGGTTGGCCAGGTCAACGGCCTTCGTATTCCACTCGGCAGCATCCTTGTAGGTGTCGCGCGGGTCGAGAATAGCCGAATCAACACCCGGCAGCTCGGTCGGAATCGTGAAGTTGAAAATCGGCAGCTGCTTGGTCGGAGCCTTGTCAATCGAGCCGTCGAGGATGGCGTCGATGATGCCACGCGTATCCTTAATCGAGATACGCTTGCCCGTACCGTTCCAGCCCGTGTTCACGAGGTATGCCGTGGCACCCGACTGCTGCATGCGCTTTACCAGCTCCTGACCGTACTTGGTGGGGTGCAGCGAGAGGAATGCGGCACCGAAGCATGCCGAGAAGGTCGGCGTCGGCTCGGTGATGCCGCGCTCCGTACCGGCCAGCTTGGCCGTGAAGCCCGACAGGAAGTAGTACTTCGTCTGCTCGGGGGTCAGAATCGAAACCGGGGGCAGTACGCCGAAGGCGTCGGCCGAGAGGAAGATGACCTTCTTGGCGGCGGGAGCCTTCGATACCGGCTTTACGATGTTCTCGATGTGGAAAATCGGGTACGATACGCGGGTGTTCTCCGTTACCGACTTGTCGGCGAAGTCGATGGCGCCCTTCTTGTCAACCGTAACGTTCTCCAGCAGGGCGTTGCGGCGGATGGCGTTCCAGATGTCGGGCTCGTTCTCCTTCGAGAGGTTGATGACCTTGGCATAGCAGCCGCCCTCGAAGTTGAATACGCCGTCGTCGTCCCATCCGTGCTCGTCGTCACCGATGAGCTGACGCTTCGGGTCGGTCGAAAGCGTGGTCTTGCCGGTACCCGACAGACCGAAGAAGATGGCCGTCTCGCCCTTCTCGTTGGTGTTGGCCGAGCAGTGCATCGAAGCGATGCCCTTGAGCGGCAGCAGGTAGTTCATGTAGGAGAACATACCCTTCTTCATCTCGCCGCCGTACCAGGTGTTGATAATCACCTGCATCTTCTCGGTGAGGTTGAAGACAACGGCCGTCTCCGAGTTCAGACCCAGCTTCTTGAAGTTCTTCACCTTGGCCTTCGAGGCGTTGAGTACCACGAAGTCGGGCTCGCCGTACTTCTCCAGCTCGGCGTCCGTCGGACGGATGAACATGTTCTTCACGAAGTGTGCCTGCCAGGCAACCTCCATGATGAAGCGAATCTTCAGGCGCGTGTTCTCGTTGGCACCGCAGAAGGTATCAACCACGTAGAGCTTCTTGCCCGAGAGCTCCTTCGAGGCAATCTTCTTGAGCTCCTTCCAGGCAGCCTTCGTTACGGGCTTGTTGTCGTTCTTATACTCGTCGGAAGTCCACCAGATGGTATCCTTGGTGGTCTCGTCCATTACGAAGAACTTGTCCTTGGGCGAACGGCCGGTATAGACACCCGTCATCACGTTCACGGCGCCCATGTCGGTCAGCTGACCCTTCTCGTAGCCGCGAAGGCCCTTCTTCGTCTCCTCACGGAACAGCTCGTCGTAGGAGGGATTGTACACGATTTCCGTCACACCGGTAATCCCGTACTTCTTCAAATCCATTTTGTCCATAACTAAACTTATTTAATAAAACCTCAAATCCTTTGTCCGGTGGTCGTCAGCGCATTGCGGCGCCGGGCCCGGTCGTCGCCCCGCGCCCCGGCGGGCAGCGGCCCGCAGCACGGAGTTCGACGGCACAAAGGTATAAAAACTTTTAGGAATGTGAAAAAAATAACAATCAAAAATCGTGACAAAGCGGGAAGTGTGATTTTTTGCATTTTTTCCCGGACTATCGGGCAATTTTTCGGCCGAAAAGACGTTACGGGGCGCCGCGGCCGAACGGAGCGCGCACAACGGGGCGGGGAAGGGGTGCCGGAACGCGTAAAAGGGGGACACCGGGGAGTGCGCAGAGGTTTGCGCAGCAACACGGGAGGAATGTCGTCGGGCGCGGGAAAGAGGCGGGCCGGACGGGCGGCGGCGGCAAGCAGAGAGAAAGGGACGGACGCAGCGGAGGCGGAAGAGGGAACGGGACGGGACGTAGCGAAGAGGGAAGAGAGGACGGGCGGCGGAGCAGGTGGCGGAGCGGGTGGCGGGAAACGGACAAAGTCCGAGAAGAGCGCTGCGACTGAAAAACCGGCAAAGGCCGGGAAACGGGGCAAGGATGAAAAACGGGACCAATGCCGGAAAAAATCGGGCGCGAGGGCCCGCACCGAGGCTCCCTTTTCGCCACCTTTTTCGTATCTTTGGAGCATTATGGCCGGCATCTACCTTCACATCCCCTTCTGCAAGCGCTTCTGCGCCTACTGCGACTTCTACAAGAGCGCCCGCCTCGAGCTCCTGCAGCCGGTGGTCGAGGCGATGCTCCGCGAGCTCGACGCCCGTCTGGGCGAGCTCGACGGCGAACCGCTCCGCACCCTCTACTTCGGAGGCGGGACCCCCTCGCTCTGCCCGTCAGAGACGCTGCAGCGCTTCATCGACCGCATCCTCGAGCGGCGCCCCGACGCCATTCTCGAGGAGGTGACCGTCGAGGCCAACCCCGACGACCTGACGCCCGACTACCTCGCCCGACTGAGCCGCACGCGCGTCAACCGCCTCTCCATCGGCATCCAGTCCTTCGACGACGACTGCCTGCGGATGATGAACCGCCGCCACACGGCCCGCCAGGCGCTGGAGGCGCTGCACGAGGCGCGCCGCGCGGGGTTCCGCAATCTGACAGCCGACCTCATCTTCGGCATCCCGGGCTTCGGCGAGGAGCCGCTCCGCCGCAGCCTCGCGCAGCTGCTCGAGGCGGGCGTCGAGCACGTCTCGGCCTACCACCTCACCATCGAGCCCGGCACGGCCTTCGGCCGCCGCGAGGCGCGCGGCGCGCTGCACGCCGTCGACGAGGAGCAGAGCGTGCCCGAATTCCTGCTCATCCACGAGACGCTGACCCGGGCCGGATTCGAACACTACGAGGTCTCGAACTTCGCCCGCCCCGGCTTCCGCGCCCGCCACAACAGCGCCTACTGGAGCGGCGACCCCTATCTGGGCATCGGCCCCGCGGCCCACTCCTACGACGGCGCCGTGCGCCGCTGGAACCCATCCTCGGTCGAGGGCTACCTGGCCGGCGAGGAGGGCGGCAGCGAGCGGCTCACCGAGCGCGACCGCTACAACGAATATGTGATGACGGCGCTGCGCACGGCCGAGGGCATCGACCTCGAACGGCTCGCCGCACGTTTCGGTCCGCACCGCCTCGAAAGCGTGCGGCGCACGGCCGAACGGTTCATCCGCGCCGGAGAGCTCGCCGAGCAGAGGGGAAGGCTCGCAATACCCCCCGAACGGTTCCTCGTCTCGGACGATGTCATCGAGCATTTCTTCGAAACGTAACTCCGCAACGCAACCAAATGTAACTTAAAGCATAAGGCCACGCAGGGCACATGACTTTAAGTTATTTTTTTAGTTGTTTTATATAAATATAAGTGTTACCTTTGCGGTCGGGATTTTTCCATCCCTGCTTGAAACCAAAATTTCAGACTAACGAATCATACCATGAGCAACGCGAAAACAACTCCCGACTACCTGTTCGAGGTAAGCTGGGAGGTATGCAACAAGGTGGGCGGCATCCACACCGTCATCTCCACCAAAGCCTTGACCGCAACCCGCAAGTTCGGTGACCACTATATCCTCATCGGTCCCGATTTCCAGCACGAGGGAACGAACCCCGAATTCGAGGAGGACCTCGAGCTGCTGAAGTCGTGGCGCCAGAGCGTCTACAGCGAGGGACTGCGCATCCGCGTCGGCCGCTGGAAGGTCCAGGGCAGCCCGCTGGTCATCCTCGTCGACTTCACCTCGCTCATCCCCAAGAAGGACGACATCCTCAAGCACCTCTGGGAGACCTACCACGTCGACTCCATCTCGGGTCAGTGGGACTACATCGAGCCGGTGCTCTTCGGCTACGCCGCGGGCATCGTCATCGCCTCCTACACCAAGAACTTCTGCACGGCCACCGAGAAGGTCGTGGCCCACTTCCACGAGTGGATGACCGCCGCCGCCGGCCTCTACCTGCGCCAGGCCACCCCCTACATCGCCACCGTCTTCACCACCCACGCCACGGTCACCGGCCGCTGCATCGCCGGCAACGGACTCTCGCTCTACAGCGAGCTGACGAAGTTCAACGCCGACAGCCTGGCCCGCCAGTTCAACGTCGTGGCCAAACACTCGATTGAAAAGATGGCCGCCACGTACCACGACGTCTTCCTGACCGTGAGCGACATCACGGCCAACGAGTGCAAGTACCTGCTGGGCCGCGAGGTCGACGGCGTGACGCCCAACGGCTTCGAGAACGACTTCGTATGGAGCGGCGCCGAGTACGACACCAAGCGCGCCGAGGCCCGCAAGGCGATGATTACGGTAGCGGAGGCCTGCCTGGGCGAGAAGTTCGCCTCGGACCCGCTCATCGTCGGCACCAGCGGCCGCTACGAGTTCCGCAACAAGGGGCTCGACGTCTTCATCGAGTCGCTCAAGCAGCTGGCCTCGTCGGACCGTCTCCAGCGCGAGGTGCTCGCCTACATCACCGTGCCGGCCGGCAACCGTGGCCCGCGCCGTGACCTGCAGGCCCATCTGGCCGACCCCTCGAAACCCATCGACGGCAGCCAGTACAAGTACTCGACCCACTACCTCGAGAACCAGACGTGGGACCCCATCGTCAACGCCATCAACGGCAGCGTGCTGACCACGGCCGGCTCGAAGGTCAAGGTCATCTTCGTCCCCACGTACCTCAACCAGAACGACGGCATCTTCAACAAGAACTACTACGAGCTGCTCGTGGGCATGGATGTCACGGTATTCCCCTCCTACTACGAGCCGTGGGGCTACACGCCGCTCGAGTCGGTGGCCTTCTCCGTGCCGACCATCACCACGACGCTGGCCGGCTTCGGACTGTGGGTCGCCTCGCACAAGGAGCACGACGGCGTGGAGATTATCCGCCGCGACGACTTCAACGCCCGCGAGGTCGAGGGCAAAATCGCCGACGCCCTCATCCGCTTCAGCGAGCTCCCGGAGGAGCGCGTCAGGGAGGTGCGCGCCTCGGCCGGCGAAACGGCCAAGACGGCGCTCTGGGAGCACCTCTACGCAGCCTATGAGCGCGCCTATGCCGAGGCGGTGGAGAGCTCCGTGGAGCGCACCAACCGCACCGTGCCCACCGACGGCGGCAGCAAGACCGAGCAAATCAACTTCGTCCGCCAGCAGCTCTTCGTCGAGAAGCCCAACTGGAACCGCATGATGGTCGACAAGACGCTGCCCAAACGGCTGCGCGCCCTCGAGGAGCTCTCGCGCAACCTCTGGTGGTGCTGGAATCCCGGCGCCCGCGACCTCTTCGAGGAGATTGACCCCGTGCTCTGGAACGAGTGCCAGCGCAACCCCATCGCCTTCCTCGACAAGCTGAGCGTCGAGCGGCTCAACAAGCTGGAGAAGGACCCCGAATTCCTCGCCCACCTCGATACGGTATACGCCCAGTTCCAGGCCTACATGGCCGAGAAGCCCGCTCCGGGCGCCACGAGCATCTCCTACTTCTCGATGGAGTACGGACTCCACTCGTCGCTGAAAATCTACTCGGGCGGTCTGGGCATCCTGGCCGGCGACTACCTGAAGGAGGCCTCGGACAAGAATGTCCCGATGACGGCCGTGGGCCTGCTCTACCGCTACGGATACTTCACGCAGCGCCTCTCGGCCCAGGGTGCGCAGGAGGCCACCTACGAGGCCCAGAACTTCTACAAGCTGCCCATCTCGCCCGTGCGTGACGAGAGCGGCGGCTGGGTCACGGTGACCATCGCCTTCCCGGGCCGTACGCTCTCGGCCCGCGTCTGGAAGTGCCAGGTGGGCCGCACGGACCTCTACCTGCTCGATACGGACTATGAGGCCAACCTCGAGGAGGACCGTCAGATTACCTACTACCTCTACGGCGGCGACTGGGAGAACCGCCTCAAGCAGGAGATTCTGCTCGGCATCGGCGGTATCCGCGCCCTGCGCAAGCTGGGCATCAAGAACGATGTCTACCACTGCAACGAGGGCCACGCCGCCTTCATCGGCATCGAGCGCATCCGCGACCTGGTGAACCACAAGAAGCTCAGCTTCTCGGAGGCCCTCGAGGTCATCCGCTCCTCGTCGCTCTTCACCACCCACACCCCCGTGCCGGCCGGCCACGACGCCTTCCCCGAGTCGATGATTCGCCAGTACATGGCCCACTACCCCGACGTGCTGGGCATTACGTGGGAGCAGTACATCAACCTGGGCAAGACCAACCCCAACGACCCCAACGAGAAGTTCTCGATGTCGGTGCTGGCCTGCAACCTCTCGCAGGAGGTCAACGGCGTATCGTGGCTCCACGGCGAGGTCTCGAAGGAGATTCTGGGCAGCATGTGGCCCGGCTACTTCAAGAACGAGCTCCACATCGGCTACGTCACCAACGGCGTGCACTTCCCGACGTGGATTGCCTCGAGCCTGCGCCGCCTCTACGCCCGCTACTTCCCCGAGGGCTTCGAGAACCACGACTACGACATCCCGGCCTGGCAGAAGGTCCACGAGATTCCCGACCGTGAGCTGTGGGAGGAGCGCATGTTCCTCAAGAACAAGCTCATCACCCACATCCGCAAGCGCTACAGCGACCCCTCGCAGGTGCGGCTTGAATCGCCGCGCCAGATGCTTCAGGTCATCGAGGGCATCAAGCCCGAGGTGCTGACCATCGGCTTCGCACGCCGCTTCGCCACCTACAAGCGCGCCTACCTGCTCTTCACGAACCTCGACCGTCTGTCGGCCATCGTCAACAACAAGGAGCGCCCCGTGCAGTTCATCTTCGCCGGCAAGGCCCACCCCAACGACAAGCCGGGTCAGGACCTCATCAAGCGCATCGTCGAGGTGGCTGCCATGCCTCAGTTCGTGGGCAAGATTATCTTCCTGCAGAACTACGACATGGAGCTCGCCCGCCGCATGGTCCAGGGCGTCGACGTATGGCTCAACACCCCGACGCGTCCGCTCGAGGCCTCGGGTACGTCGGGCGAAAAGTGCGTGATGAACGGCGTGATGCAGTTCTCGGTGCTCGACGGCTGGTGGGTCGAGGGCTACCGCGAGGATGCCGGATGGGCTCTGCCCATGGAGCGCACCTTCGCCGACCAGCACTATCAGGACGAGCTCGACGCCGAGATGATTTACAACACCATCGAGGAGCAGATTGCCCCGAAGTACTACAAGCGCAACAGCGAGGGCATCCCCTACGAGTGGGTCGCCTCCATCAAGAAGTGCGTGGCCGACATCGCCTCGAACTTCACCACCAACCGCATGCTCAAGGACTACGAGGAGCGCTTCTACAACAAGCTGGCCGCCCGCAAGCATGAGATTGTGGCCGACGGCTACCGCCTGGCGCGTGAAATCGCCGCCTGGAAGCGCAAGGTTTCGGCCGCATGGGACCGCGTGCGCGTCGTCGAGTCGCAGCGTCTGAAGATGGACAAGGAGGCGGTCTTCGTGGGCGAGAAGTACCACTTCGAGCTGAAGGTCGACGTGGCGGGCCTCAAACCGGGCGACATCGGCGCCGAGCTGGTCATCGCACGGCAGATTGTCGGCGGACAGAGCGTCAACGTGCTGCGGACGATTCCCTTCACGCAGACGGCCGTCGAGAACGGACTGGTCACCTACACGCTCGACTACACCCCCAGCGAGACCGGTACGTACGACTTCGCGCTGCGCGTCTTCCCGCAGAATCCGCACCTGCCCCACCGCATGGACTTCGCGCTGGTGAAGTGGGCCTAAGGCGGCGGAGCAGGGGCCGGGCGTCGAAGCAATTTTTCGACAAAACCGTTGCTCGTTTGAGCTTTTTTGATTAATTTTAGAGACCGAATATACTTAATACTACTATATGTCAGCATTAACCTTCGACAAAAGCGAATTAGGCAACCTGGAGTACTCGCTCCAGCGCGAAATGCTTTCGACAGACCGGTTGGGCGGCTACATGAGCACGACGATAGTCTGCTGCAACACCCGCAAGTACCACGGTCTGATGGTCTCGCCCATCGACGACAGCGACCGTACCTACGTGCTGCTATCCTCGCTCGACGAGACAGTCATCCAGCACGACCAGTCCTTCAACCTGGCCCTGCACCGCTACCCCGGCGTCTATGAGCCGCGCGGCCACAAGTACATCACCGACTTCGAGTACACGCCGACCCCCACGATTACCTACCGTGTGGGCGGCGTCATACTCCGCAAGGAGATGCTCTGGATTCACAAGCGCACGCAGCTCATGATACGCTACACGCTCGTCGACGCGCACTCCCAGACCCGGCTGCGGCTGCGTCCGTTCCTCGCCTTCCGCGACAAGCACGCCCTCTCGAAGGCCAACATGGAGGCCGACGGCCACTCCTATCCGGCCGTCAACGGCGTGAAGTGCCGCCTCTACGGCTCCTTCCCCTGGCTCTACCTGCAGACCGACAAGGAGGATGTCGAATTCGTACCGGCACCCGACTGGTACTACAACTTCGAGTACCAGCAGGAGCTGGCCCGCGGCTACGAGGGCCACGAGGACCTGCTCACCACGGGCTACTTCGAGATGGAGCTCAAGAAGGGCGAAAGCGTCATCTTCTCGGCTTCGCTCGACGAGATGGGCTCGACGAAGACCATCCGCGAGGTCTTCGAAGCCTCGATTGCCCGCCGCACCCACAAGATTGACTTCATCAGCTGCCTGCGCCACTCGGCGCGCCAGTTCGTCATCCGCCGTCCGGGCGGCCGCACCGAGGTGCTGGCCGGCTATCCGTGGCTCGGCGTCATCGGCCGTGAGACCTTCATCGCGCTGCCGGGCATCACGCTCGAGCAGGACCACAAGGAGGACTGCATGGATGTGCTCGACACACTCGTGCGCGAGATGCGCGACGGCATGTTCACCGGCTCCTACTCCGCAGCGGCCGAGGCCGACGCCCCGCTGTGGTTCTTCTGGACGCTGCAGCAGCTCGAGAAGCAGGTGGGCGCCGATGAAATCTGGAAGCGCTACGGCGAGGTGATGAAGCAGCTGCTCGAGGCCTACCGCCGCGGCATCGACGGCCGCGTACGGCTCCACGACAACGGCCTCATCTGGGCCTGGTCCGACGCGGAGCCCCTCACCTGGATGGACGCGATGGTCAACGGCCGCGCCGTCACCCCGCGCAACGGCTACCAGGTGGAGGTCAACGCACTGTGGTACAATGCCGTATGCTACGCGCTGTCGCTGGCCCGCCGGTTCGGCGACACCCCCTTCGTCCGCGAGTGGGAGGAGCTTCCCGCCCGCACGAAGGTCTCGTTCATCGAGCACTTCATGCTGCCGGAGGGCTATCTGGCCGACTACGTCAACCAGATGGAGTGCAACAAGTTCATCCGTCCGAACATGGTCATCGCCTGCGGTCTGGACTACAAGATGCTCGACGAGGAGCAGCAGCTGAGCGTGCTGCGCGTCGTGCGCCAGCACCTGCTCACCCCGCGCGGCCTGCGCACCCTCTCGCCGCGCAACCCGCTCTACAAGGGCATGCTCGAGGGTACGCCCGACGAGCGCAACCTGGCCGCCATGAACGGCACGGTGTGGGTATGGCCCCTGGCCTTCTACGTCAAGGCCTGCTTCGACATCGACGGCGGCCGCTTTCTGCACGAGGCCGAGGAGATGCTCGCCTCGTTCAACGAGGAGATTCAGAGCTACTGCATCGGCTCCATCAACGAGATGTTCGATGCCGACCCGCCCTACACGCCGCGCGGCGCCGTATCGCAGGCATGGAGCGTTGCAGCCGTGCTGGACATCTACCGCATGATTGAAGCGCACCGCCCCGCGGAGCCCGCACCCAGGACGCGGAGCCGCAAGACGGCCGCCGAACCCAAGGCGGCGAAGAGCCCCGCAACCCGCAAGGCTGCAACGGCAGCCAAGGCCGAAACCGCGGAGACGGTCTCCGGGAAACCGGCCACCAAGACCACGGCGAAAACGGCGAAAGCCGCTGCGAAGAGACCCGCGGCCCAAGCTACGAAGAAAACAAAAAAAGAATAAGCTATGAGAGTTTTAATGTTCGGATGGGAGTTTCCGCCCCATATCGCCGGAGGTCTCGGAACAGCATGCTACGGCATGACACGCGGTCTTGCGCACAACGGCGTGGACGTCACCTTCGTGGTGCCGCACGCCTACGGTGATGAGGACCAGCGCTTTCTGCACATCGTCAACGCAAGCGACGTGGAGGCCCTCTACGGCTCGACGGCGAGCGGCGAGGACGACATCCTGAGCCGCATGTCGTTCATCCACATCGACTCGAACATGGTCCCCTACATCTCGCCCGAAGAGTACGACGAGTACCACGAGGAGTATGTCAAGAGCGGCAAGAAGGTGTGGGAGAGCACCGACGCCTGGAAGCAGCGCTACACCTTCTCGGGCAAGTACGGCGCCAACCTCATGGAGGAGGTGGCCCGCTACGCCGTGGTTGCGGCGCAGGTGGCCCGCGACCTCGAGGGTCAGTTCGACGTCATCCACGCCCACGACTGGCTGACCTACTACGCCGGCATCGCCGCCAAGCGCGTCTCGGGCAAGCCGCTGGTGGTCCACATGCACGCCACGGAGTTCGATCGCAGCGGCGAGAACATCAACACGCAGGTCTACGCCATCGAGCGCGCCGGCATGATGGCCGCCGACCGGGTGATTGCCGTCTCGAACCTCACGCGCAACATCGTCATCACGCGCTACGGCATCCCGGCCGACAAGGTGGTCACGGTGCACAACGCCGTGCGCTTCGCCGAGAACAACACCGAGGCGCCCGAACGCGGCGTGAAGGACAAGATTGTCACCTTCCTGGGCCGCATCACCTACCAGAAGGGTCCCGACTACTTCGTCGAGGCTGCGGCCAAGGTGCTCAAGCGGGTGCCCGACGTGCGCTTCGTGATGGCCGGCTCGGGCGACATGATGAACCACGTCATCCGCCGCGTGGCACGGCTCGGCATCGCCGACCGCTTCCACTTCACGGGCTTCCTGCGCGGCGAGGATGTCCACAAGATGTTCCAGCTCTCGGACGTCTACATCATGCCTTCGGTTTCGGAGCCCTTCGGCATCTCGCCCCTGGAGGCGATGCGCTCGAACGTCCCGGTCATCATCTCCAAGCAGAGCGGTGTGGCCGAGGTGCTCGACTACGCCATCAAGGTGGACTACTGGGACGTCGACGCCATGGCCGACGCCATCTACGCCCTCATCAAGTACCCGGCACTGGCGAACATGTTCGCCTCGAAGGGCCTCGAGGAGGTCACCAACCTCAAGTGGAACGACGCAGCGGCCAAAATCAAGGCCGTCTACGAGGCCGCGATTAACGACAAGAAATAACCAAAAACAACCTCTATGAAAACCGTTTGCTTATACTTCCAGGTGCACCAGCCGTGGCGTCTGAAGAAATACCGCTTCTTCAACATGGGCAAGGACCACAACTATCTGGACGACCTGCTCAACCGCTCCATCATGCAGAAGGTCGCACGGCAGTGCTACCTGCCGATGAACGCCCTGCTGCTGAAGCTCATCAAGGAGAACAAGGGCAAGTTCCGCTGCTCGTTCTCCATCACCGGCACGGCCGTCGAGCAGTTCCGCGCCTTTGCCCCCGAGGTGCTCGATTCGTTCAAGGCGCTGGCCGAGACGGGCTGCGTCGAGTTCCTGGCCGAGACCTATTCGCACTCGCTCGCCTCGCTGGCCTCGAAGGAGGACTTCCGCGAGCAGGTCAAGCTCCACACCGCCATGCTCAAGAAGGAGTTCGGCGTGAAGCCCACCGCCTTCCGCAACACGGAGCTCATCTACTCGGACGACATCGGCGCGATGGTGGCCGAGATGGGCTTCAAGACGATGCTGGCCGAGGGTGCCAAGCACGTGCTGGGCTGGAAGTCGCCCAACTACGTCTATGCCAACGCCATCGACCAGAAGCTGCGCCTGCTGCTGCGCAACTACAAACTCTCGGACGACATCGCCTTCCGCTTCTCGGACCGCAACTGGGACCAGTACCCGCTGACGGTCGACAAGTATGTCGGCTGGCTCACGTCGGAGAATACGCCGGGCGAGGTCATCAACCTCTTCATGGACTACGAGACCTTCGGCGAGCACCAGAGCGCCGATACGGGCATCTTCGAGTTCATGAAGGCGCTGCCCAAGGCCATCATCGAGAAGAAGGGCGAGCTGGAGTTCGCCACCGTGAGCGAGACGGCCAAGAAGTACCAGCCCGTTTCGGTGCTCCACTGCCCGCACGTGATGTCGTGGGCCGACGAGGAGCGTGACGTGACGGCATGGCTGGGCAACGAACTGCAGAACGAGGCCTTCTCGAAGCTCTACGCCCAGAAGGAGAAGGTCAAGGCGCTGAAGAACCCCGACTTCGACTACGTCTGGAGCTTCATGCAGACCTCGGACCACTTCTACTACATGGCGACCAAGTGGCTCTCGGACGGCGACGTTCACTCCTACTTCAACCCCTACGACTCGGCTTACGACGCCTTCATCAACTACATGAACGTCCTCTCGGACTTCATCATCGAGCTGGACAAGGCCGTCGCCGCCAAGGCTGCGCGCAAGCGCGCCTAAGGCGGAGCCTGAGACGGGTGCCTGAGACGGGACCGGAATCGGGGGCCGGAAACGGGAACCGGAAACAGGGCCTGAGACGGGAACCGGAAACGGGTGCCGGAAACGGGCCAGACGACAAACAACGACGGGATGTCCCCCACCGGGGAGGCATCCCGCCGCTGTGTTTTCCGCTGCCCGCAGAAGGAGGCGCAGAAGGGGCCGCCGCAGTGGCCGCGAAGGGCTTCGCCGCAGAAAGCGATTCCGGAGGCAGAGAGGAGGCGCGCTGGTAGAAAAATGTTATCTTTGTGGAAAATTTGTTCAAAAAACGACATTCGAACCCTTTTGCCCGATGAAGAGCAACAAACCCATGGAACCGGCCTCCGGCGACTGCACCCGGCACGAAGCGGGCAACCCGGAGACCCAAGCCGCTCCCGCGTCCGAAGCTGCGCCCGAGACCGGGAGCATGGACGGAACCAAGCCCGCCGGCAGGGGCGGAGCCGAGGCCGCAACCGAGGCCGGGAGCGAGGCCAAAACCTCAACAGAACCCGAGGCCAAAACCTCAACAGAACCCGGGACCGCAACCGAAGCAGAAGCAGCCAGAGAAGCCGGAGCAGCCGGAGAGGAGGCTGGAGCCGAACCGGCAACCGCAACCAAACCCGCAACCGAGGCCGGCACTGCCCGGCCGCGGAGCCTGCGCGAACGGCTGCGTGAGCGGCTGCAACGCCGGCGCCGCGCTCTGAGCCGACGGCTCGAATACCGCCGCCTGCGCCGGCTGCGCAAGCTCACCGTACCGGCCTACACCCACTGCAAGAACTGCGGCGAGCGGCTGCAGGGGATGTACTGCCACCGCTGCGGACAGTATGCCCTCGACATCGAGCAACCCTTCTGGAAGTACATCAAACAGTATTTCGAAAACGTCTACCAGTTCGACAGCAAGGTGTGGCAGACGCTCTGGCTGCTCTTCCGCCGCCCGGGCTTCCTGACCACGGAGTTCAACGCCGGAAAAATCAACTCCTACGTCCACCCCTTCCGCCTCTACATGTTCATCTCGGTGGTCTTCTTCACCCTCTTCTTCATGGTGGCGTCGAGCACCGCCGAGCAGCAGCTGCGCCGTGAGCGTTACCGCACGAGCCGCCTTCCGAAGGGGGTGGTCGAGGCGCTCCGCACGGGACGGGGCGGGGCCGACACCTGCGTCTACCTCTACGACGGCGCCGGACTGGCCGAGATGCTCGACTTCAACGACCTTAGGAGCGATTCGCTGCTCCGTATCACGCCGCTTGGCTCGCGTCACGGCGTCGCGCGCGTCGAGCTGCCGCGCATGCTCTTCGACTCGTGCCTCCGCGTCACGACGCTCGCCGAGCAGGACCGCATCAACCTCGAAGGGGCCCGCGAAGCGCTCGGAAAGGCGGCCGAAGAGACGGCCGGGAGTGAATCCGGGGCCGAAAACGGAGACGGGGGTGAAGCGGGGGCCAAGGCCGGAGCCGACGCCGTACCCGAGGCCGGAAGCGGAGACGGAGCCGAGAGCGGGCACGGGGTCGGGATTACAGCCGGAGCCAAGACTGCGGCCTCAGCCGGAGGCGTGCCCGGGTCCGAAGCCGGCATAAAGGCCGACACGGAGGAGGCCGCACTGGACAAGGCGATGGCCTCGATAAAGGGGGTGGATGTCGACGAGGAGGAGCTCGCCGTCATCGGAGCGCTGCTCGCCTTCGACCCCGAGCGGACAACCGTCTACGCCTGGCAGCCGCCCCAAAGCCAGAGCGAACGGCTGGAGCAGATGAGCCAGCAGACGCTGCTCAACAACCTGCTGGCGCAGCTCTCGAAGTGGACGCCCCTCTACATGATGTTCCTGCTGCCGCTCTTCGCGCTGCTGCTCGCCCGGGCCTACCGTCGCTGCCGGATGAACTACATGCAGCACTTCGTCCACGCCATCCACATCAACTGCTTCTTCCTCATTCTGCTCTCGGTGCCGGCCTTCCTGCTGATTTACGCGCTCGCACCCGAGAGCACCCTGTCGTTCCCGAGCGGCGTGGTGAAGGGCTTCTTCGCGCTGGTCTTCCTCTACATGCTCCTCTCGTCACGCCGGGTCTACGGACTGGGATGGTGGCGGACCCTCTTCAAGACGGTGTGGGTCTTCGTGCTCTTCACGCTGCTGGCAGGGCTCATCGCCGCCGGACTGCTGCTCTGGCTGGTCTCCTCCTTCAGCGACGGGTTCTGACCCAGCTCCTTTGACACGGCTACCCGGCGCCTTCCAAAACAGAACAGACCCGGAGCGGAAAACCGCTTCGGGTCTGTTCTTGTCTGCCGCCAAGCCGAAAATGGAGGGCGGGCCAGAAACCGTCGCCAGTGGGGCACCAGGCCGAAAATGGAGACGGGCCAGAAACCGCCGACGGGGCCGACGGGCCGTTGAAGGTGGACGGACCGGGAACTGCCGACGGAAGCCGACGGGCCGACGATGGAGTACGGGCCAGAAACCGTCGACGGAAGCCGACGGGCCCAAGATGGGAAAGGGCCTAAAGTCGCCGGGGGCCGCCGCGCGTCACCCCTTGCGCTTGTAGCGCGAGGGCGAGGTGCCGGTATGCTGCTTGAAGTACTTGCCGAAGAAGGACTGCGTCGAGAAGTTGAGCTGGTAGGCTATCTCCTGGATGCTCAGCCCCGAGTACTTGAGCAGCGCCTTCGCCTCGAGAATCACCGACTCGTCAATCCACCGCGCAGCCGTCTTGCCGCTCACCTCCTTGACCACCGACGAGAGGTACTTGGGCGTGATGTTGAGCTGCCGCGCATAGAAGCTCACGTTGCGCTCCCGCTTGTTGTACTGCTGCAGCAGCGCCATGAACTGGTTGAAGAGCACCTCGCACCGCCCCTGCTTCATCGGGTCGGTCTGCTCGCGCAGGTTGATTTCCGTGATGATGTAGAAGGCCGTGGTGAAGAGCGTCCGGATGATTTCATGCCGGTAGCGCTCCTTGTCACTGCGCAGCATCGTCTTGATGAGCTGGAAGAGCTGGCGAATCTCGTCGACATCCTGCGGCGAGACCTCCCGCACGGGGGCCTTGCCGAAGCGCATGTAGACCGGCAGCGAGGTCGAAAGGTCTATCTGGATTTCGTTGACGAACGACTTGGAGCAGGCCAGGAAGTAGGCCGCCGCATTGGCCGAGCACTTCACTGTGCGGATGATGCTCCCCGGATTGAAGAGCACCACCATGTTGGGCCGCACCTGATAGGTCTGCATGTCGATGGAGACGGTCGCCTCGCCGCTCATCATGATGACGGCCGAGAAGCCGTCGATGGAGGCCGGATAGTTGCTCGTCGTATTGCTTTGGGGGTCGAGCGCCGTGATGACCAAATCGTCCGACAGATAGAATACGTCGCTCATCTCCTTCTTGATGCGTGAAATCGAAACCTTGTGGAGATTCTCACGCCCCGCACCCGGTGCGGTTTTCGTCGTTTTGACACGCTCCGCCATAATAGCTTTTTTAGGGTTGGTACACGTTTCCGTTTCACAACGCGGTCGGTACCCCGTCCCGCAAACCGGGGCGGGCTCTCATCCCTGCTTCCGTATCCTAACCTGTCCCACCGGAGCGCCCCTCGGCCGGCGGGGTCGCCCGCAGCCTCCGGTCGCCCGGATGGATGGCCCCGCACGGCGGAGCCCTCCGCTTTCGTTATCTCGCTTCCGTCGGCCGAGCGGGTCACAACTCCCCTCCGCCGGCTTCATGCTCTTCTCCTTATCCGTCTAACACTTCTCTACCCTAATACTCCCCGCGTACCCGCGTACGCGCGCGTTGGGCACAACGGGGGCACCTTCATTCACCCGCCGCCGCACACTCCGCCGCCCCGTCAGGGCTGGCAGAGGACCCGCAGCTCGCCCGGAAGGCACTCGATGTGGAGCGGGAAGTCGGCTCCGGGCTGCCCGTCGACGTCGGTCGGTTCGTTGACCGGCGAGGTTATCTCGATGCAGCGCGCCCGAACCAGCCGCACCTCGCGGGGGTTGCCCCCCAGCAGGTAGCGCCCCATCGAGAGGGTCGACAGCAGCGGGTTGCGCTTCTCGAGCAGCACGCAGTCGAACATGCCGTCCTTGATGGAGGCACGGCGCGCCAGCGGAAATCCGCCGGCCGTCTCGCCGTTGAAGACCAGCACCATGAGCGAGTTGAAGTCGAACTCCTCGCCGTCGGCCGTCACGCGCAGCGGCACGGCATGCATCGAGCGGAACTCCTTGATGCCCTCGATGAGGTAGGCCAGCTTGCCGATGCGGTGCTTCCGCTCGTCGGGCGTACGCTGCGAGGTGGTCGTGAAGATGCCGAAGCTGAAGACGTTGACGAAGTAGAGCCCGTTGACCCGTCCGCAGTCGACCCGCTCCTCGACGCCCGTGGCTATCTGCCGCGCCGCCTCGAGCGGGTTCTTCGACATGCCGAGCGCCCCCGCGAAGTCGTTGGCCGTACCGGCGGGAATAACCCCCAGCGCCACGTCGAGCCCCTTGCGTTTCATGGCGTTGACGGCGAAGTTAATCGTGCCGTCACCGCCGGCGACCACCACCAGCTCGACCTGCTCGTGCCCGTCGAAGGGGTTGGCGTCGAAATCGATTTGAAGCGGTTCGATGTCGTATCCGTAGGAGGAGAATACCTCGCAGATATCCTCGACCTTGCGGTCAGTGCGTCCCTTGCCGGACTGCGGGTTGTATAGAAAAATCGCTTTCTTCATCAGTAAGTCGCTATTCCATGATGAGTGCGCGCATGGCCGGGGTGACATACTCCTCGTATGCGTCGCCCTGCCCCGCAAGAATGAAGTAGGCCTTCAACCCGGGTAGCGAGTCGGCCATCCGCAGCGCGTCGTCGGCCCCCAGGGCCATGAACATCGTCCCCAGCGCGTCGGCCTCGGCGCAGGTCGGGGCGGCGACCGTCGCCGAGAGCAGCCGCGAGATGACGCTGCGTCCCGTGCGGGGGTCAATCGTATGGGCCACCTTCCGGCCGTCGTCGGTCCGGTAGAAGCGGCGGTAGTTGCCCGAGGTGGCCAGGCCGCCCGAGCTCATGCAGAGCCGCTTCTGGAGGTAGGCCCCGTCGGACATGTTGCCGTCGAAGGGGGTCTCGATGCCGATGCGCCAGGGGTTGCCCTCGCGGTTGACGCCCCGGCAGCGCACCTCGCCGCCGATGTCGACGATGTAGTTCCGCCCGCCGAGCTGCTCGACCAGCTGCGCCAGCAGGTCGACCGTGTAGCCCTTGGCTACCGAGTTGAAGTCGAGCTGCACGCGCGGGTCGCTCTTGACGAGCCGCCCGTCGACGATGCGCACCTTGTCGCGGCCGACGAAGGCGAGCAGCGAGTCGAGGTTGGGATGGAGCGTGCGTTCGCGCCCGGCGAAGCCCCACGCCTCGACCAGCGGCTTGACCGTCACGTCGTAGCGGCCGCCGCTCAGACGGCCGATACTGTCGGCCAGCGCCAGGTTGAAGGCGATGTGGCGGTCGACCGAGTCGGTGAGGTTGCGGTTCAGGCAGCTCAGCAGCGAGGTCGAATCGAAAATCGACATCGAGGCCTTGGCCTCGGCGTCGAGCCGCATGGCGGCGCGGTAGAGCTCCTGACGGGCCGAGGGGCCGACGTCGGCCACCACGTGCATCGTCGTTCCGAGCATCGTCCCGTCGACGGTCACGTAGCGCGCCGGGGAGTTGCAGCTCCCCGCAAGGAGCGCAAGGAGCGGAAGCGCGGCCGCCGCCGCGCGCATGAACGGTTTGAGCATAAAGTTCCTCATTCTAATGGCAAAAATAATATTTTCCGGCATATCTCGGCCCTTTTGCCGGAGAAAAGCGTCGGGCGAACAATAATTTTTCATTTTTAGTTCTTAATTCTCAATTATATTCGTACCTTTGTCGGACGCTCTGGCGTTATCCACGGTAAGGGGGATGCGTCGTAGAGTGGAACTAAATAAACTTTTATCAAAATGGCTTATTTAACAGCTGAGAAAAAGCAAGAGCTTTTCGGTCAGTACGGCAAGTCTAACAAGGACACGGGTTCTCCCGAGAGCCAAATCGCCCTGTTTTCGTACCGTATCAGCCACCTTACTGAGCACCTCAAGAACAACAAGCACGACTTCGGCACGCAGCGCGCACTGCTGCGTCTGGTAGGTAAGCGCCGCCAGCTGCTGGAGTACCTCAAGGAGGTGGACATCGAGCGCTACCGCGCCATCGTCAAGACGCTCAACCTCCGCAAGTAGTCGCGAGGAACCGAATGAGGGCAATTCCCCACCGAGGGATTGCCTTCATTTGCTTAGGACAATTCGAACACATTTAGGATATTTTTATGGAAGAAAAGAAGCTGTACAACGCAGTCCGCAAAATCATCACGCTGGCCGACGGTCGCCAGATTGAGATTGAAACGGGCAAACTGGCCAAACAGGCCGACGGCTCCGTCGTGGTGAAGCAGGGAGACACGATGCTCCTGGCCACGGTCGTTGCCGCCAAGGATGCAAAACCCGACACCGACTTCATGCCGCTTCAGGTGGAGTACAAGGAGAAATATGCCGCCGCGGGCCGCTACCCCGGAGGCTTCATGAAGCGCGAAGGCAAGGCCAACGACAGCGAGATTCTCGTCGCACGTCTGATTGACCGCGCCCTGCGCCCGCTCTTCCCCGCGGATTTCCACGCCGAGGTATACGTGACGGTCAACCTCATCTCGGCAGACAAGGATATTCAGCCCGACGCACTGGCAGGTCTGGCCGCTTCGGCCGCCCTCGCCGTATCGGACATCCCCTTCGGCGGCCCCATCTCGGAGGTGCGCGTGGCCCGCATCGGCGGCCAGTACGTCATCAACCCCACCTTCTCGCAGATGCCCGAGGCCGACCTCGACATCATGGTCGGCGGTACGATTGACAACATCCTCATGGTCGAGGGTGAGATGAAGGAGGTCTCCGAAGAGGTGATGCTCGGCGCCATCAAGTTCGCGCACGAGGAAATCAAGAAGCACTGCGCCGTACAGATTGAGCTCTCGAAGGAGCTGGGCAAGGATGTCAAGCGCACCTACTGCCACGAGGTCAACGACGAGGAGCTGCGCCAGACCATCATCCGCGAGCTCTACGACAAGGCCTACGCCATCGCCACCAGCGGCACGATGAAGCACGAGCGCGAGGATGCCTTCAACGCCCTGGAGGCCGAGTTCGCATCGCGCTATACGGAGGAGGAGCTCGTCGAGAAGGCCCCCCTCATCCACAAGTACTTCCACGACGACGTCCAGAAGAAGGCCATGCGCAACATGATTCTCGACGAGGGCAAGCGTCTCGACGGCCGCCGTACGGACGAAATCCGCCCCATCTGGTGCGAGGTGGGCTACCTGCCCGCCGCCCACGGCTCGGCCATCTTCACCCGCGGCGAGACGCAGGCGCTCGCATCGGTGACGCTCGGCACGAAGCTCGACGAGAAGGTCAAGGACGAGGTGCTCGTACAGGGTACCGAGCAGTTCGTGCTCCACTACAACTTCCCGCCCTTCTCGACGGGTGAGGCGAAGGCAGCACGCGGTCTGAGCCGCCGCGAAATCGGCCACGGCCACCTGGCATGGCGCGCCCTGAAGCCGATGGTTCCCGTCGGCGACGAGAACCCCTACGCCGTGCGCGTCGTATCGGACATCCTCGAGTCGAACGGCTCGTCGTCGATGGCTACGGTCTGCGCCGGCACGCTGGCGCTGATGGATGCCGGCGTGAAGCTCAAGAAGCCGGTTTCGGGCATTGCCATGGGTCTGATTTCCGACTCGGCAACGGGCCGCTGGGCCGTGCTGTCGGACATCCTGGGCGATGAGGACCACCTGGGCGACATGGACTTCAAGGTAACGGGTACGCGCGACGGCATCACCGCCACGCAGATGGATATCAAGGTTGACGGCCTCTCGTACGAGGTGCTGGCCAAGGCGCTTGAGCAGGCCCGCGTAGGCCGCATGTACATCCTCGACAAGCTGACGGAGTGCATCGCCGAGCCGCGCGCCGAGTACCGTCCCTTCGTACCGCGCATCGTCCAGATTACCATCCCGCAGGATATGATTGGTGCCGTTATCGGCCCCGGCGGCAAGGTCATCCAGGACATCCAGAAGACCACCGGCACGACCATCACCATCACCGAGGTCGAGAACAAGGGCATTGTCGACATCTTCGGCCAGGACAAGGCCGCGCTCGACGGCGCTCTGTCCCGCATCAAGGCCATCGTGGCCGTTCCGGAGGTGGGCGAGACCTACCACGGCAAGATTCGCTCGATTGTCGCCTTCGGCGCCTTCGTCGAGATTATGCCGGGCAAGGATGCGCTGCTCCACATCTCGGAAATCGACTACAAGCGCTTCGAGACGATGGAGGAGACGGGCCTGAAGGAGGGCGACGAAATCGACGTGAAGCTCATCGGCGTCGACCCCAAGACGGGCAAGCTGAAGCTCTCGCGCAAGGCGCTGCTTCCCAAGCCCGAGGGCTGGGTCGAGCGTGAACGCCGCCCGCGCGAGGAGCGCGGCGAGCGCCGCGGCCACCGCGAGCGCCGTCCCGAGGAGAAGTAAGATTGAGCCCCGACCCCCGCAGAACACTCTGCGGGGCCTCTCCGGAGGCCCGGCAGGGCGTAGCGGCATTCGGTGAAAATTTCTTCGAAATGTTGCACATTTAGCGGGAGTTTTCTATATTTGCGTTGTTCCCGGACGAAGAAGAGCCAAACGGTTCATCCTCCGGCCGGAAACGACCGGCAAGCAAGGACGAAAAAACATTAAACATTAATCTTTAGTTCGCTATGAAAAATCTTTTTAAGTTGAGCGTTGTGCTCGTAGCCGCCTCGCTGGCGTTCTCGAGCTGTAACTGCTTCAAGAAGATGGCCAAGCATCAGGACGAGGTCAACGTGACCTGCGCACCCGAGATTCTGGCCCTCAACAACGGCGTCGTTGCCGCCGACGTCACGGTTACTTTCCCCGTAGAGTACTTCAACGCCAAAGCCGTGCTGAAGGTAACGCCCGTACTCGTATTCGAGGGCGGCGAGGTTGCCGGTACGACCAAATACTTCCAGGGTTCGAAGGTTGACGACAACTACACGGTCGTTGACAAGAACAACGGCGGCAACTACACGCTGCACGTGGAGTTCCCCTACGACGCACGCATGGCCCAGAGCATGCTCCAGCTGCGTGCCGAGATTAAGTGCCCGAAGGGCAAGTGCAAGGAGTTCACGCTCGTGAACCTGAACAACGGCGCGCTGCCCACCAAGGAGCAGGCTGCCGTGCTGGCCGGTGACGACGAGGCTGCCAAGGCCGCTCTTGCCAAGGAGTTCGGTCTGACGGTTGCCTACGGTGTCAACACCCTGCAGCAGGACCTCAAGTACTCGGACCTGATGGCTCCGATGGCCAACAACTACAAGAAGGTGACCACCGTTGTCGACAAGACCGACCTGCTCTACGCCATCAACTCGTCGAAGGTAACGAAGAAGAACGAGGAGAAGGCCGACCTGGAGGCATTCAAGGCCAACGTGGACGAGCAGCTGGGCAACGACCGCATCTCGCAGAGCATCGCCGTCAAGGGTTATGCTTCGCCCGATGGTCCGGTGAAGTTCAACGACAAGCTCTCGCAGGCCCGCAGCGAGTCGGGTAAGAAGGTTGTGGCCAAGCTGCTGAAGGACTCGGGTCTGGATGTGGACGCCGCTGCCTACGGTGAGGACTGGGACGGCTTCAAGGAGCTGGTCGAGAAGTCGGACATCAAGGACAAGGACCTCATTCTCCAGGTGCTGAAGATGTACAACTCGCCCGCCGAGCGTGAGGCTCAGATTAAGAACCTCTCGTCGGTATTCAACGAGCTGAAGACCGAGGTTCTGCCCGAGCTGCGCCGCTCGCAGATTATCAACACGTCGGACATCCAGGGCAAGACCGATGCCGAGATTATGGCCTTCGTCAACAACAAGCAGTACGACCAGCTCACCAACGAGGAGTTGCTCTACGCCGCCGAGTCGCTGACCGACGATGTAAACGTACAGATTGCCGTTCTGGAGTACACCGCCAAGACCTACAACGACGCCCGCGCCTACAACAACCTGGGTATCGCTCAGGAGAAGGCCGGTGAGAAGGCTGCTGCTCTGAAGTCGTTCGAGAAGGCTGCCGAGCTGGGCAACACCACTCCCGAGCTGAACAAGAACCTCGTGCTGGCCAACCTGTCGAACGGCAACACGGCCGAGGCCAAGAAGTACGCTCAGGCTGCCGACGCACAGTCGAAGGCTGCTCTGGCCGCCGCTCAGGGCGACTACAAGAGCGCTGCCAACGGTCTTGAGGGCTACAACGCTGCCATCGCTCAGGTGATGAACAACGACCTGGCAGGTGCCAAGAAGTCGATTGCCAAGGACAACTCGGCCGAGGCAGACTACCTGCGTGCCGTCATCGCTGTCAAGGAGGGTGACCTCACCGCAGCCGAGGCACAGCTCAAGAGCGCCATCTCGAAGAACCCGAAGCTGGCCGACAAGGCAGCCAAGGATGTCAACCTGAAGGCTCTTGCGAAGTAATTCGCGACCGACAATAACCGAAAACCCCCGAAGGCCAGGCCTTCGGGGGTTTTCTTTTGCACGGGGAGGAGCGCGGGCAGAGTGAGGAGAGCAAGAGAAAGCGGGCCGAAGCGCAGAAAAGCGTGGGCAAAGGAGCAGGAGGGTGCAGGAGGGTGTAGAGTGCAGGAGGGTGTAAGAGAGTGCAGGAGGGTGTAAGAGAGTGCAGGCCGAAGGGCAGGAAAGAGCGGGCCGAAGAACAGGAAAGAGCGGGGCCGTGGACTGAGAGAAGCGGGCCGTGGGCTACAGAAGGCAACGACCTGGGTGCAAGGAGGAACGGGCGAGGCATAGGAGACAGCGAAACAAAGCACGGAAGGCAGCAGTCCGAAGCACAGGAAGGCAACGCCCGGGTACAAGGAGGTGCGGGCGAGGCATAGGAGACAGCGGAACAAAGCACGGAAGGCAGCGGCCCGAAGCGCAGGGGAAAAGCAGGCCGGGAACGGCCGTCTCGAACCAAAATGAACGAATCCAAACCGTGCACGGACCAACCCATTCGGGTCGGCTCGGACGGCCCAAGGCATCCAAACCGACACGCTCACAACAACCCCTCCGAGCCAACCCATTCGGGTCGACTCGTCCAATCCAAGACACCCTAACCGACACGCTCGCGACAACCCCTCCGGACCAACCCATTCGGGTCGACTCGTCCGGTCCAAGGCATCCAAACCGACACGCTCGCGACAACCCGTCCAGACCAACCCGCTCGGGCCAACTCGTCCGGTCCAAGGCACCCCAACCGACACGCTCGCAACAACCCCTCCGGACCGCTTCCGGGTCCAATGAGGGAAAAGAGCGCCGCGGACGAAAATATTCACCCGCATTGTGCCCGACGTCTCGATTTATTTTCCTATTTTTGTAAAAAATAGCGACCGTACCTATGGAATACGCCAATCACCTCAACGAATATGCCCCGGCACCGAGCGAGGCTCAGGTTGCCGAAGAGGTCGCCCGCATCAAGGGCCTCACAGCCCGCAACGCCACGACCGACGTCTACAAGTTCTGCTACTCGGCCATCGACCTCACCACCCTCTCGTGCAACGACTCGGTGACCTCCGTGACGGAGCTTGCCCGCAAGGCCGTGGAGTTCTACAAGGCATTCCCCCACATCCCCAACGTCGCCTCCATCTGCATCTACCCCTCGTTCGTCGAGACGGTCGGGGTGGCCGTTGACGGCACGCCGATGCGCATCACCAGCGTGGCCGGCGGATTCCCCGCCTCGCAGACCTATCTGGAGGTAAAGGCACTCGAGGTGGCCATGGCCATCGAGAACGGCGCCGACGAGATAGACATCGTGCTCAACGTGGGCCACATGCTCACGGGCGAATACGACGAGGCTGCCAACGAGGTGGAGGTCATCCGCAAGGAGATGGACGATGACATCGTGCTGAAGGTCATCATCGAGTCGGGGGCGCTCAAGACGCCGGAGCTGATTCGCAAGGCCTCGCTGCTCTCGATGTTCGCCGGTGCCGACTTCGTGAAGACCTCAACGGGCAAGATTGACGTGGCAGCCACGCCCGAGGCTGCCGTGGTGATGTGCGAAGCGATTCGCGACTACTACGCCCGCACGGGCCGCAAGGTGGGCTTCAAGGCTGCCGGCGGTGTCCGCACCCCCGAGGAGGCGGTGCTCTACTACACGATTGTCGAGGAGATTCTGGGCAAGGAGTGGCTCACGACCGAGCTCTTCCGCATCGGAGCCTCTTCGGCCGCCAACAACCTGCTCACGGCCATCGAGGGCAAGCAGGTGAAGTTCTTCTAAACCGGCGCTGCAAGGTTCACGGCCCCGCCGGAACCCGACGATAAGGCGATAAAAAGAAGCGGCGGCATCCTTCCCTTCAGGGGAGCGATGCCGCCGCTCTTTTTGTATCTGCTTGTATCTGCGCCGCCTTTACGTATCCGCGACGCGTTCCGGAGCCGCGCGGTTTCCCCGTCGCCGCGTCGCGTTCCGGAGCCGCGCCTAACCGACGCCGCGCGCCGTATTCCGGAGCCGCACCGTCACCGGCCGCAGCTCAGGCTCCGGCTCACTGCCTGCCCGAGGCAGCAGCCGATTCGGCCGAGCCCTCCGATGTCGTCGGAACAGCCGTCGGGGCAGCAGCAGAAGCTGCCGCCGTCTGCTGCGTCGAATCGCGGAGCACCTTGATGGCCGCCGTAATCACGTTGTCGACCGGATAGATGTTGGCATAGAAGCCGTCATCCTCGAGCGCCGTATTGCGGCCGATGTAGGCACGTAGCTGCGCCTCGATGAGCCTTCGCGAGCGGGCGATGTCGCCGCGCCGCGGGGCAACCCCCTTGCGGGCGGCGTAGCGGACGAAATCCTCGACCAGGTTGCGGTCCGAGTCGAGCAGCGCCTTGAGCCCGTCGACGCTCCGCACGGCGTTAAGCGCGTCGCGGTGGCGGTCGGCATACTCAATCGTATAGCGGTAGAGGATGTTGCGCCCGGCCACCTCGACGTAGTAGGGGGTCACGTCGGTCGTATCGGCCGGGATGAAGATGTCGGGCATGATGCCGCCCCCGCCGTAGACCACCTTGCCGCCCGGCGTGATGCGCTTGAGCGAGTCGGCGAAGTGGATGCTGTCGGCCGTGAAGAACTCGTTGTTCTCGTAGCGGTGCCACAGGTCGGCCTCGTAATCCTCGTCGTCGCCGATGGTGTAGGGCTTCTGGATGGAGCGGCCCGTCGGCGTGTAGTAGCGGGCCGTGGTGAGCCGCAGCGCCGAGCCGTCGCTGTAGGGTATCTGCCGCTGGACGAGCCCCTTGCCGAAGGAGCGGCGGCCGAGGATGGTGGCCCGGTCGTTGTCCTGCAGCGCGCCGGCCAGAATCTCGCTCGACGAGGCGCTCCCCTCGTCGATGAGCAGCGCCACCTCCATATCCTGGGCGCGCCCCGTGCCGTCGGCATACTGGCGCAGCTGCTCGTGGTGGCGGTCCTCCGTGTAGACAATCAGCTGCCCCTTGTGGAGAAACTCGTTGGCCACCAGAATCGCCTGGTCGAGGAAGCCGCCCGAATTGCCGCGCAGGTCGAAAATCAGCTTGCGGACCCCCTCGCCGCGCAGCGTGTCGAGCGCCCGCGCCAGCTCCTCGTGGGTCGTCCGGGCGAACTGCCCCAGGCGGATGTAGCCGATGCAGTCGGCGATGCGGAAGGCCGACTCGACGCTTCGGATGGGTATCACGTCACGCACCACCTCGACCGGAACCAGGTCGGGAATCCCCTGCCGGCCCAGCCCCAGACGGACCTTCGTGCCGCGCGGACCGCGCAGCATCTTGACCACCTCCTGCTGCGAAATGCCGCGTCCGGCCACGAGCGAGTCGCCGATTTCGAGGATGCGGTCCCCGGCCCGCACCCCCGCCTTGTCGCTCGGACCGTGGGGGATGACGTTGAGCACGATGACCGTATCGGTGGCCATGTTGAAGACCACGCCGATGCCGTCGAACTCACCCTCGAGGGGCTCGTTGAGCGCCTGCATCTCCGAGGCGGGGATGTAGACCGAATGGGGGTCCAGTTCGCGCACGAGCAGCGGGATGACATGCTCGGCAAGCGAATCCATCGAGATGGAGTCGACGTACTGGTTCTCGATGAGCGAGAGCGTATAGGTGAGCTTGTTGTTGGGGAAGGCCATGTGGCTCAGCACCCCCTTGATGCGGGCTTCGACGCTGTTGCGCCCCATGAACTGACCCATGAGCAGCCCGAGCACCACCCCCGCGGCCAGCAGCAGCGGGAAAATCACGGTGCGTTTCGAATTCTTGTACATAGTTCTCAGATGCAAAGCCGCCCCCGCACGGTCGCACCGTCGGGAGCGGACTCCGGCCCTCGGGGCCGGAACTGCGGTTTTGGTATTACTTGTTACTTGTTCTTGAACGTATAGCTCAGACCGACACTCAGCAGCGTCTGCGTCTGCACGTCGACGTTCTGCGCCCGGTTGTAGTAGAGCTGGAATGTCAACGTTGTGGCGATGAATTTTGTTGCCTTGATTTCAATCGTATTTTCCCAGCGCACCGTCGGATGGATGGGCAGCACGGGTTTCTGCTTGGGGTCCTTGTTCTCCATGCCGTTCCAGGCGTCGTAGGCCCTCTTCCACGACGAGTAGTCGCTGATTTTGTTCTTCACGCCGATGTCGGATATCCAACCGTAGAAGGAGAAGAGCGTCGTGCGGTAGCGCAGGAAGCCGTTCTTGCCGAACGAGCGGTCGAAATCGAGCTGGATGGAGGAGCCGCCCTCGTACTTCGACGTGCGGTCGGGGTCAGCCAGACCGTAGGCCTCCCAGCCCTCCTTATCGTCCCACTTGTTATGGCGCACAATAGCGCTCTCTACGAAGACGGCACTTAGGGCAAAAGGCGAGATGTTAATCGAAATCGGGAACTTAGGCTGAGGACTCTTGTAAGTGATACCGAACGATATGTCAAGATAGCCCGGCGCCATGAAGGTGCTCTTGCGATAATCCGACGTCTGCTGCGTACGCGAGATGTAGCCGTTGGCGAACTGGCTGCGGAACTTGAAAATCGAACCGTAGGACCAGTTCTTCGACATCTTGAACGAGGGGGCCACCGAGATGGCGAACTCGTCCTGGTTCTTGTACCAGACGCCGTTGCTGGTCGTATTGCCCTCGGCGTCGGTCGTCTCGACCTTCATCCGGTTGTAGCCGAACATGGCGTCGACGGTCGTCGTGATGGAGAAGAGGTTCTTCGTGAAGGTGTGGCGCAGGTAGAGCGACGCCATCAGCGCGATGGAGTTGTCACCGCCCGAGACGGCAATCCACGGGTCGTTGTAGGAGGAGAGCGTACCCTGGAGGCTCGAGCCTATTTCGAGGTAGTTGCGCTCCTTGCGGATGGCGGCCCGCTCGGCGCGGTAGCGTGCCCGGTTGAAGTAGGTCAGGTCGACCGACGTGGGCTTGAGCTCGTCGCGGAAGGTCACCTCCTCCTCTTCGGCATTCACCTCGTCAATCGATATCTGGGCGGCGGCCGGAAGGGCCAGGCCGAGGACCGCGAGCAGCAACAACGGAGCAATGTATTTCATAATGAAGCAGTTGACTGAAACAATACCTTGCAAATTTAGGAATTTATTTGCAAATACATTAACTTTACGGCTGTTAATCGTCAACCAAACACCGCAAAAACGCAACCATGAAATACATCGGAGCACACGTCAGCGCCTCGGGCGGGCTGGAGAATGCCCCCCGCAACGCGCACCGCATCGGCGCCACGGCCTTTGCACTCTTCACCAAAAACCAGCGCCAGTGGATGGCCAAGCCACTCACCGAGGCCGAAATAGCCTCGTTCCGCGCCGCCTGCGCCGAGCTGGGCTACACCCCGGCGCAGATTCTGCCCCACGACTCCTACCTCATCAATCTGGGCCATCCCGAGCGCGAGGGGCTCGAGAAGTCGCGCGAGGCCTTCTTCGACGAGATGCGCCGCTGCGAGCAGCTGGGGCTCGACCGGCTGAACTTCCACCCCGGGAGCCACCTGCGCAAGGTGACCGAGGAGCAGAGCCTCGACCTGATTGCCGAGTCCATCAACATGGCGCTCGACCGCACGCACGGCGTGACGGCCGTCATCGAGAACACGGCGGGGCAGGGTTCCAACCTGGGCTACCGCTTCGAGCATCTGGCCTACATCATCGACCGCGTCGAGGACAAGTCGCGCGTGGGGGTCTGCATCGACACCTGCCACGCCTTTGCCGCAGGGTACGACCTGCGGACAGAGGAGGCGTGTGAGCGCACCTTCGCCGAGCTGGAGCGCGTGGTGGGGTTCCGCTATCTGAAGGGGATGCATCTGAACGACGCGATGAAGCCGCTGGAGAGCCGCGTCGACCGCCACTCGCCGCTGGGCGAGGGGACGCTCGGCATCACCTGCTTCCGCTACATCGCCTCGGATGCCCGCTTCGACGGCATTCCGCTCATCCTCGAGACCCCCGACGAGGAGCGCTGGCCCGAGGAGATTGCCCTGCTCAAGGAGTTTGCCGCCGCGCGGTAGCGACGGGGGCCCGAAGGGGCACCGGCAGGCCCGAAGGAGCACCGGCAGGCCGGAAAGGGAGCGCCCCGGGAAGGAGTAAAAAAGGGCATCGGACGGCAACAAAAGGGCCTCGAAGGAGTGCCGGCCGGGAAGGGAGCACCCCGCCCCGTGAAAAGGTGCGGAGAAGAACCGGGCCGGCCGATAGCGAAAGGGCCTCGAAGGAGTGCCGGCCGGGAAGGGAGCGCCCCGCCCCGGGAAAAGGGGCGGAGAAGAACCGGGCCGGCCGATAGCGAAAGGGCCTCGAAGGAGTGCCGGCCGGGAAG
>ERZ827150.560-NODE-560-length-54719-cov-125.313936_pt1 | contig 54719 bp, 48 predicted proteins | sample MGYA00519779_ERZ827150 | MGnify/ENA primary metagenome ERZ827150 (study PRJEB31778, sample SAMEA3449267) | human gut metagenome | biome: human gut; feature: human-associated habitat; material: faeces | place: United Kingdom | collected 2010/2012 ...
ATGCGGTTGCGTGGAGCAGCCTTGCGACGCCTTATGTGCTGCTCGACTTCTGGGCGTCGTGGTGCGCCCCCTGCCGCAGGGAGCTCCCCGGCCTGCTTGATGCGGCGAGCCGTTTCGACGGGGTGCTCTCCGTCTGCGCCGTCTCGGTCGACGAGGATGCCGCCGCCTGGAGGAGCGCCGTGGAGCAGGAGGGGCTTTCGCCGCTGCTCAACCTCCGCCTCGACCGCAGCGACGCCTCGTTCGCGGAGCTGGTCGCCCGCTTCGACATCCGGACCATCCCGCACAACCTGCTGCTGGATGGGGAGCGCCGGGTCGTTGCGGTCGATTTGCGGGGCGACGCCCTGTGCGAGTGGCTCGAGCAGCATGTTGGGCGCTGAGCCGGCTGCTGAACCGGCCGCTGAACCGGCTGCTGAACCTGGCTGCCGGTCCACCCATCCACCCCTCCGTCCGGTCCGCCGCCCTCCGTCGTGTGCCCGCCGGCTCGTGTGCCCCGCCGGCTCGTGCGTCCTGCCCGGCTCGTGTGCCCGCCCGTCGCTGTCCCGTCGCCCGTCCGCCTGCCCCTCCTGCCCGCATCGCAGCCGCGTTCCGCCCCTGCGCCCACTTCGCCGTCGCGCACTTTTTCGGGCCGCGGGGTGAGAAATAGTGCCGAAAAGTGTTGATTTCCCGGATTTTTCGTATCTTTGTGGCCCAATGCAAGCGGTAGTGGGGTGCGACGCCGCGTCGCCGCACTGAGAACCGCCCAAGGTAACACTTTAACATTCAAAATTTTAGCTATGAAAACCATTTCCATCAAGGCCGTAAAGCGTGAAGAGTACGGCAAGAAGGCTGCCAAGGCAATCCGTCGCAAGGGTATGGTCCCCTGCGTGCTGTGCGGCAACGGCGAGACGGTCACCTTCTCGGTTGACCCCCGCGAGGTAAAGCCCCTGATTTACACCCCCAACTCCTACATTGTCGAGTTCGACTTCGACGGCAAGAAGGAGCTCGCCGTACTGCGTGAGGCTCAGTTCCACCCCGTACGCGAGGAGATTCTCCACCTGGACTTCTTCCGCATCGCCGACGGCAAGCCCGTATCGATTGCCATTCCCGTCCGCCTGTCGGGTAACGCCGAGGGTGTGAAGGTCGGCGGTAAGCTGGTTCTCTCGGCCCGCAAGCTCACCGTGAGCGCCCTGGTTGAGAACCTGCCCGACGAAATCGTGGTGGATGTTACGAACCTGGGTGTCGGCAAGACGATTTTCGTCGGCGACCTCAAGTTCGAGAACCTCAAGTTCGTGACGCCGGCTACGACGGCTGTCTGCGCCGTACGCGTAACGCGTGCATCGCGCGGTGCCGCTGCTCAGGCCTAATCCTGACGGAGTATGAAATACCTCATTGTTGGGCTGGGGAACATCGGCGCCGAGTACGCCGAAACCCGCCACAACATCGGTTTCAAAGTGTTGGACGCGCTCGCAGAGGCGTCCAACGCTGTTTTTACGACGGCCCGTTACGGCGCCGTGGCCGAGATGAAGGTGCGCGGGCGGACGGTGCTGCTGCTCAAGCCCTCGACCTACATGAACCTCTCGGGCAAGGCGGTGCGCTACTGGCTCGAGGCCGAGAAGATTCCGCTCGAGAACCTGCTGGTCGTCTCGGACGACATCGCGCTGCCCTTCGGTACGCTGCGCATGCGTCCCAAGGGGAGTGCCGGCGGCCACAACGGGCTGAAGAACATCGCCGAGCTGCTCGGTACGGAGGAGTATGCCCGCATGCGCTTCGGCGTGGGGGGCGACTTCCCGCGCGGCCACCAGGTCGACTACGTGCTGGGCGAGTGGACGGCCGAGGAGCGTGCGGCGCTGCCCGAGCGGCTGAAGCTCTTCGGCGAGGCGATTGTGTCGTTCGTCTCGGTCGGCGTCTCGCTGACGATGAACGCCTACAACAAGAAGTGAGGCTCTGCCCGGTGCGGCGGAGCGCCCGAACGAGGGAGCGGTGACCCGTGGAGGGTCGCCGCTCCTTTTTTTGCGCGGTGAGGGCGCCCGACGAAACGTGCGGGTGTAGGGGTCGCTGCTCCCTTTGCGTGGGGCGGCGCACCTTTTTTGCGTGCGGTGGGGCGGGAGGCACCGCTCTTTTTTGTATGAGTGGCCGCAGTTGCCCGGGCGCCGTTCGGAGCGGGGTCGGGCAGGGTGCGCGCTAAAAGTGTGGGGGAGAGCGGCCGAAACGCTTGCTTTTTTCAAAACAACCTCTATCTTTGTAAAACCCATCCCTAAAAAACAGGAAAAACCCATCCTCAAAACACACCCTTAACTAAATGATACCTTATGAAAAAATTCCGTCTGTTTTGCGTGCTGACAGCACTGCTCCCCCTCCTCGTGTCGTGCGGCAATGACTCCGACTCGCCGGAACCCGTCTCACAGCTTCCCGCCCCCGCATCGCTCGCTTCGACGGGCGACGACGTCTCGCTCACCTTCACGTGGGAGGCCGTCTCCGAGGCCAAATGCTATGCCTACCGCTTCAACGAGGGCGAGGAGGTCTACACGAACGAGACCTCGGTCCGCTTCGAAGGGCTGACCCCCTCGACGCAGTACGCCTTCCGGGTGAAGGCCGTCTCGGGCGACCTCACGCGCTGGAGTGACTCCGAGTGGTCCTCGACGAGCGCCACAACAGGAGAAACGCCCCAGCCACCCTTCGCCATCACGCTCGGTGAGGTGACCTTCTACAGTGCCGAGGTGACCGTCACGCCGGCCGACCCCTCGATGACCTACTTCTGCAACGTCCTGCCGCGCGCCGAGTTCGACGCCTTCCCCTCGGAGAAGGAGCTCATCGACGCCCAGATAGCCCAGATTACCGGCGCCGCCGAGCTCAACGCCATGAGCTTCGAGGAGTTCTGCCGCTCGATGGGGCTCCTCTTCACCGGCACGCAGAGCTTCGTGACGGCCGAGGAGCTGGCGGGCGATACGGAGTATGTCGAGTATGTCTTCGGCCTCGACTACTCGGGCAAGGCGACCTCCGAGTTGGTCAGCGCCTCGTTCCGCACCAAGCCCGAACCTACGGTGCAGCCCTCGTCGATGACTCTTGGGCTCGAAGTGGTCGACCTGACCGACGTGAGCGCCCGGCTGCAGGTGACCCCCTCGACCGCCGACGAATACTACTACTGCTTCTTCGTGCTGCGTGAAAACCTCGACGCGCTGGGCGAGGAGGGCATCATCAACCTCTGCCTCGACGACCTGAACGAGTACATCTCCAGCTCGGACTACGCTACGGTGGTGGCCGAGCAGTGCCACAAGGGAAACTACACCTTCTCCTATGCCGAGTTCGCGGCCAATACCGAGTACGTGGGCTTCGCCTTCGGTGTGGGCCAGCACGGTCTGCGCGCCGCGGCGACGACCCGTCTGTTCACCACCGAGCCCTTCATGCTGAAGGATGCCGCCGGCGGCGACGACCCGATTCGCATCGAGGTGGTGTCGTGGGGCATCGAGAATGCGCAAATCAAGTTCATCCCCACCTCCGAGGCGGTTCCCTACCGGTGCGAGCTGACCAAGCTGGCCGACTTCGCCGGCCTGAGCGACGAGGAGATTCTGGCCAAGGATATGGAGAAGCTCTGGAACGACTACGGCGACTTCTACTCGATGATGCTCCTGAACGAGAGCTTCACCATGACGCGCTACATGCCGCTCGACCCCGACACGGAGTACATCGCCTTTGCCTACGGACTGAGCGACACCGAGTTCAAGGCGACGACGAAGCTCTGCAAGGTGGTGCTCCGTACGCCGGCAGCCGAGGGCTCCTCGGTGGGCGCCCGTACGCTCGGCCTGCTCCGGCGCTAACCGGTGCTAACCGACGTTAATCGGTGCGCCCCGTGCCGCCCCGACCGGGGTTGGCTGCCCGAATGAAAAAACCTCTGCCGCACGCGTGCGGCAGAGGTTTTTTCCAATATATCTCCGGCGTCGGAGCCTTTTCCAGTATGTTCCCGGCAGCGGGAGCGGCATGTTACCGTGTTGGGGTTTTCCGCATGTTTTCGCAGCGGGCCTTCCCCTGCCCCCCGCTGACGGGGCTACTCCTCGTCGTCGTAGTAGATTTCGTCCATCAGCGTGTCCAGCTCGCGTCGCTCCTTCTTGGTGGGGCGCCCCGTGCCGCGCTCGCGGAAGACGAAGACCGTCTCGCGCGGGATGTTGAGCTTGTCGCGCTCCTCCTGCGGCGTGACATCGAGGCAGTAGAGCGGCACGTTCTTCGCCGGCTGGCGGCTCGACACCAGGTCGAGCACCTTGTACGAATAGGTCACCTGCTGCTTGCGCACGGCTATCAGGTCGCCGATTTTCACCTCGCGCGAAGGCTTGGCATAGGCGCCGTTGACCGTCACCTTGTTGGTGCGGATGGCATCGGCCGCATCGCTCCGGGTCTTGAAGACCCGCACGGCCCACAGATATTTGTCGAGTCTGATATCCTCCATTTTGTCTCTTGCGTTTTTTGGTTGCGGACGGCCCCGGTTTGCTCCGGCTGCCCCGGTCCTCGGCATTCATCCCGTCTCGCCCGGTCTTCCGACAGTGGTCCCGGCCCGCCCGGTCCCTGTCTCCGGTCCGTCCCCGTCTCCGGCTTTGCGCTCCGGTTCCGCCCGGCCCCCTCCCTCCGGGGGGCTATTTTTCGTACATCGTCTCGCCGCGGGGCCGGTCGTGCGACTGCTCGTCGTTCTGACGGCTGACGCTCAGAATCATCCCCAGCGCGATGGTGGTGAAGAGCACCGACGAACCGCCGCGCGAGATGAGCGGCAGCGTCTGCCCCGTCTCGGGAATCAGGTTGACGGTCACCATCACGTGCAGCAGCGCCTGGCAGGTGATGAGCAGCGCCAGCCCCAGCACCATGAGCCCCGGGAAGGCGGTGCCGCAGCGGCGGAAAATCTCGATGGCGCGGAAGAAAATCCACAGGTAGAGCATCAGCAGCACCACGGCCAGCACGATGCCGTACTCCTCGACGAAGAAGGCGTAGGCGTAGTCGCTCTCGGGGTGAATCATCTCCACGCGCATGGCGCTCTGCCCGGCCCCCTCGCCCAGCAGTCCGCCGTTGTGGATGGCAATCATCGAGCGCTCGGTGTCGGTCAGATGCTCGATGGGCTTCTCGGTCTGCGTCGTGGTCCAGAGGTGGAGCCACGTGCCGACGCGCCCCTCGGCCGTCTCGCTGCGCCCCAGGTTGAGCATCCAGACCAGCAGCACGGCCGCAACGCCCAGCCACACCAGCTTCATCAGCTCGCGGAAGTTGACCCGCCCGATGAGCATCATCACCCACGAGGCCATGCAGACCAGCACGGCCGACGAGGTGTGGGCCGGGAAGATGACCAGCGCCGAGACGGCCACCGGCATCAGGATGGGCCACGTACCCTCGCGCCAGATGCGGCGCTGCTCGCGCGAGCGGCGCCAGGTCCAGAACTTGAGTGAGGGGACAATCCGTATCTTGTCGATGCGGCTCTGGCGGCTGCCCAGCTGGCGGGCCAGGAAGAGCACCGTGGCCACCTTCAGCGCCTCGGAGGGCTGCAGGTCGAAGAATCCGAGGGGAATCCAGCGGGCGGCTCCGTTGGTCGTGCGGCCGATGAAGTAGGCCAGCAGCGTGAGCAGCACGCTGAGGATGTAGGCCGGCTTGGCCAGGGCGCGGTAGACGCGGCTGTCGATTTTCTGCACGGCAATCATCGCCCCGAGGCTCAGGATGAGCACCATGACCTGCTGCCGCAGGAAGTGGTAGGTCGTGCGCGCCGTGTGGGCGTCGTAGGCCATCTTGGCCGTCGACGAGTAGACCACCAGAATCGAAATCACGGCCAGCGCCGCGATGATAATCCAGAGCACGCGGTCGCCGTTGAAGAGCCGCCCCAGATGCAGTCCCCGGCCGCCCGCGGCTCCGCCGTCGGCTGCCGCCGCGGCACCGGCACCCGAGCCCGCGCCGCTTGAGCTGCCTGAGCCTCCAGCGCTGCCCGCGTCGCCCGAACCTCCGGCCCGCCCTCCGGCGCTGCGCTCCGCGCGCGTGCGGCGCGCCCGCTCCGATGCGGCCTGCGCCCCGTCATCGCCTGCGGCCCCGCTGCGGGGCGTCGTGTCGTCGTAGTTCATCGTCGTGCGTTCCATCGTGCCGTTGCGGGATTCATCGTCAGGCGTTCTTCAGCACCCACTGCTTGAAGAGCTCGCCGCGGTTCTCGTAGTTCTTGAAGAGGTCGAAGCTGGCGCACGCCGGCGAGAGGAGCACCACGTCGCCCGGACGCGCCGCCTCGCGTGCGGCACGCATCGCCGCGTCGAGCGAGTCGGTCGAGACGATGCGGGGCACCACCCCCTCGAACTCGCGCAGCAGCTTGGCGTTGTCCAGCCCCATGCAGACGAGCGTGTGGACCTTCTCGCGGGCGAACTTCTTGAGCGGCGTGTAGTCGTTGCCCTTGTCCGTGCCGCCGGCAATCCAGACCACGGGGCGCGTCATCCCCTCGAGGGCGTACCACACCGAGTCGACGTTGGTCGCCTTCGAGTCGTTGAGCCAGAGCACGCCGCCGCGCTCGGCCACCGGTTCGAGCCGGTGCTCGACGGGTGCGAAGTCGTAGATGGAGCGGCGTATCTGCTCGGGGTCGACGCCGGCGGCCAGCGTCGCCAGCGCCGCGGCCATGACATTGTAGGCGTTGTGCAGCCCCTTAATCTGCATCTTCGCGGTGTCGATTTCGACCGAAGCCTTGCCCGCCGTGGCGGTGAAGCGGCCGTCGACCAGGAAGGCGTCGCCTGCGCTGCTGGCCACGGCGTTGCGGGCCGCGAAGGGGAGCTGGCGCATGCGCAGGTCGTAGTGCGGCAGCTGCGCCCAGATGGTCTCGTCGTCGCCCGAGTAGACGAACCAGTCGCGCGAGGTCATGTTCTGCGTGATGCGCATCTTCGCGTCGATGTAGTTCTGGAAGCAGTGGTCGTAGCGGTCCAGATGGTCGGGCGTGATGTTCATCAGCACGCCGATGTGGGCCCGGAAGCGGTACATGCCGTCGAGCTGGAACGAGCTCAGTTCGAGCACATACCAGTCGTAGCTGCCCGTGGCGACCGAGTAGGCGAAGCTCTCGCCGATGTTGCCTCCCAGGGCGACGTTCATCCCGGCGTCGCGCATGATTTTGTAGATGAGCGACGTGGTGGTCGTCTTGCCGTTCGAGCCGGTGATGCAGATGCAGCGGGCGCGGCCGATGTAGCGCCCGCCGAACTCGATTTCCGAGATGACGGGGATGCCCGCCTCGCGGATTTTGCGCACGATGGGGGCCGATTCGGGGATGCCCGGCGACTTGATGACCTCCGAGGCGGCGAGGATGCGCTCCTCGGTGTGGCCCCCCTCCTCGTAGGGGACCTCCCACTCGTCGAGTTTGGCTTTGTAACGGTCGGCGATTCGTCCCGAGTCGGAGAGGAATACGTCGAAACCCTTCTTGCGGGCGAGGATTGCGGAGCCGTAACCGCTGATTCCGCCGCCCAGAACGACTATCTTTTTCATAACGCGTTGTTGGTTTCCGGAGTCGCCTCACCGGCCGCCGCGGGCTGCAGCAGGTCGAAGAGGGGTTTGTATTTTCCGCCGCGCACCTCGGCCGGCAGTTCGGCCCAGAGCGCCCTGAAGAGCGAATCGCGCCCCGTCTCGAGCGCCAGGTCGTAGAGCCGTACGGCCGTGGCGGCCGATGCGGGGTTGGTGCGGATGCACTCGATGCGGTAGGCGCGGTGCCAGGCGGCGAGCGAGTCGAGCTCGAGCTGCTGCTGCTCGTCGAGCTGTCCGCCCGCATCGACGATGCGTTCGAGGGTGGTCAGCCGCCGGATTTGGGGGCGGAAGGGGTACTCCTCGCGGTCGAGCGTCTCGTAGGGTTCGCTGCCGCGGATTTCGAGCTCGGCATTGCCCTCGTCGTCGTGGAGCACTCCGTCGATGCGGAGCCGCTCGCCCGGGAAGAGGAGCAGCTGCCACTGTTCGGGGTAGCCGTCGAGCGTGGTGAAGAGCAGCCGCACCGACTCCACGCGCTCCTGGTCGGGGATGTCGTACCCGCCGCCGAGCGGCGTGGCGGCCGTATAGCTGCCGGCCTGGAGGCTGCCCTCAAGCGGGGCGTATTCGACGCCGTCGAGCGTCGCGTCGTCGAGCGACGCCGCGATGCGGGGCGCCTGGCTGTCGCCGCCGCACGAGACGGCCGCCAGCAGCATGAGCAGAATAAGCGTTTTTTGCATGGGGTTGTACTTTTTGAGGGTTGGGTTTATCGGATTTTGAGCGTCACGAGCGTGATGGCCGCCAGCAGCAGCGAGATAATCCAGAAGCGGACGACAATCTTCGTCTCGAAGATGTTCTTCTTCTGGTAGTGGTGGTGGAGCGGGGCCATGAGCAGGATGCGGCGCCCCTCGCCGTAGCGGCGCTTGGTGTACTTGAAGTAGGAGACCTGCATCATCACCGAGAGGCTCTCGACCAGGAATACGCCGCAGAGCAGCGGCAGCAGCAGCTCCTTGCGGATGCAGAGGGCGAAGACGGCGATGATGCCGCCGATGGAGAGCGAGCCGGTGTCGCCCATGAAAATCTGCGCCGGGAAGGAGTTGTACCAGAGGAAGCCGATGAGTGCGCCGAGGAAGGCGGCGGCGAAGACCGTCAGCTCGCCCGCCCCGGGGATGTACATGATGTTGAGGTAGTCGGCATAGACGATGTGGCCCGAGAGGTAGGCCAGCACGCCCAGCACGGCGACAATCGGCGCCGAGACGCCCGTGGCCAGACCGTCCAGACCGTCGGTGAGGTTGGCGCCGTTCGAGACGGCCGTGATGACGAAGATGGCCACGAAGACGTAGAGCAGCCAGGCGGCCGTCTCGTTGCCGCCCGTCAGCCAGGCGTAGTCCAGCTCGTTGTCCTTGATGAAGGGGATGGTCGTCTTGGTGGTCTTCGTGCTCTCGGAGCTGAGCACCACGTTCTGGTGGATGCCCTGCACGGGGGTTCCGTCCTGCTCGACGATGAGCGTGTCGACCGGCTGGACGACCTTCTCGCGGACGACGATGTCCTGCGAGAGCCACATCGTCGTGCCGACGATGATGCCCAGTCCGACCTGACCCACAATCTTGAAGCGCCCCTTGAGCCCCTCCTTGTTGTGGCGGAAGACCTTGATGTAGTCGTCCAGGCCGCCGATGAATCCGAGCCAGAGCGTCGAGACGAGCATCAGCTGGATGTAGATGTTGTCGAGCTTGCCCACCAGCAGCGTGGGGACCAGGATGGCCAGCAGGATGAGGATGCCGCCCATGGTCGGGGTGCCGCGCTTCTGGAGCTGTCCTTCGAGCCCCAGGTCGCGAATCTCCTCGCCGATTTGCTGGCGGCGCAGCAGGTCGATGATGCGGCGTCCGAAGATGATGACGATGAGCAGTGCCAGGATGATGGCCGCCGCCGCCCGGAAGGAGAGGTACTGGAACATGCCCGAGCCCGGGAGGTCGTAGGTGCGGTCGAGGTACTGGAAAAGATGGTAAAGCATGGTAAGGTCGTTTCTCTTGTTGTGTCGTGTGTCGTGTGTCTGTGTCGTGCGCCCGGCGGGTTCGCGCCGTGTTGCGGCCGCGGCGGGCGTTCGCGCCGGTCCGGTTTGCGGTGGGGGGCTATCGGGCCGTCCCGCCGTCGAGCGCCGCGAAGTCGCGGCGGAGCTCCTCGCGGTCGTCGAAGTGGCGCCGCTCGTCGCCCACAATCTGGTAGGTCTCGTGCCCCTTGCCGGCCACGAGCAGCAGGTCGCCCGGAGCCGAGAGCATCACGGCCGTGCGGATGGCCTCGGCGCGGTCGGTGATGCGCAGGTAGCGGTCGCCGGGCTGCAGTCCGGCCGTCATCTCGTCGAGAATCGCCTCGGGCGACTCGTGGCGCGGGTTGTCCGAGGTGAAGATGGCCGTCGAGGCGTACTTGACGGCAATCTGCGCCATCTCGGGGCGCTTGGTGCGGTCGCGGTCGCCGCCGCAGCCGCAGACGACGATGAGCCGCTGTTCGGGGCGGCGCACCTCGTCGAGCGTCTGGAGGACGTTCTCCAGCGCGTCGGGCGTATGGGCGTAGTCCACCACGGCGGTGGTGCCGTTGGCGGCGCGGATGAACTCCAGCCGTCCGCTCACGGGGTGCAGCGCACTCATGGCGCGCAGCACCTCCGCGCGGTCGAATCCCAGCAGGCAGGCCGTGCCGTAGACGGCCAGCAGGTTGCTGGCGTTGAAGCGCCCGAGGAAGCCGACCCACACCTCGCTGCCGTCGATGCGCAGCAGCATGCCGTCGGGGTGCATCTCGAGGATTTTGGCCCGGAAGTCGGCCATCGAGCGTAGCGAGTAGGTGTAGCGCCGTGCGGCGGTGTTCTGGAGCATCACCGCGCCGTTGCGGTCGTCGGCGTTGGTCAGCGCGAAGGCCCCCTGCGGCAGCCGGTCGAAGAAGAGCTTCTTGGCGCGGATGTACTCGGCGAAGGTTTTGTGGTAGTCGAGGTGGTCGTGGGTGATGTTGGTGAAGAGCCCTCCGGCGAAGTCGAGTCCGCGCGTCCGCTCCTGGACGATGGCGTGCGACGAGCACTCCATGAAGCAGTAGCTGCACCCGGCGTCGACCATGCGGCGCAGCATGGCGTTGAGGCGCACGGGGTCGGGCGTGGTGTGGGTCGACTCGATGCGCTCGTCGTCGATGCGGTAGACCACCGTCGAGATGAGGCCGGCGCGGTAGCCGAGCGCACGCACCAGGTCGTAGAGCAGCGTGGCGGTGGTCGTCTTGCCGTTGGTGCCCGTCACACCGACGAGCTTCAGCGCGCGGCTCGGGTGGTCGTAGAAGGCGGCCGCCGCATCGGCCAGGGCGCCGTGTGCATCCTTCACGCGGACGAAGGCGACCCCTTCGGGCCGCTCGGCGGGCATGCGTTCGCAGACGACGGCCGTGGCTCCGGCGGCCAGCGCCGCCCCGATGAAGTCGTGCCCGTCGCACTGCGTGCCGGGGATGGCGAAAAAGCAGCTTCCCGGCCGCACGGCACGCGAATCGAAGGCGAGTGCCTCGATGGCGGCGTCGCGGGGGCCCGCAAGCTCCTCGACGGGAATGCCGTGCAAAAGTTCTTCCAATGGTTTCATCGTATGTTGCTTCAGTTTTTACTGACAATCGTTCGTTTCAATCCGCCGCCCCGGGGTGGCTGCGGTCTTTGTCCTGCACCCGGCGTTTTTCCGACCCTCTCGGTCCCGGCAGTGGGGTATTCTTCTCCGACCCCGGCGGTGTTTGCGGCCTTTGTCCCGCACCCGGCCCGGCGTTTTCCCGGTCCTCTCCGGCCCCGGCGTCCGGGTTGTGCCACTCGGCTCCGTCCGGTTTCTTTATTGGGCCCGGCCCCGGCGCTTCCTTTTATCGTGCCGGCTCCGGTCGGCCCCCCATCAAGCCCTCTCGGCTCCTTGTCTCCCTCCCCGGCCGCTACTGCAGCGCGATGGAGACCGTCGCTCCCGGCGCAACGTGCGTCCCGGGCGGGATGCTCTGGCGGCGCACCGAACCCTCGCCCGTAAAGGCGACGCGCAGCCCCTGCGACTCGAGCAGGAAGAGGGCATCCTTGAGCCCCATGCCCCGCACGTCGGGCATGACGCTGCGCTGCGTCTCGAGCTCCGCGATGTGGACGCGCGCGGTGCTGTCGACCGTGGCGCGGCCCCAGCCGTGGCGGCTCTCGCTGCGGACGTTGCGCGAGAGCTCGCCCGCCACTTCGCGGAGCTGTTCGATGCTGCCCCCCTTGATGTGCTCGGGGTAGCGCCGCTCGCCGCCCCGCTCCACGCGGCCGTGCCACTCCTGCTCGCGGTTCGAGATGTAGTCGACCATCCGCTTGACCACCGGCCCGGCCAGCGGCCCGCCGTAGTAGGCCTTGCCCGGCTGGGCGCGGGTCTCGATGGTGGTCAGCACCGTGTAACGCGGCTCGTCGGAGGGGAAGAAGGCAATCATCGACCCCAGGTAGTAGCGTCCCCCCATGCGGCTGTCGGTAATCTGCGCCGTGCCGGTCTTGGCGGCCACGCGGTAGCGCGTCGAGTCGCGGAAGAACTGGCTGGCCGTACCCGTGCGGCAGACCTCCTCGAGGTCGCGCGTCACCTCGCGCAGCGTCTCGTGCGAGCAGATGCGGCTCTCGATGGTCTCGCTCCCGAAGCGGCGCACCACCTCGTCGCCGCGCCGCAGCTCGCGCACCAGCACCGGCGATATCATCTTGCCGCCGTTGGCGATGGCGTTGTAGAAGGTGAGCATCTGGATGGGGGCCAGCCGCACGCGGTAGCCGTAGCTCATCTTGACGAGCATCACGCCCGGGTCGGGCACCTTCCAGTCGCGCGTGATGGAGGGCTTGCGCTCGCCCAGCCGCTCCAGACCGACGGTCTGCCCCAGATGGAGCTGTTCGTGGAGGAAGTTGCTGTAATCCATCTTCTTGCCCGTGGCTCCGTAGTGCTCCCAGACCGCCTCGGCGAAGTAGACGTTCGACGACGAGGCCACCGCGCGGCGGAAGTCGATGACGCGGTCGCCGCGGTGCGAGTCGCGGATGTTGCGCGCCGGGCCCACGGTGACCGGGTCGCCGTTGTGGGTGTCGTACTCCTTGTGGGGCGACATGCCGGCGTCGTCGAGCAGCAGCAGCATCGAGGCGAGCTTGAAGGTCGAGCCGGGCTCCATGCTGCGCCCCAGGGCGTAGTTCTCGCGCTCGGCGAAGCTCCCCTCGCCGCCCGCGCGCCCGAGGTTGGCCATGGCCAGAATCTCGCCCGTGCGCGTCTCCATGACGATGGTGGTCCCCCAGATGGCGTTCTGCGCCTCGAGCTGCTGGCGCAGCGCCTTGTCGGCCACATCCTGAAGGTCCAGGTCGAGCGTCGTCACCACGTCGGCGCCGTCGAGCGGCTCCTCGTTGCCCTTGCCCGCCACGCGGCCGTAGAAGCCGCGGGCGATGCGCTGCCGCACGGCACGGCCGTCGTGTCCGGCCAGCTCCTCGCGGTAGGCATCCTCGATGCCGTAGTTGCCGCGGTCACCCGTCAGGCCGACCGTACGGCGGGCCAGCTCGCCCTGGGGATAGATGCGCTCGTCGCGCTCGACGAGCGTGTAGACCATGCCCATGTTCCAGTTGAGCAGCGGGTAGCGGCGCAGCGTCTCCCACTCGGCGCGGTCGACCTCGCGCGGGAAGATGTTGACGGGGGTGTGGTCGCGCAGCGTGTCGTAGATGCGGCGCGTGATGTACTCCTCGCCGCGCAGGCGGTCGATGAGCCGCCCCAGAAAGCCCGTGGAGCGGAGGTAGGTGGTCTCGCGGGCGTTGACCAGCCGGTAGCGGCGGGCATGCTCGGCGCGGAAGAAGCGGCGGTACTCCGAGGCGGGCTTGTCGCGGAAGAAGGCGGCGAGCAGCTTGGCCAGCGAGTCGCTCTGCTCGTGGAAGCTCTTCAGCGAGTCGAGTCCCGGGCTGCCGAAGTCGAAGGCGGCCTGGTAGCGGAAAATCGAGGTGGCCAGCGGCTCGCCGTTGCGGGCCAGGATGCTGCCCCGCTGGGCGGGGATGACCTCCTCGGTGAAGATGCGGCTCGAGAGGCGGTCGGCGTTGTAGGCCACCTCGCGGCTGAAGAGCTGCACCCAGATGAGGCGCAGCAGCACGACGGCCGCCACGGCGATGAAGAGCACGTAGAGCAGCCGGACCCGCAGCAGGATGTCCTTCTTGATGGGTGAGTGTACCTCCTTCATGGCCGTTTATTCGATGATTTCGCCCGGAACCGTCGGGTCGTAGAGTTCGATGCCGCGCTGGCGCAGCTGTTCGACGACGGCCGAATGGGTCGTCACGCGGAAGCGCTGCTGCTGGAGGCGCACCGAGCGCTCGCGCAGCATCTGCACTTCGCGTTCGAGCTGCGAATAGCGGCGGTCGAGGTGCAGCGACCAGAACATCACCACGATGCTCAGGAAGAACATCCCCGCGATGCTGAGCAGGTAGGGGTAGGCCTCCGAGGCCTCCTTGCGCAGCAGGATGGTGCCCGAGATGAGCTGGCGGATGGTGCTCGAGGCGCGTTTGCGCGCCCGCTCCTCGGCCTCTTCGCGTTCGCGGCGCTCGGCCTCTTCGCGTTCGGCATCCTCGCGCAGCTCCTCGTCGGCCTCGCCCCGCTGGATGCGCACCACCTCGCGGCGAATCTTGCGTGCAAGTTCCGCCTCGCGCTCGCGCTCGGCGAGCTCCTCGGGGGTTACGGGGTCGAATTCGTGGTCCTGCATCATGGCGGGTCGTCTCTCTTTATCTCTTATCTCTCGTGCGGTCGGCGGGGTGCGGCTCCGCAGTCTCTCTGCCGGGCGCCTCCCGCCTCCTCTCGTTTTCTATTATTTTTTTATAGGCCGCGCCGGCCCGTTTCTTTCACCGGCCTTCCTGCTTGCCGGCCTTCTTCTCTTTTCCCGGCTGCCTCGCAGCTATCGGCTTTCCTGCTCGCTGGCCGCCTCGCCGGGGATATCCGCCCGCTTGACGGCCGCCCGCAGCCGGGCCGAACGCGAACGGGGGTTGCGTGCCAGCTCCTCGTCCGAGGGGGTCACCGCCTTGCGGGTGAGCGGCTCGAAGGGGGTGAGGCTCCGCCCGAAGAAGTCCTTCTCGACGCGCCCCTCGAAGTTGCCGCTGCGCATGAAGTTCTTCACCAGCCGGTCCTCGAGCGAGTGGTAGGAGATGACCACCAGCCGCCCGCCCGGACGCAGCACCTTGAGGCTCTGCTCGAGCGCCATCTTGAGCGCCTCCATCTCGCCGTTGACCTCGATGCGGAGCGCCTGGAAGAGCTTGGTGAGGAACTTCGCCTCCTCCTTGCGGGGGGTGCAGGGGCGCACCGCCGCAACCAGCTGCGCGGTGGTGCGGATGGGCTCCCCGGCGCGTGCCCGCTCGATGCAGTTGGCAATCTTCCAGGGGGTCTCCAGCTCGCCCCAGTCGCGCAGCAGACGCGTCAGCTCGGCGTTGGTGTAGCCGTTGACCACGTCGGCCGCCGTCAGGTGCCCCCGCTGGTTCATCCGCATGTCGAGCGGCGCCTCGCCGCGGAACGAGAAGCCCCGCTCGAGGTCGTCGAAGTGGTGCGACGAGACCCCAAGGTCGGCCAGAATGCCGTCGACCTGCACGACGCCGCGCAGCCGCAGCGCCCCGCGCAGGAAGCGGAAGTTGCTCTCGACGTAGTGGAACCGCCCGTCGTCGGGGCAGTTGGCGCGCGTGTCGCGGTCCTGGTCGAAGGCGTAGAGCCGCCCTTCGGGCCCCAGTGCGGCGAGGATGCGGCGCGAGTGCCCTCCGCCGCCGAAGGTCAGGTCGGCGTAGGTGCCTCGGGGGTCGATGTCGAGCAGCCCGACCGACTCCTCGAGCAGGACGGGTACGTGGTATTGCGGAGCAGCCATTTCGCTATGGTCGATTTGGGTGTAAAGGTAGCGACTTTTTCCCGAAGAATGTTTATCTTTGCCGATATAAATTTTTCCGACCCGGCTGCCGGTCGCCCTGCGGCCGTGCGGCTCCGCTCCCGTACGGCGGAAGCGTGAAAAAAACAGTCCGAAATGGCCGAAATCGACATAGCCCGCGTCCTCGCGGAGAAGGCCCCCTCGCTGGCCCGCCACCTTCCGGGCTTCGCCCTGCGGTGGCTGCGCCGCACCATCCACGAGGAGGATATCAACTACATCCTGCGCACCTTCTGGGAGCTCCCTCCGCGGGAGTTCATCCACGCCTGCTTCCGCACCTGGGGGGTCACCTACTCCTCCGAGGGGCTCGAGCGGCTCGACCCCGCGGGGCGCTACCTCTTCGTCTCGAACCACCCCTTCGGCGGCATGGACGGCATGATGCTGGCCGACGAGCTGATTGGCCGCTTCGGCGATGCGCGCGTGGTGGTCAACGACCTGCTCATGCACCTCGAGCCGCTGCGGCCGCTCTGGATTCCCGTCAACAAGCACGGGGCGCAGAGCGCCGCCTATGCGCGCCGCTACGAGGAGGAGTTCATGGGCGAGCGGCCGATTCTGACCTTCCCGGCGGGGCTCTGCTCGCGCCGCATCGGGGGGCAGGTGTGCGACCTTCCGTGGAAGCCCAACTTCCTGAAGAAGGCCTACGCCTCGCAGCGGCAGGTGGTCCCGGTCTTCGTCGAGGGCGAGCTGTCGAACTTCTTCTACCGCGTGGCCTCGCTGCGCAAGGCGCTGGGCATCAAGTTCAACATCGAGATGCTCTGGCTCCCCGACGAGATGTTCTCCCAGGGGGGCAAACACTTCCGCATCCGCTTCGGCGAGCCGCTCCGCATGACGGAGCTCCAGGCGGCGGGGTCGCTCCGCGAACAGGTGGAGTTCGTACGCAAAAAGACCTATTTTTTGAAAAATAGCCTCGACGCAGGGGAGAAAAAGCGATAAAATACCTATTTTTGTGCCGTAAAGTATAATCCGCCGCCGACCCGCGGGCCGCGGCGGACGATATCCCAAACGCTGATGCAACCGATTATTCCACCCGTCGACCGGGCACTGTTGCGGGCCGAGCTGACCCCCGAACGCAAGTACCGCGATACGAACAAGGCCTCGAACGAAATCTACATCTTTGCGGCCTCGGAGTGTCCGGCGCTGATGCGCGAGGTGGGGCGCCTGCGCGAGGAGGCCTTCCGCATCGCCGGCGGCGGCACGGGGCTCGAGGTGGACATCGACGAGGAGGACCTCGCACCGGACGGCTACTACCAGCTCATCGTGTGGGACCCCCACGCCGAGGAGATTGTGGGTGGCTACCGCTTCATCGTCTGCACGTCGGAGCATCCGCGCCACCTCTCGACCGAGCACTACTTCCACTTCAGCGAGCAGTTCCGGCGCGACTACCTTCCCTATACCATCGAGCTGGGGCGCTCGTTCGTGCAGCGCTCCTACCAGGCGCGGGCCAACCGCAAGAGCATCTACGCGCTCGATAACCTCTGGGACGGACTGGGCGCCCTCATCGTGCTCAACCCCCAGGCGAAGTACCTCTTCGGCAAGGTGACCATGTATACGACCTACAAGTCCGTGGCACGCAATGCCCTCATCTGGTTCCTGCGGCGCTACTTCCCCGACCGCGACCATCTGGTGACGGCCATCCACCCGCTGCAGCTCGACCTGGACGACCCCTACTACGAGGAGTTCTTCACGGGGAGCGACTATGCGGAGAACTACCGGATTCTGCTGCAGAAAATCCGCGAGTTTGACGAGACGATTCCGCCGCTCATCAACGCCTACATGAACCTTTCGCCGACGATGCGGGTCTTCGATACGGTCTCGAACCCCGACTTCGGCGGGGTGGAGGAGACGGGCATTCTGGTGACGATTCCCGACATCTACCCCGAGAAGCGCGAGCGCTACACCCGCTGGCAGGGGTGGCAGGCGAACCTCAAGCAGCGTCGCGAGCGGTTCCGCGAGCGGCTGCACGAGCATCTGCAGCGCATCAACCGCAAGGTGCGCAGCGGCGAGTAGCGCGGCGGGGGCCCGGGGGCCGGAGATTGGGGTGCCGAACTGGACCGCCCGGAACTTGGCGGGGCTGGTGCATGGATGGTCCGGAACTTGGCAGGACCGCGATGGATGGCCCGAAGTTTGGCCGGGCCGGCGCAAGGAAGCAGGCGGCCCGGATTGGAGGGTGGCGGCCCAAAAACTGGAAAAGTGGCGACCAATCCCGGTGTCGGGAGCGGCCCGAATTTGGGAACGACCCGGAGTTGGAGCAATGCGGCCCGAAAATTGGAAAAGCGCGACAGCCGGCAGCGTCCGGCGGCAGCAGACGACTGGAAAAATCAGTATTTAAGTATCATAAGTATTGTGTTGAAGACGGCTTGTCCGTCGACACCCCGGAGTGCCGCTCCGGGGTGTCTTTTTTGCCGGCGCCCGCTGACCCGCCGCCGACGCCGACCCGCCGTCCCACTGGTTGCCCCGCCGACGCCGACCCGCCGTCCCACTGGTTGCCCCGTCGGTCGCCGCCGCCTCCCGGGGCCACCGGTCTCGACTGGTTGCTCCCTCCGGTCTCTTCTTCCCGCCGGCCTCTCGGGAGTTCCTCCCCGCCGACGCCGACCCGCCGTCCCACTGGTTGCCCCGTCGGTCGCCGCCGCCTCTGCCGGTTGCCCCGCCGGTCGCTCCTTCCCGCCGGCCTCTCGGGAGTTCCTCCCCGCCGACGCCGACCCGTCGCCTCCCGGGGCTGCCGGTCTCGACTGGTTGCCCCCCCCTCCGGCCGCTCCTTCCCGCCGGACTCTCGGGAGTTCCTCCCCGCCGACGCCGACCCGCCGCCTCCCGGGGCCACCGGTTTCGACTGGTTGCCCCGCCGGTCGCCGCCGCCTCTGCCGGTTGCTGCGCCGGCCGCTCCTTCCCGTCGGCCTCTCGGGAGTTCCTCCCCGCCGACGCCGACCCGCCGTCCCACTGGTTGCCCCGTCGGCCGCTTCTTCCCGTCGGCCTCTCGGGAGCTCCTCCCCGCCGACGCCGACCCGCCGCCTCCCGGGGCCACCGGTTTCGACTGGTTGCCCCGCCGGTCGCCGCCGCCTCTGCCGGTTGCTGCGCCGGCCGCTCCTTCCCGTCGGCCTCTCGGGAGTTCCTCCCCGCCGACGCCGACCCGCCGTCCCACTGGTTGCCCCGTCGGCCGCTTCTTCCCGTCGGCCTCTCGGGAGCTCCTCCCCGCCGACGCCGACCCGCCGCCTCCCGGGGCCACCGGTTTCGACTGGTTGCCCCGCCGGTCGCTTCTTCCCGCCGGCCATTCCCATTGACCCGCCGGTTTCTCCATTTGCCGGCCCGCCGCGGCGGACAGGGGGCGTTTGCCTCCCTTTTGGCCGGAATGGAGGCCGAAAGTGCCGGTCCCGGTTGGAATATTGCGCGGAATTTCCTTCATTTGTCACCCCAAAGCACCAATACCATGAAAAACCACCTCCTCGCACTCTTTGCGTGTGCGGTTTGTTGCAGTGCTCGGCCGGCCGGATGCTTCGCGCATGAGCTCCGTCCCGGCAACCCCCTTCCCTCCCGACTTCATACCGATGCGCCGATTCGCCCCCTTGCGGGGGCTCCGCCGGCTGCCGAATCCGTGGCTGTCGCGGCTGCCCCGGTGGCTCTGCCTGTCGCGGCGGCACTGCCGGCCCCGGAAGTTCTGGATGTCCCGGAAGTTCCGGATGCCCCGGAGACGACCGGCGCCCCGGAGTCACCCGCAGTTCCGGACCCTGCCGCCGCTCCGAAGACAGCCCCCGCTGCCGCTCCGGTCCCGGCTCCTCCGGCCGATTCCTCCCCGGCGGCCCCCGGCAACCCGGCGACCTCCGCCGCTCCCATGCCTGCCGCTCCGGAGCCGGGCTCCGCCCAAGGTCCTGCCGCCCTCGAACCGGACTCCGCCCGGGCCTCCGCCGCGGACCCTGCCGCTCTGGAGCGCCGCATCGCGCGGCTGGAGCGCCTCCGCGCCTGCCTGCCCCGCATCTCGGGCTACCTGCAGCTGGGCTACGAATGGCACGACCGCGGCACCTCGGAGTTCTTCGTCCGGCGCGTGCGACTTGACCTGCAGGGCGACCTCGCCCCGCAGCTCGACTACCGCTTCCACATCGAACTGGCCCATCCCCAGCTGCTCGACGCCTTCCTGCGCTACCGCCCCTTCGAACAGCTCAACCTCCAGGCGGGGGCCTTCAAAATCCCCTTCTCCATCGAGAACACGGAGTATCCCCCCTTCAGCGTCGAGTTCATCGACTACCCGCTGGTGCTCATCCGCCTGATGGGCTTCAACGACATCAGCGGCCACGCCTCGACGGGACGCGGCCTCGGCGGGCACCTCTACGGTGGCTTCATCCGCCGCGGCGGGGAGCACCTGCTCGGCTACAACCTCGCGCTGCTCAACGGCGAGGGCATCAATGCGCACGACCGCAACCGCTCGAAGGATGTCGTGGCGCGGCTGACCCTCCGCCCGACGGCGGGGCTGCTCCTTGCCGCCTCGGGCTACTGGGGCCGCTACGGCGAGCGGAGCCTCGGCCGCGTGCGCTACGGTGCGGGGGGCCGCTACGACCGGGGGCGCTTCATGCTGCGCGGCGAGTATATCTGGGGCCGTACGGAGGTGGCCGCCGCCGGGGATGAACAGCCTCTGCGCCGGCAGCGGAGCCAGGGGTGGTTCCTTGCGGGCGGGTGGCGCGCCTCGGCGAAGTTTTTTCCCGTCGTGCGCTACGACTCCTTCGACGAGGATATGGAGCTCGGCTACGGCCAGAACAACTACACGCTGGGGCTGTTGTGGACCCCCTGGCGCTTCTTCCGCTTCCAGCTCGACTACACCTACGAGGAGCACCGCGCCTCGCAGCGGGCCCATCAGCTGGCGGCGGCCCGCCCCTTCGGCCGCCACGGGGTGTCGGTCATGTTGACGGGAATCTTCTGAGAATATTGAAATGGATGAGATGAACCGAATATCGGACTACCGAACCGTTGAGGTCGTCGCCTTCGATGCCGACGACACGCTGTGGGTCAACGAACCCTTCTTCCGCGAAAGCGAACGTCGCTTCTGCGCCCTTGTGGCCCCGTGGGCCGGGGCGGGGGAGGCCGTCGAGCGGCTCTATGCCCGCGAGGTGGCCAACATGCCGCTCTATGGCTACGGCGTCAAGGCCTGCGTCCTCTCGATGGTCGAGACGGCGCTCGAGCTGGGCGGCGAGCGGCTCCCCGCCGCCGTCGTGGGGGAGCTACTCGCCCTGGGGCGCGACCAGCTTCAGCGTCCCGTCGAGCTGCTGCCCGGCGTGCGGGAGACGCTCCGGCGGCTGCAGGGGCGCTACCGCCTGGCGGTCGTCACCAAGGGGGATTTGCTCGACCAGCGACGCAAACTCCGCCTCTCGGGGCTGGCCCCTTGCTTCGATGCCGTCGAGGTGATGGCCGACAAGGACGAGGCGGCCTACGGCGAGGTGATGCGGCGGCTGGGGGTCGCCCCCGGGGCGTTCCTCATGGTGGGCAACTCGCTGCGCTCCGACGTGCTCCCCGTGGTGGCGCTGGGGGGCCGTGCGGTCCACATCCCCTTCGGCGAGACGTGGCGCCACGAGGAGGTCGACCCCGCGGCGCTCGCACCCTACGACTTTTCCGTGCTGGAGCGCATCGACGAACTCGCCCCGCTGCTGGGGTGCTGAGCCGCGAAGACCGCGCTTCCGTTTATTCACGCCCAAAAGATGAGGCGGAGCACTCCCCACGGGAGTGCTCCGCCTCATCTTTTGTGGGTTGCCGAGGGGGCGCCGGCGCTCCGTGCCGCCAACCCGCCGTCGGTGCTTCTTGCTGCCGGCCTGCCCCGACCTTTGCGCCACCTGTCCGCGGCCTGTGCTTCCTGCCGCCTGCCCGGTTACCCTTTGTCTCTGTGCTCCGACCCTCGGGCGCCTTATCCTTCCGGCTCCTCGTCGCGGCGGAAGAGCCTTGCAATCGGCTCCAGCCAGCGCCGCAGACGGTCGCCCGTCCGGCGCTCCACACCCGCCGTCGGGCGGCACATGATATCCTCCCCGCCGTGGCTCCGCACCGTCTCGAAGCCCATGCGCAGGTAGAGCCTCCGGGCCGGATTGGCGCGCTGCACCGAGAGCGAGAGGTGCTGGACCCCCTCGTCGGCGGCCAGCAGCAGCATCCTGCGGAGCAGCTCCGTGCCGATGCCGCGGCCGCGGAAGGGCTTCTCGACGACGAGCACCAGCTCGGGCGTCGCGTCGTCCAGATAGCCGAACCCCCTGACCAGCCGCACCCAGACGGCGCCGATGACCGTTCCGCGCACCACGGCGCAGAGCGCCCGGTCGTAGGCGCCGGCTCCGAAGCCGACCGTGTAGGGGAGCAGTTCGGGGGAGAAGACCGCCTCGAAGGGGGGCGGCGGCGTCCCTTCGGGCAGGTAGATGGCCTTGAGCAGCAGCTCGGGCAGCAGGGCGTACTCCGACTGCCTCATCCGGCGGATGGTCCAGCCGCCGCTCATCGCCGCCCGCCTTTGGCCCTCCCGGAGCGGCGCTCCGAAGAGGTGGTTTCACGCGGCTCCCGCCCCTCGGAGCAGTTGGAATGGTTGAATCGTTCGGAGCGGCCGGACGGCCCGGATTGTCCCGGGCGGTCGAATCGCTCGGTGCGACCGGTCTGCCCGGCGCGGGCCGAACTTTTTGCCGAACCCTTTGCCGAAAACTTGCCGGAGCCTGCCGCCGAGCTCCGCTTCGCGCCCCGGTTTGCCTCCCGGGCCGCCGCGCGCGCCGAATCATGCTCCGGTCCGCGTTCCGCGCCCCGTGCCGCATCGCGTGCCGCTGCCTCTCCTGCACCGTGTCCCGCGCCACGGGCCGAATCGTGTCCCGTTCCGTGCTCTGTACCTCGTCCCGCACTTCGGGCCGGGGCTGCCCCCGCCTGTCCCGGGCGGAAGAAGTAGCTCTTCTGGCGGCGCTTCTCCTCCTGCGTGCGGGCGACGTAGACCGGCTCGTGGGTGTAGGGGTTCTCGCCCGTGTAGAACATCACCGACGAGAGGGTCATCGGCGTGGGGGTGAGGTCCTGCACCTGCTCGAGGGTGAAGTGGAGCCGTCCGAGCACCTTGCGCGCCAGTTCGCGCATGTCGTGCTCCGTACAGCCGGGGTGCGACGAGATGAAGTAGGGGATGAGCTGGTAGGGGAGCCCCTCGCGGCGGCAGATGGCGTGGAACGACTCGTTGAGCTGCTCGAAGAGGGCGAAGGGGGGCTTGCGCATCAGCCGCAGCACATGCTCCTCGGTGTGCTCGGGGGCCACCTTGAGCCGCCCCGAGGTGTGGTGGCGGAGCACCGTCTCGAGGTAGGGCGAATCGTCGAAGAGGTCGTAGCGGATGCCGCTGCCGATGAAGGCCTTGCGGATGCCCTTCACGGCGCGGATTTTCTCGTAGAGGGCCAGCAGCGGCCGGTGGTCGTTGTCGAGGTTGGGGCAACGCTGCGGATGGAGGCACGAGGGGCGCCGGCAGCGGGCGCAGAGCGTCCGGTCGCGGCCCCCCATGCGGTACATGTTGGCCGAGGGGGCCCCGATGTCCGAGAGGTAGCCCTTGAAGCCGGGCATGCGGACGATACGTTCCACCTCGGCGAGAATCGACCGCTCGCTGCGCGAGTGTACGAACTTGCCCTGGTGGGCCGAGATGGTGCAGAAGGAGCAGCCGCCGAAGCAGCCCCGGTGGATGTTGAGCGAGAACTTAATCATCTCCCAGGCCGGAATCTCCCCCTTGCCGCGGTAGCGCGGGTGGGGCGCCCGCTCGTAGGGGAGGTCGAACGAGTGGTCGAGCTCCTCGGTCGAGAGCGTGGTGTTGGGGGGTGTGACCACCACCCAGCGGTCGCCCGTCCGCTCGACGAGCGTCGCAACGGGCTCCATCAGGTTGCTCTGCGTCTCGATGACGGTGAAGTTCTCGCCGAAGGCGCGCTTGTCGGCCCGGCACTCCTCGAAGGAGTGGAGGCGGATGGTCGTCGCGGGGTCGAGCCGCGCGACGTAGTCGTCGTCGGCCAGGAAGGCCACCTGGCGGATGCGGCGCAGCAGCTTGGCGTTGTAGCCGTTGTGCATGGCGCGTGCGACCTGCTGCACCACCCGCTCGCCCATGCCGTAGATGAGCAGGTCGGCGCCCGACTCGACGAGCACCGAGGGGCGCAGCGCGTCGCTCCAGTAGTCGTAGTGGGTCAGCCGCCGCAGCGAGGCCTCGATGCCCCCCACGACCACCGGCACATGGGGGAAGAGGCGCTTGAGGATGCGCGTGTAGACCGTCACGGCGTAGTCGGGGCGGAAGCCCGCGCGGCCGCCGGGCGTATAGGCGTCGTCGTGGCGCAGCCTGAGGTTGGCCGTGTAGTGGTTGACCATCGAGTCCATCGCTCCGGCCGAGATGCCGAAGAAGAGGCGCGGCGCACCGAGCTTGGTGAAGTCGCGCAGGTCGTCCTGCCAGTTGGGCTGGGGGACGATGGCGACGCGGTAGCCCTCGGCCTCGAGCAGGCGGCCGATGACCGCGGCGCCGAAGGCCGGGTGGTCGATGTAGGCGTCGCCCGTGAAGAGAATGACGTCGAGGTAATCCCATCCGCGTTCGCGGACCTCTTTGACGGTTGTCGGCAGAAACATGGCGGTTTGTTCGGTAACGGATAATATGGGTGCGGCGGCCGCGGGCGGGCGTCGCGGTGTCGCGTTGCGGTCCCGGAGGTGTGTGTGCGGCGGGCGTCGCGCTTCCGGGAGGGGCAGGTGTTGCGGTGCGGGTGCAGCCCCGGCATTTTTTGTCGTATTGCGGTCCGGTGTTGCGGTGCGGCCCGGAGGTTGCCCTCCCCCGGCCTGCTCACCCCCCCCCTCGATTGGAACTCAGAGCGTCTCCTCGTCGGTGCGGCCGGCCGCCACGTAGGTGTCCCACTTGGCCAGAACGGCGCGGAAATCCTCCGGAAGCTCGCTCTCGAAGCAGACCTCGCGGTGCGTCGTCGGGTGGACGAAGCCCAGCGAGCGGGCGTGGAGCGCCTGGCGCGGCATCAGCGCAAAGCAGTTCTCGATGAACTGCCGGTACTTGGCAAAGGTCGTCCCCTTGAGGATGCGGTCGCCGCCGTAGCGCGCGTCGTTGAAGAGCGGGTGGCCCTGCCAGGCCATGTGGACGCGAATCTGGTGCGTGCGCCCCGTCTCGAGGCGGCACTCGACCAGCGTCACGTAGCCGTAGCGCCGGAGCACGCGCCAGTGTGTGACGGCATGCTTGCCCTCCGAGCCGTCGGCGAAGACGTGCATCTTGAGCCGGTCCCTGGGGTCGCGGCCGATGTTGCCCGTGATGGTCCCCTCGTCCTCTTCGAAGTTGCCCCAGACGAGGGCCACGTAACGGCGGTGAATCGTATGGTCGAAGAACTGCTTGGCCAGCCGGGCGTGTGCCAGCTCGTTCTTGGCGATGACGAGCAGTCCCGAGGTATCCTTGTCGATGCGGTGGACCAGTCCGGCGCGCATGTCCCCTTCGCGGAACATCGGCAGCGTGCGCAGGTGGTAGGTCAGGGCGTTGACCAACGTCCCCTGGTAGTTGCCGTGGCCCGGGTGGACCACCATGCCGGCCGCCTTGTTGACAATCAGCAGGTCGTCGTCCTCGTAGACGATGTCGAGCGGGATGTTCTCGGGGATAATCTCCACCTCGCGGCGCGGGTAGGGCATCACCAGCGAGATGCGGTCCAGCGGCTTGACCTTGTAGCTCGACTTGGCGGGCTTGCCGTTGACGAGGATGTTGCCGCTGTCGGCCGCCGCCTGGATGCGGTTGCGCGAGCACTTCTCCATGCGGCAGGTGAGGTACTTGTCCAGCCGGATGAGCGTCTGCCCCTTGTCGGCCGTGATGGAGAAGTGTTCGTAGAGCCCCTGCCCGCTGCCCTCATCGTCGTCACCGTCGTCGTCGCCGTCATCATCATCCGCCGCCTCCTCCGCGAGCGGCTCCCCCTTGGCTTTCGGGGTTGTGCCGGCAGGCTGAGGGGTCGTGTTGCCGGTTTCCGGGGCCGGAGTGGTTGTGGGGGCGGGCTGCGGAGCCGTGTCTCCGGCTTCCGGGGCCGGGTCGCCGGGCTGCGGAGCCGTTTTGCCGGTCAGCGGCTTCCCGCTGTCGGTTGCCGGCTCTCCGTTGTCGGATATGGACTCCCCGTCGCCTCCGGCCGGCGTGGCGATGCAGCCCCCGGTGGCCGCAGGTGCGCTGCCGTCCGGGGCGGTATGGGTGCGGAGCTCCCCGAGGGGGCCCGTCGCTTTGTGTTCGGAGTATGCCATGCTGTCGGTCAATCGAAAAATCCTTCGTCACCGCCCTCCGCGCTGCTCGTCTCCTCCGCGGCGCTGCCCGTCGCCTGCTCGAAGCGCAGGAGCGCCAGCGAGTCGGCGACATTCTGCTCGCGCTCGGCGCGCTCGCGGGCCGTGCGGGCCGCCTCCTTCTCGGCTGCGGCGCGCTGCTCGGAGACCTTCTTCGTGTCGAGCGTCAGCCAGAGGTCCACGCGCTGGCCCAGGGCGATGCTCTGCTCGGCGGAGGGGCTCTGGCGGTAGACGCGCGCCTGCTTCTGGTTGAGCAGGTTGATGCCCTCGTCGAAGGTGACGCGCCCGACGTTGATGCCCAGCTCCCACAGGCGGCTCTTGGCCTGACGCAGCCCGTAGCCGGTCACCATCGGGACGGGCGTCGTGCCCGAGCCCTCCGCGACGCCCACGTAGAGCGTCACGCCCGAGCCGATTTCGGCCTCGATGCGGCTCGTCTCCAGAACGGGTCGTCCGTCGCAGTACTCCTCGAGCACGTAGTTGGTCGCCATGTCGGGGCGGTAGATGAGCTCCTCAATCTCCAGCCCGGCAATCTCGAGCATGTTCTTGGCCTGGCGCAGCGAGCGGCCCGCCACGTAGGGCACCGGCACGCTCTTCTGTCGGAAGGAGTTGATGGTGACGTAGACGGTGCGTCCGGGCTTCACCTCGACGCCGCCGGCCGGCAGCTGGTCGAGGACGATGCCCCCCTCGTAGGCCGGCACGAAGAGCGAGTCGTTGACCTGCAGTTCGAGGTCGTGGCTCCGGGCCAGGCGCTGCGCTTCGTCGAGCGGGATGCCCGCGAAGTCGGGCACCGTGCGGCGTGCGCCGTGGCGCGTGCCCGCCTGCATGGCGAAGTGGGCGACGAGCGCCAGCGCCAGCATCGTCAGGACGATGAGCGTCAAGTTGTAGGCCACGGGGTGGGCCTTGAGACGTTTCCAGTAGTTTTCCATGACCTTGTACGGTTTATTTCGGCGCCTTCCGGTAGAGGTAGAGGGCTATGCCGAGGTAGATGATGTTGGGGAGCCAGACGGCCAGACCGGGCGGCAGCGAGCCGCTCTTGGCGAACTCCTCGAAGAAGCGGTTGAAGAGGATGTAGGAGAAGCAGAGCGCCGTGCCGATGCCGATGTGGAGCCCCGTGCCGCCGCGCACCTTGCGCGATGAGAGCGAGACGCCGATGAGCGTCAGGATGAAGGTCGAGAGCGGGTAGGCATAGCGGGCGTGCTTCTCCACCTCGATGATGTTGATGGAGTCGGAGCCCTTGGCCTTCTGCTGGTCGAGGAACTCGTTGAGCTTCGAGATGTTCATCGTCTGAATCAGCTCGTTGATGCGCCCCAGCTCGGTCACCTCGAGGTTGATGAGCGTGTCGAGGTTGCGGTGCTGGCGGAACTGCTCGACGCCCAGCGAGTCGAAGCTGCGGGTGGTGTAGCGCAGCGCCGTCCAGCGGTGGGTGTCGGGGTCGAAGGTGACGTCGGCCGCCTCGAGCGACTGGGTCATCGTGCCGTCGGCGTAGTGCTCCAGCGCGAAGAACGAGGCCTTGTTGTTGCTCTCGGAGTAGCCGCGGATGTAGGCGAAGGTGCCGGGCTCAATCTGGCGGTAGATGTGGCGGTCGAACTGGGCGTTGCGCTTGCGCTTGACGTACTGCGACTCGAAGTCGACAATCTCCTTCTGCGAGATGGGGATGAGCCAGAGGTTGAGCACCAGCGAGAGCGAGCCGATGATGAAGGCCCCCAGGAAGTAGGGCCACATGAGCCGCCGGAAGGACATGCCTCCCGAGAGCATGGCGACGATTTCGGTCTGGTAGGCCATCTTCGAGGTGAAGAAGATGCAGGCGATGAAGGTGAACAGACCGCTGAACTGGTTGATGAAGAAGGGGATGAAGTTGAGGTAGTACTGGAAGATGATTTTCTTGAGCGGGGCCTTCAGCTCGGTGAAGTTGTCGAGCTTCTCGACATAGTCGAAGAGCACCACCACGATGATAATCATGGCGATGGCGAAGAAGTAGGTCGAAAGGAACTTCCCCAGTATGTAGCGGTCCAGAATCTTGAACCCCGGGAATTTGAATTTCATCTCCTCGTTCCGTTGAAGTTATGGTCTTGTTACGTTCATCCTGCAGCGTGCATGCCTTCGGCGGCGCCGGGTCAGAGGCGGCGCGAGAGGCGGGGTATCATCAGCTCCTTCCAGGCGGCGAAGTCCCCTGCGGCGATGTGCTCGCGGGCCATCCCCACCAGCCGCAGGTAGAAAGCGATGTTGTGCAGCGAGGCAATCTCGGCGGCCAGCATCTCGCCGCAGACGCAGAGGTGGTGCAGGTAGGCCTTCGAGTAGAGCCTGTCGACGAAGGCCGTCCCTTCGGGGTCGATGGGCGAGAAGTCTGCCTCCCACTTCTTGTTGCGGATGTTGATGATGCCCTCGGCCGTGAAGAGCTGTCCGTTGCGGCCGTTGCGCGTCGGCATCACGCAGTCGAACATGTCCACGCCGCGGGCGATGCCCTCGAGGATGTTGACCGGCGTGCCGACCCCCATCAGGTAGCGGGGGCGCCCCTCGGGCAGCACGGCGTCGACCACCTCGAGCATCTCGTACATCTTCTCGGCCGGTTCGCCCACGGCCAGGCCGCCGATGGCGTATCCGTCGGCGTCGTAGCGCATGGCATCCTCGGCCGCGGCGATGCGCAGGTCGGGGTAGGTGCACCCCTGCACGATGGGGAAGAGCGCCTGGTAGTGGCCGTAGCGGGGCGCCGTCTGGTGGTAGCGGTTGAAGCAGCGTTCGAGCCAGCGCTGGGTGAGCGCCAGCGACTTGGCGGCGTAGTCGCGCGGCGAGTCGCCCGGCGGGCACTCGTCGAAGGCCATCATGATGTCGGCGCCGATGGTGCGCTCGGTGTCGATGACGCTCTCGGGGGTGAACAGGTGCTTCGAGCCGTCGATGTGCGAGCGGAAGTGGCACCCCTCCTCGCGCAGCTTGCGGCAGGCGGCCAGCGAGAAGACCTGGAAGCCGCCGCTGTCGGTGAGCATCGGCCCCTCCCAGGTCGAGAAGCGGTGCACGCCGCCCGCCTGTTCGATAATCTCCATGCCGGGACGCAGGTAGAGGTGGTAGGTGTTGGCCAGAATAATCTGGGCGTGAGCCTCGTCGCGCACATCGCGGTGGAAGAGCCCCTTGACGGTGGCGGCCGTACCGACGGGCATGAAAATCGGCGTGCGAATCACGCCGTGGTCGGTCGTGAGCTCGCCGGCACGGGCCCGCGAAGCGGGGTCCCGGTACTGAAGGGTAAATTGCATGCTCATACTGTCCCGCAAAAGTAGGGAAAATAATGCGAATTATGAATTTTGCGCCGCGATTTGTTGCCCGCCGCCCGTGTTGCCGCCCGTGTTGCCGTCCGCGCCGGGGTGCGACCGCCCGCTCCGGCTCCCGTGAAGTGGCCTGCTCCGGCTCCCTGCTTCGGCCCCCTGCTCCGGCCCCCTGCTCCGGCCCCCTGCTCCGGCCCCCCCCCTGTTCGCCCTCTTCGCCGCCTCTTTGCCGCCTCTTCGCCGCCTCTTTGCCGCCTCTTTGCCGCCTCTTTGCCGCCTCCTCGCCGCCCTCTTTGCACCCCCTCCACGCCCCCGGGGCCCCGCCCCGCGCTGCCGTGAAATTTATTCCCGTCCCGAACGCCCGAATGTCTGAATTGTTTCGTACCTTTGCCCCTGTTTCCGAACGGTTCGAACATATGCAATTCATCGATACGGTTCTCTCCTATTGCGGCTGGACGGGCGTGGCCCTCGCTGCGGTGCTGCTGCTCATGCTCGGCATCCAGCTCTACTACTACCTCGTCGCCTACGGCCGCATCCCCGGCTACAAGAACAGCCGCCGCCGTCGGGTGCTCGACCACGAGCCTCCCATCTCGGTGGTAATTCCCATGTTTTCGGAGGATTACGCCTTCGTCGAGGAGCGCCTCTCGCTCATTCTGGCCCAGAGCTACCCCGATTTCGAGGTGGTGATTGTCTACGTGGGTCAGGACAACGACTTCTACGCCGAGCTGCGCCGTCTGGGCAGCTCCTTCCCGCGCATCACGACCACCAAGATTCTGCTCGACCCGCGCTTCCCGATTTCGCGCAAGATGGCGCTCAACGTCGGCATCAAGTCGGCCCACTACGAGCATCTGGTCCTCACCTCGACCGACGCCATGCCGCGCAGCGACCGCTGGCTCTCGCTCATGGCCAAGGGCTTCCTCACGGGCGACATCGTCATCGGCTACTGCGGCATGGAGCGCGGACGGGGTCTGGCCAACTACTTCATGCGCTGCTGGCGGATGATGCACGCCGCCGACTGGCTGGCGCGGGCCATCGCCCGCCGCCCCTACAAGGGCATCTTCCACAACTTCGGCTTCACCAAGAAAATCTACTTCGACGCCAACGGCTTCAACCACCTCAACATGAACATCGGCGAGGACGACCTCTTCATGCAGCAGGTGATGACGCGCGACAACGTGAGCGTCGTCCTCTCGCCGCGCGCCACCCTCAGCCAGAAGGCGTGGGGCGGCATGGGGTGGTGGATGAGCCAGCTGCGCTACTACGGCTCGTCGTTCCGCTTCTACCCGGGGGCGGTCAAGCGCTTCATCCGCTTCGAGCTCCTCTCGCGGCTGCTCTTCTGGGTGGCGGCCGTTGCGGCGCTGGTGCTCATGCCGCTCGAATACAAGCTGGCGGTGGTCTTCCTGCTCCTCGCTCGCTACGTGGTCGTGGCGCTCGAGGTGCGGCGCATCGCCCGGCGTCTGGGCGAGGAGGGGCTGGTGCGCACCTACTTCCTCTATGACCTGCTGAGCCCCTTCTATGCCGCGGTGCTGAGCCTCATGCTCCGCCGCAAGGACGAACGCGTATGGAGATAGCCGACTACATCGTTGCCGAGGACCGCGAACTGGTGCGGCTGGCGCTCGGAGGGGACGACGTCGCCTTCGAATACCTCTTCGACCGCTACCGCGAGGCCATCCACCGCCTCTTCGTGCAGCGGCTCGGAGGCACCGACGGCGCCGACGACCTGCTGCAGGAGACCTTCATCAAGGTCTACATCAACCTCCACCGCTACCGTCCCGACTACACCTTCGGGCAGTGGCTCTACACCATCGCCCGCAACACCTTCATCGACTACGTGCGCAAGCGTCAGGAGGAGCTCCCCATCGACGAGCGCTTCGCCTCGCCGCCGTCGCCGACGCCGACCCCCGAGGAGCGCTTCATCAACCTGCAGCAGCGGACGCAGCTCGAACACTACCTTGAGCAGCTCACGCCGCGCTACCGCGAGCTGATACGGATGCGCTTCTTCGACGAGTACTCCTACGAGGAGATAGCCACCAAGCTGGGGCTCCCGCTCGGGACGGTCAAGACGCAGATTCACCGCGCCCGCGAGCAGATGTGCCGTCTTATCGCCCGGGGCGAGTAGGCGGGGCGCGAGCCGTTCGGGGGAGCAAATAATCCGGGGACGCGGGCAGTTGGAAAACCAGCTTCGGCCGCCGACTGCCGCGACAACCTGCAACGAGACAGAGCCCGAAAAAACCGGAAAGCCTGCTTCGGCCGCCGACTGCCACGGAACCCGCCGCGAAACAGCGCCCGAATCCCCGAAAAACCGGATAACCCCCGAATCTCTGGAAAATTCTGGAAAATCCCCGGAAGACCCCGGAAAAATGCGAACATAGAGCCCGGACCCCACGCAACCGAACCACACACCGAAACATATCCCGGCCATGGAACTGATACTGAAATACTTTCCCGACCTGAGCCCCGAGCAGTGCGACCGCTTTGCCGCCATGTACGACCTCTACGCCGACTGGAACGCCAAAATCAACGTCGTCTCGCGCAAGGACTTCGACCAGCTCTACCTGCGCCACGTGCTCCACTCACTGGCCATCGCGCGGGTCTGCCGCTTCGATGCCGGGGCGCGCATCCTCGACGTGGGGTGCGGCGGCGGCTTCCCGTCGGTGCCGCTGGCGGTCCTCTTCCCCGAGGCGCACTTCGTGGCGGCCGACTCCATCCGCAAGAAAATCACGGTGGTCGAGGGGGTCCGCTCGTCGCTCGGACTGACCAACCTCGAGGCGCGCTGCGTGCGGGTCGAGCAGCTCACCGAGCGCTTCGACTACGTCGTTTCGCGCGCCGTGACCGAGATGGCGACCTTCGTGGGGTGGATTTGGAACCGCATCGAGCGGGGACAGCACGGCACGCTGCCCAACGGAATCCTCTACCTGAAGGGGGGCGACCTGGCCGAGGAGCTGGCCGCCACGCACCTCAAGTGGCAGCTTTTCAACATCTCCGACTTCTTCGACGAGGAGTTCTTCGCCACCAAGCGCGTGGTCTATACCCCCAAGGTGTGATGTCTGCGGCCCCTTCGATGCTCTTGCCGGCGGGGTGGCTGCTCTGGCTCTTTCCCTGCTGCTTTCTGCTGCACGAGGCCGAGGAGTGTTTCGGTCTTTTGGGCCGTGGCGGCGGACTTCCCGAATGGGCGCTCCGGAACCGCAGGATGTTGACGGCCCGTCATCCCCGTCTGGGGGCGCTCTTTGCCCGATTGGGGCGGATTTCCCGAGGCTGGTTTGCGGCCATTGCGCTCGAAGAGAGCCTTTTGGTGGTTGCTGCGACCCTTTATGCGGCCCTTTCGTGTGATTTGCGCCCCTGGCTGGCTCTGTTTGCGGCTTTTCTGCTGCATCTGCTTCTTCACGGACTTCAAGCGCTCGTCGTATGGTGCATGTTTCCCGGAATGGTCTCGGCAGTCGTGGCTTTGCCGGCGGGCGCCCTGATTTGGGGCGTGGCGGTTGCGCGCAGCGGCTTGTCCGTTGGGGAGGTGTTCTGCTGGAGCATCGGCGGAGCGCTCTTTGCCGGATTTAATCTGGCGGTGATGCATCGTCTGGCGGAACATGCAGCGGCAGACCGAAGGGCGGGGCGCGGCAAATCGTGCCGGTGAGGGAAGTCCTGCCGGATGAAAACAGCAGGGGCGGAAGCATTTGTGCTTCCGCCCCTCTCTGTCAATGGGGGTCGATGCGGTCCGCAGCGTGCGGCCGGGTGTTGCAGCCTGTGGGCCCGCGACTCGTGTCCGGGTGTTGCAGTCCGTGGGCCCGCGACTCGTGTCCGGGTGTTGCTGGCCTTCGGCTCCTTGGTCCTCCAGCTTCTCAGCCTCTGACCCTTCAGCTCCTCCGGCCCTCCGGCTCCTCGGCACGCTCCCGGCCCCTCGGTTCCTAAGTTCCTCGTCTCTTCGGCCCCTCAATCGCCCCTCCCCGGGTGCTACTCCTCGATGAAGTCGACGTTCACCTGACGCTGGAACGCCTCCTGGAGCGAGATGAAGGTCTCGGTGGTGGAGACGCCCGGAATGCGGAGAATCCCGTCGAAAATCGTGCGCATCAGATGCTCGTTGTCCAGACAGTAGAGCTTTGCCAGGATGTTGTAGCTGCCCGTGATGAAGTGACACTCCACAATCTCGGGCACGTCGCGCAGCTTCTCCATCGTCTGCATGAGCTGCTGCGGGTCCTTGATGATGATGCCGATGTGGGCACACACGTCGAATCCCAGCATCTTGGGGTCGACGATGAGGCGGCTGCCCAGAATGACCCCCGATTCGTCCAGCTTGCGGATGCGCTGATGGATGGCGGCCCCCGAAATGCCGCATTCGCGGGCAATCTCGAGGAACGGCATGCGGGCGTTCTTAATCAGGAACTTCAGAATTTTCCGGTCGATGGCGTCCAGTGCGATTTTCGGCATGGCTGTGTCGTGTTGGTTAAGGTTGAACGGATTGGGGCGGCGGAGCCTACTTGAGGATGTTGAGCTCCTTGCCCACCTTGATGAAGGCTGCGATGCAGCGGTCGAGCTGCTCGAAGGTGTGTCCGGCCGATACCTGCACGCGGATGCGGGCCTGGCCCTTCGGCACGACGGGGTAGTAGAAGCCCGTCACGAAGATGCCTTCGTCCTGCAGACGTGCGGCAAAGTCCTGCGAGAGCTTGGCGTCGTAGAGCATCACGGCGCAGATGGCCGACTGCGTGGGCTTGATGTCGAAGCCGGCAGCCATCATCCCCTTGCGGAAGTGCTCGACGTTGGCCACCAGACGGTCGTGAATCTCGTCGCTCTCGGCCAGCATGCGGAAGAGCTCGATGCCGGCACCCACCACGGCGGGGGGCAGCGAGTTGGAGAAGAGGTAGGGACGCGAGCGCTGGCGCAGCAGGTCGATGATTTCGCGGCGGCCCGTCGTGAAGCCGCCCACGGCGCCGCCGAAGGCCTTGCCCAGCGTGCCGGTGAGGATGTCGACCTGGCCGCGCAGGTTGAAGAGCTCCGTAATGCCGCGGCCCGTCTTGCCCAGCACGCCGGCCGAGTGGCACTCGTCGACCATCACCAGCGCGTCGTACTTCTCGGCCAGGGCGCAGATTTTGTCGAGCGGAGCGGCGTTGCCGTCCATCGAGAAGACGCCGTCGGTGACGATGATGCGGAAGCGCTGCGCCTGGGCGCGCTTGAGGCACTCCTCCAGTTCGGCCATGTCGGCGTTGGCGTAGCGGTAGCGCACGGCCTTGCACAGACGCACGCCGTCGATGATGGAGGCGTGGTTGAGGGCGTCGGAGATGATGGCGTCCTGCTCGGTGAAGAGCGGCTCGAAGACACCGCCGTTGGCGTCGAAGCAGGCGGCGTAGAGAATCGTATCCTCGGTGCCGAAGAAGTCGGAGATGGCCTTTTCGAGCTCCTTGTGGATGTCCTGGCAGCCGCAGATGAAGCGGACGGAGGACATGCCGAAGCCGCGGGCGTCCATCGCGCGCTTGGCCGCCTCAATCAGACGGGGGTTGTCCGAGAGGCCGAGGTAGTTGTTTGCACAGAAATTCAGTACCTTGCGACCGCCGACCTCGATTTCGGCGCGCTGGGGCGAACAGATGATGCGTTCGTTCTTGTAGAGGCCCGCGGCCTTGATGTCGGCGAGCTCCTGTTGCAGATGGGCTTTGATTTTTCCGTACATGATTCGTTATGGTTTTAAGGTTTTTGGCTTGTTTGGGGTGACAATCTGTTAGCAAAGATAGGTATTTTTCTGGAAAAGAGGTATTTTCGGTGAAATATTTTCATTTTTGCGGTTACAATCTGTTATCCGCCGGGGCGGAAACGCCGGTTTTTCGGGCGTAATGCGCTGTAAACCAGACGTTGCAAGCCCTACGGGTTGTCGGGCCGCATCCTGCCGTTTTCTGTCGTTTTCTGTCGTTTTTTTGCCGTTTCGTCCCGCCTCCCCCGCCGTCCGCTCCTCCCGTCTTCCCCGCCGACCGCTCCTCCTGTCTTCTCCGCCGTCCGCTCTTGTCTTCTCCGCCGTCCCCTCTTCCCTTTTTCCGCGCGCCCTCCCGCTCCGGCTCATTATATTATATTATTGTGCGCCCTTCCGGGAACGGCGCCGTTCCGTGTTCTGTCCTTCGCCTCGCCCGCGCCTCTTCCCTCTCGCGCCTCTTCCCTCTCGCGCCTCTTCCCTCTCGCGCCTCTTCCCTCCCACGCCTTGCCCGTGCCCCTTCCGCGCCCCGTTTCCGCCTCCTCGCAACATATTTTTCTGTTATCGGACTAACGGAATCCGAAATATTTCCGTAAATTTGTCACGGAAAAATCCGCAAAGCAATAGGTTTCAACTAAAATACTTAAAAATCAACAGCTATGATTTCGATTGACAACTACGATTTCAAAGGCAAACGCGCGATTATCCGCGTGGATTTCAACGTGCCCCTCAACGAGAAGGGCGAGGTGACGGACGATACCCGCATCCGTGCCGCCATCCCCACCATCAAGAAGGTGCTCGCCGAAGGCGGCGCCGTGATTCTGATGTCGCACATGGGCCGTCCCAAGAAGAATCCCGACCCCAAATATTCGCTCGAGCAGATTATCCCCGCCATCGAGAAGAACCTGGGCGTGAAGGTCCAGTTCGCCGGTGACTGCATGGGTGAGAAGGCTGCCCGGATGTGCAAGGAGATCAAGCCAGGCGAGGTCGTACTGCTCGAGAACCTCCGCTTCTACGCCGAGGAGGAGGGCAAGCCCCGCGGCCTGGCCGAGGATGCCACCAAGGAGGAGAAGGATGCCGCCAAGAAGGCCCTCAAGGAGGGTCCCCAGAAGGAGTTCGTCAAGAAGCTGGCCTCGTATGCCGACTGCTACATCAACGACGCCTTCGGTACGGCTCACCGCAAGCACGCTTCGACCTATCTGATTGCCAAGTACTTCCCCAATGACAAGATGTTCGGCTACCTGATGGAGAAGGAGGTCAAGGCCATCTCGTCGCTCATGGAGCACCCGGCACACCCCTTCTGCGCCATCATCGGCGGTTCGAAGGTTTCGACCAAGATTGGCGTCATCAAGTCGCTCATCGAGAAGGTTGATTCGATTGTCATCGGCGGCGGTATGACCTACACCTTCGCCGCAGCCCAGGGCGGCAAGGTCGGCAACTCGATTTGTGAGCCCGACATGTTCCCCGTGGCCCTCGAGATTCTCGAGCTGGCCAAGCAGAAGGGTGTCAAGCTCGTCATGTCGCCCGACGCCCTGATTGCCGACGCCTTCTCGGCCGACGCCAACACCTCGACGGCCCCCGCCAACAACATCCCCGACGGATGGGAAGGCGTCGACATCGCCGACGAGGGCAAGAAGATTTTCCGCGAGCACATCCTCGGCTGCAAGACCATTCTGTGGAACGGCCCCGTGGGTGTCTTCGAAATCGACAAGTTCGCAACGGGTTCGAAGGAGGTGGCGCTCGCCATCGCCGAGGCTACCAAGAAGGGCGCCTACTCGCTCATCGGCGGCGGCGACTCGGTTGCCTGCATCAACAAGTTCGGTCTGGCCGACCAGGTTTCCTACATCTCGACGGGCGGCGGCGCGCTGCTCGAGTACATCGAGTTCGGTGACCTGCCGGGTGTAGCGGCCATCCGTGACTAAACAAGCAGGGGGCCGCAAGAGACGGCCCCCTGTTTGATTTTACCCCGATCTCAAAACTTCGGAACCCGACGGCACGGGCCGCCTCCGGAACGGCGCCTCCCCGCAAGGGGATGCCTCCGCCTCCGCTGCCCGAGGCTGGGTGCAACACCGCCCGCCGCCCGCAGCTGCGACCGCCCGCATGCCGCACAACAAAAACCAACACATGAAGAAAATCATTTTCCTTGCAGCTATGGCTTGTATGGCTTCCGCCTGCCAGAACAATGCGCCCAAGACGCCGGCCATCGACGTGTCGAACATGGACCTCACGGTGGCTCCCAACGTCGACTTCTATCAGTACGCCACCGGCGGGTGGCAGGCCAAAAACCCGCTCAAACCCGAATATTCGCGCTACGGTGCCTTCGACGTAATCGGCGAGAACAACCAGAAGCGCATCAACGACCTCTTCCAGGAGATGACGAAGATGGAGGCGGCCAAGGGGAGCGTCGAGCAGAAAATCTCGGACCTCTACAAGATGGGGCTTGACTCGGCACGGCTCAACGCCGAGGGTGCCGCCCCCATCCAGAGCAAGCTCGGCGAACTGCTCGCCATCACGGACCGCGCACAGCTGACGGGGGCCATTGCCGACCTGCACCGTTCGGTGGACAACCCCTTCTTCTCGATGGGCGTCGAGGCCGACCTGATGAACAGCAACGTCAACGCCCTCTACGTCTCGCAGAGCGGTCTGGGCATGGGCACGCGCGACTACTACGTCGACGAGTCGAATGCCGGCATCAAGAAGGCCTACGGTGAGATGCTCGCCCGTCTGTTCCAGCTGGCGGGCCTCGAGCAGGCCGAGCAGGCCGCAGCCGACGTCGTCTCGCTCGAGACGCGCCTGGCCGAGAAGATGTGGTCGAACGTCGAGCTGCGCAACATCGTCGCACAGTACAACCCCATGTCGAAGGCCGACTTCGAGAAGACTTACGACGCCATCGACTGGCCGGCCTACTACGAGAAGATGGGCGTCGGCGCCTTCGACACGGTCATCGTGACCACGCCGTCGGCCATCGCCAACGTCAACGAGCTGCTCAAGAGCGCCACGCTCGACGAGCTGCGCTACTACCTGGCCGCGCAGTACGTCACGGCGGCCGCACCCTACCTGAGCGACGATTTCCAGCAGGCGTCGTTCGACTTCTTCGGCAAGGTGATGTCGGGCCAGCAGGAGATGAAGCCCCGCTGGAAGCGCGCCATGTCGGTGCCCAACAACACGCTGGGTGAGGCCGTGGGCGAGATGTACGTGGCCCGCTACTTCCCGGCCAAGGAGAAGGAGCGCATGCTCGCACTGGTGAAGAACCTCCAGACGGCCCTCTCGGAGCACATCGCCGCCCTCGACTGGATGTCCGACGCCACGAAGGCCAAGGCTCAGGAGAAGCTCTCGACCTTCACCGTGAAAATCGGCTACCCCGACAAGTGGAAGGACTACACGACGCTCGAGATTGACCCCTCGAAGAGCTACTGGGAGAACATCGTCAACGCCAGCGCCTGGTATACGGCCGACAACATCACGAAGCTGGGCAAGCCGGTCGACCGCGACGAGTGGCACATGACGCCGCAGACGGTCAACGCCTACTACAACCCGACGACCAACGAAATCTGCTTCCCGGCCGCCATTCTTCAGCCGCCGTTCTACAATCCCGATGCGGATGATGCGGTCAACTACGGCGCCATCGGCGTGGTAATCGGCCACGAGATGACCCACGGATTCGACGACCAGGGCCGTCAGTTCGACAAGGACGGCAACATGAACAACTGGTGGACCGAGGAGGATACGGCCGCCTTCAACGAGAAGGCCGCCGTGCTGGTCAAGCAGTTCGACGCCATCGAGGTGCTTCCGGCCAAGGACGGCCAGCCGGCACTGATGGCCAACGGTTCGCTCTGCCTGGGTGAGAACATCGCCGACCAGGGCGGTCTGCGCGTGGCCTGGACGGCCTTCCACAACTCGCTCGAGGGCAAGGAGGCTCCGGCGCCCATCGACGGCTTCACGGCCGACCAGCGCTTCTACCTGGCCTATGCGACGCTGTGGGGACAGAACATCCGCGACGAGGAGATTGCCCGTCTGACGAAGCTCGACGTGCACTCGCTGGGCAAGTGGCGCGTCAACGCCACGCTGCGCAACCTGCAGAGCTTCTACGACGCCTTCGGCATCACCGACGGCCCGATGTCCCTGCCCGAGTCCGAGCGCGTGATTATCTGGTAGCGCGGGTAACGCGACCCGGGGCGGAGCAGAGCGGTCGGGGCTGCATTACAGTCTGTTTTTAGACCCGTACTCCAGACCGTACTCCAGCCCGCACTTCGGCCTGCATTTCCGGCCTGAGACTTCGGTCCGGGATTCTGGCCCGCATCCCGGTCATCATTTGCATCCCGCCCCGAGCGTCATAAACGAAAGATTCCCGAATCCCTCATGAGGGGTTCGGGAATCTTTTTTGTGTGTGGCGTGCCGGTGGAAGGCGCGGAGCGGACAATGGCGCGGGAAAGTGCGCGGCGGCTATTGCTGCTCCGGCTCCGCGGGCAGGGTGTCGAGGATGCGCTTTACCTCGGCCATGAACCGCTCGGGGTCGGTGGCTCCGCGGATACGGCCGAGCAACTCGCCTTCGGTATTGAAAATCAGGTAGAGCGGCACCCTGCGGTTGCCGTAGCGCTTCAGCAGCTCGCGGCCCGTCGTCCTGTCGATGTCGTACTTGGCGCAGACGAAGTGCTGCTCCATGAATGCGCCGACGTCGCTGCGCGAGAAGACCTCGCGCTCCATCATTTGGCAGGGCGGGCACCAGGTGGCGAAGAGGTCGATGAAGACCAGTTTGTTCTGCTCGACGGCCTGACGGCGCACGCCGTCGGTCGAGCGGGTCATGAAGCGGACCTGGGCTTCGGCCCCGACGGCGCCGAGCAGCAGCAGGAAGAGTAAAAGGATGCGTTTCATGGAGGTGGTGTTTTAGGGTGGTTAATGGTTGCGGATGTGATAAGGATTGCGGTTTCGGATGTGGGTGTGGTTGAGGCTGCGGCGTTTGTGGCGTTTGTGCCGTTTGTGCCGTTTGTGCCGTTTGCACCGTTCCGGAGGCAACGATATTCTGCTGTTGCGGAGCTCAATCGGCAAAAATCACTCCGGATTTGCTCCGGAATCACTGCTGAAACACTCAGGATTTGCTCCGGAATTGCAGCGAGCCGCTTCGAAGCCGCTCCAAAATGTACTGAACCCGCTCCGAAACGGAGTACAGCTCTCTTTCCGTCCCGCCGGTTCTCTTGCCCCGCCGGTTCTTTTGCCTCGCCGGTTCTTTTTGCCTCGCCGGTTTTTTTTGCGCCGCCGGTCCTTTCGCGCCGCCGGTCCTTCCGTCCCGCCGGCGCTCCCGTCCCGCTACTCCTCCTTCGGCGCGGAGAGCCCGCTGCGCGCCATCTGCTCGGCGGTGCTCAGCAGTCCGCAGGCGGCCTGGATGTCCTCGCCGCGCGAGGCGCGGATGGTGGTGTGGATGCCGCGGGCCGTCAGCGCGTCGCGGAAGCGGAGCATCGCCTCCTCGTCGGGCGAGAAGAAGGGCGACGAGGGGATGCGGTGGAAGCGGATGAGGTTGATGCGGCACTTGATGCCGTTGAGCAGCCGCACCAGCTCACGGATGTGGCGCGGCGAGTCGTTCATGCCGCTCAGCACGATGTATTCGAACGAGACGCGCCGCTGGTGGGTGAAGTCGTAGCGGCGCAGGATGTCGACCACGCTGCGGATGGGCCATGCCCGCTCGACGGGCATAATCTGCGCCCGCTCCTCCGGGAAGGGGTTGTGGAGGCTCACCGCCAGATGGACCTTCGTCTGGTCGAGCAGCCGCGGCAGCTGCGGCGCGACGCCCGCCGTCGAGAGGGTGATGCGCGTGGGCGACCACCCGAAGCCCCACTCGGCGGTCAGGATGTCGAGCGCCCGCAGTACGTTGTCGGCGTTGTCGAGCGGCTCGCCCATCCCCATGAAGACGAGGTTCGTGAGCCGTTCGAACTCGGGGATTGAGACCACCTGGTTGAGGATTTCGGCCGTCGAGAGCGAGTGCACGAGCCCCTGCCGCCCCGTGGCGCAGAAGGCGCACCCCATGCGGCACCCCGCCTGCGAGGAGACGCAGAGCGTCGCCCGCTCGCCGTCGGGGATGTAGGCCGACTCGATGTAGGCCCCCTGCGCCGTGGCGAAGAGGTACTTCTTCGTGCCGTCGGCCGAGCGGTCGACCCGCCGGGGCGGCGTGAGGGCGGTGGTGAAGCGCGTGGCCAGCTGCTCGCGGAAGCGCTGCGCGATGTCGCTCATGAGCGCGGGCTCCTCCGTGCGGCGCGCATAGAGCCAGCGGGTGAGCTGCCGTGCGGCGAAGCGCGGCATTCCCAGCTCGTTGCACAGCGCGGTCAGCTGTGCGAGGTCCATCCCGAACAAAGTCTCGTTTTCAGTCATGCAAAGCCTCCCCCGAAGGGAGTTTGTGGGACAAAATTAAGGAAAATCCGCATATTTTTGCGGGGGATTGCGCTTTTTTGGATTTTTGTGCGTATATTTGTGGTGCATAGCGTACCCGTTCTGCGGGTACTCCGGTTGAAACAATTAAAAATTACGGATAAATGGAACTTAAGAAATCGCCCAAAGCGGACCTCAACAACAAGCGAGGTCTTCTGCTTGAAATCGGACTGGTCGTGTCGCTGCTGTTGGTCATTGCGGCCTTCGCCTACACGCCCAAGGAGTATCGTATCGAGATAGTTACGGAGTACGTGGCGCCCGTCGAGGAGGAGATTACCGAGGTGACGCGTCAGGACCAGAAACCGCCCGAGGCTCCCAAGAAGGTGGAGGTGAAGGTGATTACCGACATGCTCGAGGTGGTGACCAACGATACGAAGATTACGACGGATGTCGACTTCGCCGAGTTTGACGAGAACACCGAGGTGATTCAGCAGGTCGAGGTCAAGGAGGAGGTCATCGAGGACGACCAGCCCTTCCTGATTGCCGAGACGATGCCTTCGTTCCAGGGCGGTGACCTGAACAAGTTCCGCGCCTGGGTTCAGCAGAATATCCGTTTCCCGCAGATTGCCCTCGAGAACGGCATCCAGGGCCGCGTGGTTCTCTCGTTCGTCATCGAGAAGGACGGCCGTCTGACCAATATCCAGGTGCTGCAGTCGCCCGACCGCTCGCTCTCCGACGAGGCCATCCGCGTGCTGAGCAAGTCGCCGAAGTGGAGCCCCGGCAAGCAGCGCAACCAGGTGGTACGTGTCAAGTACACGCTTCCGGTAGACTTCCGCGTGCAGAACTGATTCCGGAGCTGAGTTTCATCCCATAGGGTATCCGCATTGTGCAGATACCCTATATTTGTAGCATCGGGTCGGTGCCGGACGACGGGGCGCAAGGGCTCCGCCGCGGAACCGGTCCGCTCGGAAAGGAGATTTATTTTGGCTGAAAAGAGCAACAACAAGACGCAACCCGCCGTCGAGGAGCAGCGCCGTGAGCGCGCCGTGCTGGTCTCCGTCGTCCGCGAAGGACAGGAGGTCCGCCAGGCCGAGGAGTACCTCGACGAGCTGGAGTTTCTGGCCGAGACGGCCGACATCGAGAGCGTGCGCCGCTTCATGCAGCGCCTGCCGCAGCCCTCGGCGCGCATCTACGTGGGACCGGGCAAGCTCGAGGAGATTGCCCAGTATTGCGGCGAGCATGAAATCGACGTGGTGATTTTCGACGACGAGCTCTCGCCGTCGCAGACCCGCAACATCGAGAAGGCGCTGCCGTGCCGCATCCTCGACCGCACGCGCCTGATTCTCGACATCTTCCTCTCGCGCGCCCAGACGGCCTACGCCAAGACGCAGGTCCAGCTGGCCAACTACGAATACATGCTGCCGCGGCTGTCGGGCCTCTGGACCCACCTCGAGCGGCAGCGCGGCGGTACGGGTACGCGCGGCGGTGCGGGCGAGCGCGAAATCGAGACCGACCGACGCATCATCCGCAACCGCATTGCCAAGCTCAAGGAGGACCTCAAGAAGATTGACCGCCAGATGGCCGTCCAGCGCTCCAACCGCGGGTCGCTCGTGCGCGTGGCGCTGGTGGGCTACACCAACGTCGGCAAGTCGACGCTCATGAACCTCATCTCGAAGAGCGACGTCTTCGCTGAGAACAAGCTCTTCGCCACGCTCGACACAACGGTGCGCAAGGTGGTTTTCGACAACCTCCCCTTCCTGCTCTCCGATACCGTGGGCTTCATCCGCAAGCTCCCCACCGAGCTCATCGAGTCCTTCAAGTCGACGCTCGACGAGGTGCGCGAGGCCGACCTGCTGATTCACGTGGTCGATATCTCGCACCCGCAGTTCGAGGAGCAGATTGCGGTGGTCAAGCAGACGCTGCAGGAGATTGGTGCGGGCGACAAACCCGTCTACCTGGTCTTCAACAAGGTCGACGCCTATACCTATGTAAAGAAGGAGGAGGACGACCTCACGCCGGCCACGCGCGAGAACCTCTCGCTCGACGACCTGCGCCGGAGCTGGATAGCCCGGGCCAACACCCCCTGCATCTTCCTCTCGGCCCTCACGCGGAGCAACATCGAGAAGTTCCGCTCGGACCTCTACGGCATGGTCCGCGAGATTCATGCCGGCCGCTACCCGTTCAACAACTTCCTCTATTGAACCGCGCACACCGACAAACCGAACATCAAACCCCGATTCTATGTTGCATATCCTGAGCGAGCAGAACACCGTGCTCAACAAGTTCATCGCGCAAATCCGCGACAAGTCCGTCCAGCAGGACTCGATGCGCTTCCGCCGCAATCTGGAGCGTATCGGCGAGGTGACGGCCTACGAGATTTCGAAGACGCTGGAGTATGTGCCGCGCGTGGTCGAGACGCCGCTGGGCGAGGCTACCGTCCAGACGATTGACGACCGCGTGGTGGTGGCGACCATCCTCCGTGCGGGCCTTCCCTTCCACCAGGGCTTTCTCAACTACTTCGACGATGCGGAGAACGCCTTTGTCTCGGCCTATCGCAAGAGTACGAAGGACGGCAAGTTCAAGGTGAAGGTCGAGTACATCTCGTGCGGCGAGCTGGAGGGCAAGGTGCTGTTGCTGGTCGACCCGATGCTGGCGACGGGTTCGTCGCTCGTGCTGGCCTACAATGCGCTCTGCGAGCGGGGCGGCGTGCCGAAGCATACCCACGTGGCGGCGGTCATCGCCAGCGAGCAGGGTGTCGACTACGTCGAGAAGAACATGCCGCGCCAGACGACCACCATCTGGGCCTCGGCCGTTGACGAGGAGCTCACCTCGCGCGCCTACATCGTGCCGGGCATCGGCGATGCAGGCGATTTGGCCTACGGCTCGAAAATCTGAGTGCGCCGGCCGGCCCCGGGCCGACCAGCCGGGCCAGTTCCCGGGCCGGACGCTGAATAGCCCCCGGGCCAGGCCGAGCGTTGATTCCGGGCCTGGAGCAGAATTGGCCTGCCGGGCTGAGAGTTGGCCTGCCGGGCAGACCTTCGGGTCGGACTTTGAATTGACCTCGGGCTGGACGCTGAATTGACCTGCCGGGCAGACTCTAAGTTGGCTTTTGGGTTGACCTCCGAGTCACCTCCCGAGTCTCTCCCTGCGCCGGACTTTTTCCCGGAGCCCGTGGGGCAGGAGAGGCCCGTCGGCCGATGTTTTCCCGAAACGGCCGGAGGGTTCCTTTGGCCTCTTCTTCGGGGCGCATGCGTAGCAGGGCGGGCAGAGGTGTGCCGGCCGAGCCTTTTCCGAAACGGCCGGGCGACTATACTGCCCCTCTCTGTCGGGACACACGCCGGGGCGGGACCTCTGAATTATCCCGAAACAACAGGGCGACAACCGGACCGACCGGTTGCCGCCCTTTTTTTGTAGTGCGCAGGGGAGAGTGCAGCCCCGCCTCGTGGAGCTCTTGGAGGGGTGTGGGGGAGGCCCCCTCTTCGGTATGTGTGCTGGGCGGCCGTTCCGCCTCTGCTCCCGACATGCGCCCGAGGACACCGTTTTTTTCGGAGCTTCGGGTACCGTCGGACGCTGATTTTTCGGGAAAAAGATGCGGCGGCAAGCAATAGCGGGGAGAAATAAATGCTATTTTTGTCTGCGAAATTCGAGACGAGGCATGAACACCAAAGCCAAAGGCTACCTGCTGGGTGCGGTCGCCGCCGCAACCTACGGCATGAACCCCCTCTTTGCCCTCCCGCTCTACAAGGAGGGCATGGACCCCGATTCGGTCCTCTTCTTCCGCTACCTCTTTGCCATCCCGCTCGTCGGCGCCATGCTCCGCGTCCGCCGCGGCTGGGACTTCGGCCTCAGGGCGCGCCAGATTCCCGCCCTTGTGGTGCTGGGGCTTCTGCTCTCGCTCTCGTCGCTGGCGCTCTTCCTGAGCTACAACTACATGGACGCCGGCATCGCCTCGACGCTGCTCTTCGTCTATCCCATCATGGTGGCGCTCATCATGGCCGTGGGCTTCCACGAACGGCTCACGCTGCAGACGGCGCTCTGCATCCTGCTGGCCGTCGCGGGCATCGGCCTGCTCTACCGCGCGGGTGACGGCGCGACGCTGAGCCTCACGGGAACGCTGCTCGTCATGACCTCGTCGCTCTCCTATGCCATCTACATCGTCGGGGTCAACCGACCCTCGCTCCGCGAGCTGCCGACGCTCAAGGTGACCTTCTACGTGCTCCTCTTCGGACTCTCGCTCTTTCTGGTGCGGCTCGACTTCGGCAGTGCGGTTACCCTTCCCGGACGGTGGTACCTGTGGGGCAACCTCGTAGCGCTGGCCCTCTTCTCGACGGCCATCTCGTTCCTCTGCACCACGAGCGCGATTCAGTACATCGGCTCGACGCCCACGGCGATTCTCGGGGCGCTGGAGCCCGTGACGGCGGTCTTCTTCGGGGTGACCATCTTCGGCGAGCAGCTCACGCCGCGCATCCTCTGCGGCATGCTGCTCATCATCGTGGCCGTGAGCCTGATTGTGGCGGGCAACCGCATCTCGGCGACGCTGGTGCGCTTCCGCAAGCTCTTCCCCCGCATTCCGCTGCCGCACCTCCACCGCCGCCGGCAGTAGAGGCGGCGCAACGGGCAGAGGAGGCTATTTCACCCTCTTGTAGGTTTCCGTCTGTTCAAACTCCTCGTGGGATATGCTGGCCTCCGTGTCGTGGGTGTAGAGAACCAGCTGCTCCGACGAAAGGCTCTGAATCGCGCAGGCAAAGTCGAGGTTGCTGTCCGTCGTGCACTTCATCGTAAGCCGGTTGCCCGCGATGGTGTAGGAGTATTCGTCCGTATGATTCTCGCCGGGGTTGTAATAGTCGGCATGGCTTTCGCGCACGCAGGTTCCCTCCTCCCGGAACGTATAGGTCCAATAGTAGTTGCCGTCCGAAGCGTCGGGGTAGGTGACCGACCAGTCATCCCGCGTCCCGTCTGCGTAGGTTGCCCAGCCCTGGTCAAGAGTTATCTGCCACGTCCCGATGATTTGGTCGGGGTTAAGGGTGCTGTTCTCCTCTTCGTCGGAGCAGGCTGAAAGCGAGCAGGCCGCAAAGAGGGCGGCTGCAAGAAAAAACAACTTTTTCATCGTTGCAATAAGTTTGGGTTGTCGTGCCGGCACCTGCACGGCGGTTAAAGGTTGGGGTTCAAAAAACAGAAAGCGTGGTGCCGAAAACTTATTTTGGTTGAACAGGTCGTAGGAAACCTTATAGCATAAATAAGCAACAGCCCCACGCCTATACCCACGAATGGATATGACGCGGCAAAATGTCTGCCTATTCTCCGCTATAATCGAATTTCCTACGTTCGTTCAACGAGAACAAGCTACACTTTCCGTGTAATCATTGAGTTATTGCAAAAGTAGCACATTCGGAGAAGAATGCAAAACTTCCGGCCCATATTCGGGCGTTGTGACTGTTCTGTCTTGTTGGGACAGCCTCTGAGTAACAGAATTTTTGTCCGGAGGCGGAGCTACGATGTCTGATTTGTTCGGTCGTTTTCCAGGCTGGCTGGTCTTGATTTGGGGCAGACCATGTGTTCGCCGGTGCGTCGTGCGGCCGGCTGATGTGTGTTGCGGAGTTGCGGGCCGCCGGGATGCCTCCGGGGCATTCGCCTCTTGTCGGAGTATAAACTCCCGGCCCCTCTTCAGCTCTTTTTCTGACCATTTACCAGCCTCCCCTCCAGCCCTTCTCTGCCCCTTTGCCGGGCCCTCTCCAAACTTTTCTCGGGTCTTCTCGGCCCTTCTCCAGCTGCCGTCCAGTCCCCGTCCAGTCCCCGTCCGGGCCCCCTCGAGTCCCCCTCGAGTCCCTCTCCAGACCCTTTTCAGGCCCTTCCCGGACCCTTCGAAACCCTCCTCCAACCCCGCAGGACACAAAAAAAGAGGTCGCACCGTCGGTGCAACCTCCTCTTCCTGAGCCGAATCCGAGACTTGAACTCGGGACCCCTTCATTACGAGTGAAGTGCTCTACCACTGAGCTAATTCGGCCTGCCCGAACCTTGGCTTGATGCCGTTGGGTTCGCTTTGGGACTGCAAATATCTGAAAAAAATTTATTTCATGCAACAATTTTGCAAAAAAATTCACTATTCTTCTTATCTTCGCGTCAAATCTGACCGGGATATGATTACTTTTCTGGTATGTCTGGCTCTGCTGGTGACCGCCTACTTCACCTACGGGCGCTATCTGGAGCGGCAGGCGGGCGCCGACGCGTCGGCCGAGATGCCGTGCAGGCGCCTCTACGACGGGGTGGACTACGTGCCGCTGCCCCGCTGGCGCGCATTCCTCATCCAGCTGCTCAACATCGCCGGTACGGGCCCCATCTTCGGTGCGGTGCTCGGCGCATGCTTCGGCCCGGTCGCCTTCCTCTGGATTACCTTCGGCGGCATCTTCATGGGGGCCATGCACGACTACCTCTCGGGCATGATGCTCGTGCGCAACGACGGTCTGAGCATCCCCGAAGTGGTGGGGCGCTACCTGGGTGAGGGCATGCGGCACTTCATGCGCATCTTCTCGGTGCTGCTGCTCGTGCTCGTCGGTGCGGTCTTCCTGCTCAGCCCCGCGCAGCTGCTGGCCAACATGGTTCCCGCCATCTCCTGCCCGGTCTGGGTGTGGCTCATCCTGGCCTACTACTTCGTGGCGACGCTGCTGCCCATCGACAAGATTATCGGCCGCATCTACCCGCTCTTCGGCGTGGCGCTGGTGGCGATGGCCCTCGGCCTGCTGGGGGCAGTGATTGTGGGCGACTACCGGATTCCCGAGCTGACGACGCTGCACAACTTCCAACTCGACCCCGCACGCGTGCCGATTGTCCCGACGCTCTTCATCACCATCGCCTGCGGCGCCATCTCGGGCTTCCACGCCACGCAGTCGCCGCTGATGGCCCGCTGCGTGGGCAACGAGCGCGCCTGCCGCTCGGTCTTCTACGGCGCGATGATTTCCGAGAGCATCATCGCCCTCATCTGGGCCGCCGTGGCGATGGCCTTCTTCGGCGGTGCAGGCGAACTCTCGGCGGCGCTTGGCGAACACGGGGGCAGCGCCGCATGGGCCGTCGACACCATCTCGAACGGCATGCTGGGCGTCGTGGGCGGCGTGCTGGCGCTGCTGGGCGTCGTGGCTGCCCCCATCACCTCGGGCGATACGGCCTTCCGCTCGGCGCGGCTCATCATCGCCGACATGCTGCACCTCGAACAACGGAGCAAACTCAAACGATTCTATATCTGCATTCCTCTCTTTGCGGTGGGGTACTGGATTACGCAGGTCGATTTCGACGTCGTGTGGCGTTACTTCGCCTGGACCAACCAGACGCTCGCCACGATTGTCCTCTGGGCGATTGTCGTCTTCCTGCAGCGGCGGCGCAGCAACCGCTGGGTGGGGCTGCTGCCGGCCCTCTTCATGACCTTCGTCTGCTCGTCGTTCCTCTTCGTGTCGGACCAGTTTCTCGGCATGGAGAACCGCACGGCGGCCTATGCGTGCGGCGTGGCGGTGACGGTCGCGGTGACCGCGGGGATGCTCCTAAAACTGAAGCATGATGCAAAAAGCAACTCTTAATCCGACTCCGGACCAGACCTTCGAGGTGGAGGGCGCCGGGGCCTACGACTTTGCGAAGGTCCTGGCCCGTTCGCGCGAAATGGAGCGTGCGGGCAACGTCGAGGGGGCCTGCAACGAGCGCTATGCGGCCTTCCAGCGCCTCGCGGAGCTGATTCCCGAGAACGAGGAGGTGATTCTCGAGTGGAACCACCGCAACAGCCGTGCGGCGCTCGAACTGATTTACGCCTCGGCCGTCGACCACTTCCTCATCGACGACTTCGAGCTGTCGGCCGCGCTGCTCGAGATGCTGTTAGACCTGGACCCGGAGGACCACCTTGAGGGGTCGACGCTGCTGGCCTTCGACTATGTGGCCATGGACGAGCAGGAGCTCTTCGACGAGGTGGTCAACGACATCTCGGACAAGTATGCCGACCGCACGCTGCTGCTCCTCTGGTCGGGCTTCCGCCGCGACGGGCACCTTCCCGAGGGGGAGCTGCACCGCTTCAAGGTGAAGTTTGCCCCCTTCTATGCGGAGTTCACCGCTGCAGAGCATCCGGCCGACGAGGCCTACCTGCGCGACATCGAGAGCGAGCACCCCTCGGTCGGAGCGCAGGCGCGCGAGCTGTGGCTGCGCACCGAGAATCTCTGGACGCGCTGGCCCGAGTTCATCGCGGCGCTGCGGGGCTGACGCCGCCCCAGAGGCCGAGAGGGGTGCCGGGGCCGAAGGTTGCGAAAAATGTTGTCGCCCGGGGCCGGGTGAGGTGCCGGGAGCCGGAAATTGCAGGGACTGACGCCTCCGCTCGGGGGCTGAAGGTTGCGGGGCCGAAGGTTGCGGGGCCGAAGGTTGCGGAAAAATGCCTCCGCCCGGGGCCGGGAATGGTGCTGGGGCCCGGATGTTGCCGGGCCGCACTGCCGCAGGGCGGATGAAACGGCGGCCCGGAACTTGCGGGAGAGCAGTGTCGCCCGAGGGGCTGTTGAACCGGCTGCTTTCCGGAAATCGTTCCGAATATCTGCCGGGCGGGACGCTGCCGAAGCTGCGCGGCGGCCCGGAGTGGACCGAATCCATGCGACGACCCGCCTCTTCCTTTGTGGAAGGGGCGGGTCGCCGTCTCATTATGTTGTGTCCCGAGGGGTGGCGGGGGCCTCTGCGTGCCGACTGCGTGCCGACTGCGGTGTCGGGGTGCGGCGTCGGGGGTGCGGCGTTGGCTCTGTCTGCCGGGAGCGGCTGCGGCGTCGGGGGTGCGGCGTCGGCTCTGGCTGCCGGTCCCGGATGCAGCGACCCCTTGTCCGGCCGCGTCGGCTACTCCGACTCGGTGAGCGCCCGGAAGCAGTGGCGGCAGAGCGGCTCGTAGGAGTCCTGCGCCCCGAGCATCACCTGCTTGTCGTCGGCCGTCAGGCGGTGGGAGTGGTGGGCCAGGTTGCCGCAGCGGACGCAGATGGCGTGCACCTTGGTCACATACTCGGCCGTGGCCATCAGCTCGGGCATCGGCCCGAAGGGCTTGCCCGTGTAGTCCATGTCGAGCCCCGCCACGATGACGCGGATGCCGCTGTCGGCCAGCTTGCGGCAGACGTCGACAATCCCCTCGTCGAAGAACTGCGCCTCGTCGATGCCCACCACGTCGACCTCCGACGACATGAGCAGGATGTTCTGCGCCGTGTCTACGGGTGTCGAACGGATAGCGTTGGCGTCGTGCGAGACGACCTCCTCCTCCGAGTAGCGCACGTCGATGCGCGGTTTGTAGATTTCAACCTTCTGGTGGGCGAACTGCGCCCGTTTGAGGCGGCGGATGAGCTCCTCGGTCTTGCCCGAGAACATCGAGCCGCAGATGACTTCAATCCAGCCCTTGCGGCTGGCGTTTTCCAAAAACATAGGGGGTGTAACTTCTTGTATCTATGGGTTGTGTCGCATCGTCGGGCGCTGCGCTACTGGCAGTCGTCGATGCGGGTGATGCGTGCGCCGAGGGCGTTGAGCCGCAGGTCGATGTCCTTGTATCCGCGGTCAATCTGGCCGACGTTCTGAATCGTCGAGACGCCGTCGGCCGACATGGCTGCGATGAGCAGCGCCACGCCGGCGCGGATGTCGGGCGAGGTCATGCGCGTGGCCCTCAGCCGGATGCGGTGGTCGTGGCCGATGACCGTGGCGCGGTGCGGGTCGCAGAGGATAATCTGCGCCCCCATGTCGATGAGCTTGTCGACGAAGAAGAGGCGGCTCTCGAACATCTTCTGGTGGATGAGCACGGCGCCCTTGGCCTGGGTGGCCACCACGAGGAATATCGAAAGCAGGTCGGGGGTGAGTCCCGGCCACGGCGCGTCGGCGATGGTCATGATGGAGCCGTCGAGGAAGGTGTCGATGCTGTAGTGCTCCTGGGCGGGGATGTAGATGTCGTCGCCCCGCTGCTCGAAGCGGATGCCCATGCGGGCGAACTGGGCGGGGATGATGCCCAGGTTGTCGTAGGAGACGTTCTTGATGGTGAGCTCCGACTGGGTCATGGCGGCCATGCCGATGAAACTGCCCACCTCAATCATGTCGGGGAGCATCGTGTGTTCGGTGCCGCCCAGCGATTCGACCCCCTCGATGGTGAGCAGGTTGGAGGCGATGCCCGAGATGCGTGCGCCCATGCGGTTGAGCATGCGGCAGAGCTGCTGGATGTAGGGCTCGCAGGCGGCGTTGTAGATGCGCGTGGTGCCGCGGGCCAGCACGGCGGCCATGATGATGTTGGCCGTACCGGTCACCGAGGCCTCGTCGAGGAGCATGTAGGTGCCGCGCAGTTCGGCCCCCTCGACCATGAAGAACTCGTCGGCGATGTCGAAGTTGAACTTCGCGCCGAGCTTCTGGAAGCCGAGGAAGTGGGTGTCGAGGCGTCGGCGGCCGATTTTGTCACCGCCCGGTTTGGGGATGAAACCCTTTCCGAAGCGGCCGAGCATGGGGCCGATGAGCATCACCGAGCCGCGCAGCCGGGCGCAGCGGTTGCGGTAGTCCTCCGAGCGCATGTAGTCGAAGTCGAGGTCGGCGGCGCAGAAGGCGCAGCTCTCCTCCGAGAGCCACTCGACGCGCACGCCCATGCGGCCGAGCAGCTCGATGAGCTGCATCACGTCGATGATGCGGGGTATGTTGTGCACGACGACCCGTTCGGGGGTGAGCAGCGTTGCGCAGAGTATCTCCAGAGCCTCGTTCTTGGCGCCCTGGGGGGTGATTTCACCGTGGAGGCGGTGTCCGCCTTCAACCTGGAATATGGCCATAGTCTCGCTATTTTTCGATAAAGATAGGAAGAATTCGGCGCTTTTTCGGTGCAGGTCGGGAAATATTTTCGGGAAAAATTTTTGCGGATAACTTTTTTGTTGTACTTTTGCAGTCCGTAAAATAGTCTAAAACAATAAAAACTATACAGCTATGGCAATGAAGAGAACATACCAGCCCTCGCGCCGGAAGAGAATCAATAAGCATGGTTTCCGTCAGCGTATGGCTACGGCCAACGGACGCAAGGTTCTGGCGGCCCGTCGTGCCAAGGGACGTAAGAAGCTCACCGTTTCGGACGAGTCGACGTTCAAGTACGCTTAATTACGGAGATGCGGTTACGCTGGGCCGGCTGTTTGAACAGTCGGCCTTTGTCGTTTTGGGACGGACGGAACCAACAGACGGAACCGATGGCTCTGCGCCGGCCGTGCATTCCCGGCCGCTTTGAACACGGCGCCACGAGCCGACAGCTCCGCGCCGGCGGGCTGAACCTCCGAACCTTCCATTCTCCATCCTCCGATAAAGCGCCTCGATAAAGTACCTCTCCCACGGTGAATACCTCTTCCGATACCCCGTTCGATGCCTCCCGGCAGACCGAGGGCACGTGCCTTCGCACCGGGCGCCTGCTGCTGCGCCCCTGGCGCGAGGAGGACGCCGCCGAGCTCTACGGCCTGGCCTGCGACGAGCGGATAGGCCCGGCAGCGGGGTGGCTGCCCCACCGGAGCGTTGCCGAGAGCCGGCTGGTCATCCGCCTGGTCTTCTCGGCCCCCGAAACCTACGCCGTCGAGCTGCTCGAGACGGGGCGCCTCGCGGGGTGCGTCGGGCTGCTCTTCCCCGAGCGGAGCAACCTCCGTATCGGCCCGCACGACGCCGAGGTGGGTTACTGGCTCGGCACTCCCTACTGGGGCCGCGGGCTGATTCCCGAGGCGGTGCGCGCCCTCATGCGCCGGGCCTTCGGCCCGCTGGGGCTCGAGAATCTTTGGTGCTGCTCCTATGCCGGGAACCACAACTCGCTCCGCGTGCAGCAGAAGTGCGGCTTCCGTCCCCACCACGAGCTTCGCGACCACCTCAGCGAGGTGACGGGCGAGCGCCGCACGGAGCTGGTCCGGCGCATTACGCGTGACGAGTGGCTGCAATTTCCCGACCGCGACCGATAATATTCCGCTCCGTTCCTCCGTTGTCTGTTATAAAAAGGTGCCCCTCCCTCCTTGGGCCGGATGCCGACCTCCACGTAAAAACCGCACACCGATGATATCGATTCGACCTGCCGCCGAGAGCGACGCTCCGCTGATTCGCCGCCTTGCCGAGGTGGCCTTCCCGGCTACCTACCGCGAAATTCTGACCCCCGCCCAGCTGGACTACATGATGGAGTGGATGTATGGTGCGGAGAGCCTCCGCAACCAGTTCCGCGAGGGGCACGCCTACTTCATCGCCTCGTGCGACGGGACTCCGTGCGGCTACGTCTCGGTGCAGCGCGAGGGTGAGGAGCTCTTCCACCTCCAGAAGATTTACGTCCTGCCCGACTTCCAGGGACGGGGCGTGGGTGCCGCCCTCTTCCGTCAGGCCGTGGAGTATATCCGCAGCCAGCATCCGATGCCCTGCCGCATGGAGCTCAACGTCAACCGCCACAACCGGGCGCTTCACTTCTACGAGCGGATGGGGATGCGGAAGCTGCGCGAGGGGGACTTCCCGATTGGCAACGGCTACTACATGAACGATTACATCATGGGGCTCGACATCCGGTAGCGGCGCCGGGTTCCCGGTGGCGGTCTTGGGTTTTCGGATTCTCGGATTCCCGGTGGTTTCAATGATTCCGGGTGCTCCGGTAGCAACGTCGGGCATCCTGTTTGCAGTCCCGGCGTTCCGAGAGTGGCTCCGGCTCTCTGTCCGCACTACTTACCATTCGCCTATCCCGCTCTCCATTTGCGGAGCTCCTTGCCGTCCCGCCCTCTGCCCATCGCGTCCTCCAACCTTCCCGCCCTCCGACTCTCCTGTCCTCCGCCTATTGCGCCCTCCGACCTTCCCGCTCGGCTCTCTGTCTGCGGCTCCGGCTCCGGCTTTCTGCCCGCACTCCATTTGCGAAGCTTCTCGCCGTCCTGCCCTCCGCCCATCGCGTCCTCCAACCTTCCCGCTCGGCTCACTGTCTGCCGCCTCGGCCCCGGCTCTCTGCCCGCACTCCATTTGCGAGGCTTCTCGCCGTTCCGCCCTCTGTCCGTTCCGCCCTCCGCCCGTCCCGTCCTCTGTCAGCTTTGCCCTCCGGTCTTTTTTCTGCCTGGCCCGCCTCTTTCTCTTCCTGACTCCGTCATCAATCTGGATGGGCATTTCAGGGGAGGACTTCCCTCGCGGACAGCTATTTTGCATCTTTCCAAGTGCCGGTTTTCAACACACTCTTATATACCTTATATATATAAGGAGCGAATGCCGTTTCCGTACACCTCCGGGAACGGTTCTGTTTTGTCGGTCAGATGCAGCCGCCTCCCTTCCTGTCTGCCTCTCCGCCTGCCTTCTCGTCCGCCGCACCTTCCACCTGAATTTTTTTCGTCTGCTGCATCTTTCTTCCTACCTCCCGCCCGACCTTTTTGCACCTTGCCGCATCCTTCGTCCGTCCTTTTTCGCCGGTTGCTCTGCCTCTGCTCCCATTTTTCACGGCTCATCGTGCCCTCCCGCCCGAATTTTTTCCGCCTGCCACATCCTTCACCGCTCCTCCCGCCCGACCTTTTAGCACCTTGCCACACCCTTCGTCCGTCCTTTTTCACCGGTCGCCCCTCCCAAATTCCGGCTTTTCGCCCCTCGCGCCATTCCCCAATTCGATTTTTTCTCCGCCTGCCGCGCCCTTTTTCCCGCCTTTTCTCCGAAAATTTGCCGCCCCGTTCGGGAAAGTGAAGGCTCTTTTGCGAGCTTCTCCGCCCGAACTCCGTATCGGCCCAACCCCGACATCGGCTCAGCCCCGCCTCCTCCTCCGCCCGCAATCCTCCCGACACCGTTTTTACGGCCAAAACGCAAGTTGCAGATTTACAATGCAGTCCCAATTAAGGCAAAAAAATATTCAAAAAAATCTTTAAAAAGTTTGTAAAAAAGCTAAAAAAGTACTTATCTTTGCACCCGCTTTGAGAGAG
>ERZ827150.564-NODE-564-length-54523-cov-9.680895_pt1 | contig 54523 bp, 40 predicted proteins | sample MGYA00519779_ERZ827150 | MGnify/ENA primary metagenome ERZ827150 (study PRJEB31778, sample SAMEA3449267) | human gut metagenome | biome: human gut; feature: human-associated habitat; material: faeces | place: United Kingdom | collected 2010/2012 ...
CACATTCATCTGGTTTGTTATTCAGTTTTCAAGGTTCCCTGTCTTGCGACAGCTTATTTAGTTTACAACATCTTTTTCTTGTTGTCAACTCTTTTTTTCACTTTTTCGCAAAAAAAAGTGAAAAATATTGCGTCCTTTCGGGCGGTATATTAATTTTATCTTGTTTTGTTAAAAAATGCAAGAGGAAAATTCTGTATTTTTTGAATTTATTTTTTCTCTGGTAGAGGTTGGTCATCCCCTACACCACCAGTTGTGTTTTCACGGGTTCGACTACCTTTTAGTTCGTGATAATGACAAATCTGACAGATGATGATATAATATTTTCGCAATTTAATTTTATTAAGATCAATAGAAAGACGAGGTCACTATGAAAAGCAAATCTTCCTTTAATGTGAAGCTTATTATCACATTTATGGCTTTGCTTACTGCAGCCTTTATCTCCTCCTCCTGCGGCTATTCCATCTCAGATTCCGCCTTGGAAGAAGGGCTGGTTCCCGATGCAGTCTCACAGTATTATGATAATGATAATAAAATCATTTATACAACAGCTTCAGCAGAACATCGCTTACCGGTCAAATTCGACAAGGTTCCCAAGGTAGTCCGCAATGCATTTATCTCTATTGAAGATAATCGTTTTTACGAACACGGCGGTATTGACTACCACGGCACTTTACGCGCGCTTGTCAGCAATATTATGGGGGAGGAAGTACAAGGCGGCAGCACGATCACACAACAGCTTGCGAAAAACGCCTTTCTTTCCCAGGAACGCACTATCTCCCGCAAAATTAAGGAAGCCTTCCTTGCCAAACAGTTGGAGAACAAATATACCAAAGATGAGATTTTGACTATGTACCTGAACCAGATTTATTTTGGCGAAGGTTCTTACGGTGTGGAATCCGCTTCCCAAACGTATTTTGGCAAACACATTCAGGATGTGACACTGGGCGAAGCAGCTACGTTGGCCGCCATTCCCAAGAGCCCCAATTATTATGATCCCATGGAGAACCCCAAAGCCAATAAAGAACGTCGGGATCTTGTGTTGGATCAGATGGTAAAATATGGTCATATCACCCAGGAAGAAGCACAAAGGGCAAAAGCCGAGAACGTAAAGATCCGCGCTGCTTCTTCCGGAACAAAAAAGAACTTGCGTTCTTACTTCTTTGACTATGTCACTCAACTCGTGATTGATAAATTCGGTGCCGACGCGTTATACAAAGGCGGCCTTAAAATCTACACCACGTTGGATAGCAGTATGCAGCAATACGCCGAAGATTCTCTGAAACACCTGCCCGATATTTATACCAATGATCCGGATCACCTGACGCAACCCCAGGCCGGTTTAGTGGCCATTGATCCTACGACAGGCTATATCAAGGCTATGGTCGGCGGTCGGGGACAGGATAAATTTAATCGCGCGGTTTTAGCGCAGCGGCAGCCCGGCTCCGCCTTTAAAGCGTTTGTTTATTTAACTGCGATGGACCAGGGTATGACTGCAGCTACTACAGTAGAAGATAAACCTCTGGTCAGAGGGAGCTGGGCGCCGCAGAATGCCGGTGGTGGCTGGCACGGTACAGTGACATTGCGGACCGCTTTGTCCAAATCCTATAATATCCCCGCCATCCGGGTCGCTCTGAAGGTCGGCACCGAAAACGTCCTCAAAATGGCCAAGGCCGCCGGCATTACTACATTAGTGGAAAGCGGCAGATATGCGGATGATAATCCCGCTATGGCGCTGGGTGGCCTAACAAAAGGTGTTACTCCTCTGGATATGGCCACCGCTTACGGAACGATTGCCGCCAACGGAATGTATCATAAGCCGGTCGTCATAAAAAAAATCCTGGACCGCAACGGCAAGGTGATTTATGAACACAAAGATGAAGGAAAACAGGTAATCAGTGCGAAAGCAGCCTATCAGACAACCGATATACTGAAAGATGTGCTGATCAGCGGTACGGCAGCCGGTTCCGGTCTGGGACGTCCTGCCGCAGGAAAAACCGGTACCACGGATAATTCCAAAGATGCCTGGTTTGTAGGTTATACCCCCAATTTATCCTGCGCCGTTTGGGTGGGCGACGACCGCAGCCGCAGCATGGGCTCCATGTACGGTTCCGGAGCTCCGTTAAGCATCTGGCACTCTTTTATGACTCGCGCCGTACAGGAATTACCCTATGCAGACTTTGTCCGGCCGGCCGGCGCAGTAACTCCGGTTGTCCCCGATCCGGATAAAGATAAGGACAAAGACAAGGACAAGGACAAAGACAAGGATAAAAAAGATGCTGACGGTGAAGATAAAAAACAGCCGGACAACCTGGCAAAACCGCCTAAAGTAATCAAACCGAATAAACCAACTATCAGCAATAAACCGCAAAAGAAATCTGAGACACTGGCAGCGCCCAGGACAACGTCGCCTTCGATTCCTAAAACTCCGACAAAACCATAAAAGCGCTATTGCCGACTGTTACAGCTGAATACCCTGTTAAAAGCAAACTGCTCTCTTTATTGTCCGTGTACAAATAACCGGCGAAAGAGAGCAGTTCTATTTGTTTTTATTGATTCTGTTTGTGCTGCCGTTCTTTGTCCCCCGCTGACGACTTTTCCAGATTTTATCAGCGCTTTACTTTACAAAGGACACAGTCTTTTTTCAGAAACTCCCCTTTTCAGAAACTTCCCTGTTCCGCGAACGTTAAAGCACATCGGAAAAAGTCGATCCGCCGATAAATTCTTTCATAATAGAATTATTGGGAATGGCGCTGTCATCCAATGGTTCGATCAGTTCCAACAAAGTCAGCAGCCGTCGGGCAGTAAAATAAGCATTTTTTTCTTTCGCAGGAACAGATTCCAATAACGGCATTGCATACTTCCGCAGCACAGCCGGCTCGTAAATTAAAGAAGTGTTGAAAAAGATATCCGCATCCTCCTGGCAGGGGAATATATATTTATCTTCTCCTTCTCTTACAGAAGGCCAGGTTTTAATCGTCATCAACGCATCACGGGAACGAAACTGAGAATCTCGCACCATGCGGCGCAGCATACGCAGATCCGTAGTATGGATGCGATTATAATCATCGATTGACATAGGCGTCAACGCGCTGACAAAAATCTTCAGCTTATTGTCCGCCGGGATCGAAGCGCTCAGCTTTCTGTTAAGCGCATGAATGCCTTCGATTACAAGAATGCTGTTTTCTTCCATGCAAATCTGTTCACCGCGATATTCCCGCTGTCCTGTAACAAAATTAAACTTTGGCAGTTTGATTGTCTTGCCTTGCAGCAGTTTTTCCAGATGCTCATTAAACAAATCGATGTCAATGGCTTCCACACATTCAAAATCATAACTGCCATCCGGTTTTTTAGGGGTATCTACACGATTTTTATAGTAATTATCCATGGACAGAGGAATGGGGTGAATCCCGTTCACTTCCAACTGCACGGAAAGCCGTTGATTGGATGAGGTTTTCCCGGAAGAAGAAGGACCGGCAATGAATACGAATTTCAATTTATCTTGCAGCTTGGTAATGTAGTCCGCAATACGAACAAACTTCTTTTCCTGCAACCCCTCTGCCGCGCGGATGATTTTACAGGCCTTCCCCTCCCGTATGATCCGGTTGAGTTTGGAAATCGTATTACAACCGATCATGGAGGCCCATTCTTCCGCTTCGTGATAGGTCTCGTTGATCCGCCTCCGGGAATCCCAGGGATCTAATTTTGTGTAATCGCCTGTATCCGGATAGTTAATCACGAAGCCTTCTTCAAAGGGTATTAATTCAAAGCTTTCCAAAAGTTCCGTCGAGGTCAGCAAGGGTTCCGGAAAGTATTCTTTTATGCCGCACAATTCATACAGCGGGATTGGTCTGTCGGCCGGCATCATACAAAACAGCCCCACCCTGTCCTCGCCCAGAAGCGGGTCTTTTTTCGCTTCTTCGATGGCCGCTTCCCGAGTTAAACTCAGGTAACGGATCTTAGCTTTTTTGGCAATGATCTGGCGCATCCGTTTTTCCGCCTTCGCATAGTCTTCCGGCAGCAAACGCTCTCCGTGAACTGCGCAATATAACGCGCTGCCCAGCGAATTGCGGACCTCGATCCGCCGGTCCGGAAATAATTCCTGCATTGCCACAATACATAAAAAAGTCAGGCTGCGGACGTACACCCGCATTCCTTCGTCCGAATCAATAGGAATAAAATCTACAGTTCCGTCCCCAGGTATTTTTTGCTGTAGACTGAAGGCTACCCCATTAAATACGCCTTCAGCAATAGGAGAATCGTAATGCTTTTTCCACTTCCTGCCTATTTGCTCTAATGTGGTTCCTTCAGGAAATTGTTTTTGCTTACCATCAGGTAATGTGATTTGCAGCATAGCAGCCTCCCTGTAAAAAAGGGGATGGAGCATACACCTCCGCCCCTTTTGTTCGTTTCAGAATGTTTCAATATAATACAATGTATCCGCTTGAAAGCACGCAACAAAGAGCTTATTCAGCCGCCTTTTCAACTTTTTTCAACGCTTCATTCAGTTTCGTTGCAATACCATCTATCTTGGTCAGCGGTATGGAACATAAAGCAACCCGTACACCGGCAGCCAAAGGCACCAGATAAATGTGATCTTCATGCAGTAAATCACACACTGCGGCAGAATTTTTACACGGTACGGAAAGGAAGAAACCCGCCATATAAGGAATCATCGGTAAGCCGCAGGCCTTTGCTTCTGCGACAAAACGGTCGGCTCGGGTTTTAATCATCTGATAATAAAAGTCCCGTTCCTCCTCCACCTTGGCCAGCAACTGGGGATCACTGTAAATCTCCACCAGCGTCCGCATTGCCGGACGGTTAATATTAGACCAGGTCGCGCGACTGGTATATTGATTAATGTCAAAAAATTCTTTGATCACAGTCGGGTCATCGGAAACACCGATCATCGCACCAACCCGCTGCCCGTAAATGGTAAAACCCTTGGACATACTGTATTGCACGATGCCGAAGATCCGTTCCGGCAAATGGTCCAGGGCTTCAAAGACCTTGCGGACCGCATTCTTTTCCCCTGCATAGTCCAAATAAGCTATATCGACAAAAAGAATGGCTTGTTTGTTGGTTTCTTTAACCGCTTTGTCCAGCATCGCAACAACCTGCTGCATATCTTCTTTGGTCAGACTGTAGCCGGTAGGATTATGAGCCGGCGTGTTGATGATCACCATAATACTTTCTTGTTTTGCCAGCACCCTATTCACTTTTTCCGCCAGCGCGTTCAGATTGAATTTACCCTTTTCCGTCAGCATGGGATATGTATCCAATTTACGCCCCATATCCTGACACAATACTTTATACGCGCCCCAATACCAGTCGGCCGTTAAAATCGTATCCCCTTCGGAAGTGTAATTCCAGATAGCATGATGAATACCGCCGGTACCGCCGGCAGTGGCGACAGCGCCAATATGCCCTTTGGGGCGGGAACTGCCAAAAGCCGCATCCTGGACTTTCTCTAAAAAGTCAGACAAACCGGCAATCGGAGCATAGGCAATCAGCTCACTGGTCGGCAGACTGCGGAATACTTTTTCCACCGTTGGCAGGCAAACTAATTTCCCTGCTTCATCCATAATGGCGCCTATCGTTCCGTTCGTCACATTTTCTGCGCCGATCTTCGCCGCATCAGCTACGGCCAGTGCATTGGCGGCAAAAATAATATCATTCGCTGCTTTTCCTTTTGCTTTTGGAGCGGCAAAACTTGTGTACATAAGACTCACATCTCCTTCATCATTTACAGTCTGTGTTCACTCCCGGTTTCTCATTTTCTGAGCAACATCATGAGAGAATCGGCACGCTGCTTCAAGATTTGATTCCTGATCAATCTCCAGTCAAATGCGTACACCAATTTAAATTTCTTAAATCCCCTGAGCCGGTCAAAACGAAGCTCAATCCTCTACCGGTGGAAAGAAGTGCTGGTGTATTGCATTGACGGCTTTCATTACGTCATCCTTGGCAATCAGGCAGGATATCGTGATTTCTGAAGTACTGATGATCATCAGATTGACACTTGCTTTAGCCAAAGCGCCAAACATACCGGCGGCAATACCAGGATTCCCCAGCATACCGGCCCCTACTACGGAAACCTTGGCCACATTTGCCTCTACTTCCACGCCTTCCAGGCCCATTTCGTTTTTCAGCTTCTCCAAAGCCTCTATCGCATCGCCCAGATCCGATTTGGTAACAGTAAACACAATATCGTTTCGGCTATTGTCCTTGGAAGAACTTTGCACAATCATATCTACCGTAATATTGGCCCTGGCCAGCGCATCAAAAATTCGATAGGCGGCGCCGGGAACATCCGGTACTCCATTGACCGTGATTTTTGCTACATTGATGTCACTGGTCACCCCTCTGATGACAAATTCCTTCTCTTCCACCGTATATTCCCTCCTTATGATCGTACCCGGTTCCTGACTAAAGGTAGAGCGAACGTGAATATCTACGCCGTTATGTTCACCATATTCCACCGCACGGGGCTGCATAACCCCCGCTCCCAGACGGGCCAGTTCCAACATTTCGCTGAAGGTGATCTCTTTCAGTTTACGCGCCTCCGGCACAATACGGGGATCGGCTGTATAAACACCGTCTACGTCTGTATAAATCTCACATATGTCGGCCTGTAATCCCGCCGCTATGGCCACTGCCGTAGTATCGCTGCCGCCGCGTCCCAGAGTGGTGATATCTCCGTCTTCTGTGGCTCCCTGGAAACCGGCGACAATAACAATATTCCCTTCATCCAGGGCTTTTTGCACCCGCTCTGCTTTTACTTCCAATATGCCCGCTTTCGTATGCTGACTATTGGTACGGATTCCTGCCTGCGGTCCGGTAAAAGACACAGCCTTCTGTCCACGTTCCATAAAGGCGCTGGCCAATAAAGCAATGGATACCTGTTCCCCTGTAGCCAAAAGCATATCCATCTCCCGCTTAGGCAAATGCGCCGAGATCCTGCCGGCCAACGTCAACAGATCATCGGTGGTATCTCCCATAGCGGAAACCACAATGACGATCTTATCCTCCGGCGTTTTTTCCCGCAGAACACGGTCTACCAGACGATATATCTTTTCCGGTGTGGCCACGCTGCTCCCGCCGAATTTCTTCACAAGTACAGCCATAATTGCCCCTCCTTACTTAATATAGACATTATAGCAAATTTTATTTGTTTTTCACAACCACGACCTTACACTTTGAGAGCGCCGGACTACTTTAATGTAACAACCGTAACACCTGCGCCGCCCATGCTGAGAGAAGCTAATGCATAGGAAGCCACATTACGATGGCTTTTCAGATATTCCTGCAAACCGGCCCGCAAAGCGCCGGTGCCTTTCCCATGAATAATGCGGACCTGCGTTATGCCTGCCAGCAGCGCGTCGTCAATGGCTTTATCCACATAGGGGATCGCCTCATCGGTGGTCATCCCGCGCAGATCCACCTCCTGCTCCGCTTCCGCCGTTTTCGCCGTAAACATCGCATGGGCTGCATTTGCTTTATAGGCCGAACGGACCGGCGCGGCTTTCGGCGCATCTTTTACCAGGAGACACTGCTTCAGTGGCACGATCATTTTCATTGCGCCAATGCTGACCAGTACATCTTTGCCTTTCACTTCCACCACGGTACCGTTCTTGCGCAGCGCAGTAACCAACACCTGCATGCCGGAACGGGCTGTTTCCGCGTTCAACGGTGTTCCTTCCGGTAAAGGCTCCGCCTGACTCAAATGTTTATTCAGTTTTTTGCGCGTTTCTTCCGCTTTGACTTCCAAAGAACGCACATCGATATCCGCTTTTAATGAGCGCAGCTCTTTCAGGACCGCTTCCGCTTCCCGTCGGCTGTTCCGATAGATTTCATCGGCCTGGTTCCGGGCCTTGCGCAGCATTTCATTTTTCTGTTTCTCAAATTCTTTTTTCTGCCAGGCCAACTGGTTGCGCAGCATTTCGCTTTCTGATTTAAGCGTCTCTGCTTCCCTGGCGCTGCTTTCGTATTTGCGCCGTTCCCCTTCCAGTCCCTGTAGCACATCTTCCATATGAATATGTTCCTGTTGCAGTAAATTCCCCGCATTGGTGATAATCTCTTCGGACAGGCCCAAACGGCGGCTGATGTTAAAGGCATTACTGCTGCCTGGCACCCCCATTAACAGACGGTAGGTAGGACGCAAAGTCTCGGGGTCAAATTCCACGCTGGCATTTTGCATCCCTTCCCGACCAAAAGCAAAAGTTTTTAATTCACTGTAATGGGTGGTCATAATAGTCAAGGCGCCCAAGCGTGTCAAATGGTCCAGAATGGACATGGCTAAAGCCGCGCCTTCGTTGGGATCGGTACCGGCGCAGATCTCGTCCACTAAGACCAGATCGCCCGGCCGCACCTCCTGTAAAATACGGATCAGATTCGTCATATGCCCCGAAAAAGTCGATAAGCTCTGCTCAATGCTCTGTTCATCTCCGATATCCACATAGATTGCCCGAAAAAGGGGCAGTTTGGCATTCAGCGCCGGTACAAACATACCGATTTGGTTCATCAAGGCAAAAATACCGACAGCTTTTAAGGTCACAGTCTTGCCGCCGGTATTGGGGCCGGTGATCAATAAGGTGTTGAAATCTTCCCCCAGCGAGATATCCAGCGGAACCACCTGCTCCGGCGGAAGAAGCGGATGTCTCCCCTGTTCGATCCGCAAGCCGCCCCGGGGAACCAGCTGGGCCTGACAAGCTCTGGTCTCCATGGCATAGTAGGCCTTGGCACAGATCACGTCTACCCGTGTAGCGGCTTCCAGCGACCGCAGTAATGCGTCCCCTTCGCTGCCCACTGCACCGGATAACTGCCGCAGGATCCGTTCGATTTCTTCCTTTTCTTCCGCGGTATAGCGTTTAATATCGTTATTCAGATTGACCACAGCCAGAGGTTCAATAAATAAAGTGGCGCCGGTGCCGCTCTGGTCATGAACCACACCGGGAAAATTCATTTTATATTCCTGCTTAATGGGAATCACATAACGGTCCCCCCGCATGGTCACTAAATTATCCTGAAAATATTTTTGGTAACCGGGATCATGGAGGATCTTTTCCAGTTGACTTTTCACCCGATTTTTCGCTGAGATGATCCCAGTGCGCAAGCCCCCCAGCTTCACGGAGGCAGTATCCAGAATCTCCCCTTTTTCCGAGATTGCTTTTTCCAACTGCCGCGCCAGGCGGGAAAATTCCTGCATTTCCCTGCCATATTCCGCCAGATTCGGGCTGCTTTCGCTTTCATTAAGCAAAAAAATCTTCAACGCGCCAAACGCCTCTGCGCTGGCGCGGATGTTCATTAATTCTTCTACTTCCAACACGCTGCCCATACGAGCCCGTTTTACAGCGTCTTTAATATTGTACAGTCCGCCAAAAGGGAAACGTTTCCCCTCATCCAACAGACGTTTGGCTTCTGCCGTTTCCATCTGTAAGCGTTTTACGGTTTCAAACTCCGCCGAGATACGAAGCTCCAACAATTGTTTCCTGCCCAGCTCCGTCGCAGTTTTTTCCGCCGCCCGCTCTTTTACTTTATCAAATTCCAGTGTTGTGATCGCAAACCGAGCCATACTATGTTAAGCAGACACGCTGCTTTCTCCTTTCCTGCGCCAGCGCTAAAAATTCTTTTACAGCACGCCTCTGTAATAATGTCCTCTTGTGGTTCCCGGAAGATTTTGCAATTCTTCCGCACCGCCGGCCAAGCCTTCTTTATACAGGCGGGTCAATTCCCGGATCTGCTGCGGCTCATAGGCGCGCCCATCAATTCGCAGCCGCCGCACACCAATCTCACCTAACTGCGGCAAACTGCCCAACACGGAAAGATCCTGGGAATTCAAAACATGCATCCGACAAAACTGATCTCCGGCCAAACGGAAATCCGCATTTTTTCTGTCATGCAGGAAAATCTCTTCCTTACAGTGGAACGTACAGGCTCCTTTATGTAAATTACCTAAGAAACTGCCTCCGGCACAATATTCGGAGACCATCATTTCGATGGGCCCCTGTACCAGACATTCCACAGGCAGAGGGCTCCGCTTCACCAGCTGCTCCAACTGCCCCAGGTTCAGTTCAATGGAAGGCGTAACGCCTGCGGCTCCGGCCTCTTGCCAGAAAAGCACGCTTTGGCTGTTATAGATATTCAAGCTCATATCCGCCCACAAAGGGATCGGCAGCTTCATTTCCTGAGCCAGCTGCCAGATTCCCAGATTATGTACATACAGCATATCCGCCTGGCAGTGAACGGCTTCCTGCAAGAGCTTTCGGAAATAGCCTAACTGCCCTTCTTTCACAATACGGGAAGTAGAAAAACCGATTTTCCGGCCGGCCCGCTGCGTCATAGCGGCCGCCTTACTATAGTCGGTGAACGTCAGATCTTTCGTACTGTAACGGTCGCCGCCAAAGAGGATCCAGTCGGCGCCCCCTTCTAAGGCGCCCGCGACCTTATCCGGCGTGTCGACCCACACCGTAACCACAGAAGTAGCCGCAGCAGTTTTTTCCCTAATCCCCTGTGCCGGCGCAGAGAGCTCTGCGGCTATCCTGCCCGTATCATGCACCGCTTTCCGCGGCGGCAAAAAGGCCTGCAAACGAGCCTCGTCCAGAGCTTCACAGGCCCGGCGGCGAGCTTCGTTGATCTCACTCATGGGAACCATCAACCCGGCCTCAAGATCAAGCTGTAAGGCAGCCAAGCTGTATTCTGTGGTTCCCAGACGATCCACCTGTTTACGGATCGCAGCTTCATCCAACGCATGTTTCCGGGCGGTCTCCGCCAAAAATTCTGTCTGTCCCCGCCCCGTGTTGCCGTCCGGATCCTGCAAGCACACCTCCAGCGGTTTTCCTAAACGTGCCGTGACCTGTGCCGTGACTGGGATCCGTTTTTTATTTTTTTCACCGTAAAATTGCCCTGCATAGGCCATCAGTTCACTGTCGGACGTGCGGAACACGCGGTCATTCAGCCGCACGCCTTTGGGTACCTCCAACTCCGCCAAAGCGCCGGCCGACGCCTGTTCCACCGCCTGACCGTTCACCTTCATAGAGGTCAGTGTCAGACCGACACGGCCCCCCACCTTGACCCAGAATTCCAGCCCATCGCCTAAATGAAGCGGTTTTTCCAGTTTTACCACCGCCCGCGTGTAATCGCCGTTCAGCTCCTGCACACGGCCGACCAATACACCCCGGTTATTCGGCCGCCGGTCGCTCATCATCTTCCGCCCCTGCTTTTTCTCCAGGTAGGCCGTCGTAAAATCCCGGTTAAAGATCTGTTCTATATTGACCATGTCTTTTTCCGGTACCTGATACGCTCCCGCCAGATAACTGTCCATAGCCCGGCGGTAAGCGTCTACTACCACTGCCACATATTCCGGCCGTTTCATCCGTCCCTCAATTTTATAAGAAAAAACGCCGGATTCGATCATCTGCGGCAGCACACTGAGGGTATTCAAGTCTTTAGGGCTCAGTAAATATTGTCCTGTCTCCTGCCCCTCCAACAGATTTTTTCCCTGGGCATTGACCAGAGTATAAGGCAGACGGCAAGGCTGGGCACAGCGTCCCCGATTGCCGCTGCGGCCGCCGATCAGGCTGCTCATCAGACACTGCCCGGAATAGCAGACACATAAAGCGCCGTGAATAAAGGCTTCAATTTCCAGGCCGGCAGCACTGGCCGCTTTTAAATCGGCAAGGGACAGCTCACGGGCCGGTACCACCCGGACGATCCCGTTTTTCCCGGCAAACACAACGCCGGCAGAATTGGTCACCGTCATCTGGGTCGAAGCATGTAAAGGCAGTTCCGGCACCAGTTTACGGGCCAGGCGAATTACCCCCAGGTCCTGAACGATGATCCCGTCAACTCTCACATTGTTAAGGAAAAGCAGGTACTCTGCCAACTCCTGCAATTCCTTGTCGTCGATCAGCGTATTCACCGTGATATAAAGCCGTACATGATGCATATGGCAAAAATACACGGCCTTCGCCAGTTCTTCCCGGCCGAAATTATCAGCATACGCCCGGGCGCCGAACGCTTTGCCGCCCAGATAGATGGCATTGGCGCCGGCATTCACCGCCGCTTCCAACGCTTCCCAGGTACCGGCCGGAGCCAGCAGTTCAATCTCTTTCTTCATACGATTCCTCTTAGTACTCTCATTGTGCGCCTTTGAGCGCATCTTATGGAGCATTTCTCTAATACGTTGTCTCAATTAGCCGACGAAAGCAGCACCAACAACAGCCACTACGGCTACCGGTCGATGCTGCTTTTTGTCAACGTTTTATTATTTTACAATAACCGTGATCAGACAGGTGCGAAACGCGCTCATTTTTTCCCAGGGCCGCTCGTAGGACAGCTTCAGCGTATAGGTTCCGGGCTGCTGCGCCGTATAAAACTGCACTTCCGTTCCCGGCGTTCCCGTCTGCCCTTCCGGCGTATCGTGAGGGATGGCAAACGTACTGCCAACCTTGGTCAGGCCCTTATCCACCCCGCCTGTGATAACCGGTACCCACTGAAAACCGGTACTGGGATTGGCGCTTAATTTAATTGCCAATAAACTGCCCGGACGCACCGTCAGGGTTTTTCCATTGCTGTTTTCCGTCAGCTTCCAGACCGTCAGAAGCCGGCCGATATCCCCAATGCGCGCCATGGGCATAAGCTGACCGTAACTGTAGCGTCTGTCATAAGGAGCGCCGTTTTTCGCACTGAGGGCGATACCCTCTTCGGTAAACAGGGTATTTTCCGTCTTCGCTCCTAACAGCGCTTTACGCGCATCATTGTTAAAGAAGAAAGTATCGGGGGTAAATTCACGACCCGTGGTCAAATCAATATTTAAGGCCCGATAATAGGCGTGCCCGCCGTTCGTTCCTTTGAACAGGATACTGACCAGGCTGGGGCGATTCAGCGTTACTTCATAGGTAACTTTTCCCTGCCTCCCTGTCTTACGCGCCGTATCCTGCGCCGCCTCGCTTAATAATTGATTGGCGGACTGCTGAAAGGTTTCATTGTTCACCCCATCCAGCACAGGTACATCCAGAGCGACACCACCCGCCGTCCTTGTTTCGGTCAAAACCGTAGTCGGCTGGTCGGCCCATGCAATCTGGCATAATAACAATGCAACGGCGAAAAAGATACCCAGCGTTTTTTTCATGTTTCCCCCTTGTTCCCTAATCCAAAGACAATACACAGAACTGCTACGCCCGTTCCAGCCCTTTGCCATAGGCAATGGCCTGATCCATACGCGCCAGCGTCTTTTCTTTGCCTAACAGGACCATCATATCGAACATACCGGGCGTCACTGTCCGTCCGGACAAGGCCAGACGGCTGGGCTGGATCACCTTGCCCAACGCAATGCCCGCTTCTTCGGCCAGTGTATTATATAACGTCTCCAAAGAAGCCTCGTCAAAAGCTTCCTGCGCCGCTACGCGGGATCGGCAAATTTCCAGCTGCGCGATCCCCTCCGGCGTAAAGAACTTGCGTACGCCTTTTTCGTCATATTCGGCAAAATCCCGGAAGAAGTAGGTCGAGGCATCCACAATTTCCTGGAGGGTCTTTACCCGCACCCGAACCACATCTACCAAATGGGACAGATAATTCCGGTTTGCTTCTTCCTGAAGCCACTCTTCCGTAATGAGTCCGGCCGCCACAAAGAATGGTTCCGCATCTTTGGCAATGCGTTCCAACGGCAAACTGTTCAAATACTGTCCATTGATCCAGTACAATTTTTTAATATCATAGACGGCGCCTTTATGCGACATTTTATTCATGTCAAACTGCTTCACCGTTTCTTCTTTGGTGATGATTTCCTGATTGCCTTCCGGCGACCAGCCCAACAGCGTTAAATAATTCAGCAGCGCCTCCGGCAAATAGCCCAGGGCCTGAAATTCTTCTACCGACTGGGCGCCATGCCGTTTCGACAATTTGCTCCGGTCCGGCGCCAGGATCATGGACATATGACCGAATTCAGGCACCTCAAACCCTAAGGCCTGGAACAGAAGGATTTGCTTCGGCGTGTTAGGAATATGTTCTTCCGCACGCAGCACATGGGTCATGCCCATCAGATGATCGTCGATCACCACTGCGAAATTATAGGTGGGAGTGCCGTTGGTTTTGGCAATAACAAAATCATCAAACTGGGTCAGATCAAAGTCCATCCGTCCATGAATGATATCGTTCACACGCAAATGTCCCGAAGTTGGGATCTTAAAACGGATGGAATGCGGTTCGCCCGCGGCAATACGACGTTCCACCTCTTCTTTGGACAGGTTGCGGCAAGTCCGGGGATAGCGGAAAGGCTGTTTCCGTTCCCGTTGGATCGCGCGCTGGGCTTCCAGCTCTTCCGGGGTGCAGAAGCAGTAGTAAGCCTTGCCTTCATCCAATAATTGCTGCAGGTATTTTTGGTAAATTTCCGTCCGCTGTGACTGAAAATAAGGCTCGCAGGGACCGCCAACTTCCGGTCCTTCGTCCCAGTCCAGCCCCAACCATTTCATACTGCGGATGATCTGCCCTACCGATCCTTCCTGAAAGCGTGCCGGATCCGTATCTTCAATCCGCAGGATCAGCTTGCCCCCCATACTTCTGGCAAACAGCCAGTTAAACAGACAGGTACGAGCCCCTCCCACGTGCAGATTTCCCGTAGGGCTGGGAGCAAAACGTACGCGTACTTCACTCATTTGCATTATCTCCTTATTCTTACTTCCGCCGTAATTAACGGATCTGCCCTTCAATCACCGACCAGGCTGCATTTAACGCCGCATCCAGTTTTTCCGGATCTTTACCGCCGGCCTGCGCCATATCGGAACGTCCACCGCCGCCGCCGCCACATAAAGTAGCCACTTCTTTGACGATCTGACCGCAATGGATTCCTTTACCAACCAACTCTTTGGAAGCCATCGCCAAAATACCGATTTTGCCGTTTTCAAATACAGAAGCCAGCACCACTACGCCGCCGGTCTTATCCCGCAGCTGATCGCCCAGGGTACGCAGCGCAGCCACATCGCCCACTGCTACTTTCTGAACCAGCACCTTCACGCCTTTGATCTCTTTGGCCAGATCTTCCGCCTTAGCCGCCGCCGCTGCCGCCATTTTTGCTTCTAACGCTTTCACCGCCTGTCCTGCTTCTTTGGCTTCCGCCGCCAGAACCGCAAGACGCTCTTCGGCATCCGCCGGGCGGCAATGAAGCGTTGCTGCCATATTGGCAAGGGTGTTCTCCAGCCCCGCTACGTATTCCATAGCGCCCCGGCCTGTGACCGCTTCAATACGACGCACCCCGGCGCCGCTGGAAGCTTCACTGATAATCTTAAACAGCCCGATCTGCGCTGTATTCGTCACATGTACACCGCCACATAATTCCATGGAAAAAGCAGGTACCGTTACCACGCGCACCACATCGCCGTATTTTTCGCCGAATAAAGCGCGGGCGCCGCGTTTTTTCGCTTCTTCAATGGGTAATTCCTCAAAGGTTACCGTTTTCGCCGCCAGGATTTCTTCATTGACCAATTGTTCTGCTTTTTTCAGTTCTTCCGGCGTCATCTGGGAGAAATGGGAAAAGTCAAAATGCAGACGGTCCGGCCCTACATAGCTGCCGGCCTGATTCACATGGTCGCCCAGTACCTGCCGCAACGCCGCCTGAAGCAAATGAGTCGCCGTATGATTACGCGCCACATCGGACCGACGGCTTTCATCCACCGTATACGTTACTGCATCGCCGACAGCCAGCGTACCTTCTTCTACCACACCGGCCATATAGGTTACCCCATCTGGCAGTTTTTTCGTTTTTTCTACCCGCAGGATTCCGGCCGGCGCTTTGATCATACCGATATCGCCTACCTGACCGCCGCCTTCCGCATGGAACGCCGTCACGTCCAGGATCACAGCCGCTTCTTTACCGTCAGACACCGTATCGACCGGCTGCGCCTCCGCTAACGGATAAATCGCTACGATCTTACCGGCATGAGCACTTTCATCCACTTGCAGTTCTGCCGCGTTCAGATCCCTGTCATTATAAATGACAGGACGCCCCGTTTTATCATCACGGGCTTCACGCGCCATCCTGCGCTGTACTTCCAGCGCCGCGGCAAAGCCCGCTTCATCCAACGTCATCCCCTGCTCTTCCAAAATTTCCACGGTGAGTTCTTTGGGGAAACCAAACGTATCGGACAGCTTAAAAGCCACCGCCCCGGCCAGTTCGGTTTTATGTGCCGCTTTAAGCGCCGCGATCTCCGCGTCCAGCATTTCGTTGCCGCTTTTCAGCGTCTTCAGAAAACTGCTTTCTTCCATGTGAATGACCTTGCGGATGTAGTCCTGCTTTTCTTTGATCTCAGGATAGACTTCACCGAACATATCAATCACCACATCGACCGCGCCGCCTAAAAATTCCCGCTCAATGCCGATCAGACGACCGTGACGTACGGCCCGGCGCAGGATACGGCGCAGGATATAACCGCGGCCCAGATTGGAAGGCAGGACGCCGTCCCCGATCATGAACACCAGACTGCGGGCATGGTCGGCAATGACTTTCAAAGAAACGTCGGTTTTAGGGTCCGCATTATAAGACACACCGCTTTCCCGGCAGGCATATTCAATAATGGGGAACATCAAGTCGGTCTCAAAATTAGACGGTTTCTGCTGCAGGACGGAAGCAAGACGTTCCAGCCCGGCGCCGGTATCAATATTTTTATGCTCCAACGGCGTATAGGTACCGTCTTCATTCTGGTTATACTGGGTAAATACCAGATTCCACAATTCCAAATAACGGCCGCAATCACAGTCCGGGCCGCAATCCGGCTTGCCGCAGCCGCGTTCCGGACCCAGATCGATATGAATCTCGGAACAGGGACCGCAGGGGCCGCTGCCAATCTCCCAGAAGTTATCCTGCAGGCGAATGATCCGCTCATCCGGAATGCCCACTACATCATGCCAGATCTGATACGCTTCATCGTCATCCGTATGGATGGTAATGTATAATTTATCCGCCGGCAGTTCCAACTCTTGCGTCAGGAACTCCCAGCTCCAGGGAATGATCTCTTTTTTAAAGTAGTCGCCGAAGGAAAAATCCCCCAGCATTTCAAAATAAGTATGGTGACGAGCCGTACGGCCTACATTCTCAATATCACCGGTACGTACGCATTTTTGGCAGGTGGTTACGCGCGGCGAAGGCGGCTTCATTTTGCCCGTAAAAAACGGTTTAAAGGGCGCCATACCTGCGCCGATCAATAACAACGTAGGGTCATCCTGCGGAATCAGAGAGGCGCTGGGCAGCATCAGATGTCCCCGCTCCTGAAAAAATGTAAGAAATCTGCTGCGGATTTCATTGCCGCTCATGTACTTCATAGACGAATCGCTCCTTTATTTTCGGAAAACATTTTGCATTATATTATACTACATTATAGGCTGAGTGTCACCAACAATATAGTAACCTCTTTGTAAAATAAAAAACCCCGACACTTTTTGTCGGAGCCTGCCCCTGAAAATATAATTGCCCCACAATGCCGTCCATCCTCAGGGTTTGAACCTGCATATGCAGGTGGGTGCTTTACCGCCGATCGCAAAAGTCCACTCTGAGGAGGCCGGTTTTTGAAAGGCGAGAATCTTAAGCTCCCTATGTAAGAGTGTTGGCTCAACACAGAGAGAAATGTAACGTACATCGCAGGGTAAATTATAATGAACTTATGAAATGCAGCTTGCTGCCATTGGTCTTAGCAGATTCGTTCCACTCCCGGCAGAGCCGGCAAGTCAAAGACGCCGATCCGCCGTTTGCTTACACCTATACTATAGCAGACCCGGAGCATTTTTTCAATGCTTCGGGTCTGTTTGTTCATCATTTTTTAACTTTTCTCCACAGATGGACCGGTTACACCGTTCCCCGCGTACAGCAGCCGTTCCCGCAGGAATAAAAGCAAGCGTCACGCAGCACAATGCTGTCCTTTCCGGCGTAAAGTCCTGCCATACTGTTACCGGGTATCTGCCACGTCTTTATTTCCCGGTTTTTTCCCTGGCCAGTAACGAAGTCTTAATGTGCAGTTCGCGCAGTTGCTTATCATCCACCACGTTCGGCGCTTCGCTCATCATATCGTTGGCATTCTGCGTTTTCGGGAACGCAATGACGTCACGGATAGAAGGCCGTTTCGCCATAAGCATGATCATACGGTCCAAACCAAAGGCCAGGCCGCCGTGGGGCGGTGCGCCATATTCAAAGGCCTGCATCATGAAACCGAATTTTTCCTGAGCTTCTTCATCCGTAAGACCAATCGCTTCAAACACCGCTTTCTGCACATCACGGCGATGGATACGGATCGACCCGCCGCCTAATTCCACGCCATTGAGAACCATATCATAGGCCTTGGCATAGACTTTGCCGGGGTCAGAGGCCAACAGGGGCACATCGGCGTCAAACGGCGCCGTAAAGGGATGATGCATCGCTACCCAACGTTTTTCTTCTTCGTTGTATTCGAACATAGGGAAACGGGTCACCCAGGTAAAACAGAACTCGTCTTTATTGATCAGGTTCATGCGTTTGGCCATTTCAAGGCGGAGCGCGCCCAGAGCCTGAGCCACTACGCCCGGCTTATCGGCCACAAACAGCAACAAATCGCCCGGTTCTGCTGCCGCCGTTTCTTTGATCTTGGTCAAATGCGCTTCATCGAAGAATTTAGCGATCGGCGATTTTACGCTTCCATCAGGCTGGATCTGCATCCAGGCCAGACCTTTGGCGCCATAAATAGCCACAAAATCTACCAGGCCGTCCAGTTCGCGCCGGGGGATCGCCGCGTCGCCTTTCACGTTAATGGCTTTGACGATACCGCCCTCCGCCAGGATCGTGTTAAAGACTTTGAAATCCGAACCGGCGACGGCATCTTTCATATTGACCAGGGGCATAGCAAAGCGCAGATCCGGTTTGTCGCTGCCATATTTATCCATGGCTTCGTCCCAGGTCATACGCTGCATGGGCAGCTTTACATCAACGCCCAACGCACCTTTAAACACATAGGCGATCAGCCCTTCCATCATTTCCATGATATCTTCTGTTTCCACAAAAGACATTTCCAGGTCCAACTGGGTAAATTCCGGCTGACGGTCTGCGCGCAGGTCTTCGTCACGGAAGCAACGGGCGATTTGGAAATATCTTTCATAACCGCCGACCATCAACAACTGTTTAAAAATCTGAGGGGACTGAGGCAGCGCATAGAACTTGCCCGGGTTGACACGGCTGGGGACCAGATAGTCGCGGGCACCTTCCGGCGTACTCTTACACAACATAGGTGTCTCAATCTCTAAGAAAGAATGATCGTCCAGATAATCCCGCATCAGTTTCGTCACTTTATGACGCAAAATCAGACCGGCCTGCATTTCCGGACGGCGCAGATCTAAATAACGATACTTGAGGCGCAGATTTTCATCGGTGTCAATGCCGTCCTGAATATAAAAGGGCGGTGTTTTGGCTACATTTAACACAATGAGCGTATCAGCCACTACCTCGACTTCACCGGTAGGGATATTGGGGTTCACCGTCTCGGCGTCGCGATTTCTCACTTTGCCGAAAACCTGGATCACGTATTCCGTGCGAACCGCTTCGGCGTTTTTAAAACTGTCGCCGGCATCCGGATCGATGACCACCTGACAGATCCCGGAACGGTCCCGCAGGTCGATAAAAATCAATCCGCCATGGTCACGACGTTTGGCAACCCAGCCGCACAACGCCACTTCCTTGCCGGAATCGGCTTTTGTCAGCAAACCACAATGATGGTCACGCTTAAATTTTTCAGTCATTCTTCTGCACCTCTGTCATTAAAATAGTTGTAATATCTGCAAGGGGAATTTCCTTTTGATTATGCTCTTTATCCGCTGTCTTCATATCCCGCAAAGTGACCATGTTCCGGGCCACTTCATCTTCGCCGAAGATCAGCACATAACCGGCGCCGGACCGGTCAGCCGCCTTCATCTGACTCTTCATACTGCCCTGCCGATAATCGTAGGCCGTTTTCAAGCCGGCTTCCCTGAGTTTTTCAACCGTTTGGAAAGTCAGGGCCGCCACTTCCGGCTTAGGCGCTACCACAAACACATCCATGGCAGCCTTCGAGGCCGGCAACAGATTCTGGCTCTGCAAGGCCAACAGCACCCGCTCCAGTCCCATCGCAAAGCCGATACCGGGCGTTGCCGGACCGCCGATCTCTTCCACCAGTCCATCATACCGCCCGCCGCCGCAGACAGCGCTTTGCGCGCCTAACGGCGGATACTGGATTTCAAAAGCGGTGCGGGTATAATAATCCAAACCGCGGACCAGCGTGGGGTCTATCGTAAATTCCACACCTGCCGCAGTCAACAGTTCCTGCACCGCGGCAAAATGTTGTTTGCACTCTTCATCCAGGCATTCCGCCAGTTTCGGAGCGCCGGCCGCCAAGGCATGACAGCGCTCATTTTTACAGTCCAGAATGCGCATGGGATTCCGTTCAAAACGTCCCTGGCAATCCTTACACAACTCTGCCAGATGTGGGCGGAAATAGTCCTGCAATTTTAAGCGGTACGCCGGGCGGCAATTGGGGCAGCCCACCGTATTGATTTTCAGCTGCAGATCCCGCAGACCCAAAGATCGCAAGATCTGCACAGCCAACAGAATCACTTCCGCATCTATAGCAGGCGTCGGTATGCCCAACGCTTCTACGCCAAATTGGTGAAATTGGCGCTGCCGGCCGGCCTGCGGCCGATCATAACGAAACATGGGCCCGATATAAAACAGCTTGGTCGGATCCGGATCCGCATACATTTTATGTTCCACAAACGCCCGTACAGCCGAAGCCGTATTTTCCGGACGGAGAGTGATGCTCCGCTGCCCTCTGTCCGCGAACGTATACATTTCTTTTTCTACTACGTCGGTAGTATCGCCGATGCCCCGCTGAAACAGTTCCGTGTGTTCGAACAACGGAGTGCGGATCTCCGCAAACCCAAATCGAGCGCACAAGTCCCGCAGGACTCCTTCCACATACCGCCAGGCGCCCACTTCCGCCGGCAGGATATCCTTAGTCCCCCGCGGCAATGTCGTCAACACGATAATTCCCCCTTATGTGCTTTCTTTTACTGTCTGATAAAGCATGGTATATATTTTACCACTTTTCCTTACAACTGACAATTATCCGGATTTTTCTCCGCTTCTTCCCCGCCATAATGCCACAGCTCGTCATATAAAACACGATATACAGCCGCTACCGGCATGGCAAACAGCATGCCTAAAATACCAAAAAGTTTGCCGGCGATCATCAGCGCCAATAAAATCACCACCGGATGAAGCCGTATCTTCCGGCCCATGATGACAGGCTGCAAGACCTGACTGTCCAGCGTGTAATAAATGATGTAAAAAAACGCCAGATAAAAAGCCACCTGAGGGGACACTGACGAATACGCTACGAAAACAGCAGGTACCGCCGCAATAATCGGCCCGATCACCGGGATTGCTTCGGCAAACATGGCGATGAAGCCGAAAACCAGCGGATACGGGACCTGTAAGATCATCAGTATAAGAACCACGCAGAGAGCGGAAAGCAGGCTCAGTTTCCAAAGCCCCTCCACATAGCTGCTGATCGCCACACCGATGCGGTGGAGCACCCGCCGGGCTTTCGGACGCGCCACCGGCGTAAACAGACTGACGACCATCTCGCACAACTGATGCCAGTCCTTTAAAAAATAAAACGACAGGAACGGCACCACGATCAGCCCCAGCAAATTGGCCACAATCTGGATAGTTGAATTCAACAGATTACGTATTACTCCGGCAATCAGGCCCATAACCGAATTCACCGCATCCTCGATCAGGCCTTCCAGATTGGAAGGGAGCATCGCTACTTTAGCCGAAGGATCTTTCAGTAAATTCAGCAGGGAGTCCCCCTGCATCTGCTTAGAATATTCCGGCACCTTCACTAACAATTCGTTAATCTGAACAAATAAAGGAAGGACCACCACAAAGAGCATACTGACCGTAAAAACAGCCAGGACCACAAACGCCAGAAAAATGCCCGCTACCCGCGAAGGATGCATGCCGGTCTTGCCCAACTGAAGCCGGGCAAAAGACCGGGACAGCGGGTACAGGGCAAAAGAAAGCCCTATCGCCAGTAAGATCGGGAATAAAAAGGAACTCATTGCGTAGAGTACCGCCGAAACTAAAAAGGCGATCAGAAATTTTATCACTGTATGTTGTTGTATATATTTAATATAACTTATTTTCATAGTTGATAACGCCTGAATTACTGCAGGAACGGATTCCGTTTTCGTTCCCAGCCTACGGTAGTAGCGGGACCGTGCCCCGGCAACAGATTCGTCTCATCCGGCAGCGTCAGGATCTTGCTGTGAATGGATTCCAGCAACGTATCATAGGAACCGCCGGGCAAGTCCGTGCGTCCGATGGATTCCGCAAAAATCGTGTCGCCGCAGAAGACAATATCATCGGTTACATAACAGCACCCGCCGGGCGTATGGCCGGGAGTCAGCAGCACTTTGAAGGTATAACCGGCCGCTTCGATCACCTGTCCTTCTTCCACCAGCACATCCGCCGCGCCAAAATCTTTTGCCGGCCCGGGGAAAAAAGCGGAGACCGCATGAGTCAGGCGCTCCGCATCCTCTGCGGCCATGTATACTTTGGCACCGGTGGCTTCCCTGACCTCTTTTAAGCCGCTGATATGATCCAGATGCCCATGGGTCAGAAGGATCGCATCCACAGTCAGATTTTCCCGCTTTAAAGCGGACACAATACGGGTCCCTTCATCACCCGGATCCACTACCACCGCATGTCCGGTTTTTTCGTTTTCCACAATATAGCAGTTGGTGATGACAGGACCTACTTCCATAATTTTTACTTTCATTTTTTCTTTCCTTTCCCGCTCTCATTCCCATTCCCGGCAGTTGTAGTCATGCGTTCTACGCTATATACCCCCTGGATGCGTTTGATGCGGCTCATAATGGCGTCCAACTGAGCCGTATTCGTGATATCCAACCCCAGGTGGATCATTGCCGTTTTATTTTTTGCCATATGGCTGCTGATATGATTGATATTGATCCGGTTTTCGCTGATCGACATCATAATGTCCACCATAAGTCCCGGTTTATCATTCGCTACGATGACAATATTGGCCTTGTACACTGCATCTGTAGCCACATCCCAGGTCACGCTGATCAGGCGTCTTTGCTCTTCCGGATTATTGGACATCACATTAGGACAATCGCTGCGATGCACAGAGATGCCGCTGCCCCGGGTAATATAGCCGATGACCGAGTCTCCCGGTACCGGATTACAGCAGCGCGCCAGCTTGACCATAATTCCATCTTCTCCCTTGACCAGGATGCCATGACTGGATTTCGCCTTGGAGGTTCTGGGTTTCAGCTGGGAGATCAGTTCGCTTAAATCCTTACTGCTTTGGAGTTGCTGCTTTTGTTCCTGTTTATAAATATCCACCAGACGGGACATGATCGTGTTCAGCGTCGTCCCGCCGAACCCCAGGGAAGCCAGCAATCCGTCCACATCGGGCAAAAACAGTTTTTCCGCCACAGATTTCAATTTTTCCTGGGAAGCAAACTCTTTGGTGTCATAGCCCAGGCGCCTGCACTCTTTATCCAGCATCTCCCGGCCCCGGTCTATATTTTCTTCCCGCCTCTCTTTCTTAAACCAGGACTTGATCTTGTTGCGGGTATCCGACGAACCGGCGATATTGATCCAGTCCCGGCTGGGCCCTGAGGCCTGTTTACTGGTAATGACTTCGACGATGTCCCCGTTGGAAAGTTTATAATCCAAAGGTACAATCCGTCCGTTTACCTTGGTGCCGATACAGCGATTTCCCACATCCGTATGGATCCGATAGGCAAAATCGATGGGCACGGAACCTACCGGCAGATCGATCACATCGCCCCGGGGGGTGAAGACAAAAACTTCGTCCGCAAATACATCCAGCTTCACCGTATTGACAAAGTCTTTGGAATCATTCATATCATGATGCCATTCCAGCAGCTGACGCAGCCAGGACAGCTTCGCCGCATAGCTTTTGTCACTGCCGGTAGCCGGCGCGGACCCGCCGCTTTCCTTATACCGCCAATGCGCCGCGATACCGAACTCGCTGATACGGTGCATTTCAAAAGTACGGATCTGAATCTCCAACGGTTGTCCGTTCGTAAATACCACCGTAGTATGGAGCGATTGGTACATATTGGACTTGGGCACGGCCACGTAATCCTTGAAACGTCCGGGGATCGGCCGCCACAGGCTGTGTACTACACCTAAAGCGCCATAACAGTCTTTGACGCTGTCGACCAGAACACGCACAGCCAGAAGGTCATAAATTTCATTTAATTCCTTATGGTCGCGCATCATCTTTTTATAAATACTGTAAAAATTCTTCGGGCGGCCCTGTATTTCACAGTCAATGTTGACTTTTTTTAATTCCGTCCGCAGCTGATCCATCGCGTCATGGATCATGGCTTCCCGCTCCCGCCGTTTCACCTTTACCTGTTCCACCAGGTTGTAATAGACTTCCGTGTCCCGGTAACGGAACGCCAGGTCCTCCAGTTCCCACTTAATGGTATAAATACCTAAGCGGTTTGCCAAAGGCGCATAGATTTCCAATGTTTCTTTCGAAATCGACTGCTGCTTATACACCGGCATATATTTCATCGTCCGCATATTATGCAGGCGGTCGGCCAGTTTGATAATCACGACGCGAATGTCCTGCGCCATGGCCAGGAACATCTTGCGGTAATTTTCGATCTGCCGTTCTTCTTTGGAAATATATTCAATCTTACCCAGTTTCGTCACGCCGTCCACCAGCATGGTCACTTTAGCGCCAAACTGTTCCCGCAATTGCTGTAAGGTAGTATCCGTATCCTCCACTACGTCATGCAGAAAAGCTGCCGCCAGAGTTTCCTCATCCATCTTCATCTGCGCCAGAATATACGCTACCTGAGTAGGATGGATGATATACGGTTCCCCTGAACGCCGTTTTTGCTCGGCGTGCTTCATCTCAGCCAGTTTATATGCTTTTTCCACCAGAGCCACTTGCTTTTCATCCAAATAACTTCGGATATAAGCAAAAAGCTCTTCTACAGACACTTCCTGATTTTCTTTTGAGGGCATGGTTTTTTCCTTCCTTATTTAAACCGCAGACTTTGAATACGAGCCCGGGCCAGACGCAAGCTGCTGTAATATATTTCCGCTAACGCATCACACTCTTTGCGCAGCGCCACATAGGTGGGGGAATCTTCCAATTGCCGGTGCCGGGTACTGCCCGGCAACACCACATCTCCCTGAATACGGAAAAATTCCAGTTCGGCAAAAATACGCAGATCATTTTCCGTCAGCGTCAGCTGTTGTGCGGCTGACTGCGCTTTTAACTGTTCCACCTTAGCCACCGCCTGAGAACGCAATACTTTCGTCACAAAGCGATAGGCATCGATCAGGTGGTTCCGATTCGGATAGCAGGACAGCGTGTTCTGTTTTTCCCTCTGCCAATCCAGCATATTATATAAAATATATAAGGATTTTCCGGGGCCTGCCGCTACAGGAAAGACGCCCCTCCGAAAAATATCCGTCCTGGGCAGGTCGTAAAAGATAACTCTGCGTTCCCCCGCCTCGCACAAAGAACCGTATTGCCGCAGTGTGACCTGGGAAAACTTTTGCAACCACAGAGTTTCTTCATTTTTCTCATTCACAAAAACCGTAAATTTTTTATTTTGCCGGAGCAGTCGCCGCAGCACTTCAGACTTATCTTCCGTGCCTTTGCGGTAATCATACAGCTCCATTTCCATACGAAAAGCCAGAATCTCTAAGTTGATGCTTTCCATACCGTTATACACATTGATTTCAGGCTTGAAAACGATATCCGCTTCCACATTGTTATAGAGGCGGTCCGCATAAACAGCGCCCTGCCACATAATGCAGTGGCAGGATGTTTTGCCCACATCCACAAAAAAACGCAGATGGTTCTGCTCCCTCCCTACAGGCCGAGGATTATGCAACACCGCGTCTTTCAGCATAAATAACGGCGCCGGATTTTCACAGCCGAAAGGCTCCAGCAGCTCTACTTCATGCAGAAAATCCAGCGTGAGCATTCCGGGCTCCTGTACCACCATATCAATCGCGATATGAGGACGAAAATCCTCAGGGCTCAGCCTCTGCTCCGTTACCTGAATAAAATCCCGGCGGAATTTTTCCAGCTTGTTCGTTTCCAGAGTCAATCCGGCGGCCTGACTGTGCCCTCCGAACTGAATCAGATTGGCTTCACAGGCCTGCAGTGCATCATACATGTCTAACGGCGGAATACTGCGGCAGGAGCCTTTTGTCTGCTCGCCATTAACGCTGAGCAAGATCACCGGACGATAATACTTATCTACCAGGCGGGAAGCCACAATGCCGATCACGCCCGGATGCCAGCCTTCTTTTGCCAGGACAATCGCCGCCGGCAGTTTTTCCTGTTCCTGGAGCATCTGTTCCGCTTCAATAAAGATCTGATGGCTGATTTCCTGCCTTAACGCATTTTCTTCATTCAGCTGCCGGGCCATCTCCAAAGCAGCCTCTGCCTCTTCCGTAGTCAACAATTCCACGGCCAGCTGAGCATGTTCCAACCGCCCTGCCGCATTCAGCCGGGGTGCCAGCACGAAGCCGATCTTTTCGGAATTCATGGGTACCCGGTCACAATGGCACACTTCCAGCAATTTACGCAAACCGACCAAAGAAGTCTGTCCCATCGCTTTTAACCCGCGTTTCACCAAAACACGGTTTTCATCCTGCAGGGGAACGATATCCGCTACCGTCCCCAGCGCGGCTAATTCCGTATAATTCTCCCATAACGGCTCCTCCGGATGGGACAGTTTATGCAGCGCCTGACACAGCTTGAAGGCCACGCCGACCCCCGAGAGCCCCTTAAAGGGGTACTCACAGTGCGGCTGACGGGGATTTACAATAGCATACGCTGCCGGCAAGGTCTCCGGCGGGCGATGGTGATCTGTAATAATAATATCCAACCCGGCCGGCGCCGCCGCTACTTCCTGCACACCGCTGATCCCACAGTCCACTGTGATCACCAGTGTCACGCCATCCTGATACAGCGTCTCCAGCGCTTCATTGTTCAAGCCGTAGCCTTCGCCCTGACGCCGGGGGATATAAGTCTGCACATCGGCCCCGTTCTCCGCCAAATACAGATACAATAAGGAGCTGGCCGTAATACCGTCTACATCATAATCCCCAAAAACAGTGATTTTCTCCCCAGCTTCTCTCGCTTTTTGAATACGGCGCGCCGCCCGTTCCATATCTTTCAGCAAAAAAGGATCATAATACGGTTCAGCTTTGCCAAACAAAAACTCCTTCATCGAAGTTTCATCAGTCAACCCCCGATGCATTAAGATACCTGTGATCGCCGGAGAAACCTGCAGCGCCTCCGCCAGACGCTGCGCCGCAGAAATATCATATGCTTTTACATCCCAATAGGCCGATCGTTTCATCCTCTTTGTAATCCTCTCTACCCTGCCCGCCCGCTGATAAATTTCAATACTGAATAATTGCTGCTCCCGTTACTTTTAGAACGGTTCTCCTGCTTCCGGTTTAAGCCGAAACCTTTCTTGCGGAAGAACGCAGCAATTTTTATTTATTTTTCCTGTTTCTTCCCCACTTACGTTGCGAACGGGACTGCGGTTCTTACTTAAGGTCATCCGTATGTAGATTTTCAGCTTTACTCTTACTTGGCGAGCACGACTGCAATTTCTATTCATACTAAGTTACAGCAACTGTAAAACAAATGCTTATTATAATATTTTACCGAAAAATGGAGCTTCTGTGAATAGTTTTTTAACTACTTTCATTATAAAACAGCAAAACTGCCAAAGAAAGTTCGCGGATACGGCTGACTATCCCTTATAATGACTGCGCAGCAACGCAATTTCTCTGGCATAACCGTCCAGATCATTAGGCGTTTCCAGGAAAAAAGGCAGCTGTTTTAAACGGGGATGGTTGATCACCCTCACCAAAGCCTCCAAACCGATTTTCCCTTCGCCAATACGGGCGTGGCGGTCCTTGTGCGCCGCACATTCATTCAAGCTGTCATTCAAATGAATCGCCTTCAGGCGCGCCAGACCGATTTTACTGTCAAAATCAGCCAACACGCCATCCAGATCCCCGGCAATATCATAGCCTCCATCCCAAACATGACAGGTGTCCAGACAGACACCGATTTTATCTTTCAGCTTTACCTGCCGGATAATGGCCGCCAATTCATCAAACGTACGTCCTACTTCCGTACCTTTGCCTGCCATGGTCTCCAACAGTACAGTCGTCGTCTGCTCCGGGGCAAGAAGCTCATTGAGCAGCTCCGCAATCAGTTCGATGCCTTTTTCTGCGCCCTGACCGGTATGGCTGCCCGGATGAAAGTTATATAATTGTCCCGGTGTAAATTCCATCCGACGCAGATCATCCGCCATCGTCAGACGGGCAAACTCCCGCGTCGCCTCGGTGGCCGAGCAGGGATTCAGCGTATAGGGCGCGTGCGCCAGGATGCAGGGGAAATGCTCTTCTTGCAGCAAAGAGCACAGCGCCGCCGCATCCTCCGGATCGATGGCCTTCGCCTTGCTCCCCCGGGGATTTCTGGTAAAAAACTGAAACGTATCCGCCGCTAATGCTAACGCGGTCTTACCCATGGCCAAATAGCCGTTAGAGGAAGATAAATGGCATCCTATATGTAACATAAAGACCTCCCCAATAAATTTGAATCCTTACATTCATTCGTTGCCTCATTATACTACAGCTTTCTCGCTTGTACAGCAAAAAAACCGAAAATAATCGGAACGCACCCATGTATTCATTCATTTAAACAGTTTTAATATGTCCGGATTTTCGGGTACATAGCAATCCGCATAATGGATAGTTTTCTGTTTCGCTCACTACGCGTATCACCGGCTAAAGCGCACAAAAAAAGAGAACAGACCTCGAATTAACGTAATCTGTTCTCTGCCGTATCATAAATTCTACCACGGTCACAGATACGGAATAAATTCTGCATCTGTCGGAAAGAATTTTGTTCTCTTAATGGTGCCGCTGGCCGGAGTCGAACCGGCACGCCCGCAAAGGCGCTTGATTTTGAGTCAAGTGCGTCTGCCAATTCCGCCACAGCGGCAAGTAAAACACGGAACGAAATAATTTTATCATCGTGAAAGCAGTTTGTCAATAGTGAACCCTGCATTCTTCCTGCATCTTCCTTTAACTATCAACACCTATGCCGCACTTTGAGGCGTATTCTGATACAACCCGGTTCGGGTTCTTGAAAGCCGGTACAGTCTTTGCCGTCTTGCGACGGGCATAACATATGTTTGCTGACTTTCCGTGCTCTGTATGCTTACCGGTTCTTCTCCCGCACATATTCTTCCAGCAATTGTGCAAGCTGCCGGGTCGTCTTGCCCGGTTTCCCCTCGCCCACCGGACGACGATCAATTTTCACGACCGGCAGGATACCGCAACGGGGGCCGCATAAGAACGCTTCTTCGGCGCCTAAGGCAAACTCTTTGGTAAAAGTTTTTTCAATCATTTGCAGGTCCAGTTCACCCGCCAGTTTTTCCTGAATCAGACGACGATACAGAAGATCATGTACGCCGCCAAACTTCATCGGGCAAGTCCAGAGTATCTCGTCTTTGACCAGCACGAAAGCCGCTTCCGGCGCCTCTGTGACCTTCTCTTCCCGCAGGAACAACGCATCATAGCATTGTCCTACCCGCGCCGTATGGCGCGCCAATATTTCGGGCAAACGGTTCAACGTATTCCACTCACAGTGCGTTCCCCGTTCATCAGGCACCGTAATCAGACTCACGCCTTTTTTTCTCTGCCCGGCCAGAGCGGGATCTGGAAGAACTGCCTGCATAATAAGTTCCGGCTCACATTGCTCGGGAAAATCCAGTTCATATGCACCGATACCACGGGTAATTTGCGTATAAACCATGCCTTCTTCTATTTCGGCGGCAGCAATAAAACGACGAAGACAGTCCACCATTTCTTCCACCATATAAATCGCCGGTATTTTTATCTTCACCATGGCATTGAGCAGATGTTCCATATGGGCTTCCGGGTGAAGCGCCCTGCCATTGTAAACCGGTACTTGTTCAAATACGCCATCGCCGAATTGATGACCGCGGTTAAAGGGATGGATGTTGATTTCCTCTGCATCCACAATGTCGTTATTAATTAAAATCAGGTTGGTTTTCATGCCTGCCTCCACAAATTTAGTGTAGGGTTCACCATTCACGCGGCACCCCTTCAATTTTACCTTTATTCATCATCGTCGCCTGCATCGTAGCCAGCATCCGATTTTCTTCATCATACATTTCGCCGCTGATGACCATGGTCGTTCTGCCGTGATGTCTTATTTCACTGATCATACGGACCGTACTGTCAAAATTTACATTTTGGATGAAATTGATTGAAAAGCTTACCGGCGTTGCGATTTCCCCCACAGAAGCGGCGGTCAACGTCAGTACGGCATCGGCAAAGGCCGCCAAAACGCCGCTATGAACCTCATTATGCTCATCCGCATGTGTAGCCTGCTCTAATTTCAAGCTGATCTCGCAGTGTCCACAGGCAATCGCATCAATCTGAAAGGGTAGAAAATTCGCCCGGAAACGGCTCGTTCCGTAAAGTTCCCGTATTTTTTCAGAAAGGGCGTCCGCTGCAACAGGAGTGTTCTCTTCCGGCACTATGTTGCCCGCCTTTTCGCCCTGTACCGGGAGCGCTGTTGTATTTTGTTCTTTTTTTAATTCTGCCATCTTCCTCACCTGAAATGTCTCCTGCTGCTTTTTTCTGATGCTGCCTTGCCCTTCTGCGTGCAATCGCAACCTGCAAGCCGACCAACCCGTGACGCTGTACCGCTCTATAATAGCAACAAGGACAGCGTTTTGGCAACACATAGAGGGCGTGGCCTGAAACCGCTGCACTGCTATGTAATGACTGGTGCCTTCTGCATTTTCATCTTAGTGCAGCAGGACTTTTTTGTCAATTTATGATAATATATAAAGCAAACTGCTGAACTGCAAAATGCCAACCGATATTTTAAAATGGGTAAGCAGATTTTTCATACATATAATTATACTGAATAATCTGTTATCAACAGGTTACCCTACGTAACATTTGTGTCGCCAATCGCCATAGTAGTATAGCAGTGACAAATTATATAGTTTCATACAGTAAAAGGAGGTGAATGCATTATGTCTGCAAAAAAACTTTACCAGATTATCCTCTGTAATAGCATCGGCATTGCTTTATTTTTAAGCTGGTATCTGCCGGTTGACCATGGTTTCTGGTCGTCGATAGACAGGGCTGTTTTCTTTTACTTTAATCAGCACCTGGCCGAAAGCCGATTCTTCCTATATTTCGTTGCGTTTACCAATTTCCGCGCTTTTGATCTGGTGGCAGGTGCGTGTATGCTCCTTATTCTTCTATACTATTTTTTCCAGCAAAACAACGAAGGAAAACGCCGAATCATCTGCATTTTCATTACAATGGCACTCAGTACGGTAGCCGTTAAATTGTTAGACCGTCAACTGGATTTTCATCGACTCAGTCCCACCCTTTACTTTACCAACATGCACGAACCGGTGAACTTTGTCAGCGAAATGACAGGTTGGAATGTGAAAGACAGTTCTACGGCCAGTTTCCCCGGAGATCATGGTGCGATGCTGTTAATTTTCACAGCCTTTTTGGCTCGTTATTTTGGACGAAAAGCCTGTCTTGCCGGAATGATACTCTGTATCCTTTTTTCTTTGCCCCGTATTATGTCCGGCGCTCATTGGTTTACTGACGTGGCGGTGGGTTCCCTTTCTCTTGTGTTGCTTAGTATGAGTTGGGTTCTGCTCACTCCAGCAGCCAACACAGTGATAAAATGGCTGGAAGCGAAATTACTTTTTCCCAATTTTAAAAATTTTTAAAGGGTTTACAGGTATCCCCTGCAAACAACCTGATCCATCAGATAAGGAAAGGAGACGTAGGTGCCTCGCTTCTGACGCGCCCTACGAGTAGTAGCCAAATGCATATTCAATCGTACTTTTGCCCTGTTGCGCAAACACATGTGTCGCCTTATTTTTGCGACGACGGTCACGGCGATTACAACCGCAGCTACGACAGGGATGCGGATGATTTTGATTACGCCGATTATTCTACAGATAAAGCGGACGACGATTTTCTCACTCAGAAAAAGAAAAAGTGGAAAAGTGAAAAACAAATCATTGAAGACATCTTAAACCGCTGGCACTAGCGCCGATCGCAAAACCGACGCCAGTGTAACCCCACAGCAGCCACAAAGTTCCAGCGAGCAAAAACATTGCTTTCTCCCAGCTTGTAAGGAGCGTGCCAGGCCATGGGCGACGCAAGCGCGTCGGGCAGCCTGAACGGTTCTATTTATTTTACGACAGCGGCGCAACGGGCGCACAGTTCCGGATGCTCCGGATCAGTCCCCACCGTTTCACTATAAGTCCAGCACCGTTCGCATTTATGCCCGTCGGCCGGTTTAACGGTCACTTTCAGATCGGCCCGGTCCGTGGCTTCTTCGCCGGCCGCGGCACCTTCCTCCAGAACCACCTGCGACACGATTAGCAGCGCCGCCAGATCTTTCTCGACAGATCTTAAAATTTGTAGCGCTTCCCCTTCCGCATAAAGAACCAGTTTGGCTTCCAGAGAGTTACCGATGGTCTTGGCCTGACGATGGCCTTCCAGCACCCTGGTCACTTCACCGCGCAAAGCAATGAAATTATCGTATTTGGCTTCCAGGGCCTCATTGATATATTCTTCTTTTACTTCCGGCCAAGTCAGCATCTGTACGGATTCGGGGGCATCTGCCGGTTTTTTCATGAACTGCCATACTTCTTCCATGGTGAAGCTTAATACCGGCGCCAACATCACCACCAGATCATTCAAAATCTCATACATGGCGGTCTGTGCGCTGCGCCGAATTTGATCATCCTGCCGGGAAGCATACAGGCGGTCTTTAATAATATCCAGATAGAAGCTGGACATTTCTACCGCACAGAAATTATGAATGGCATGGAACAATACGTGGAATTCATACTCCTCATAAGCTGTTCCCACCTCTTTTTTCAGTTTCTGCAAGCGCATCAGCGCCCACTGATCCAACTCCTGCATATCCGCAAAAGCGACCTTGTCTTTCGCATAATCAAAGTCACTGGTATTGCCCAAAATGTAACGGATCGTATTGCGGATCTTGCGATAGATTTCCGTTAACTGTTTCAGAATCAGCTTGGAAATACGGATATCCTGCTTGTAATCGGCGGAGGCTACCCACAGCCGCACGATATCCGCGCCGTACTGCTTGATGATATCCTGGGGCGCAATTACATTGCCAACGGACTTGGACATCTTCCGTCCGTCCCCGTCCACCACATAACCATGGGTCAGCACAGAACGATACGGTGCTTTACCGGTGGCCGCCACCGAAGTCAATAGCGAAGACTGGAACCAGCCGCGATGCTGATCGCTGCCCTCCAGGTACATGGCGCAGGGCCACTCCAGTTCCGGTCTGGTTTTGAGAACGCCCATATGGCTGGAACCGGAATCAAACCATACGTCCATGATATCTTTTTCTTTGGTGAAATGAAGATGGCCGCATTTCGGACATTTGGTGCCTTTCGGCAGCAACTCATCCGCTTCATACTTCCACCAGGCATCGCTGCCTTCTTTTTCGAAGCAGGCAGCCACAGCTTCGATGGTCGCATCCGTCACCAACGGCTCATGACATTCCGCGCAGTAGAAGATGGGAATCGGTACACCCCAGACACGCTGGCGGCTGATACACCAGTCGTGACGGTCCGCTACCATATTATGAATACGCGGTTCACCCCAGGCAGGAATCCACTGTACATCATTGTGGATCGCCTGAAGCGCCGCCTCACGGAATCCGTCTACCGAAGCAAACCACTGTTCCGTGGCGCGGTAGATGATGGGGTTTTTACAGCGCCAGCAATGAGCATACTGATGGTGGATATTTTTTTTGCCTAACAACATGCCCAAAGAAGCAAGATACTTCAGGATCGGCACATTGGCATCAAATACGAACAGGCCCTTAAACTGATCTCCCGCTTCCGCAGTCAGCTTGCCCTCTTCATCCACCGGGCAGATAACAGGCACATTGTATTTCAAACAGGTCAGATAGTCCACATCACCGTGGCCGCCGGCCGTATGCACACAGCCGGTACCGGTTTCCAGATCCACATAGTCCGCCAGGCAAATGAGGGATTCCCGATGGTTATATTCCGGGAAAGGATGCTCGCAAACGCCATATTCCATCTCACGGCCTTTGACCGTACCCAATACCTTGCCAAAAGTCAGGCCGCATTCCGCCGCTACCTTATCCAGCATCTCGCTGGCCATGAACAGGACTTCGTCCCCGTTTTCCACAAAGGAATACTCAAAATCCGGATGCAGCGCGATGGCTACGTTACCGGGCAGGGTCCAGGGCGTCGTTGTCCAGATCACTACATACACAGGACGACCGTTCACCCCGGCCGGCGTTTTGCCATTCTCTTTCACCAGCGGGAACTTCACAAAAATCGTCGGCGTCTTCTGGTCCGCATACTCAATTTCCGCTTCTGCCAAAGCCGTTTCGCAATGGGGGCACCAGTACACCGGTTTCATGCCTTTGTAAATATAGCCCTTGTTGGCCATGGCGCCAAACACACGGATCTGCTCCGCTTCAAAGGAATGATGCAGCGTCAGATACGGATGCTCCCAGTCGCCCAATACGCCCAGGCGTTTAAATTCTTCGCGCTGGATATCAATAAAGTTATGCGCGTAGGCCTCACATTTAGCCCGCAGATCCAACGCGGTCATGCTGTGACGATCGACGCCCATATCATGCAGACAGGCATGTTCGATTGGCATCCCGTGGGTATCCCAGCCGGGTACATAGGGAGTATCAAAACCTTTGGCATATTTATATTTGATAATGATATCTTTTAAAATTTTATTTAACGCATGCCCCATATGAATATGCCCGTTGGCATAAGGTGGCCCGTCGTGCAGCACCCATTTCGTCCGGCCTTCATGCAATTTCTGTTTTTTTGTGTAAATTTCATTTTTCTCCCAGAAATCCAGGAATTCCGGTTCACGGTTCGGCAGGTTGCCGCGCATGGGGAATTCGGTTGCCGGTAAATTCAACGTCTTGCTGTAATCCACAATACTGTCCTCCTGTTTCTTTCGCAAACCATTTGATTATCCATCCTTTTCCGGTTTGACAAAGATTTTATAAAAAAATAAAGCCCCGCCCGGAAAGGGACGAGACTATATTGACCCGTGGTACCACCCTCATGACGAAACTTCATTCCGCCACTCGTTTCGCGCGATAACGTGCGCTGCCCCGTCCTGACCTACTGCCTCTTACAGGTTCAGCCGGCTGCTCCAAAGTGATCTTCCTCTGCAAGAATTTCCGTCCGGGCTTCCACCCTCCCCGGCTCGCTTGACCCTTCTCACAGGCTACTGTCTTCTTCACCGCAGTTTATTCTTATGCCCGCGATTGCCCGCGATTATTCCACCGCGCTTACAATGCAAATATTTTACTACTTTTGATACATGGCGTCAATAGCCCCCAGTTTAAACGAACGCAGTCCAAAGCCGTCGTCTTTTTGCAAATGGGACTGATCATTCAGGCGAAACACCGCATGTTCCTTCCATTTGTTGATCCCCAGCACCGTCACCGAGGCAGGCAGGATATCAAAGGAAAAATTCTGTCGGGAGACCTGAGCAATGTCCATCCCCAGCCAGGCAAAAATAATATTTTGAATCGTCCCCTTATGCGCGACGATCAAAAGATTTTCCTTTTCCCAGTCGGCAGACTGCTGCAGTCCCCGCACGGTCCTGTCAAAAAACTCCCGGCGTGTTTCACCGCCCGGGTAATTGCGGTGATCCAACTCTTTCAGTGAAGCAGGAGTCTGATAAAGCGACCGGGCCTCACTTTCTTTTAATCCGGCCGCCGCGCCGTTATTTTTTTCCCGTAGAAAAGGAAACGTTTCCAGCGGTTGGATACCCAATACCTGAGAAAAGATCTCGGCGGACTCCCTCGCCCGCATTAAATCACTGCTTAAAAGGCGAATTTTCGGCAAGGCTTTTGCCAGATCCAGCGCCATTTTTTCAGCACAGGCCCGAATCTGTTTCCGCCCCTTTTCGGTTAAATCAGAGTCGGTCCATCCTCCGGTCAGATGCGCCGTATGATGGGTCGCCTCTCCATGCCTTACCAAAATAATCATAATCAGGATTCCTTGTTCTCATCCGGTTTCTCGGCTTCTTTTTCCGCGCCGGCTTCTTTTTCCACACCGGTCTCTTTTTCCGCACCCGCTTCTTCCCGCATTTGCGATAAAGCAACGCGCAAATCTGCATTCTTGCGCGGGAAACCATTGCGGTTAAACACCACGGTGTGGGGTTTAAAGTGTGAGAAAAAAGGCTTGCGGATCTGTGGGACCTCTTCCCCTTTGTCTTTTATTTCCGCGCTTGCTTCGGCTGCGGCTGCAGCGTGACTCATAGCGGTCGGCTGCACCGTTCCTGTGCCAGGCCCCATCTCTTCCGGTTCATCCCAGGTCACAGGCGGTATTTCACCATGTTCCTGTGATTCGGCTGTAGCCGGCTGATCAGCGGCAAATCCCACCGCAGCCTGTTCCGCAGCAGTGTCGTTCTCTGCCGCAGCCCGGTATTCCACCGGTTCCGCCTTCGCCTCATAAGCCGCAGCGGAAGGTTTGATCGCTTGCAGTTTCGGCTGGACGATCTCGTCGACCACATTTTCCGCATCAAAGTTATCATACAAAGACAACTGGGACTGAAGCAGGCTTTTCAGCTGCGTGCTTTGATAATTCGCTTTATGTACCAGCGTTTTATACGTGTCCATCGCAGCCGAAGCCTTCGCCTCTGCTACAAAGACCATCTTCTGACTGCGTTCGGTCGCTTCGTAAATCATCTTACGGCTGCGTTCTGTGGCCTCGGCCATCATGGTCTGAGATTTTTTAATCGCTTCCGCAACCATATCCTGGCTCTTTTTCTGCGCTTCCGCCACCATCGCATTGGCTTTTTGCGTAGCTTCCGCAATCATAGTCTGCGACTGCTGATTCGAGTCTGCCATCAACTGCTGTGAATGTGCCGTGGCTTCCGCTACCAAAGTACGCGCCTTTTCCCGACTGTCCGCTAATTGCAGCTTACAATTATCATCCGCCGTCACTTTCATTTTGGCCACTTCAATTTCGGCCATGCTCTTCATCTTATCCACAAAAGATTGCGCATCCAGCCGCAGCTTATCTGTAGCGGAACCGGTTTTTTCCCGTAGGCCTGCCGCATAACTATCCGCATCCGAACGCGTCAGCTTGTCATAATCGTCTGCCTGACTGCGAGCCCTGGCGGCATATTCATCCGCTTCTTTGCGGATTTTTTCAGCATAGGTTTCCGCATCGGACTTAATACGATTCGCCTCTAATTCGCTGTCATATTTCATCTTATCGCAGTACTTCGCAATTTCTTCCTGCTGTTTTTTACATTCGATTTCCGTTTCCTTCATCAATACCGCAGACTTCTGCTCACTGCTCTTTTTCACTTCATCAGCCGTTTCCTGGGCTACCAGCAGCGTATTCTGCATCGTGCCTTCCATACGCTGATAGTATTCCAGTTTAGCGCTTACCCGTTCTACGGTATCCTTTAATTCCACATTATCCTGATACAGACGTTCAAAATCCTTGGAAACCTGATCCATGAACCGCTTCACTTCGTCCGTATCAAATCCGCGGAAGCCCTTAGAAAATGTTTTACCGTTTAAATCCAGCGGTGTCAGCATATTCGCTCCTCCTGTTTAGCTTAAATTTTATATATAGCGTTTTAAGGTAATACTGCAGCGGCCTTTTTTGGTCAGCCCCCGTACTTCCGCCAACTCCACTCTGCCCCGTCCCCGGAAAGAGATCACGTCCCCTTCGGTGACCGCCTGAGCGGCATTTTTAGCGTCTTTCCAGTTCACCTTTACATTTTGGCTCTTGATCTCCTCCGCCATACGGGAGCGACTGGTGCCATATCCCGCTGCCGCTACCGCATCCAGGCGCAATGCAGCCACCGTAGCGGAAATCAGTTTAACTTTCTCTTCCTTTACCTGCAGCGACTCCCTGGCAATTTGTTCCAGCGTCACCGGAGCCGCTCCGATCTGTGTCAGGTTGCTTTCAATATAACCGGCCAACGCTTTATCCGCCGCCAGCTGCGCCCCTTCCGGCACAAGGACGATGTCTCCCAACACCTCCCGCCGACAGCCCAGGCCCATAAAAGCGCCCAGTATATCCCGATGACCCAGATCATAATAGCGTTTATCCCAGCGGATCTGGTAAAACACCAAACCAAAATCGGCATTGCCATAAAACTCTTCTGAAAGGAAAGCCGCTTTCACCCGCTCGGCGTGAGCAAACCCACCGTCCGTGACCAACTTCACCGTCGCAAAATTAGCAGCCACGATCTCCGCCACATTACATGCGTGAGGATCCAGAAACTCACTGACCGAAAAGCGACCGGTTTTACGGGCCTGTTCCGCCAGGTCCACCAGCTTCGCCGCCAATTCCTCATCGCCGCCGGCTTTAAAATAACGTAATATTTTTTCTCTGTCCGCCATTACTTTTTATTTCCTTTTAACGCTTCACTTCGGGCCAGAACGGCTTCCACCGCATTATACATGGCGCCTCGTACCGCCCCGTTTTCCAGCGCCTTAATGCCGGCAATGGTCGTGCCGCCGGGAGACGTCACCATATCCCGTAAGGCCGCAGGATGACTGCCGGTTTCCAACACCATCTTTCCCGCGCCGGCAAAAGTCTGCGCCGCCAGACGGATCGCTGCGGCTCTGGGCAGACCGGCCATTACTCCGGCATCAGCCAACGCATCAATCAGGACATACACATAGCCCGGACCGCAGCCGGATACCGCGGTCACCGCTTCGATATCTTTTTCTTCGATTTGCAGTGTTTCTCCGCAACAGGAGAAAATGGTATTCGCCGCCGCCAACATCTCCGGCGTAACACCCGTCCCCGGCGCAATTGCCGTCATGCCGGCCCCTACTGCTAAAGGCGTGTTGGGCATCGTCCGTATCACAGGGTGCCCCGGGAAAAACCCGACAATTTTGGCAATGGGAACCGACCCCATAATTGATACGATAACCGTTTCAGGGGGCATCGTCCGGGCCAATTCTTCCGACAGGACGGAATCCGCCATTTGCGGCTTAATGGCTATAATCACCATATCCGCGTCCCGCACCGCATCCCGGTTATCCGTTACCCCGGTCACGCCGTAGGTAGCATGGAGATAAGCCGCCCGTTCCTGCCGATGAGCGCCCACATAAATCGCCGCCGGAACCATTAACTTCGCCCCGGTAATGCCCTTGATAATGGCTTCGCCCATGGCGCCGCCACCGATAAACGCCAGTTTTTTTAACTTCAGTTTCTTGGCCATGAGGGATCCCTTCTTTCCCCGCTATACAGTTCCGCTTCCGCATCAATATCCACATTGCGGGGCGCACAAACCAGAATATTCGGTCCGATCGTCCGGATGCTTCCGTTCAACGCATAAATCGTCCCGCTGATAAAGTCCGTCAGACGTTTGCGTATCATCGGATCGGTCCGTTCAAAATTCACCACGACCGGCTGATCCCCCCGCAGATAATCTGCCACTTTAGGCGAGTCATCAAAACTGGTAGGCTCCATCACCACCACTTTGATTTCCGTTGTCGCTGTCATCTGGATTGTACGGTTCGCGGCTTTACCCTTGCGTACCCGGGAAAGCAGGCCTCGCTTCTGTTCCTGAGGAGGCGCTGTCGGAGCAGGCAGTTCTTCCTTTTTCACAGCTTCAGGGATTCTGCGGATACTGCGGGGCTTCGACGGTTTCTTCAGCTCTTCCTCTTCCCCGGCCTCTTCTTCCATGTCATCCAGATTGGCTGCATCGTCCGGGTCATATAACCCCAATGCATCCGAAATACGATCTAAAATTTTTTTCTTTGCCATGATTTCTTCCTCCGCCCACAAAGGGCCTATAGATTAAACGCAGGCAAAACGCTGCGTCACAAAGCATTGTCAAATATTTTTTATTGCAACAACTATGTTGTCCTTAATAGCCCCGTTGACTATAATCCCGCTGTCCAAACAGACCGGTTCCCACACGGACGATGTTTGCTCCTTCTTCCACAGCTAACGGATAATCTCCACTCATCCCCATGGAAAGGCAATCCACTGCCGGTCTTTGTGCTTGCAAGGCACAAAAATACCGGTACCCTTGCCGGAACACTTCGCGGATTACCGCTTCCTCCTGTGTCTGGGGCGCAATGATCATAAGTCCCCGAACCCGTAAATGCGTAAAGCGGTCTAGCTTCGATACAATGGCTTCATACTCAGCCGGAGCAAAACCAGTCTTCTGCGGCTCCTGCGCCACATTGATCTGGAGCAGGATATCCAGTACGCGATTCTGTTTTTCAGCTTCTTTATCCAGCGTCAGCAAAAGCTTTTCACTGTCTACCGATTCGATTAAATCAAACAGAGCCACCGCCTGTTTCGCCTTATTCGTCTGTAAATGACCGATCAGATGCCATCGGCCCCGATGTCCGATCTGCTCCTGCTTTTGCTTCGCTTCCTGCACCCGGTTTTCGCCTACATTACCGATTTGCAGCGCTTCAATATCCAGGATCACCTGCGCCGGATGATTTTTTGTCACAGCTACAAGGGTCACATGATCACCGGTGACCTTTTTTTCTGTGCGTTTTGCCAGGGCCGCCGCAATATTTTCCTGCACTTTTTGCAGATTCTCCGCCAGCATGAACGACACACCTTCCTTAGAAAATTTAATTATAAAAATACATAGTAAATTATATCATATATTGGGAAGATTTTGCAAAACAGCAACTTCTTACCTTTACAATTTAAACGCAGCGCGCTGACCACCCGCGTTTTTAAGCAAGCGGCCTGCACAGGCAAACGCCCATTCGTCCAGTCTTTCCCTGTTCATAACGATAGGAACAGAATAACTCGTGATTTTCATTGGTGCAGACGCCGGAATAAAAAATATGCTCTCGGCACAATCCCGCCTCCCGCAATTGCTGCCCATTTACCTGCGCCAGATCCAGCCAATATTTTCCGCCCCCTTTGGGTTGGAAAAAACCTTCATAACCGGGCATTTGCTCCCGCACTACGTCATCCACCTCATAACAGCAGCCCCCGATACAGGGACCGATGGCGCCCAACAGATTTTCCCGGCGCACGCCAAACCGCTCCGCCATCGTCTTCACCGTTCTTTGGGCAATCCGACCGGCCGTTCCCCGCCAACCGGCATGAGCCAGACCAATCGTTCCCGTTGCCGGGTCCGCCAGAAGGATTGGCGTACAATCCGCATAAAACAATAATAAAGGCACATTTGCCAGATTTGTTACCAATGCATCCGTATCGGCAATGGTAGTCGTCTGATCCAAAGCCCCGCGACCTATTTCCGCTTCCGTAACTACGGCCACCTTATTCCCATGAACCTGAGCACAGGTCGTAAAACGCCCGGCCTGCACACCGATCGTCCGGGCAAAGCGAGAGCGGTTCCGCAACACCTTAGCCGGATCATCCCCCACATGCAAAGCCAGATTCAGCATGCCCGGAATCAGCTCACTTTCCCCATGCAGCCGACAGGAACAAGCCGTCAGAAAACCAGCGGATGCAAAGACCGGAAACTGCCCCCACCACAAATTGTTTTTTGACATCAAAACAAAGTCATTATGCATTCAATTTCTTCTTTCTGTGCTAATTTTAGACTCACAAACACCACAACGACTACAGCCGTCAAAGCACATCGGCGTAAATTTCCCTTCAAAAGAGCGTTCTCTTTCCTGCAAAAGATACGTTTTCGTTACCCCCATATCCAGATGATCCCAGGGCAACGGCGCGTTTAAAGGAAAACTGCGGCAGGCAAAATCCGCAGGGTCGATTTCAGCCCGCCTAAACGCATCTTTCAAACCAATCTCTTCCCGCGCGGCAAGCAACAGCACGGCAGACAGTCTGCGGTCGCCCCTTGCTAACGCCGCCTGCAACACGGTTTCTTTCAACGACTCGGTCAGAAGACGGATCCGCCGTTCTTTTTTCAAACCGTTTTGCAATTGTTTAAAACGCTGTTTCAGTTCCTTTACTTCTTCCAGCGGCGACCATTGATACGGCGTAAACGGTTTCGGCACAAACGCATTCACCGAAAGCGTCAGTTCCCCTTTATGTCCCAGTTCTTCCATACGAGCCCGCACCCGACAGACCAGACGAATGATTTCTTCCACGTCTTCCTCTGTTTCTCCAGGCAGACCGACCATAAAATACAGTTTCACATGAGGCATCCCTGCCTGCGCCGCATATTCCATGGCCTGATAAATATGTTCTTCCGTGATTCCCTTATTGATGGCCGCCCGCATTTTCGGGCTGCCGGCTTCCGGAGCCACCGTCATCGTGCGCTGCCCACTGTTGGCCAGGGCCTGTACCAAAGGCAGATCCAGCGAATCCGCCCGCAGCGAAGCACAGCTGAAAGGCACTTCTCCTTCCATTAATGTACCTGTCAGCGCACGGATCTCCGGATAATCGGAAACCGCTGCCCCCATCAGCCCTACCTTAGCCGTCTCTGCCGGCCGTTGACGGATATCCTGCAAGAGGCGTTCTAAATCTCGATTGCGCGGTCGGCGAAAACAATATCCGGCCATGCAAAACCGACAGTGCCGACCACAGCCCCGGGCCACTTCCACCAAAAACATATTGGCAAATTCCGTATAAGGCGAAATAATAGCCGAAGTATGAGGGAAATCATCAATCTCCCTGACCCACTGCCGTTGAATTTGTGCCGGCACCTTTTCCAGAAGAGCCAGCCCGGAAAAAGCGCCGTCCTCATTGTACTGCGCTTCATAAAACTGCGGTACATACACCCCCGGTAATTGCGCCACAGCCAACAGCATTTCCTTGCGGTTTTTCTTCTCCAGCCGCAAATGCTCCAGCTCTTCCAGCAAACGGGGCAATATTTCTTCCCCTTCGCCAATAATCACAAGATCCGCAAAAGCAGCCAGCGGTTCCGGATTAAACGAGGCACAGGGACCGCCTAAGATCACAAAAGGATCCTGCTCGCCCCGTTCCGCAGCCAGTAATTTAATGTGTCCCATGGACAATGAGGTGAGAAAATTCACGTAGTCCATTTCAAACGACAGACTGACACAGATATAGGGAAAATCAGCCAGCGGCCTTTGATTTTCCATTGAAAACAACGGGGTTTTTGTTTTTGCATATTCGGCACGTCTGCGCAGATCCGGCAGAAAAAAGCGCTCACAGGCCCAGCCTTTTTGGTTTAACACCTGATATAGAATATGCAGTCCCAGGTTGGACATTCCCAAGTGATAGGTATTCGGGTACAAAAAAGCCACCGGAGTACGAGACCCCGGGGCAAATATCTGTGTTCCGATCTCCGCAGCCAGAATCTTTCTGACCTCATTTTGCAAATTCCAGCTCAAACTGTATTCCTCACTTCAACTTCTTTTCCAGCAGATCGATCACGGTTTCCAACACCTTTAACCGGGCATAGTACTTGCTGTTGGCTTCCACAATGATCCAGGGCGCATAGTCCGTATTCGTCCGGGCGATCATCTCATTCACCGCAGCCTCATAATCCGACCATTTAGCCCGATTCCGCCAGTCTTCTTCCGTAATCTTCCACTCTTTTTCCGGATTTTCTTCCCGATCCTTAAAACGGCGGGCCTGCTCTTCCTGATCGATCTGAAGCCAGAACTTGGCCAAAACCATATTGGCTTCGGACCATTGTTTTTCCATTTCGTTTATTTCAGCATAACCCCGGCGCCAATCTACATCCGGCGTCAGTTTTTCGATGCGTTCCACCATGACCCGTCCGTACCAGGTCCGGTCAAAGATGGAGATTTCGCCCGGCGCCGGCACATTCTGCCAAAAACGCCAGAGGTAATGGTACATTCTTTCTACCGCATTGGGCGCGGCATAGGGATACACCGCAAAGCTCAGCGGATCCATCGCGGCAGTCAGACGACGGATGGCGCCGCCTTTTCCGGCCGCATCCCAGCCTTCAAAAGCAAACACGGCGGAAACCCCTTTGTAGAACGCTTCGGCCTGCAGTGCCCTGATCTTCTCCTGATATTTCTCCAACTTCTCCTTATATGTGTCTTTGTCCACAGTTTTCGACAAGTCTACCTTACTCAACACATCATACGTTTTTTCATTTTCACTTTGGTTGGTCGATGGCTTTTTCGCTGCTTTGTCCGCAGTAAAAGCTTTTACCGCTTTATTAATCTCTTCCACCACCGTGGTAAAAACCTGATATTTTGCTACTTCCAGATCATCTCCGCTGATCAGATGCCAGGGAGCATTTTCTGTATTGGTAGCTTCCATCATTTCACTGTAACATTTCTTAAACTTGTCATAGGAGCCCACTTCAGAATAAATCTCGTCATGGGGGCGCCAGGCTTTCGCCAAGGTATGCTTAATATCTTTCTCGTTGTTTTTTTGCTGCTCTTCAGACATATGAATGAAAAACTTCAAAAGACAATACTGTCCATCCGTCAATTGTTTTTCAAAAGCATTGATATGTTCAAACGAAGTACTTACGGCCTCATTTTCTTTTTTTACTTTGATGGCATTTTTAAGATAATACCAGCTGTGGCGATAAACAGACATATTCCCCGGTTCCGGCAACTGCCGCCAGAACTTACTGAAAAAAGGCATCCGGCGGTCTTCTTCGTTGAATTTAGTCGAAGAATAGACACGGAACCCGCGCGCATCCATAAACTGCATCATAGTTCCGACGATTTCGCTACGGCGGGAATGGCGCCAACCCTCGATCACAAGGATCACCGGCATCCCGGCTGCCCGCGCATGTCGCTGGGCCTTCCCCAGCTCATACCCCAATTTTTCATCCAGAACCTCTTTTAACTCTTCTTTCTTCATTTTAGTTCCCAGATCCACCTGATTCAGCATTAAAATTCGTCCTCCTCCCACGCTTTAATGCCACGAGGCTTTCCCAACACAGCCGCTAATTTAAACCCTCGCGCTAAGTCTTCCCTGTCTAACGGACCGGCATTCATTTCTTTTAGTTCCTGTCCTGCATTACCTATTTCCGTCCGGTCAATAGGGGCGTTATCATCCGCCAATGAACCTGACGGCCTACCTTCGTAAGCCGACTCTCCTTCTTGCAGCACGGCCGCTCTCTCTTCCTTCTCCTGCGGCAACTTCTGCTGTGGCGGCAAAGGCGCCGAAGGCTGTTCTTTGTTCTGCCGCTTGGGGAAAAAGATCGCGGCCTCCCGCCGCAGTTGGCGAGCCAGTTCTTCTTCGCTCAGAGGGCCATTCTGCCCCGTTGTTTTTCTTTCCGCTTCTGCCATCCTTTTCTCCTTAGACCAAACAACTACTTACGTTTACGCTCTTGCGCCGTTACAGACAAAACACATCACATGCTATCCGGCCGCCGAAACAAATCACTTGTCTGTCGCATCCACCAAAACAGGCTACTTCTCTGTGGAATCTACCCCGGAAATAGACTGGCGCATTTTCGTATCCGCATTAATATTATTCATCCGGTAATAATCCATCACACCCAGACGCCCCTGCTTCAATGCCTCGGCCATCGCCTCCGGCACCTTCGCTTCGGCTTCCACGACCTTAGCCTTCATTTCCTGGGTATACGCTTTCATTTCCTGTTCCTTCGCCACTGCCATCGCCCGGCGCTGTTCCGCCTTGGCCTGAGCGATCCGCTTATCTGCTTCGGCCTGATCTGTCATTAAAACGGCGCCGATATTGCGCCCTACATCCACATCCGCAATATCAATAGAAAGAATCTCGAAAGCCGTTCCTTCGTCTAACCCTTTATCCAGGACGGTCTTGGAAATATGATCCGGCGATTCCAGCACATCCGTATGCATTTCCGAAGAACCAACGGTAGTGACAATGCCTTCGCCTACCCGGGCGATGACCGTAGCCTCACCCGCGCCGCCGACCAGTCGTTCAATATTCGCGCGTACCGTAACCCGTGCCTTGACCCGCAGTTCAATACCATTCTTGGCTACCGCGCTGACCACCGGCGTTTCAATCACTTTCGGATTAACGCTCATCTGCACTGCTTCCAACACATCACGCCCGGCCAAATCAATCGCACAGGACCGTTCAAAAGTCAGAGGGATCTCTGCCCGATGAGCCGCAATCAACGCGTCAATCACACGATCCACATTACCGCCGGCCAGATAATGGGCTTCCAGCTGGTTGGAATTCATGTCCAGCCCCGCCTTATTTGCCTTAATCAACGGTAGCACGATCTTATCCGGCGGTACCCGGCGCAGCCGCATCCCTACCAGATTAAAAATGCTGATGTTGACTCCTGCCGCCAAAGCAGATATCCAGAGCCCCACCGGCACAAACTGGAAAAAAATAAAGACCGCAAGAATAATCAGTAAAATACTTGCGCTTCCACCTAACAGTTGATTTAACATCTCATACCTCCCTCGTATAATCAATCCCAGCCCTGCTGTTCATTTTTATTGAATTATTGCCTTGCATCATATTTATATTATTATACTATTTTCTGCGCCTTGACGCTACCTAAACTGCCATTCCGGCAAAAGATTTCACGCATAAAAATAACAGTGCCGTTTCCGACACTGTTATCAGGGTTTCATTGTAGCAAGCTGCGTACCGCCGCATTAATACGTTTTCCGTCTGCGCGGCCCTGAACCTGCGGCATTACCGCTTTCATGACCTTCCCCATATCCTGAGGACCTGCCGCACCGGTGGAAGCGATGGCTTCCTGTATCAGCTTTGTCAACTCTTCGTCACTCATGGCAGCCGGTAAATAAGCCTTCAAAATTTCAATTTCAGCTTGCGTCTGACCGATCAGATCCTGACGCTGCGCTTTAGTAAATTCCGCCAGGGAATCCTCACGCATTTTTACCGCTTTCATAATGACAGCCAACACTTCATTTTCGGTAAGTTCAGCTTTGTTCTTACCGTTGATCTCCGCATTGCGAATGTCCGACCGCACCATACGAATGACCTCCAAACGGAGTTTACCCGCTTCCCGGTCTTTCATCGCCTGCTTCATATCAGCCATTAACTTTTCTTTTGTTGTCATCCGACCCGCCTCCAATTATCTGGACTTACGCTTTCTGGCTGCTTCGGATTTTTTCTTGCGTGCAACACTGGGTTTTTCGTAATGTTCACGCTTTCTTACTTCGGAAAGAATGCCGGCCTTCTGGGTTGCTCTTTTAAAGCGGCGCAGAGCGCTTTCCAGGGACTCGCCTTTTCCCACTTTAACTTCTGCCATCTGATCTCCCTCCCTCCACACACTTAGGGAAGTGTTAGGTAAGTTTTATTGTCCATAAGGGTTTTAGAAGCATTTTTAGAAACACTTATACACAATTTCACTTAATCATTATACTTCAAATAGGAGAGTCTGTCAATAAAAGTCGCAATGGGATTCGATGCAAAAACAGCCTGAAATTTCGCATACAGATTTAATATGATGAATGAGGCAAGAGAAAAAACTTCCCGCTCTTCACACAAAGAACGCCAACATCTCTCCCGTTAGACAAAGGGAAAAAATTCGATCCCTCCTGCGCCGAAATTTTATTTTTCCGGCGGGAACGGAGGCCAGCCCATCGGTTTGCCTCCCAGCAAATGGATGTGCAGATGCTGTACAGTCTGCCCTCCATCTTCACCGGTATTAATCACCAGACGGAAGCCTTTTTCACGAACGCCCAATTCTGCCGCAATCTGCCCTGCTTTCCCCAGCATGTAGCCGACCAAAGCCGGATCCGCTTCCGTCACATTGGCCGCATGCGCCTTGGGTACCAGCAACACATGGGTGGGAGCCGCCGGCTCTAAGTCACGAAAGGCCACCATTTTGTCGTCTTCATACACCTTGTTAGCGGGAATCTCTCCTGCTGCAATCTTGCAAAAAATACAATCTGACATAGCTGTTTCCTCCTTTATATTATAGATTATAACGAAAGATTATAATGAAATTATAATAAGATTATCATATAAAGCAGCCTTTATTAATCAAACCATCCGTCCTTCACATTTGTCAAGTCCGGCCCGGGTAATTTCTACCGTGACTACCTTACCGCACAAAGCAGCCTCGCCGGGGAACTCTACACGAATATAATTCTCACTGAGGCCTTCTACCCGGGTTACCGTTTTCTTCTGTACCTGTCCCTTATCGTCGGCGGTCCTTTCCTTCGCATCATTCCCGGCAGTCTGTGCCGGTTCCAGCACTTTTCTGCCACCTGCTATCCGATCCGACGCCTCTCCTGCAGCAGTAAATTCAGATCCTACGCTACGCTTCTGTGCGTTGGCAACGGCAGTCGTTGAATCAGCCTGATTCGTCACCACCTGCTCTACCAACACCTGTACCTTACGTCCTACATTTTGTTCAAAATACGCTTGCTGTAAGGCAGCGTCCAAGGCCGCCATTTTTTCCGCCCGCTGATGTTTTACACTTTCCGGAATCTGATCCTTCCGCGCCGCGGCCGGCGTTCCCTTGCGCATGGAATACGGGAAAATATGGATCTTGGCGAACCCACATTGCCGGGCAAACTCATAGGTCGCCTGGAAATCTTCTTCCGTCTCGCCCGGAAAACCTACAATAATATCCGTAGTAACCGCCACACCCGGTACTTTGCCGCGGATCATAGACAATAACGCGGCAAAACGTGCTGTATCATACGGTCTGTGCATATCCCGCAAGATCTTGTCACAGCCGCTTTGCAAGGGTAAATGCAGATGAGGGCAAAGACGGGGTTCCCGAGCCATCATCTCCAGCAGCCGTTCTTCCACCTCCACCGACTCCAACGAACCTAAGCGCAGCCGATGCAGCTCCGGCACCGCTAAAGCCGCTTCTACCGCATCATATAACGTGGTGCCATCGGTGCGTTCTTTCCCATAACAGCCCAGATGAATGCCAATCAGCACCACTTCTTCGTAGCCCTGCGCCGTCAGCCGTTCCACTTCACTGCGGATGCCGGACAGACTGCGGGAACGCAAAGGCCCCCGGGCATAGGGAATGATGCAAAAAGAGCAATACTGATTACAGCCCTCCTGAATTTTCAGATAGGCCCGCGTTTTATCTTCCTCATTTCCCCCGGCCATTTCTTCAAAACAAGTATGTGCCGCCCAGGGGCGCACCGCATCATCTATCTCAGTTTCTATATAGCCACCTTCTGCTGAATTGATTGTCAAAGAAACTTTTTGATTCGCTTCCACCAAAGCCGGAGCTCCATCTTTTGCACATACTCGCCCTTTAGTTGCTTTATTCTTGTATGGGGGTGCTTGATCTTTACAAGAGCTTAAACCCGCCCCCACGAACAAGCCCTCATCTTCTTCCTGTTCTCTTTGCCGCTTCCGCGCCGCTGCGGCTTCTACCAGTGTCACCACTTTAGCCCGATTCTGCGTGCCGATCAAGAGGTCAACTCCCTGAATCGTCTTAACTTCCTCTGCCGCCGTCTGCGGATAACAGCCGGCCACCACCACAAGTGCCGCCGGATTGCGGCGGATCGCCCGGCGAATTATCTGCCGTGATTTTTGCTGGCCCGCATTGGTCACTACGCAGGTATTGACCAAATACACATCCGCAATCTCATTAAAATCACAGATCTCATACCCCGCCTCGCGAAACAGCATCTGCATGCTGGCGGTATCCGCCTGATTTACTTTACAACCTAATGTCATAAAGGCAATTTTGCTCATAAACTCTCTGTCACTCCTGCTTCATAATCGTAACGTAGTGGGAACCAACTCCCATGGCGCATCAGTCTCTTGCTGTTTCGTCCTGCCCCTGTTTCCTGATGGTCAGTCCCACCCAATCTTCTCTCTGTGTTACCTTCGTTACCTTAAGGCCTACACGAGCCGCGGCCTGCGTCACATCTTCCCGGTACGCCTCAATAATCCCGCTGGCGAAAAACACACCGCCGTCTTTTAATTTCGGCGGAATATCCGGCAACAGCATAAGGATCACATCGGCCAAAATATTGGCCACGATCAGATTTGCCCGCCCCTTTGTACCATGGAGCAGATCACCCTGACGCACCTCGATACGGTCGCTGAGGCCCATTTTAGCCACATTCTGCCGGGCGGTACGTACCGCAACCCCGTCAATATCTACCGCCTTGATCTGCGCTGCGCCCAATTTCGCAGCGGCCATGGATAAAATACCACTGCCACAGCCCACATCAAACACAGTAGCTTCCGGAAAAATCAAGTCTTCCATCGCTTCCAGGCATAAACAGGTCGTAGGATGCGTTCCTGTACCAAAAGCCATCCCCGGATCCAATTCCAGTACCACATCATCGGATCGTTCTTCGTATTCTTCCCAGGAAGGACGGATCACCAGGTGCTTGCCTACCCGCGTTACATGAAAATACTGTTTCCATTCATTGACCCAGTCCTTTTCACTGACCTTGCGGAATAACACAGGCCCAAAACGAAACTTGCCGATCCGCGTCTCCACCAAGGCCAGTTCCTGATCAATGCGCTGCAGTCGCCCTGCCAGTTCCTCATCTTCCGGATAATAGGCCGATACGGTAACAATTTCCGGATCAACATTGTCAGGCAGCGGATCGCATAATTCCCAGCTGCATTGACTCCGCACCTCTTCCCATAACCGGGGATCGTTGATCACCACACCGTTACGGGCGCCGGCTTCCCGTAGAATTTCCGCCGTTGCCTCTACCGCCGCATGATTTACTTTAACGCTGACTTCCAGCCATTCATCCATAACCGACCTCCACTTTATCTACCCTCACCGGCCCCCAGATTATCCGTTTCGTATAAAATCGCGGCGGCGACCACAAGGCCTGCGGTCTCTGTCCGCAAGATCCGACGGCCAAGACTTACGGAAACACCGCCCGCCGCTGTCACAACAGTAATTTCCTCATTCGTCAGACCGCCTTCCGGACCAATCACCACGCTGATCCGTCGAGCTTTTTTATGCGCCTGCAGCACGGCCTTAAGTCCCACCTGATTTTCACTTTCATACGCCGCTAAAAGCAGCTCCGGCTCTGCATCTGCAATCGCCTCCGCTAACGGCATCACCGGATGGACCAACGGCACAATATCCCTTTTACTTTGCTTCGCCGCCGCTTCCGCAATTTTAGCCCACCGCTCTGTTTTTTTCGCAGCCCGAGCTGCATCCAGGACCACGACCGAATGGGTCAACGCAACCGGATAAATGTCGGTCACGCCAATTTCCACAGCCTTTTGGACTACCGTATCCATTTTATCGCCCTTAGCCAAGCCCTGCAACAAAGAAATCTGCACGGTCGGTTCGCCGCTTTCCCGCAAAATCTCTATGACGCGAACATTCACCTGATTCTCGCCCAGCCTGACAACTTCTCCTATAAAACTGATCCCATCATCCGACACGACCTGCAATTTACTCCCCGGCTGCATACGCAGCACATCGATAATATGATGGGCATCCAAACCGGTTATATTCATTTCCTGCGCAAAGGGCTGTGCGATAAAAAAACGGTGCATAGGGAACCTCTTTCCTGTTTTATTGTTTTTTCTATTGTCTCTTTCCTATAATATCATCGTCTGTAACTATCAGTGAATATCTTTGCAATAACAGCATCGTGCGAAGACAACATCAATCACCATTTGCCAACGATTCACAATTTACTATATTGTTTATTATACCATTTTTATTCTGCTGCAACAGCGAACTTATGCGAAAAACAGAACAAAAAACCGGCGCAGCCTGCGCCGGTTTTTTGTTCTTAGTATGTATCTCTTGTAATATCGCCTCTCACGGCGGATGCTCAGTCAACCGTTTTCCGATAAGGGTGTCTCACGTCCTTACCGCATTGAGAGGAGGACTACCTGAAATTATTTACCCACAGGTCCAATCATAGCCAGCATGGTGCCTGCTGCTACCGCAGTACCGATAACGCCTGCTACGTTGGGGCCCATGGCATGCATCAGCAGGAAGTTAGAAGGATTCGCCTTCTGACCTACCACCTGTGATACACGGGCTGCCATCGGCACCGCCGATACGCCGGCAGAACCGATCAGCGGATTTACCTTACCGCCGGACGCAACCTTCATGATCTGTCCAAAGATCAGACCTAAAGCTGTACCGGCCGCAAAAGCAACCAAGCCGAGGCAGATGATCAGGATGGTCTGGTAATTCAGGAACTTATCAGCCTGCATGGTCAGGCCGGTACCTACAGACAGGAAAATCGTGACAATATTCATCATCGCATTCTGCGCCGTATCGCTTAAACGATCCAGGCAGCCGGCTTCTTTATACAGATTGCCCAACATCAGCATACCGATCAAAGAGCATACCGGAGGCAACAGCAAAGAGATGAAAATCGTGGAGAAAATCGGGAATACGACACGTTCAAACTTGGTGACCGTACGCAGCTGATCCATTTTAATGGAACGGTCTGCCTTGGATGTGCACAGCTGCATAATAGGCGGCTGGATCAGCGGTACCAAAGACATGTAAGAATACGCCGCTACAGCAATCGCCCCTAACAGATGAGGAGCCATCTTAATGGTCAGGTAAATAGCCGTCGGGCCGTCAGCGCCGCCAATGATGCCAATCGCAGCGGCTTCGCGCAGGTCAAAACCCAGCAGCATCGCGCCAATCAGGCAAACAAACACACCGCCCTGTGCTGCTGCACCCAGCAACAACGTCTTGGGATTCGCAATCAGCGGACCGAAGTCTGTCATTGCTCCTACACCTAAGAAAATCAACGGGGGGAATACTTCGTTGTGGATACCAAACAAAATAACCTGCATTACACCAGGTTCCGTAAAGAAACCGGTTTTGGGAACGTTGCCCAACAAGCAGCCAAACGCAATGTTGGACAGCAGCAACGGCTCGAAGCCCTTGCCAATTGCCAGGTATAATAAAACCAGACCAACGAGAAGCATAATCGCATTGCCGCCGGTCAGACCCTGGAACCCTGAATCAGCCCATACAGACTGCAGGGAAACTATGAGTGCGTCCATGAAAAATCCTCCATTCACTTAATATAATTAGGATATACAAAAAAGGTAATGAGACAGTTACCTTGATTGACATAGGAAAAGAACTGCAAGCCGCTTTCCGGGTCTATCTATTGCAAAAAGCAAGCACTACTACTTTAGAACTATATTATTCATCTCTTCGTTTTTATCATACTATTATACTACACCAGTAAATAAAATAAGTCAATAAAAAGATTTCAAAAAATCGGCGTAATCCAAACTATAATGCTTTATTTATACACATTATCAGTTATTTCTCTTCTAATATTTCATTTTAATATACATAATTAGTATTACTACTTTATTATATCTAAAAGTTATATTTTGCTCATTATTTAATAAATAGCAAATAAAAAATGAAAAATAACAAACAAAAAACAGAGTGTGTACCCGTTAAAAGGCACACGCTCTGTTTTTTTAGGTTTTTGTTCATTCGCTATTGTCCGGGAACCAATGTACAAAACTGCGAACTGGGATGTGACTGTGCAACACCGCTTCTCATCTTATACAGCAAAACTCAAATCTGCACAACCATTTCATTTCGCCGCTATCTGAATTTTAGAGCCATATGTATCTCGTTCCTGCGTATTTTCATTATTCACGCGTACACGTTCAATCTTGTTCCTGTCATTATCCTTACCGTATACACGATCTACACGGATTCGCCCCATTTCCGGCGCAAATTCTTTCAACGCACGAGCATCTACATTAGCTCCGTTTTCCATGGCGCGGTACAAAAGAGCAGCAAATTCATACCGGGTCATCATTCGGTTGCCGGCAAAGCTGCCATCCGGATACCCTTTAATGATGCCGTTGCCGGCCAGTTTCGCAATGTATTCATACGCCCAGTGATTTTCCGGTACATCCGGGAACAGCTTCGTCATTTCCGGATCCAGCATCCAGTTCCCGTTCGCACGGGCCGCCTTCAGTTCCGTAATTTCCTTACGCAGATCCATGATTTCGCGAGCCATGGCTGTGCGGCTGGTAGTAATATGGCTCTTGCGATCCAGCGCAAAAGTCACGCCGGCATTCACCATATTTTCTCCGCCACCTACGGAAGCCCCAATATTGAACATCGTATTTTCGTCAGGACGGTAGAACGCGCCGATTGCCCCTGCATGAGAGCCTTTATAGCTGCCATAGCCGGCGGATACGTTCCACTTATCATCGGGGTCGAAATCCAGCGGATGCATGGCTGCCAGAGCCGCCGCACCGGCGCCCACTTTGTTGACACGACCGTCCAGTTTGCTGATCTGGTTGCCCAACTCGTTCAGGCCCTTGCCCGCATCTTCTGCCAGTTTGCCCAGTTGACCAACGGTAGCCGCATCATGCGCATCAACACCGTCTGCCACGTTGGTGATCTTCTTATTACCTGCGTCAATGCCATTTTTCGTAATGGTTACACCTGGCTTACCATCGGCGCCCCGGACAGAGATGCCGTCCTTATTTACCTGGGTACCGCCGGCATTAAGGCTGTCCACATTCAGATTCTTATTCAGCG